>OFQZ01000796.1_pt1 | contig 10038 bp, 8 predicted proteins | sample 1543011 | NCBI WGS metagenome assembly OFQZ01 (sample SAMN07774216, study PRJEB24372) | wastewater metagenome | isolation source: Exp Tend NO 0WW | collected 2016-02 | reverse complement strand
ACGCTGCTGAAGCATAAGCATGAATTCAGCGAGCGGCGAAGCCGTCCGCTGGAATGACGGGTTAGCCGCCACCCGTTGAAGCGCGGCAACACTGAAAAGGATTTGACCATGAACAACGTAAGCCGAGAAATGCCGAAGTACGAATGCCACAAGAAGGTGTGGGCGCTGAAGATCAAGCACATTTACCTAGCCGACAACGACGAAGGCGCTGAACTGACGCCTGAAGAAGACGGTTATGCGCCGTTTGTGGTGTCGCAGGAATACATGGATAAGCACCAGCCGCAAATTGGCGGCTACTACGTGGTCTATGCGGACGGCTACAAGTCGTTTTCACCGGCGGAAGCCTTCGAGAGCGGATACACGCCGATTTGACGCCGAACGCCTGAGATAACCGGAGCGACGCGGCTTTATCGCGGCGCGTCCGCGTTGACGCAAATGTTAGGCATGGAGAGCGAGATGTACGGACAACAAATAACGGAGGCTGAAATGCTGGTATGCCACAAACCCGAATACAAGGCGCTGGTGCAGGCAGTGATGGTTGCCAATAACTACGACCATGAGCAGGCTGAATATGCGCTTGAGGAAGCCATTGTCGATATTGAGCAAGGCGACGCCTCTTATTTTTCCGCCGCGATGGAGCTCAATTTGCGCGTGAATCTCGTCGGACAGTGCGGCTTTGATGCTGCCGACTACTTGGCGTCGATAGCTTGACGCATAACGCCGCCTTAACCGGCGCCGAAGGCGTCCGAGTTGAAGGCACAGTTATATGACGTTTTGCGCGGCGATTGCAGCGCCTTGGGCCGTAATGGGCCGAACGCAAATGGTGGCGTGGCACCAACTGCAAACCACGTCAGCAGCACCCGATGGCAGACGGGGCCGGAATTCGGCTCTGCCCGAGACGTGTGGCCGACAGAGCGTAATGCTGTCGCCGGATACGGTAACCGGCATATAACGCAGAAATAACCGGCAGCGAAGCTGTCCGGTTGATGGACGGGTTAGGCCGATTCATTGCCTATTGACTATCTACATAACCGTGTTAGACTGCCTATTAACAGGAGGTGCTAACATGGCTACAGTTGATATACGCGGGCAGGTTGTGATTTTTGATGATTCAGATAGGCCGCTATTTGATGCCCACAAATGGTGGGTTACTGATCGCGGGTATGTGCTCACAAAAATACGCGGCGAAGATGGTAAAAGGCGGTCAATCGGGTTGCACCGGCTGTTGCTTGGCGACCCCAAAGAGGATATTGACCACATTGACCGGAATCCGCGAAACAACACTCGCGGAAATTTGCGAGCGTGCGGAAGGTCAGCAAACAACAAGAACGTCCCAACGAGAGATAACAAAACGTCTTGCCATCGCGGGGTTTCAAAGCGCGGCGACAGGTGGCAGGTGGTAGTGAGAATAAACGGGAAGCTGAAGTGGCTTGGCGTTTTCGATAGCGAGGATGAAGCTGCGGCAGTTGCTGCGCCACACTTTGCTGGAATAGAGGCTTAACGCTAAGTAGACGGCAAAACCGCCGTCTATTCTGGCCATTGCCGCCTATTCTACGAAACACGGCGCTGGAAACCGTTGCAGCGCAAGCAACAACAGTAATTTGTTGCATATTTGAACAAAGGAAAAACAGCATGAATACGATAGATGAAATAGCGCTGCGAGTTGCAGAGAAACTAGAGCCGCGAGGCCGGACGTATTCGCCGGATCATTACATTGAATTCGCCAGCGCCCTACTCGCAGAACTGAGCAAGGAGAGTAAGCCTCATTGCTGGAAGTGCGAAGCCACCATCGCAGAGCAGGCTACCGAAATCAGCAAGCTAATCGCCGCTGTTGCAGATCACGTTACGGTTCGCGCCGAGCAGCGCCAGAAGATTACTGAGCAGGCGACGGAGATTGCCAAGTGCAGGCAAATAGACGCAAACGTTCTAGTGTCGCTAGATAAGGAGATTAACGAACTCCGCCAGCAACTAGCCGCCGAGCAAGCCTACGCAGAGCAGCTTCGTGAGGAACTTGACAGATTGTGTTCAGTGCTAAATGATTCTGGTTACACAACGGAACATAGTCGAAAAATCATAGCCATCCCCCACGACACCAACGCGCTGCAAGAGTATGGCGCGAAGCTGGTGGAGCGGATTGCTGAACATTTGTCTCTTGGAGAGCATCAAGAATACTTCGGCGATGATGTGAATGGGGCTCTTTCTGGCATCGCAGACAAGATCAGGAAAGGGGAATTTTGATGAGCGAAGTTGATATAGCCATGAAGGCCATCCAGCTTTACGCCGAGACTCACCCGAGGCCCAGCCAAGTAACGCAGGATCAGGCTGCAGAAATGGCCGGCGTATCGCGCGGAACGATCAGCAAGATGATCAAGTCAGGACAGTTAAAGCTGAATGACTTTGGGCGCATACCCGTTTCAGAGATTGACCGTGCAATTGCTGCTTGATCACAGCATGTCAGCAATATCTCCAGCTTTCGGATTGAAATAAACCATTGCCATCTTTGGGTCTGTCCAGCCGAATATCTTGCAGAGAGTCATCACGTCGACCTTCCTTGCCATCCATGTTGCTGCGGTGTGCCGGGTGTCGTGGAAGGTTATGTCGTCAATTCTGAGGCTTTTCCTATACCGAACAAACAGGTTTGAGAGCGTTCCTGCCTTCATACCGATGACCGGCCCTTTCTTATTCCGGTCAATTATCTTGTCCATGATGCGCCTGGCCTTCTTCGACAGTGGAACAGGACGCGGGTTGGTCTTCGTCTCATCAAGATAGACGTGCTTATCGAATATCCGGTCTCGGGTAAGGTTGCATATTTCACCCAGCCGCATGCCAGTACGCAGCGCCAGAAGGAACGCCAGAGCCGTTCCGTTCTCTTTCCTCGGGTAGCCCATCCTCTGCAATAGGGCGCGAATCTCTGACCGGGTAAGAACTCGGTCACGGTGGGCCGATGATGACGGCTTGCGCAGCGCCCGCACTGGATTGGTGGTGATCCACTTCCATTCTGTTCTGGCTTCCTCAAAAGCCGTTCCGAATATCTTCAGTTCTCGCAATACCGTCGCTTCGGACACAACATTTAACCGCGCATCGCGATACTCGGCGATGACTGATTCGGCCTTGCTAACTGGTGTCTTGGCTTTGTCGCCAAGCTGGCGCTTTATGAAATTCACTGCGGCTATCTCGCGAACTGAACTTCGGTGCTTAGGCACAATTTCATCGAGGTACTTGTCGAGCAGTTCGCCAATCGAATAACGCTCACCTACAGGAAGGCGGCCCTTTGTGCGTATCTCTGTCTCCCGAGCGGATGCCCAGGCCGCGGCTTCTCGCTTTGTGCGGAATACCTGCGAGTCACGAACTCCAAGCGTAAAGACCTGAGCCCGGTATCCAGACTTGTGGGGAGCGATGGAAGCCATGCGTGATTTTGTGCGTGATCGGATTGCACAATTCTATACATATGATGTGCAAACAATCTACTTACGCTTTTTTAACCGTCTGTTTATTAAAGACTTGAACATCGGGGGTTCAGTTATGCGCAAGGCACACAGCCCCTTGCGGGGGGTTGAACATCACGCATCTACGCCGTTTGTGGCTTGGCGTGCGTGATTTATGAGTGCTCTATCGTTGAAATAAAATTCGCAGCCACAGGCGCTGCCACGCAAGGGCGCATTGTAATCCATGCTGCCAGCAGATCAGCGCAGGCGGGTGCGCCGCTTTCCATTGTGCTAGACTAACGACTTCTGCTTTCATGTTTCCTGCTCATGTTCAAAAGAATTGGAATATGGCTAATCGCAATCGGCGCCGCTGGATGGCTACTCGGCGCTGCCATCCAGCTTGCTCGATTCGGCTCTATTCTTGAGCCGTGCTGCTAGACCGTGGCGGTATAATGTCGCAGCGGCAAGGTGCTACTAACACCCGCCGCCACTTCCCACTATCGTTATAGGAGAACGACCATGAGCGATGCGCATTCTACGCTTACACAAGAGCGGCTTAAAGAGTTGCTTGACTACAATCCAGAAACAGGAATTTTCACAAGAGCGGTAAGCCATAGAGGGTCGCCAATTGGTAAATCAGTATGGGCAAGCAATGGCCATGGGCACATAAGGATGACCGTTGATTGCAGGCAATACGTTGCTCATAGACTAGCTTGGTTTTATGTGCACGGGAAATGGCCATCTGCATTCCTTGACCATATCAATGGGGATCGCAGCGACAATAGAATATCCAATCTTCGTGAGTGCACAGATTCTCAGAATCAAGAAAATCGACATTCAGCCCCGTCGCATAGCAAGACCAAGTTGATTGGGGCGACTCCGCACCAGGGCGGGTATAGGGCTCAAATAAGAGTCCGCGGAAAACTCATAAGGCTTGGCTGCTTCGGCACGGCAGAATTAGCCCACACCGCCTACCTAAAGGCAAAGCGTGAGCTGCACGAGTTCTGCACGATATAGATATGGAGCTAATTGCTATCGCATGGGTTGCGTACATGATATTCATCGGTACGCGAACCGCTGAACAGAGGCAAAACCACTTGGCCGTAATTTGGTTGTCAATGGCCGTTATGGTTATTGCCTCTGTCGTGTACAACCTACTTAGATAGCCTTTCTACAACACCGTTGAACTGGTTCATGCGTTGCGTTATCGCTGACTCCATCTGTTTGACGCGCTCTGTGTTTCCTTTCTTTACGGCCTCATGCTTGACTCGGTTGAGTCTCTGAATTTCTCTTTCGGCATGATTGGCTGCAGCAACAAACTTAGCCTCCGGGTTTTCTGCAATGTATTCAGAAATCTCGGCGCCGCGATGGTTCTTGGCCATCCCTTTTATTTCATTCTCGTGCTCGTTTATGCGCTGGATTGCTGAGTAGAATTTTCCGGTTTCTGCTGACTTTCCTTGTGTGTCGCCAACAAATCTTCCAACAAGCGGAATCTTGTAAATAGGCAAGTCCTCTCCGGATGACATGGAAGAAATTGTTTGCTCGATCTTGGCTGCCTCCCTTCCGACGCCGCCAGTTGCCTGGCCAATCAGATAATCTATCTGGTCAGGCGTCGGGCTGAACAACCCCTTCTTGTAATCAGTCCCTCCCGTTAGAAGGTTTAGCGAATAGGAGATTCCTTTGCTCCAGGTCGTTGCCGTGTCCTTGGTCCGCAAATAACCTGGCGTCGGATTCATTGAGTCTCTATCCGCTTTGGCAATTGGCTTTCCTGTCCAATCCCGGTTTTCTGAAAGCGCGGCAAGCGGGTCGACTACGGTGGGCGCAATGGTCTGCAAGCTAAGGCCGGCGTTTCCGATTGGGTTGAAGGTGTCGGCAAAAAGGCCGAATAGATCAGCGATTCTGTTAGCCGGATTCTTGAACCCGGCCATCACAAACTCAGTCGGGATGCGAGCGAGGTTAGGGATTATATGGAATCCAAGCGGCATCGGAATGGAGATATATTTTCCGTCGCCAATCGGCAATATCAAGCTTCGTTCGCGGACAAACTCAGGCGGCTCGTCATCCCCCATTCCCGCCGATGCTAGCAGCATGGCTTGCATAGCCCCGAGCAGCAGGCCGCCATAAAATATCTTCTTGCCGGCCGGCCCGGTCATTGTCTCGGCAAGCCTGGCGGTGCCTTGGACGGAGGCATTAAAGAAGGCATAGAGCGCGCCCATCTGTGTGGCTACCTGCCCTTTGCGGTTAAAGTTGACCGTCAGGTTCTTAGCTAGCGATGCCGATCTTTCATTGGAGACGCCATGCTCGACGGACGCCCGATATGCAGCAACACGCACAGCGTTTTCCATCATCTCGTTGTAATCAGACAACCAGTCGAACACGGCGCCGGCCTTCTTAAACGCAAAGTTACGGTCAAGCGCATTCAGTTCTTTCTGGATTGCCTCGCCGCGCTGCGCTGAGTTTTCGTATTGGTCGCGGAATCCAGTTTGGCCGCCCGCCTCCTTGAATGATTCGTACCATCCAGCCCATTCCGATGTCGGCTTCTCGCCTTTTCGGTGCGCCCGAACATCTGCGTAAATGCCGCGCAGGGCGCTGAGCGTGTATCCAATTACCTTTTTCTGCTGGCCTTTTAGCTCTGTCGTGGAAAGGTTGAGCATTGCTGTCTGCGAATCGCGCGTCAGATTAACGACGCCAAACACAGGGTTGTATTGGGTGTTTATCGCGGCCATGTAGCGCGTAGCTTTTGCCGTAGCGGACAACACGCGGCCAAGCTGGTCTGCATCAAGATTCTTGATTGCTTGCGCCATGCGAATCGCTCGCGGCTCGCGCTCGTTCATGATGACGTAGTGATCCTCGCCATCAATGCGGGTGTGGATAACGTTGTCACGTTGCGCGAATCCTGGAATGATCCGCGTCACAACCTCATCATTTCCGCCTCGCGTCACGACGGCGCGCTCGGTCGGCGCGTCATCAACCGTCCAGATATCTTTGTGTGGATTTGCTTCAGCCAGGCCAAGCAGCGCGTTGCTCATGCGGTTTTTCTCGGCGCGAACTACATTGCGCTCGCGCTGCATGGCGATGTTGGCCAGCACATCAACAACCGGCTTTCCTGATCCAGTTGCGCGCTTGCTTGAACTGCCGCGAATCGAATACCCCTTGCCTGTTCCGACATTCCCCGTATCCACATCGTCCCGGTGAAGCGGAACATATGCGCTATACGCACTGTTCCATGCGTCAATCGTCGCTTGTTTCTCAAGCCCAGAAACAACCAGAATATCCTGTGACTTCTTGTTAATGGCATCGACTCGTTTAGCCAGGGTGGAATACGCCTCTTTCTTTCCGGCCGGAAGATTGTCAAGATAGGCTTTGGCGTCAGCCGTCTTGATGCCAGATCCGCCATCTGGCATTTCGGCGTTGATCTTTGCGATCTGTTGATTGCGCTCCTCTGCGTGCCGATTCCATAGGTACTCTTCAAAGTCTGCCATGCCGATATTGCGCAGGCGCATTTCATTGATCAGCGGCTTGAGCTCGAAATCAAGAAAGTCATCGACGCCCTTGGTTGATCTTCCATGAAACAACTCTTCTTGCAGGTATGGGTCGATTCCATCATTCAGCGTACCGCCCGCTTTCTTGATGTTATCAACAACGCGCTTTAGATCAACCTGCTTGTCCTGCATTGCATAGATGATGTCGTCTATCTTTGATTCTCGCGGGATGGCAAATGGGCCTGATTGCTTCTCTTCGATGATCTGCGCTTTTGGTTTCAAGTAGTCGGCGATGGCGGCAGATGCACGGCTGTACCGGATAGAAGAGTCGCCCTGCCCATCCTTGGAAAACTTTGATTCAACCTGTTTGCCAGGATAAACACGGCGCTCTTTTGACCCAGCTCTGGCCCCGGTATCGCGCTGCGACTGAGTAACCGTTGGGACAATTCCGGCTGCCAAAGCAAGCCGGCGTATAGCCTCTTGCATCAAACCACGCGTCTCTGTGTATTGACTGTCCAATACTGCACGTTGATAAAGCGGATTTTCTTTGGCGGGCTGAAGTCGACCCTTCAATTTCAGCAAGCGCTCAACTTCGCTGCCCTTGGCTACGTCATTGACGTGCAGATCAAATGTGCCATCAGTCATTTCACTGAAGGCATATTGCATGATCGCTGAATTATTGAGAGATGCTGCACTAGATGCGTCTGTTTTTCCCCACAGTATTTTCGGGACTACAGATACATAAAACGTTTCTAATCCTTCTGCGTCCGTGGCCCATGTAGCGGTCGTAACGTACCCTTTGAATCCACTAATATTTTCGTCCCACTCGGCAGCGACTCTTGCAGCTTCAGGAGACGAGAGCGCTTTTCCTGAAATCGTATCAAGGTATCCTGCTCGGCTAGTACCTCGCCGGCCATTCGCATACGCGCCATATATTTCGTCCTTTGTAAAATCGTTCTTCCCGGCCTTAATGCTAGACCAGAATTCGCTGTGCAAATCATCAATTTTTACAGGAGAACTATAAGCCATCGCCTCCCTGCCCTGTGCCTGTAACTGGCCCTGTGCCTTAGCCTTCAATCCAGCAATCGCCAGATTCGACAAATCCTGCGCGGTGATATTGGCAATCGCCCATGACTTCAGCTTGCCGTTCGGCATGTGCTGAATGATCGCGGCACGGATAGCTGACAGGAAGTTCTGAGCCCATCGGGTCAGTGCGCCGGGAATATTGCCGCCGTTGATGTGTTGCTCGATGGCGTAGGCGCCGATTTCCTCGGCTACGTTCTCGGCTTTGGTATCGGCCGGAACCGCGGCGCGCGCATCCTTGACCCATTGCGCACCATTGCCTTGCTTGAGCAGGGTATCGAGTTGCTTCATCAGCTTGGCATGCGTTTCCTCGCCGATCAGATCATTTATGGTCGAGTGGAATCCTTCGTGTTGAAGCACGCCATCGAAGTTCGATTCACTCAGCGCATCTAGGTTGAGCGCAATTTTTCCATTTGCCGTCGTCACCCCCTGGTAGTCGCTGCCGCGATTGACCAGCGTCACGATGCCACTATCGAGTAGCACCTTGCCGATCTTGTCGCCGAGCATTGCTTTGATTCGCGACTCGGCGGCCAGCCGGTCGATGCTTGTCCCTTGGCTTTCGCCTTGGGAGTACAGGGCTATGCCTTTTTCGGTTTCCTTGGTCTGCAGTTCAGCAAACAGGAAATCGAACGCTTTTCCGATAGCCTTGCGTTCGTCACCTTGCGGGGCTACGGCCTCAATTCCGGAAAGATAGGTATTCTTTGCCGCCTTCTCGGCCAGGCTGTCGACCACGTAGGCATCAAATGCGCGGGCGAACATTTCCAGCTTGGTGCTCCAATATGGCTTTTTCTTGGCGTCTGCTGCATTCGATGACTTCTTATAATCGGTCGTTACTTCGCGTGGAGCGCGATCCTCTTCAGACTCAAGAATGCCGGAAATTACTTGGTACCGGTCTGCGTAATATCCCAACATGCCGATATTCTTCATCGGAACACCGGATGCTTTTTCGTAGGCGTCAGCAATCTCTGCAACTACTGCAGGCACATCTGTTCCGCCCATTGAAACCCGCCCATCGCCATAATCAAGCGAGGCTATCCGTTCGGCTAGGCTACGAATCTTTGCAGATACGGCCGGCGTTCCCCATCCGGATTTTGCTTTGTCGATGCTCTCTGTGATTTCCTTGATTTCTTCAGCCACCATTCGGCCAGCAATAGCCTTCTCGCCACGAATTCTAGCCTCGTACTCAGCTTCTGTTTCCTTGCGCTTAGTCATCGCATTAACGATTGACTGGAACTGCGCGGCAACTTCCGGACGAACATCAAGCAGATCAATCGGAGAGCGCACCAATTTCCCACTCTCAATCTTGCTGCTAACCGTGCCGACGTGGGCGCTCAGGTACGGCTCCTTGTCGCGATCTAGTCCTCCCATCGTGGCGAAGTAGTGATCGAGGGCATGGCCCCATTCATGCGCCAGAGCACCGGCTCCCTTGGTGCGTGTCACGTTTATTTCATTCACGCCGGGAACAAAGTGCGCAAGCGCCTTGCCGCTTCCTTGGGCGCCTACCGCAATACCAAGCATGCCATTCAGGCTCATTGCCTTTGGCGGCACGTTGAGCAGTTGTGCCAAATCCATGAAGGCATCGAAAAGATGGTTCAAGTGAAGCTGGCGCTCATTGACCTTGGCCTTGGTTTCGCCTTGCATCCAATTTCCGAAATTCACGCCACGGAAGCCAAAAGTTTCCTTCAGTCGCTCGGAGCTTACATCATCGCCGGGAAGTCGATGTTCGATACCAAGGCGCTCGGCCATTGCAACCGATACGCCTTTCTCGCCGATCTTCTCGCCACTTTCGCGCTTTACCTTTTCGCGGGCCGCCTCAATAGCCATATCTTCAGATGGATAGATTCCTTCTATCCGGCCAACCTTGTCGACCAAAACATAGTTTCCTTCGAGTTGCTTACGCTTCTCGGCAATGGCTTCCTGTACTTCCGGCGACTCCTTATCTGCTGTACCGCGCACCATGAAGCTGTCGACACGCTGATTATTGGCCGTGACCATCCCTGAAACGTAGGCTGCGCTGTCTCCGCGCCCCGGCTTGGCATACAGCTCAA
>OFQZ01000790.1_pt1 | contig 10072 bp, 8 predicted proteins | sample 1543011 | NCBI WGS metagenome assembly OFQZ01 (sample SAMN07774216, study PRJEB24372) | wastewater metagenome | isolation source: Exp Tend NO 0WW | collected 2016-02 | reverse complement strand
TCGAGAGAACCAAGATGCCGTGACCATTTTTGACCGGACGAAGCTCGTGAAGTCCCATGTAGGTACGACGTGATGGCTTCGAAAGTCGCTTCACATCGTGGATTTTTGGATTTTCACCATCGTATGCAAGCGCGATTTCAAGTACTGGGATATTTTTTTTCTCAGTTTTCTTTGAAACTTCAGCGATATAGCCGTTGTCCTTCAAGCACTGCGCGATTGCGTGCTTGAGCTTTGAGAACGGCACGGTAATTGTGTCTTTTGACACCACAGAGGCGTTCTTCATTGAGATTATCATGTTTGCGATTGGATCGGTCGTCATAGGATTATAGAAATTACCACGAACTCTTACGGATACCCGGAATCATACCTTCATTGGCAAGCTCTCGGAAACAAATACGACACAAGCCGAAATCGCGCATGTAGCCATGACGACGACCGCAACGGAAGCAACGGTTTACAGCTCGAGTACTAAATTTGGGCGTCTTTTGTGAACGCGCGATTGTTGAAGTTTTTGCCATAAGTGCGTACGTGGTCCAGAGGAATATCACACGATGGTTTCTTTGGGATGCCAAAGAGAGAACCGCGGATTACCTTCGAACCCGTGTATCCTAGCAAATGAAGTACATATTGTCAAACGCACCTCCTCAGTTATATCCTTAGTAGGAAATCATCATCCGTTCATCAAAAACTTATACGTATGAAAAAATTACTCTTTTTTGTACTTTTGAGCGCAGTTGCGTTTGGAAGTACTGGGCAAACCCCAGGAGGTTTCGCTATCAACACAACAGGAAATAGGGCGGACTCGTCTGCAATCTTCGATGTCTCCTCGACGGACAAAGGGATTCTTATTCCAAGACTTACGACCACCCAGCGCAACGCCATCGTCTCCCCTGCTAACAAACTCATGATCATGAACCTCGAGACAGGATGCATCAATGTTTACGATTCAGCAGCTAGTTATTGGTCTGAGTTATGCCCAACACCGTTTAGTTACTTCAGAGATACTGTATTTACAGTAAACGGACTTTGGATCAAGCCTCCAAACGCCAAGTTAGTCACAACAAGGCTTTGTGGGGCCGGAGGTGGTGGTGCGGCATCCGGATCATCTAATGGTCAAATCGGCGGTGGAGGAGGTGGAGGAGGTTATACAGAAAAGGTATTTCTACCGTCAGCACTGCCAGATACTGTAATAATAATTGTTGGACTAGGGGGACTTGGTGGAACATCAACAAATGGTGGGGCAAATGGCGGGACATCATTTTTTGGTACTTACTGCTCTGCAACTGGAGGAAACGGGGGGCCAGGAGTTTACTCAGGAAGTTTATCTGGAGGTTTAGGCGGAATAGGTATTAATGGAGACTTGAATATCTCCGGTAGCGGCGGAGGAAGTGGTGCGGGCGTCGGTAGCGGATTAGCGATTGGTGGCGGAATAGGGGGTAGTTCAGTTTTAGGTGGTGGAGCCGCAAGCGGAGGCCCAGACGCTGATGGTTTTAATGGTGGTAAGTATGGTGGAGGAGGATCTGGAGGAGCAAAAACAAATGGATCGAATCACAACGGCGGTTCAGGGGCGCCAGGCGTTGTAATTGTTCGTACCTACTTTTAGGATTATCCAAGGACGCATTGCGTCCTTTTTTAATTCATCGAAAAATTAGGTATCGCCTTTTTGGCATTTGCGAGTGCCTCAGTAGCAAGTTTATTTGCCTTGATATCAGTGAGGAACCCAATCAAGAGACGGTGCCCCACAGGTAACGTCGGATCTATATCGATCGCTTGTTGGTATGCGTTGATGACACCCTGAAAATCCCCTTTCCATGCCGCGATCTGTCCAAAAGCCCAATAGATTTGAGGATCTCCTGGGGCAAGTGTTTTTGCATGTTCAGCATACCGAAGCATTGTATCTGCAATATCTTTGTTATACGGCATATCAGTAAAGAATATATAAGTGCTGTAAAGATGGATAATGCTTAAGTAAAGTCGGTAATCCTGCGGGCTACGCTTTGCAACTTCTTCTGCATAGTGAGTGAATGCAAGGACATCTTTTTGTGCGTACGGAAGCAGTGTCTTATCATTTTTTACCTTCAAAGGATCTTGGGCATAGAATCGGTACGTATCATGCGCAAACCCGCCGACATCCCACATATCTCCAACGGGAGAGCCCTTCAAAAGCTCTGGGTATCGAGTCATTTTTATATTAATCGGAGCGCTTAATACCTCTCCAAATAGCCGAGCTTTTTGTGCAGGAAGATATGCACACAAGTACCAAACAAAACAAAATCCGATACCCAACGCGCTCGCCAGGACCAATTTCCCCACCTCACCTTTCAGTACATAATTTTCACCAATAGAATCATCTTCTATTCCTGTAAATGCAACGAGAACCCCTGTAAGAATGAAAAGTGTGAAAAGACTCATAACCCCATCAAACACAAAGAGGTTTTGGAATACATACCCAGCAACCAGTCCGCAAAATACAGCAAGCTGCGTTCTCGTTATTTTCCGGTGTCGGTATGCGATAATCCCCATGTAACACAAACTCAACACAAAAAACGTATACAGGATAATCGCTGGGTATCCTCCTGCAACTCCTGTATCAAAGTAAATATTGTGAGCACGATCAGTCCACACCTCGAAACTAAAACTCCGATCAAGCATTTTTGGATTGAAGTAATGCTGTACCGCAAGGGTATAATTTTCCGGTCCGTATCCAAAAATTGGACGCTCATGTAACACTTTCGTCGCAATATCCCAGAAAAGAAACCGAGTTCCCGATGCCGCCTTCACAAAACCCTCATGAATGACGCTCCCTGGAGTAAGTAACTTCATCCAAAGCACAACAAATACAACACCTCCTCCGATAATACCGCTAATACCAAACAGTTTTATAATCTTTCGATTTGAAAATGCAAAAAATGTAAGCGCTGCGACACCAAGGGCGACAAACATACCTATCGTCGCTCCACGAGCACTTCCCCATACCCCCCGGCCTGTAAGCACTGCTTGAAGGTTGATAAATAGTGGTGAAAATATAATAAGTCCGACACCTACTGCTATCCATCGCTTTACATCTTTCGCGAGTTCTTTCATCGCAAGCAAGACCGAGCCAAAACCGAGAACAAATAACAAGTATGCCGCTGCAAGCGATGAGTTACCAATCGTTCCTCCTCCCCCACTCCTTTGAAGCATTTGAATTGGAAAATTGAACCCCTCATCTCCAAACCAAACAGACGCTGCCACAAGCACCCCGCTTATAAATGCTATCGTTAGTATTTGCCTAAGATAAGAGGTGCCATACTTCCGCACGAGCGAAACGATTATCATCGTAAAAATTAAACCATGATAAAGCGTGAGTAATCCTGTCCCACGCATCAACGATGACACCATGAAAGTGCTGGGTTGACGGCCATAATTCCCGCAATAGACATCCATATTACGTAAAGAAAAAACGGGATTATTAAAAGAAGTTGCTTTTTGGATGGTCTATATGACACATCGGTAAAGAAATTGTATACCCAAACCACACAAAGAAGTTCGACGGCGCCATAAAAGAAAAAAGTTTTTGAAGTAGTATGAGGAAATGCCCGGACTCCAAAATATAATAGTGGCGTAAGTCCTATGGCAACTAACAACCCGTAGCGAAGAAAAGTTTCTCTGAATTTTTGCATAGCGAAAGTATACCAAAAACAAAAAACCACCCCTAGGGGTGGTTTTTTGTGATCTAGACGTGTGCTATCTCAACATTCACAAAGTGATTACTTGGTGATGTTTTGGTAGTTGGTCTGGAACTGTTCGGTAGGAGTCAATGAGCTTGATGAAGCACCTGCGTAGATTGCAGCATTGGTGAATGTCTGAATCTCCTTAAGTGCTACACGATATGCAGCTGCAGTGTTACCACCGAAGAGGTTAACGGTCACTGTGAAGTGCTTGGTTGAACCATCATCGAGACGGTAGCCAGTGCCACTTTCAAGTGTAGCGTCAGAAGTTGAGAGCGTGTATGTTCCTGTTACTGAAGATACTACGTCAGTAGAAGGAGCACTTGATTTCTGGAATGCAACAGCAAATGCGTTTGATCCAGAAACTGTTGACGCCAACTGTACTGATTGACCGAGGTAAAGGGTGTTACCAAATGAAGTTACTGCTACAGGGATAGTGTACGTAGCTGAGTCGTATGAAGCAGCTTGGCCACTATTTGCAGTGTAACTAATTGTTGGGGTACCCATAACAACGTTCACACCAGTTGATCGGAATGTCATTGATTCACCAACTGCTGAACCTGTTCGGTCACCAGAAACGAGCTGGTCGCCGTTTGCATCTTCAACATCGATGTTTGCAATGTCAGCTGATCGGATAGAAGCACTGAGTGTTGTGCCTTCATCGAAGGTACTTGACTCAATGTCGTTGATGTCAGCGTACACAGTACCAGTAACAGTGTCACCAGCAGCGATATCAAAGTCGAGGTTATCGAAAGTGATAGTTGCTGTTGAAGCAGCTGAAGTTGTTACTGTCTCGTCAAATGAATCACCATTGATCTTAAGTGTAAGGTTACCCGTTACTTGATCAAGGTCAGTTTCACTTGTACTGAGGTATACAGGGATTGAACTGATGTGCATTTCACCTCCCTTTGCCTTCATGGTGAACTTCAAGAGTTCTACACCATTTGTGTCAGAAGTTGTTGAAACTTTAACAGTTTGTGCCTTGAGGTTACCACTTGCAAGACTGGTTTGGAGTTCGAGGTCATTTGCAGTAGCAAGTGACTGGAACTGGAAGGTCTTTGTAAGACTTGCTGTACTGTCAGTCAAGATAGCACCTGTTGCATCACTGTAACGTGTGTTAAGAAGAGAAACGGTCCAAGAGTTGTTTGAAAGGTCAGTAGAATCGATATTTGAAATACCGTCAACTGCAACGTAGAAACGAGCCTTGGTGTCCTTCTTCACAACTGCGTTTGAAAGCGCAATTGTCTTGGTGTACACGTTTGAGTCTTCTGAGAAATCAGAAACTACAGCTGAACCAACTTTGTTGCCAGCTGCATCCCAAACACTTACATTGCTCATGTATCGGTTAAGACGCTTTGAACCTGAAGAGTTACCCTGTTTAAGAGTGATCTTCATTGAAGAGATGTTGAGGTCTGAACCTGCATCTGCCTTGTATTCAACGCCGAATACTTTGTGGTTTACATCACCTTCACCAACCTTCTCGTTTGAGTAGGTTGAGAGAACGGTTGCTGTAGCAAGGTTACCAGCACCACCGGTAAGAGTGGTACTTGATCCACCAGCTGGAGTACATGTCCATCCTGCAGGACAAACAGCAGTTGATCCACCTGTTGATGAACCACCTGCGATTTTTGCACCTGTCATAGGACCAACCACGCCGTCAGCCTTGAGGCCGTTAGCTGCTTGGAATGCCATCACAGCAGCCTTGGTCTTTGGACCAAAGTAGCCAGTAGCAGGAGTAACATTGAGAGCTGCTTGGAGCTCAGAAACTTGTGTACCACGTGAACCATATTTGAGGGTCACGGTGTGCATGTAAGCAGCACTAGCAGCACCTGCTGTGATAGCAAGAGCAACTACTGCACCTACAAAGAATTTTGTAAATTTTTGCATAATGTAATTATTGTTATTAATCGCTTATACACTATATAGATGTATGAAGCGGCTTGTAGAACGTGTTCTGGTCTTTATCACCGAAACACGACCTACGGTAGTTTTATTGCAGATGATAGAGTAACGAGCTCTACGTATCTGCCGTGTCGACAAGGCCGATATCAATGTCTTTCTCCATTCTCATCCTGTATGCTTGCGCACCCAGAAATCAGTTTGGCAAAAAACAAAAAGGCGATCGTCGAAAATAAAACATTTCGAATAATGAATTAAACGATCTATTTCATTTTCAATGATCAGCCGTTTCGTGATCCTCTGCATTCGTCCGAAGACGAAACAGTGAACCGCGCTTTTGTCTTTTGCCTCACTTCGTATGGGCCCGAAGCCTCTACAAGATGAAAACAAAAGACAGCTACCATAGTACCACAAAAGCCCTTGTGAGACCAGTGTGTTCCTATGATACCTCTAGTATAGCGGTTCACCTGCTCTTCCGCTAGTATTACAAAGCGAATTTACAGAAGATCACTTAGCTAGGGAGACGCTCTTGTAAGGGTTTTATTACACCACAAGCAACTATGAAACAGCCATGTAGAGACTCCATCGCTTACTCCCCCGTTTGGTAATTTTGCCACTTGAAACAAGCACACCAAGCTCACGCTGTATTGTCTTTTCACTCACATCAGGAAAAAGTGCAGATATGTCCTTTATAGCAACTGACTTTTTATTATTTATAAAAGACAGTATCTCAGATTGTCTTTTGTTTTTATTATCTGAAATAGATTCGTTTTTCTTATTTAAAAAAGACATTTCTTGTTTTATAAAGGACATGTTTTGAGAAACATTAGGCGCTGTCCGATTATTCAAATTGCTACTTTCCTCGTGTCCGAATAACTGCTCCACAGGAGAATCTATTGTGCGAAGCGTCGCAAGCGATCGCACCTCTCGAACAATAATAGAAGCGTTCTTTTCACTTACAATATGAGCTATGACTGCCCCTCCGAGTATATTGATGACTTTTTCTGCAACTTTTTGTGTAGCCACACTATCTCCAGAAACTAATCCAAGCGCAAGTGTACGCAACTCAGATCTGCAAGGATCATTCTCATTGAGGTGTTCGGTTACAAGATACAGTGCTGCAAAAATTTTATGTCCTTTAGAAACATCGAGGCTCTTCGTATTACCTTGTAATAATTGTGTTTTTTGCATGTCTTTTGTGTCCTTTAAGGTGTCCAATATAATTTTTTAAGTGCTTTGAGTATAAAGGACACTTTGTCCTTGTACAAGTAGTGCCGTATGTCACAATAACCCTTACAAAATAATGGTTTTTCAATCACACGAATGATATACTCTTATAACAATTACCTCCTATGGCGAAGAAGCAACCGCAAAAAAATACAAAACAGAACTCTGGCGTAAACCGTGTTGTTTCTGGTCTCATACTTATCCTGATTGCACTTGTTGCGATCGGAGGAATGACAGGAAGCGCCGGTATTGGAGGATTTCTTGTAGCTCATGGTGCATACGCACTCCTCGGGGTCGGACAATTGATTATTCCTCTCGGATTCGGCACTACGGGTATATTTCTTCTGCGTAACAAACGCTTTGAAGCAACAACTCGAGAAAAGATATCAGGTATTATCGGTATTTTGTCTCTCCTTGGTGTATTAAGTATTTGGAACCCTTCATACGGAGGTCTTGTGGGTAAGATAGCAGCACTCCCATTGGTAAGCAGCTTTGATACCGCATTTGGCGCGCTTATTCTTGGATTTGTGACGTTATGCTCCTTCACCTTATTCTTTGATCGTACACCAAATGTGCTGCCCTTCTTTACTATGATTTGGAATCAAATCGTTACACTATTCAATCGTTTTAAACATAAGTCAGAACTCGCGATAGACGACCCTGAAGATATAGCTTACGAAGCTCCAGAAGAGTCAGCGCCTACAGAAAAAACTACACCTCAACCAACGCAGAAAAAAGAAACTACTTCTGAGATGAAAGTTACCGATGCATCTGCAAATGAATTCACTATAGACACGAAGCGAACTCGAGCATCTTCAGGTACATATACCCCGCCACCCCTAACACTTCTTGAAGGAGATAGGGGCAAGGCAAATGTCGGGGATGTCAAAGCAAATGCCAATATCATTCGTCGAACACTTCTGAACTTCGGCATCGAAGTAGAGATGGATGAAGTCACCATCGGTCCCACCGTGACACGATACGCTCTGAAACCTGCACAAGGGGTCAAACTCTCCCGTATTGTTGGACTCCAAAATGATCTCGCACTTGCGCTTGCCGCCCATCCAATCCGTATCGAAGCTCCTATCCCAGGCAAATCACTCGTCGGTATTGAGATTCCAAACAAGACCAAAGCAACAGTGGGTCTCTCGAACCTCTTGAATGATCCTATGTTTACGCAAAACCACAAACCGCTCATTGCAGCGCTTGGTCGAAATATTGCCGGAAGACCGGTAGTCGAAAGTATTGCAAAAATGCCACACCTCTTGATCGCGGGTACAACAGGTTCTGGTAAATCAGTGACAATCCACGCAATCATCACTTCACTTCTCTATCGTCATGGACCGGACGATCTACGATTCATCTTTGTCGATCCGAAGCGCGTCGAGCTCACACTCTATAATGGCATCCCCCATCTCCTTACTCCGGTGATCACCGATTCAAAGAAAGCAATCCTTGCGCTCAAATGGGCAGCAACCGAAATGAATCGTCGGTACGACATCCTCGAATCTGAATCAGTCCGTGATATCAGCTCGTACCACAAAAAGTATGAGAAGGAGTTTGCAAAACCAACCCAAGATGACGACAATGCTCCTGATCGCCTTCCCTATATCGTCATTATTATCGATGAGCTTGCAGATATCATGCAGGCATACCCCCGTGAGCTTGAGGCGGCGATTGTACGCCTCGCGCAGATGTCTCGTGCGGTTGGTATACACCTTATTCTTTCTACACAGCGTCCTGAAGTGAATGTCATCACAGGACTCATCAAAGCAAACGTGCCGTCTCGTATTGCGCTTCGTGTTCCAACACAAATCGACTCTCGTACGATCTTGGATTCAGCAGGTGCTGAGAAACTCCTCGGTGCTGGAGATATGCTCGCGGTCGTCAATGACAGCCAAGCGCAACGTCTCCAAAGTGCCTTTATTACTGAAGACGAGGTGAAATCCGTGGTAAAATATCTGAAAGGCGCGTTCAAAGATGACGTCCGCGATACTATCGAGCTTTCTGGCTCTGTTGGAAATGAAAAATCCATGTGGAATGACGATGTGGGAGGTGGAGATGATGACGATGCGCTCTACGAAGAAGCGCGTGCGATCATTATCGAAGCCGGCAAAGCATCAACGTCCTACATCCAACGCAAGCTCAAAGTTGGGTATGCGAGGGCAGCGCGATTGATGGATATGCTCGAAGAGCGTGGTGTTATCGGCGCCGCAGATGGTGCAAAACCTCGTGAAGTACTCGTCGAAGGACTCAAGCAGTCAACAAGCGATACCGTCGCAGAAGAAATGGGTATATGAAGATTCCACTGAAACAACTCCATAGACTCCCTACTCGTATGATGCTTATCACGGTACTTGGCGTCGCAATCTTCGGAGTCATTGGATACAACATCAAGGATCTACTTTTCGGCGCACCACTTGATATCGCAATCGCAAAGGATGGCACAACGCTTGCAACACCATTCCTCCCTGTCGCAGGAACAACCAAACACGCCAAAGAACTGCTTATCAATGGTAGACCTGTCGCAATCGACCGCAAAGGTAATTTCAACGATGAGGTACTCCTCTCTCCTGGGTACAATATTGTTGAGATTGCACTTCGCGATCAGTTTGGCAAACAAAAAGTAAAAACGTATCAGCTCGTGGTTGCCGAACCTCCAACAGTCGCAAGCGCACCTGCAACCCCTTATCAATAATTCCCTACTATCATGGCAAAGAAACCAACCGCACCAAAAGAACACAACGCTTCAATTGAAGACACAATCAAATCAATACAAACCAAATTCGGCGAAGGCGCCATCATGAAACTTGGCGACACACCGAAAGTCGACATCGGAACCGTCCCTACCGGATCTATCGGGCTTGATATTGCGCTTGGTATCGGAGGACTTCCCCGTGGGAGAATCATCGAAATCTTTGGACCTGAGTCGTCAGGTAAGACTACCCTCTCCCTTCACATAATCGCTGAGGCACAAAAAATGGGCGGCATCTGTGCGTTTATCGACGCAGAGCGCGCAATGGATCCTGAATATTCAAAACGCATTGGCGTAAAAATAGACGAGCTCCTTATTTCTCAGCCAGACACAGGTGAGCAGGCACTTGAAATCGTCGAATCCCTTGTCCGCTCGGGCAAGCTCGACGTTATCGTTATCGACTCAGTTGCAGCACTTACACCAAAAGATGAAATCGAAGGTGACATGGGCGCACAGCACATGGGTAAGCAGGCACGACTTA
>OFQZ01000789.1_pt1 | contig 10072 bp, 17 predicted proteins | sample 1543011 | NCBI WGS metagenome assembly OFQZ01 (sample SAMN07774216, study PRJEB24372) | wastewater metagenome | isolation source: Exp Tend NO 0WW | collected 2016-02 | reverse complement strand
CGACGACATTCCATTTTGAGAAGTGTCCTTGTGGCGTCGACCGTTCACTATGGGGCGACTCTCCTGGTACGAAACGCCCTGGATGGATTAGGACGGAGTGTATGAAGTGTGATAGGTTTATTGGCTGGCGCACGGAGCATCAGCAATAGGGTGTTTAGTAACTATTATTGAGGAGAGATGAAGTGACGAATGCAGCGAACGCTGGGGATAACCCAGTTCGAGGAACAAACAATGAGTGAAAGTAAAGGCGGCACCGAGAACTTGGGTGCATTGCATGGTTCTGACGAGGCAACAATGTGCGACCAGTAAGCAAGAAGCGACAAGAGTTAATGAAACAGGTGAAGCCCATTCGGGATGCTCTGCGCGCCTTGGGGAGATGTGAAATCTGTGGAACTACGCGGGGGCAATTCGATGTTCACGAAATATGTCGAGGTGTACACAGAGCAGCGGCATTGGGCAGGCCTTTCGCATTGCTTCTAGTGTGTCGCAAATGCCACGAAGATAAGCTGAGCCAGGCTTCCGAGTATCCAGAAGCAAGGCAGTTGGCATGTTTGGCTAAATCTCGTCCGCTGGACTTTTCGCTTTCAGGCTACTTAGCATTGACTTCTCCCAACGCTCCAAGGCGCATAGAGATACACGAAGTCCTAAAGTGGCTTGAAGGGGAATACCTGAGCAAGCAGGATATAGCTTCAAGAATGCAGGTGGATAGAAGGAGCGTGCAGAATTATATCACCAGCGGTGAGCTAAAAGCTATTGATTGCAGGACCGCCGGTGCCACGCGACCTTTATATCGTGTGGCTTGGGAGGATTACTTGGATTTCTGCAAGTCTCGCAAGTGCAAATGATGTCAGATGTGCTTCCAGGACTTTCGAAGAACAATGTAGGAGATATGGCCAGGATGCACTGTAAAGTCCTTGGCTATATCCACATTGCGTTCTCCGTTTGCAGCGCGCCTCCTAATTTCCAAGACATCAGCAGTCTTCAGTTTGGCATTGCCACCATCCTCACCGATTCCGAATGTTCCATGCAAAATCTTGTCTCGTTCGTTTTGACTTTTAGTGCCCCATTCGAGATTCGAGACGTGGTTGTTGTCCTTGTTTCCATCCAAGTGCCTGCACTGCATCCCATCGGGACAGGGGCTAACAAACGTCAAGAGCACGAGTCTGTGCACAAATATCCTTCGCCTACACCCATCATGGGTAAGCCTTACGAATTGATATCCGCCACTGTCTGTCAATGGCTTGACGCGAGTGGCATCAGACCAAAGTCTGTTTTTACCCATTCTTCCTATGAAGCAAATCGAAAGAACTGTTCCAGATTCATCAATCGCGTAACGCGGATAACCAGGAATTACACGGAAAGCAGATGGTAACGTAGAATCTTGTTCAGACATGCTCGGTTCCTTGAAAACTGAGTGTTGTTGAGAAGTCCGTCCCGATTTACTAGGTCGGGCGGGCTTCGTTTTTAAGAATGGTGTATTGTAGCATCCCCCTTCCGTGGTTGTAACTGCCTAGCTTTTGCGCGTCCAGGAAGGTGCGGTAGGGACAAACTGCTTGCGGCAGGCACCGCAAATTGATACGCTAGATGGGTATTCGGAACAATCTTTGCTAATATGTCTCGCACCCATCACTAGGAAGCTATCTATGTCGTGCCCATGTACTTTCGAGCCTACAATCCAAGTTAACTGTGTTCTTGAGCTAATCGGGTTGATTCGCTCTGGGAAACTGGCTACTGACCGCGCTGAAGCCTTGCAGCACGTCGGCTGTATCGTTGGTTCTGCTGGCGCTTTTCTGGCTCCGCCTGTTATCGGTGGCGAATCAGAAGCCTCTGATTCGATTGATATCCCTGACTCTTTGTCGGCCCAGGCTGATGAGTTGCACGCCGCGTTGACAGCCATTCAGGCTACGTCAGACAAATCTATCAACCCTGAGAATCTGTCGATGATTCTCCAATTCCTGATGCAGTTACTGCCTATCCTGCTGCCGCTGTTCATCAAGAAGTAAAGAAAGGTCACTGACACCATCTTAAGTTGAAAGGATAGAGCCTTGCGACAATTGATTGCTATAGTTGCCTTGCTGATTGGTAGCCAATATGCATGGGCCGAGTTGACAGTAACAGTACGGGAGGCTCAGACGATCGTAACGGTCACGCCTGAGATCATCACGCAACTCAAAACGGTTGACGGCGATAACATTGGAGAAGCGGTTCGCGAAGTTGGGCCGTCGGTTGTGAATGCTGAGAAGCCAGCCGCTGTGCTGTCTATCAAAAGTGATCGTGATTTAACAAAGTCAATCGTCAAGATTCGCAGCAGCACAGCCAAAGCGGTCAAGATTGCGGATGGCTTGTATGTCGTCTCTGCGCCTGGGAAGCACACGCTCCAAATTGATGTGATTTCCGAAGGACCGCTCCAGTGGGATGACGAGACAGTGACGGTAGAGGTCGGAACGCCAACTCCAGAGCCTGACCCTATACCAGACATTCCCGAGGATAGGTTCGACAATATCGGCCAGCGAGTAGCCGTCTGGGCGGCTGGCATAAGCGGCAATCAGCAAGTAGCAGCGGTCTATGCGGCCCATGCTGACATGCTCCGTGGTGATCCGTCACATTCTATCAATAGCGTTGGTGATTCTTTAGTTCACGCGTTGGCTGCGCTGCCAGAGGCTGCGGGCTTTGTAGATGTTCGGAAGAACATTGCAGCAGATTTAGTTCAGCGGTGGAGCCTTGGCGGCCTGGGGCGTGTTGATTTAGCTGATTACTATTCCGCAATTGCCATCGGGCTAGGGGGTGCGCAGTGAGTGAGTTTTACAAGCCAGGGGCAGACGAAGTAGTCGTCCCGCCACACATCAACCTTGGAAATCTCGGGTGGGCACCAACGGAGCCGGTCGACCAAGCGTTAGCGCGGGAGAAAGCCGGGATGGAGCGACTGGCTGCCGACATGCCAGTCGCGTTCGCTGCGTGCGAGGCTACTCCGCTTGTCCCTGAGATTGCAAAGAAGTGGGAGGAGTTCCAGTTGTCCAAGGGTCGCCATGCGGGCTCATGCGACATGACATTGCTTGAGGACTTCGCGTTCGGTCGGAACTTCGCATGGCTTCCACAGGGGATTGGATCGTGCGTAATCTCAAATACTTTTCGTCAGTGGGCGAAGCGGGTGATCTTCCAGGTTACTCTGGCTGGTCAGTCCGGCGAGTACCTCGGGCGAGAGGAGTTCGGGCCTCAGTCGATCGCTCCCTATGCGCCCTGGTCCTACGGTATGGCTCGGAAGCGAGCGAACATGCGCGGCGGTGATGGGCTCTACTGCGAGCCGATGGGTGCGTCGCTGTTGAAGGACGGCGTTCTGCCGTGTCACTCACCTAAACTGCTGGCGCTGCTCAAGTCACTTGGGGCTGACTCCGATAAGGACTTCCCAGAGCCACAGAGCAATGCGTTATACCGCGCATTCGGTGACTGGAAATACTTAGACGAGCTGTCAGTCGACGCATGCTGTCGGTTGCTCGACACTGACGAGGTGACGAGCGCCGATCAGTACCTGGATTTTGCTCGGGCTTACAAGCCAGCTTTCCAGTGTTCGGGTATCGCAATTAAGAAGGTCGGAACGCACAAGGATGGCTTTGCGATTCACGCACAGGATCAGGGCAATTCCTGGGCGCATAATATGGGGCTTGCTGGGTTCTTCGTGGCCTCGGACGACGAGATATTCATTCGGTTAAGCAACGAGAGTTGGGGCGACGAGATCGTTTACAACATCCCCATCGATGAATTATCTCGCTGGTACTCGCGTAAACTGACTAGCACGATGACTATTGGCGAAATTGGCTTACAGAAATCGACACCAGCAGTCTGAACCGGGTCCATAACACAAAGGCAAAACCATTGTTTACTTTACGCTACATAATCATAGTCGTGTCACTCCTGTTTACGGCTCCACAAGAAGCGCGTGCGCAGGCCGTCTGGGGAAATCAATTGTATGGTCACACCCTGTGCCAGAACCCGACGTGTGATATGTGCTGGGGGCCGAACGGAATAGCTGCGCAGTTGCGCGCCCAGCAATCAGTGTCGGTCGTTCCGTCGCAGGCCACGGTTGAATACGAAACGGTGCAAGTGCCCGTAGTAACTCAAGTGAAGCGGTGTAATGGTGTCACATGCTGGTATGAAAGCGTTACTACCTATCGCACCGAGAGACGGCCAGTGCGCAACACAGTGAAGGCAGCGGCTAAAGTGGTTCGCGACGTGGCGGATGTAGCCACGCCACGTATCGACATGCTGCGTGTTACAGACCTCGTTCCGACACCACAGGACGCAGTGGTAGAGATGCTGGCGCTTGCCGAACTGAAACCAACTGATGTACTCTACGACCTTGGTTGTGGCGATGGTCGCGTGCTTGTCGCGGCAAGTTCTGGATACGGATGCCGTTCAGTTGGGGTGGAATTGAACGCGGATTCGTTCAGACAAGCAGCCAGCCGGATTGAGAAGGCTGGTCTGTCTGGGAAGATTCGGATCTACCAGGGTGATGTGCTGAGCTACAGCTACCCTGAAGCGGACGTAGTGACGATGTATCTCTACCCTGAGTTGATGGCGAAGGTACTGAAGCAACTGCGGCGAGGTACACGCGTAGTCTCGTATCTGCATCCGATACCGGGTGGCGTAAAGCATGTGGTCAATAACCACACGTTTTACACTTGGGTCGTGCGGTGAGTGAGTGCAACCGTATGGGAGCGGAGTCGTGGCGACCTTTGTAAAGAAACAACACTGAGGTAGGAAGCGATGAAGTGGTATTCACCTCGACAGAAATCATTTTCTACACATGCGTGTCGGTGTTCGGCGTCGTTGGTGGAATTATTAGGTACTGGCGTGACGGCGGTGGTGATAACCGCGTTCGGGGTATCGGTCGCTGTCTTTCGTCTTGGGTGGTCGCTTTTGGAGTTATTGGCCTTTGGATCGGTAATGCTCCCGATAGCGTTGTTAGTCCCTTTTATTATTTGGCTGTATCGACGCTAGTGGGCTACGTCTCTCCTGATATTCAGGAGCGGATTATCAATCGCTTGATCGAGGAAATACTGCGACGTGTCGGACTCACAGAGAAAAAAAAAGTTGATTGATGTGGCAGTGCTGTCGATCGCAACGCTGACAGTCATCGGCAGTTCACTTGACGGTGTTGGCGGCGGCACCGTCCCTGATCCATACGGCCCAGAGCTATTGGTCAATCCATCATTTGCGGGATACGTGGCGGGATCACCTGGAACACCGCCGACGGGCTGGCTGAATTTACGAACAAACGGATCATTAGCCGCTCCAACATTAACTTTTGGAGCTGCTGCTGGTCGAAGGGCAATTTATCGCTGAAAAAGTTACTATGAAGCCAATTTGGTTTGATACCTCAATCCAACAATTCAAGAATGCTCCAGACATTAAATCTGTCGGGCTGCACTCGGCAACGATGATGAGTTCGTGGGGTTTCTTCCGCAAGCTCGGTGGTGAGTATGATTTCAGTCACATCGACATGGAGACTTGCAAACGAGTAGCAAACGATCCGAAGTTTTGGATCGGCAAAGAATCCAATATGCTGGTGCTTGATCTCGAAGTGATTGACCTGCACAGCGATGATTTGCCGTATCGAGATCACGTTCACGATCAGTTCATTGAGGCTGTGCAAATTTATCGTAATGCACACCCAGGGATTGCGATTGGATATTACAGCGAGTTGCCACAGAATGCATTTTATCCACCGCTGTACGCAAGCGGCGAGCCTGTTTGGGCACACTACAAAGCTGCATGGGAAACGTGGACAAAGAACAATAAACAGGTGCTAACCAACCTGGACGATGCGACGCTGTCGGTCACGCAGAAAGGCCTTTGCTCTGTCGTCGATCGCGTATTCCCATCGTGTTACTCGGGCAGCAAAGCAGCACTACCAATGCCGGACAACATCCGCTGGTGGAAGTTGTCACACGATGGGAATATTGCAGAGTCGTTGCAGTACCAAAAGCCAATTATCGCGTATCTGACACCACAGTATCAAGGTCGCGGCGAGTATTTCCTGGCTGGTGTGTGGAAGGAAATGCTGCTGCATTCACTGTCGAATAAGAACGTCGACGGTGTGTGCGTTTATCAAGCCGTAGTAGCCGGAACTGAATTTGATCCTGCTGCAAACTGGTGGACAGAGACACTAGAAGTTATAGGTAAAACATTATGAGTCAAGTAATTAGCGACTACGCACAGATCACTAGACTAGCCAGTTACGGCACATTGCCGGTGAGTGGTACAACACTCATGCTTACTCCAGGTGCATCGAGCACTCCGTCAAGCAATGGACAAGTTTCACTTGACCTACCCGTCAACACTCGATTGCGATTCCATGCAAAGGGTAGTGACGGTCAAGTGCGTTGGTTCACTCCAGCTCGCTACAATTTTGCCACCAACTCATTAGCTGTTGGCGATGTCGGTGATGTGTTCCACGACGGCACACAAGCCCAAGCATGTTGGAATACAACCATCATAGGTCAAGGTGCCGCTGGTGGTGTTGGTACTCCAGGAACGCATTTTATCACTGACACATGCGTCTATGGTGCAACGGCTGGTAAGTCATTCAGACATGGAAACGGCAACTCACTATTCGGCAATTTGTCGATGGAAATCCAAGCCGATATTGCACACATGACTTGCTTTGGGGATTCGACATTTCGTAAGGCAACAGCAGTAAGTGATAGTGTAGCCGTAGGCTATGTAGCAGGACAAGAAACACTTACAGGTGCATTCGATGTTTTTATCGGATCGTTTGCGGGTTGCTACGCCGATGCAACCGACCACAACATTTTGATCGGTGGATACGCAGGTGCGAGAGCGCAAGGATCAAATGCACCGCTCGGTGCTCACATGCTCGCAATCGGCTACGAGGCAATGCGATATGCATCGGGATCGCATTCTATCGGGCTGGGAAACCAAGCGTTTTTCTTGACGACCGGCAGCGGAAATGTCGGCGCAGGACACCGCGTAGGCGATGGAATCACCACCGGATCGAACAATACTTTTCTAGGGGCGCTATCCGGCAATAGTAGTGACGGAATCCAAAAGTCGGACGCCATCGAGTCTATCGGCATTGGATACAACGTTCGGACAACTAAATCCTATCAAGCAATCCTTGGTAGTGCGAACATCACAGAAACCATCCTGCGAGGTGACGTGACGGGTATCGGCTCCATCGACCTGAGTCAGGATAAATTAGGGACGACTCCCACAAACGGGGCGTTGTGGCGTGGTAGCGGAATCCTATATCTGACGATGGCCACAAACGGACTCTACCTGCAAAACTCGAACGCGACCAAGACGTTGATTCACGGAACCGACGCAGGCAATACATTCTTCGGATTGCAATCGTCCGCAGTGCCGGCCTTCAACGGATTCATGGGATTTGAGGCCACCAGCAATACGACAGTAACGATGCGATTCAAAGGTTCGGATGGCACCGTCCGTTCCGTAGCATTTACACTTTCATAGGCCACACATGACACCAATTAACTCACTAGAAATACTTGCCAACATATTGCAGCGGCTATCACTACCCGCAATAGCCGACGAGGGGCAGTTGAGCCATCGCGTTATTGCCGAGCACCTACAAAACATACAAGCAGCGTTGCCACCGCCAGACACCGAAACTAAAAAGGAACAACCATGCTAACAGCCAACGGAGCAACAGGCATCACCCACGACTTTTTCTGCTACGACTCGACCGGCAAAGTATGGAACGGTTCCGCATTCGTGACGTGGGCAGATGTCGATTATGCAACGTATCGAGTCACGGCAACCGAGCGAGGCACATCAGGCACGTTCACTGGTACAGCACCAGCCGGCACATCGCAATGGGAAATGCGAGTCAGAGCAGGCACACTGGCTGCGAGCTATGTTGTGTGGGCTGAGCAAGGGCCACGGCAAACACGAACGACTGTAACCGACACAACCTCAACTCTCACTGAGGACGTAACATAATGGCAGGCAATTACGCTCCAAACTATTACGGTAGAGGCTCTGGAGCAACCGCAGCAGAGATCGTTGCTGCCATCAAAGCCGACCCAGAGCTGGGCACTGCGGAGGGGGGATTGGTGGCGAATGCAGCGGCCAGTAAAGCCAAAACTGACCTTATAGGAACACTCAAGTCGCTGATTCGCTGGTAAGTCTTGCGTCCTTTCCAGAGGTTTATCTGCGCCACGCAGCATAATAAGTTGTTCGTCGAGTCAGACCGCAATTTCAGCCGCCCACTGCCCGACCATCGGATGCACGCACGATGCGTTCTCCAACATGCAAATTACTTGCCCAGCAATGTATTCAATTCGCTTTAGCGTCGTCGCAGAACCATCCTTAAACGCAGGGTCGCCTACGTGCTCTCCTTTGACGAAACCCAATGCTTTCAGTGACTCGATAACCAAATGCGAATCTTTCTTTACACCTACGTCGTCCGATAGCGGAACCCATTTGGCGATCCACTCTATGGCTTCGGTTTTGCTTCGTGGTAGGTCAGCCATCAACGCATCAATTTCGTGTTGCTTCGCCGCAATCTCCGCCAATCTCTTAGCTTTGGCTGCCCGCCCCGCTGGTGAATTTTGATACCGCAACGCCCTTGCGTCCAACATTCGTTGCCATGTGCCAACGACATGCTTGACGCTCAGTCTCCTGTTGACCGTCAACGCGATGCCGTTGAACTTCATCCGCACCTTGCGACCGTATTTCGCCGCCAGCTTAATCGCATTTCTGGCAGACATTTCCGCATGCTCGCCACACTGCCCCTCGTACTGCATCAACATCATTGCCTCCTGATCGACGAACAAAGAATTGGATTTGAGCCACGGGTAAAGTCTATTGCTACGGTGGGCTCGTTCACCGTGGCCAAATCAATTCAGGCGTTCTGGTGACTTCACCACGCAAGGCATTCCGTCAACGCCTTGCGAAATTCAGCCCTTCCAAACTCGTAAATCTGCTCTACTGCGTCTTCCCACGTTGGCCCCCAATCACGAAGTTCGTTGACCGCCGCCGCAGCTCGCTCAGCGTCTCGTTTCCTGGCGAACACCATAGGGACAAGATATTCATATCCGTTTTCAGACCAACATACGCGCCATCCAAGGCCACGATCTATCCGACCAAACAAACTGGACTTAGGTAGTACTCTACTGGGTTTTACTGGCTGTCGCTCCATTTTCTTGTATGTAACGGTCCATCCAGCACCAGAACAATCCAATGCAATCGCATCGGCTTGAGCTTTAGTTTGCTTGGTCATTATTCTTTCTCCGATGCTATTGATTGGAAGCGTTCGCCGCTACATCCGCAGCGTTCTGCATTTTGGCGTCTAGGTGCTTCGCCTTGAATACTTCGCACGCTGCCTTGATTTCCTCTGGTGTTGGGCAGTAATTGTCTTGCGTGCCTCGCTTGCCCCGAGCTCGCCTGCGCTGCTCGGCGCACTTTTCTGAACAGGTAATTCGCTGACGGCTCGCGCATTGGTTAAGCTCGACTGGGCCACCGCAGGTAACGCACTTTGGCGGTTCTGCACGTTTCCCACGCAAGTACAGTCTACGACACTCTGGGGAGCAGGTCGTGCTAGGTTTCTCGCCCTTGCTCACTCGAAATTGTCTGCGGCATACGTCACAAGTTTGGTAAATATGTTTAGCCATCGGGTCTCATCCTCGCCTTTGTGTTCAAGCAAATCCCTGGTTAGACTCGATGCACACCCACCGTGCATCGCCCTGGCGCTGAAACGTCTCGCCGTGCATCGGTCCATACTTGCGAATCTGCCACTTGATTCAAACCGCAACATCGGAAACACCCGACGTTGTTATGATTTCAGGCTCAAGTTGCCTAGTTAGCGCTCGTAGCAATATGCCCCGAGCGCCATTGATATCTCTATCTAGTCCATTGATGGATTTGGCTCCGCCAATGTCCTTGACCTCACCAGTGCGTGAATCCGTCTTGGAGGTGTAGGACTCGTTCACGTCGACGACGATCTTACCCTTCTTTCTTGCTATCCACTTCAAGAATATCTTGAAGTGCCAATGCGATAGCGAAAGCATCGAGCGGACGGTCTTGCGGCGTA
>OFQZ01000788.1_pt1 | contig 10072 bp, 6 predicted proteins | sample 1543011 | NCBI WGS metagenome assembly OFQZ01 (sample SAMN07774216, study PRJEB24372) | wastewater metagenome | isolation source: Exp Tend NO 0WW | collected 2016-02 | reverse complement strand
CCGGCGCCCCGCTCGAAGACGCGACGCCCGGGTCGACCGAATTTCTCTCTACCGCAGATGATCAATATCAATTGGCCCGACTCTCCCGCGGAACCTTCGGCAAAGCGAACCAGTTCTTAGAGTACGGAACCTTCGATTTCAAAACCTACGAGAACAATGGGCGTCCACTCAAGGCGATCCTCAAAGGGGTTGATCTCGATGGATTCAGAGCCTACGCCGCGTCGAAGCGTGCGCTTGAACTAAACGCCCGCGGTATTGAATCCGGATTGGATCTCGACGCTGCAAAGACCGTGGCGAAGAATGGGGGCGCGCAGTTTGAAGCGGTGCGCCGCGAACTCATCGGCTATCAAAACAAACTGACGAAGTATCTGAAAGATGCCGGCATCGTCTCGGACGAAGGCTACGCCGCCATGATGGAAGCGAACAAGGATTATTTGCCGTTCTTCCGCGTGATGGATAAGGACCCGAGCGGCGCGGGGTTGGGCCGCGGAGTGAAGACGAAGAACCCGATTAAGAAGATCGAGGGATCGGAGCGCGATCTCATCGACCCCCTCGAATCCATCATCAAGAATACGTACACCTACGTTGCTTTAGCCGAACGTAACGCCGTGGGGCACGCCTTCGTCAAAATGGCGAACGACACCGGCAAGCCTGAACTGTTCATGAAGAAGATGCCGGTGATCTCCGAAGCGATCGAACTGAAAGCCTCGGAGATCCGGAACCTCATGCGTAAGTTCGTCTCAGTGTATGAGTCGACAACGACCACCACGAAATCGAGCACGAAGAAGAGTTCCGAAACCAGCACAAAGACTGAGGCGACCGGCGCCGCAGAAGCCCCGAGCCGCGCAGACACCCTCGTACGGGAGAAAGTCGTCGAAGCCCTGACCGCGCGCGGGTTCTCCGAGGGCGAAGCGAACCAGATGGTCGATCGGTTGGCGCGCAAAGCAGGGACTACGACCGAGGGAAAGCGCACAGAGACGGTCAACGACACGATCGACTCGATCGTGAAAGAGATTGAGACGACGGAATACGTGCCGGAATTGAATGCCCGCGTGAACACCGAAGTTGCCAAGATCTATCGCATCGTCAATACCCCGCTTCGAGACAATGAAATCGGCGTATTTGAGAAAGGAAAGTTTTCAAAGTACCAAGTCGACAAGGATGTCGCGCGAGCGTTCAACGCCGCGGACTCACAAACGGCCGGCCTCTTAACAAAGATCCTCGCAATCCCGGCGAAGATGCTGCGCGCCGGCGCCGTGCTCTCCCCAGATTTCATGGGCCGCAATATGATCCGCGATCAAACGATGGCGTTCGTGCTGTCGAAAGGCGGCTACTTCCCCGTGTTCGACTTTATGCGCGGCGCCTTCTCCCTCGCCAAAAAAGATCAGGATTTTCAAAATTGGCTAAAGTCAGGCGGCGCGAATGCGGCCCTCGTGTCGATGGATCGGGAGTATCTTCAAATGCAGCTTGATACGCTCACCGAAGTCCAGGGGGTGACGCGGAAAGCGTGGAACGTCGCGACCCGGCCGTTTGAAATTCTCCGCATTATGTCCGAGCTCATTGAAAACGCAACGCGACTCGGGGAGTTCAAACGGGTGTCCGGAGGTCTGACGGAGAAAGCGGCGATCCAAGAGGGGGGTATGGCGTCGAGAGAAGGGACGGTGGACTTCGCCCGGATGGGCGCGAAGACCCGGGCCATGAGCTTGATTACGGCGTTCTTCAACGCGGCGGTGCAAGGTGAAGATCGCGTGATCCGTGCCTTCGCGGAGAATCCAGTTGGAACAACCACGCGCATGATGGCGGCGATCACCCTTCCCTCCATCCTCCTGTACCTCTCGAATCGTAACGACCCGCGCTGGAAAGAGATCCCTCGGTGGCAGAAAGATCTGTCCTGGATTGTCTTCACCGACGAGCACATCTATCGCATTCCGAAGGCGCATTCGGCCGGGATCATATTCGGATCCCTCCCAGAACGAATGCTCGAAGCCTTTGAATCGGATAACCCCGGCGCGTTGAAAGACCTCGAAAAATCGATCCTCTCGACCTTTGTCCCCAACATGATCCCCACGTTCGCGGCGCCGGTCGTCGATCAGTTTGCGAATCGCTCCCTGTTCACCGGGGCGCCGTTGATCCCTGCGGCACAAGAAAAGATGCTCCCTGAATATCAATACACGGAGTACACCACAGAGCTTGCGAAGGCGATCGGGCAGATCATGGGGGCGTTTCCTGGGATGCGCGATCGATCCATCCGCGACGAAGATACGTTTATTGGAGGCGTCGCCCGCGCGCTTACTACACCGATCCTCGTGGAGAACTACGTGCGATCGTGGACCGGGGGACTCGGACAGTACGTACTTCAATTGGCGGATAAAGCGCTGCGTGAGGCGGATGTCCTTCCGGATCCGGTGAAGCCGCTCGATACGCTCTCTGATCTTCCGGTGATTAAAGCCTTCGTCATCCGCTACCCCTCGGCGTCGGCGCAATCCATCCAAGATTTCTACGATGACTATTTTGCCTCGAAGCGGTTGTACGACACGAAGATGATGCTGGCGAAAGAGGGGGATCTGGACGCGTTCGACAAAGTGCAAAACATTGATCCGATGGCGTGGGATTCAATGGCGGGAATCCGTGATACTATTGCGGATCAGGCGAAGTTGATCCGGTTGATCTATAAGAATCCGGATCTGACTCCGGAGGATAAACGACAGATTATCGATGCGACGTACGGCCGGATGATCGAGTTAGCGAAGATAGGAAACGATGCCATGCGCGACATAGAACACATCTTAGGTGAACCATGACCGTCACGAATCAGTTAAATCGCGCGACGATGGATGGGAACGGAGTCTCGACCCTCCTCTCCCTCGATTTCCCTTTCCACAGTGTCAGTGATCTGGTGGTCATCCAAACAGTCCTCGCGACTGGTGTCGAGACAACTCTAGCCCTCACGACAGATTACACCGTCACCGGCGCGCAGGATGCGGCGGGGCATTATCCCGACGGCGGGGAGATCATCTTCACCGCGGCGCCGGCGTCGACCGTACGCATGACGGCCTACCGCAATCCCCCGATGCTCCAAGAGGTGGTGCTGATCGAAACCGGCAAGATCCCCGTGAAAGCGGCGATCGAAAGCCCGCTCGATAAGCTCACCATGATCGATCAACGCTTGAGCGAACGCATCGATCGCGCGCTCCGGTTGTCTGACGGCGACAGTTTAGAAATGGGGCGCTTGCCGGTGAAGGGGGTTCGGGCCTCCCGTTACTTAGGCTTCGACGGCGACGGCAATCCGACGATGATGCAAACCCCAACAGGAATGGTGACGTCGATCGCCCAGTTGACCGAATCCACGGTGGCCGGTTTACCCGCCGCGGGATCAGCCGGCGAATTGCGAAAAGTCACCGATAGTATCCGCGGGATCTGGATGGATAGCGGTGTCCAGTGGATTCAGATTGGCGGGGGTGTGGCGGACATTCGGTGGTTTGGCGCGAAAGGCGATGGAGTGACGGACGATACCGCCGCGATTCAAGCCGCCCTTGACACGGGTGCCTCCGTCTTCATCCCCTATGGATCGTTTATCACGACGGCGGTTCTCCTGCTTCGAGTGAACCGTCAACGGTTGTACGGCACGGGCAAAGGATCGATCATCAAATGCACGGCCTCGTCGGGGATCTTTTGTGCGATCGCTGTCGTCGAGAATACGGCGGATGTCGAGATTGACAACTTCACGCTCTTGGGCAATGCGTCCTCCGAACCGGCCGGCCCCGCGCCCGTGCGCGGCATCGTCACAGGCACCAACAGCACCGGCACCGCGCATTCGGCCGTCAGTTGGGATGCTCGCTGTCGGATTCAGAACATGCACATTTCCGGCGTGACCCCCGGCACCACCGGATTTAACCTCGGGATGCAGGTCAACAAAAGCAATAAGAGCCTCGTCAGAGATTGTGTGATCGATAGTATCTACGGGACGAATGGCAGCTTCGGCTATGGCATCGTCGTTCACGGCGAAGACATCGATGTGGTCAATACGAATGTGTATGCGACGATTTCCGGGCAAGGTCGCCACGCCTTTTATCTCACCTCGACGCCGGAACGGGTGCATGTGATTAACTGCCACGCCGAAGGCTTCCGGAGTGAACCGTTCACCACAAATATCGGCAGCGGAGGGACGGGGCTCGCCTTCATCAATTGCACCGCGAAAGATTGCATGACCGCCTCCACGGGGACGCACGACGCGGTGTTCGCCTTTCACGGCGGCTCGAAGGGCCGGATCATCGGGTGCCGCGCGTATGGGGCTGGCGCCTCAAGCGATAACTTCGGCGTCACGGTGAAGGATCACGACCACGCCCTGGTGTCCGATGTGTATATGGAGAACGTCTCCCTCCATGCGGTCTACATTGAAAACGCGGATTACACGCGGATCGCGAATATCCATATGAATCTTGTAGGGACGTTCGACGTGTCACAATATGGCGGCGTCACGGTAATTGGGAGCGACTACGTGAATGTGGATAGCGTCACGATGGTCGGACCCGCTCGCTTTGTCGCACGCCTTGATAGCAGCGTCCCGCAACCTGTGGGCTGCCGGTTCTCGAATTTACTCTATTCAGGCAGTTTCACCTTCATTGTGGAGAACGACAATATCGATCCAGGGACCAACCACGTCACGGCTTACGCCCTTCCCTCGATCCCACGGGCCGATCTCGCCGCCGCGGGTGCCGCGCTCGATGGACGGGTCGTGATCGACGATAACGGGTCCGGCGACCGCAATCTCGTGGTCTACGAAGGTGGACAACGCTTCCGCATTGACGGCGGATCGAACGTCTAAGAAAGGAATCCTGAACGGATGGATACCCCGATTCCGATTCCGACGACCGAGAAGACGATCACCGGGTTTGCCCTCTTGACGTATGCGTGGGTGCTCGCCCTTTCGATGTGGGGCGGGATCGTGAATTACATCTCAAAGATCAAGTCAGGGGATATTGCGCGGTTCAACATCACCGAACTGATCGGCGACATCTTTGTCTCTGGGTTCACCGGACTCTTAACCTTCTGGATGTGTCAAGCGGCGGGCTTTGGCGAACTCCTCACCGCGGTCTTCGTCGGTGTCAGCGGACACATGGGCGCCCGGATGATCGGGAAACTCGAACAAGCGTTGAGCCGGAAATTCGCCCTGGCGCACGATGAAACCGTGGTCGTCGTCACGAAAAAGGAGGGGACCCCCGGTGTCTTTTGATCGGGCCTTCGAGCTCTTGATCGGATCGGAAGGCGGGTATGTCAACGACCCTCACGATCCCGGGGGTGAAACGAAGTATGGGATCTCGAAGCGATCGTACCCCACGCTGGACATCGCCTCACTCACGCTCGCCGACGCCAAACGGATCTATCATCGGGACTTCTGGATCTTTATCTCCGGTGATGCCCTCCCCTGGCCGTTGAGCTATTTTGTCTTCGATGCGGCCGTCAACCAGGGGGTGGCGCCGGCGATCCTCATCCTGCAACAAGCGCTCGGGGTCGACGCCGATGGGGTGATCGGCCCTCAAACACTCTCGGCCGTAGGAAAATTCCCACAATCGGAGGTGTGTGCGCTATACTTGGCGATGCGCGGAGTCCGCTATGCCGGCACACGGAACTTCAACATCTATGGGCTAGGGTGGCTGAAACGCCTCTTCCTGGCTCTGTGGGACACGAAACCATGATACCCTTCTCTCTCTATCTCAAAGCCGGGATCGTCGGTCTGGTGGTCATTCTGTTCGCCCTGACCTATGCCAAAGGGCGAACTGACGGCACCTACCGATGCGATCAACGCATTAACGCCCTGCTTATGGAAGCCAATGAGCGGGAGAAAGGCTACCAGATAATCGCCCATACGCAGTCCGAACTACTGGAAAAAGCAAAGGCCAGGACAGAGATCCGCTATCGGACCTTGTTGAAAGAGGTGGAACGTGAAGTTGAAAAGCCTGTGTATCGTGTGGTGTGCCTTACTGACGATGGGGTGCGGCTCGCCAACGACGCTCTCCGGGGTCCGTCAAGCGCTGCCGGCGAATCTCCTGACCCCCTGCCCTGATCTGCCCGCGTTGGATGACGGGTCCGCAGAAACGCTCCTGCGGACCCTGGTGGATGTCAGCCAGTTATATTATGAATGCCAGGCCCGCCATGATGCGCTCTCCGCTGCCGTCCGCACTGTTCGATCCGGTTCTCAAGAATCCGCCGATCAATCCGATCCCCGCAATTAATACACGCGCACATCCAGACATCGACGCGTGAGATGTCGTCCCACCACTTCGCCAGGTGCATCAACCCGTGGCATCGCTGACATGTCATAGGCCCTCCCATTCTGTGTGATGGTTGATAAACACGGCCCACTCCGCACGGCACACGTCCAATGACGGGACGAGGTAGAGGTATTCCGCGTGGGCGGGGTTCGGTCCCCGCTGGCGTTTGAGCGACGGCGTGCTATGCTTCAACAGCTTGCCGATCTTCGCGTCTTCGTGCATCCACAATTTGGTGTGGCGTTCTTTGTTGTAGCGCATGAAGGCAAGACGGAAGCGTTCGCAATCGATGGTGGCCGGCCAGCCCTCGAATTCACTTCCGACGATGCGGCCGTCTAAGAGGCACTTATGCCACCACTGGTAGAGAGGATTGAGTGAATGGATTTTCTGATCGGCGAGTCCTTCGGTAGCCGGCGCATTGTTAAGGTCAAGTCCGTCCAGAGGATAGTCCAGCAGATAGCGCAGCAAAACGGCGTAGCCCCCGGCTTCCATTCCTTCCCGCATCGTCTGGAAAAACGCACGATCCTGTTTCCGTCCATCTCCAACGTCAAAGAATGCAAACCGCCGTTCATCGTGAGAGACAGGGACAATCCAGTCTTCATTGCCGATGATGACGACGCGGGTTTTGTTCGCAACCGTGTACGGTTCTTTGCCTTTGTGCTCGATGACATGATCCCTCCCGGTGATGAGATCCTTGAGTGTGCCTTCCGCCTGTTTGTCTCCGGACCAAAAGGCTTCATCGAGGGCAAACATCAAACAGTTTTCGAGGTGTCCGTTAAAGTTTCCAACAAGGTAGCGTCGGTTACTGGTGAGCAAGAAATGTCGGCCGAGTAATGCGCCAATCCTTTCGATACAAGCATTTTTACCGACGCCTTTCCCACCACGAAAGACCAGAGCCACCAACGGCTTTTCATATGGCCTTTGAACGAGATGCGCAAAGTATCCGAGCAACCAGCGCGACAATAGTTCATTTCCCCCGCAGACATTAAGCCGGGTGTGTTCAAGAAACATATCGAGAGATCCATGAGATGTGCCCATAGGGGCAGGGGAATATGAAAATCCGCGCCAGAGATTAAAATACGTCTTCCGGCTACCGTTAAGACCAGTCGTAACTTCCTTGTTTTGCCCTGGGGAAAAGACGATTCCATCATATGCGCGCCTCCCTTTCCATTCGAGCCATTGGCTGGCGATCGACGTTTCTGTTTTGCCCACCTTCATTTTGATCGGCGCGAATTTCAACTTGAACGCCCCGATGTCGAGATGTTCGACGGTGCCCTTGTCGTGCTGATCCGAGGTTTCCCACAGAATATGTGCGCCACCCCCGGCGATGACGAACGCGTGATCCTTGTTCAACTTCTCGTAGGGGTGTAGTTCCTTCTCTGTGTGGGCGTCTTCAACAAATGGCACCGCCGCAAATTCAACCTCGGGTGCCGCGATCCCAGGGGTGTTCACCCCATAGGCATACGCATTCCGGACTTTGCGCTCTAACTCGTCGGACGACCACGGGGGTTCGCACCGGGGATTCCACGAGTCCCATAACAGCATGGCCGCGATCGGTTCCGACACACCTATATCCTTGAGCTTGGCCGCAACGCAAAACGTCGTCTGATCCCCGCCCTGCCCTTGAATGGCGAGCGGCGCCTCATGTTCTAAGTACCATTCCGCGCGGCGTTGAGCGTGATCCTGGTTGACATCGAGGGGGGCTATGGCAGGGTGTCCGACTCCGAGTTCTCGTCGTGTATCTGTTCCACAGATGTCAATGATCCATTGCGGAGCGTCGGCAATGGGGGCAGATCCGGCAACGTCATACAGGCCATGTGGGAGGGCGCTTCCCGCACCGACAATGTAGCCCCCTCGTGATCGGACATCAAGACCTGGGGCAAGAACATTCGCGCCCTGGCGCACGGATGCGCGCACACGATAGCAGTAGTGCCGTCCTCCTGACGGAGTAGCATAACTCCTGGTTTCGGGCATCTCCCATCCCTCAAGTTCGAGCCGCAACAATTGTTCATAGCCGTTCTTTCCTTCCTTCACATCGACATCGACGACGAGCAACGCGCCGTCGTCACCGAACTTCCCCGTGTAAATCCCGATGTTGTACTCCGGATTGGTGGCCCACCATTGCTCGATGATGCGCGGATCCCGTGTCGCGGATTCCTGCCACCCTTTATGAACTGGGGTTTTTCCTAGGGGCTGGAGGCAAAAAATAAAAAAGCCTTCGGAGGCTAACGACAACGCCCACTCTTTTTTCGTCATCGTTCACGCTCCCATGCGTCGCGGCAATCCGCATTACACCATCGTCGACGATCCGGACAGATGTCCAGACAGTAGAGACAGAGCCCGGTCCCTTGTGGGATCGGGCGCGGCTTTGGACGCAAGGCAAGAATTGCGTCTTGGAATCGTTGGTTGTGTTCGTTGGCGAGATCAATGTCATCCACGTCGAAGCCCTTTCATCACATTCCGACATGCAAGTTTCAACAGTAACCACGCGGGCATCTGTACCCAATGCGTAAGCGATAACGGGTTAAGTCGAAACCCGCACATCCTCAGGAGCGTTTTGTTTCGCAAGATCACTTCCGATACCTCTTTCCTTTCCAGCCTTCAACGGCGATCGGTAAGCCGGAGGCCCATGCAGGAACTTGTGCGATAAGAGTTTCAAACGGTTTCAAATCGTAGGTGTGCCCGTGTTCGGGAGCGTGAATCACCTCCGCTACAATTTCGTCGTGAACGTGCATCACAATGGGGTACCCGTGGGCTTCGACGCGGAGCATCGCGTCGGCGAGGATATCACGGCTCACCGCTTGCGTCACGTTTTCGGCCAGTTTCCCCCCGTACGTATGGGTTTCCTGCCACTTTCGAGTCTTCCCGTCGACGCTCATATAGTGGATCTGTTCTTTTTCCTCCCCCCACGGGGTCATGATAGGCTTGAGTTTTGGGTAGGGGTACGTCAACACCCGACCGGAGGGAAGTTTACAGAAGAGGAAGGATCCTTTGACGAGGAATGTTACATACCGACCTTTTGATCCCGGCCCCCACGTACCGGGGCTCGCGATAAATTCTTGACCAGGACGCGTTACCGCTTGTTTCGCCGCATCTTCTAGCCCGTACCAGTACTTAACAATGTTCGGATGCGCCTCACGCCACGCCGTTTTAATCTCTTCGGCCAACGCGTCGCTCACCACAACCCCATACCCACGGGCCATCGTTTGGAAGGCGCCGACGCCCCCTTGATAGCCGAGCGCGAGCTCTTGGACCTTGCCGATGAAGCGTTGATCTTTCGTCACCTCTTCCACGGGGATCCGGAACGATTTTGCATAGCCCAGTTTGTAGATGTCCGGGCCTTCCTTCCGGTCATACGCTGAAAACGCATCGAGTTTCCACTGTTCACCGGCGAGCCATGCCAGCACCCGGCCCTCGATGTTGGCGAAATCCGCGGCCACCAGATCGGATCCCGGCGCCGCACAGATCATCCCGCGCAAACAATCGGAGATCACCGTCATCGGCCGATCGAAGCACGCGGTAATCATCCAATGGGCATTGTCGACCGTCGCGGTGTGCAGCGCCTCGATGACGCGTTCCACCGTCACATGATCGATCGTCGGTCGTGGAAAATTTTGTGTCTGGATCCGGCGCCCGCCCCATCGGCCGGTGCCGGCCGCGTGGTACTGCAACAACCCTCGGGCGCGATCATCCTCATTGAGACAGGTAATCATCGTGTGCAATTTTGCCGTCGACGTTTTCCCCGCTTCCTGGCGGATCAACAGCGCCTTCCGCACATCGGCCGGTACGTAGTCGAGTTTGAG
>OFQZ01000787.1_pt1 | contig 10081 bp, 14 predicted proteins | sample 1543011 | NCBI WGS metagenome assembly OFQZ01 (sample SAMN07774216, study PRJEB24372) | wastewater metagenome | isolation source: Exp Tend NO 0WW | collected 2016-02 | reverse complement strand
TGATCTAAGCTCTGCAGCTAATGACCCTATCGCGGATACGCCCGCGGTAGAAGCGTGGAAGCAGGAGATGAATAATCATTTGTCTGCGCCTGGCGACTGGACAGAAGACCTTACTAGGATCGCTACTGCATTTCAGCTTGGGCCGTTGACTGGCTTACGGGATATCATTGGCACACCTGCGCATATGGTAGAACTTATCCCAGGAGAGGATCTACCGAAAGTAATGCAGGCTTTGTACAAGGTTGTAACTTCGGATGTCCGCGGGAAGATGGAGAAAGCCGGTGACATTAAAGCCAAAACACTTCAGCCATTTGAGTTCAATGCTAGTACATTTAGCGAAGGAGTATTGGACCGCGTACTTGAAGTTACAAGAACTTTGAATGGCAGAAATCTATTGGAGTCCACCGCGCGGCAATGGGCATATGAGACTGGTAGACTAGTTGGGGCCGCGAGACTGTCGAAAGGCGATACCGCATTCTTCGAGCATCTGAAGATTCCGAACTGGCGGGAACTGGCTCCGGAAGATTTGTTTAATGCTACTGGAAGGGCGTTCATGGACAGTGCACAAGGAAGCTACAATTCTCGTGGATTGCCAGACTGGCTACTTACTGGGCCGCAGAACAAGGCGAATAACTTCTTGTTCTCTCTTCAAAGGTGGGGAGTAGAGCGCTACAATAATTGGCATAAAAACGCATGGCAGCCGGCGGTAAAGGAGGGTGACTTCAAGCCTTTGCTTAGGTCAGTGTTCGGTGCAATGCTTACTTCTGCGGGACTAAATGCACTACAGGAATATCTGTTTAATCAGAAGCCGCCGGAAATGAAATGGTCTGAATTCATGAAGGCGGATAATAAAGAACTGCCTTACACATTGTTTAGCAAACTACAGAATGTCGGCTTTGCAGGTATCCTTAGTTCATTGGGTATGGCCGCGGCTAAGGTCAATGCGGGCGAGGTACCGGAGCCTGTCAATAACCTCGGCTGGGATCTTGTGTTGAAAGGGTCTATCCGCACTGGGCAGTTTGCGCATGCTTTGACTTCTCGTGGCGCGGATGCCGCGGATGTGTTCACAGACTACCTTGATAGTATGGCCCGAGATAATATCCAGGCGTGGCGGCTTTGGCAAAACCGCACACGGCCAGATATCGGTAACCGCGAAGAGACAATCTTCAAGCGCCAACAAGGTAAGTCTCCAGGCATGTCCGCTAGTATGTCCAGTTTGCTGGCAAATCCAATGGACCCGACGCAGGACTTCCGCCAAGCGACGACAGAGGAAGACATGCAAAAAGCCCTACCTGGGTTAGATAGGGCTCTTGCAATGGATCCTAGTAAGGATATTCGTATTCAATCGCCTATGCGGCCTTTGAACGAATCGCCATCCTACTACGACTTTGTTGGGAAACTACAGGGCGAAGAGGCTGGGCAGGCTGCGTTACAACGGGATCAGCAGCTGGAGCGGCTGTCTTTGTTGAAGCGGCAGGAAGTGATGCGGGCGAAGTACCGCGCTCAAACAGTCGGAGGGCCGCGATAACTACGGGTTGAAGGTTTGGTGGAGTAAAGCTAGGCGGTTTGGTTACTTTGCCGGACTGATTAAATACTACATACTTATTCAGCAGAGGTTTATAAGAGGTCAAGTCCGGTGATATACCCATCGACTTGACCTCTTCTGCTGTCCAGAATTTGGTATAGTTGGATTTATGTACGATGTCAAAGGCTTGGTCAACGTCGTAGCCGTTAGCCGCGGCGGCTTGATGCAGGGATAGGATGAGTTTAGTCAAATGAGATTCTAGTGTAAACCTGCACAAAGGACGTTTCCTCAAAGCCGCGAATGCCATCGCTACGTAAGCGTCGATTGAGATTTTGCGGCCGGTCAAAGGCAGAGGAGTATAGTCAGCCATCCCATCAAGCTTGACTCCCAACTGAGCAAAGCTGCCATAAGTAACGTACAAGAGATCGGCCAGACTATCCAGTAGATCATTAGACATTGGACTCGCTTGTTGCCATTCTTTGTATTCTTCATCTATAAGTTTATAGCGTAGTTCCGCGACGGCATCGCTGCTGTCTACGAAATCTTTGGGGCAGACTTGGTTCATGTCCGTCATCCATTGGCGGACTTGGGAGAGTTGGGATTGGTAGATGTTCATTTTATGCATTACCTACAGCTTTATTCAAAGTGATAAAGTGTTGAACTTCGGCTTCCAGTGTTGTGATTCTTGTTGAGATAGTGATAGCTTCCGCGCCGGCTTCCGCGATTAATCGTGACAGTTCTTGGGCGGCTTCAGTTGTGCGTTTCTCAATAGCATTCAACGCGGCCATATGCCGCGAAGATTGCATTGCTTGTTCCTGCGTTTCTGCCAATAGTAAATTGACTTGTGCCAGCGCTAGGCTGGCGGCTGTCTGTGATGGTGTCATTTAAATGGTTCCTTTTTATTTCCCATAATATTTTTCATTTCGTTGTACTACTTCTCCCATCATTACCAGTGACGCTAACAGTTCTAGCAGTTCCATATGGTTTACTTCCGCATGAAATTCAATTAAGATTTTATCACCGCCCACTCCCTGCGGATGATTGGATACGAACTTCTTGATATCTTTCATTATCAAACTGTATTCGTTCCTTCCTACGGAATTGAAGCCGGCGATCATTTTCGGCTCTATCATATCCGCAATTCGGCGGGCTTCGACGCAGTCTTCAATCTCAATAGTCATTGTAAATGATCTTGCAAAGTGTGCCAAAGCCGCCAGTTTTTTCAAAAGGATGGCTTTGCGCGCATAGTAGGTCTGCATCTTACTTCGCGCGGCCGCGATCTTAGGCGCGTCGTATGTCTCGAACATGGACCGCATGTATTCATGGGCGGCGGGCGAGAATTCGATTTGGCCATATAAGCCGGTAAGTTTGTTAATGTGCTCTTGTAAAGCCGCGTGATCTGCTTTTTGCGTGTCGTCATAGTGGCTGTTAATATCGAACTTAACAAACTTCGGTGCGAACTCAAAAGCAAACAAACACCTAGAGACAAATCCATCTTCGAAGATGCCATACCGGGCGGCATCTTTTAGCATTGTATTCGTACAGCCGGCTAGGAGTGAAATACAAGTACGTTGGATATAGTTCGACTTACTATGGCGGACAACATATTCATGATCCTTGCAGTCATACGTCTTAAGCAAGAAGTTTGCCACTTCATTGCTGTTGCGTTTGAACAAGGAATTCATCTCGTCTAGGATAATAGCTAGACTGGCATGAATATATGACTTCGATCCGTCAGGAGTTTCATAACGATATGTCTGAGTATTCTCTACCAACATATCCATGATGGCTTGATAGCTTCCATCACTTGGGCCAAGGGCAACTTTCATCGGTAGCTTTTCGCCGGGTCTTGCGTCTCTAGTGCGGTCGCCTTGATTCTTCCGCATCGAGGGATTAGTGAAGAAATCAGATACTGGTCCGAGCACTAATCCTTTTCCGCAGCCCGCGGGGCCGACGAATACGAAATAGACATTTACGAAAGTGGGATTATGCTTGAAGTCGCCGTACCAGACCCGCCGTTGTAGCGCCGCGGATACCGCGAAATACCAGCCTAGATCAATCCAGGTATCCGGCGACGGGCATTCGCGCATATAGTTCCGCCAGCGTTCTAGGGTGGGTGGGGTCATTTAACTTCCCTCATATCTTTCTTTTTCCAAGTCTTGCCAACCATGGCTTCGGACTTCATGTAAAATACTTCGCCGCTTGGGGCGGTTAAAGGCCGCTTGAACAAATCCATTGTCAGGCGGCAGATGCGCTCAACTTCGGCTTCCAAATGTTGACCGACAACAGCATCATGCACATTGACAAGAACGTCTAATTCGGGTTCAGTCGTTCGACTTAAACGTTCAAGATCTGTGAATACTAATGAAGTTAATACGCCGACGGTAGACTGCGGAATATAACTTAACGCCTCGCGTTCCAGTTCCATATTCCAGCGGCCCGCGAATTCCCGCGGATAGCCAAACAAGTTATGTAGAACACGTGTCTCGATTACTTGCTTCTTCAGCCTCTCTTGCCACTCGATAATCTCTGGAAAAAGTAATTCAAACATCGAGAGGAAGTGTTTGCATTCTTGGGAAGATAGCAGGATCTCGCCTTGAGATTCTTGAAGGACGTTCTTACGGAAAGTAATCGGACCCATTCCATAAGATTTAGCATGGGCGATTTTCTTGCCTAGCTGATATTCAGTGACATTTGATTCATCCTTAGAGATGAACTTGTTTAGTTTCTGCCACTCAGGTAATTGGACTAGCTCTGATGGTTTCCTGAAGAGATACCTATCTTTAGGATAAGTACCGCGGAACTTGTCAATGAAGATGTTCAGCGCAAGATATGTGTGCGGCTTGATACCGACATCGAATAACTCGCGGTAGTTCCCGCGTTCCGCTAGATAAGCGACGATCAAAGCCTCAGCGCCGGACTGGTCAACTTGAAACAGCAGCTTGCCTTCATCCGCCACCATGAATGACCGCATGTCTTCCGGTAAGTTCTGCAAGTTTCCTCCAATCTCGCCGAACATTTGCTTAGCTGATAGGCGGAATGACTTAGTACCGCTAACATCAAAAATGGAAGTGTATCTATATTCTAGCATGGTGGACGGATGGGTCGGTTTCGCTGTAGAGTTCTTTACACAGAATAACGCAGCTGGAATTATGGCCGACGATAATTCTTAAGCCGCGGTAGTGCATGTCGCCGGCGGTAATGTCATTCAAATCGACATGATGATTGTAGTAGTCCCGCAGCTCGTTCCGTAGCGCAATCGCCTCCTGCTTGCCAATAACGACAAGGCCGGCTTCGTGCTGCTTAGCGAGGCGGTTGAGTACGTCGGAGATTTTCATTAGACTGCGGGATTGTTACGAATCCTAGTAAACTGAGGACACTGCGGAATATTATTTGTGGAGTAGTAAGGAAATCTTACTTGAATATGGGAGCCAATAGGAGGTGTTTTCCAGAAAGCTTGTCGGTCAGCCACAGTTAAATCCCCGCCGCCGCAGGAGAACTCATTACCTTTGTCGTCTCGTAGCTGAAAACTACCCAACATACCGAAGAACTTGCCCATACCTTCGGTTACGCCTGTGCAGAGATATTCGCCGTCGAGTTCTTTCTTACGCTTAAGGACATAGTCTGTTTTTCCAAACTGATATACCGCGCGGTAGTTGCGGTAGATCATGCCGTCATAAGCATCGTTATTCTGGATACGTTTGTAATGTTCGGCAGCTTCGAAGCCGTTGTTGCAGACCCAGGATATAATTATCTCTGCGTTAGATAGGCTGGGCAATAGGATTTCCATAGCGAGTAACCTATCGGCTTGAGCTACGTATGGATTAATCAGATCCACTAGCCATAATTGCAACTTAGCGGTTTCATTATCACTTGCATGGCGGTTTACTAAACCCGCGATTGTGCCCAAATCCATATGCGGATGCCAGAGTTCGCAGTCAAGCCAATGACCACATGAGCCATATTGCTCCAGGTGCGGCCGCCGTTCCGCGGATTTAAGGTAGAGCTTACCGTCTGGCGACAGTAAAGCTTTAACTCCATTCATCTTGGGCTGGCATACCGCTGGATAAGTGACCTTGTCCGCGGCCCAATCTGTCGGCTTAGACGGGATTGGCGGGGTTACTGGATTGTAAGGTTTGATTAACATTGTGTTGCGTGGGCGGCGTTTGATGAGGTACATCTAGATCCGTTGCCATGGAAATTGATGGTTGCAGAAGTCGTACTGGCTGCGTTCTTTAGCTAGTTCCCTGTATTTCAGGATGCATTGTATCAGTGGGTTTTCATATTTGAGTGCAAGTTCATATAACGCTTTGCCACCCAACGAGGCATTACCTGTCTTAGCTGAGCGAGACATAACCTTGTAGCCAAGTTTGTCATGAAAGTATTTGACTAATTGGGCAGGACTATCTGGGTTGAATTTGGTATCACCTATCAAGCAAGTGATAATACGCTTGATTTGTACCAATCGCTTATCTGAGGCGATCTTTGCATGAGACAAGCGGCCTATGTCTACTCTTAGGCCACGTAATGTTGCGAGCAGATAAGGATACATACTGGCCATTGCTTGGTTAATTGAGTCTAGCATACCGGGATGTCCCGCGGCAAAGGCTAGTTGGTTTCGATGGACGAGTCTCATAGCATACACGTCTTTGGCATTGTATAACCATAAGCGTTTCTCACTTGAGACAGACCTAGACAAGGTATGCTCATCTTTATGGTAGGCTTGATAAGTGTACAACCTAATACAGTGTGCCAAAGACTTTTCAATCTCCGGATGAATCCGCTTATGGGCGACCATTGTATCGTAGATGTCTGGGCCAAAAGGTAGCCTACAGTGTGTGGCTAGCCAGACCAAGTCATACATACAGTTGTGAATGATGACTTGATTTCTTAGTAGGGCGGATGCTAATACAGATAGAAACCTGTAGAACTTATCCGCGGGATAAGCCAATTTCCCATCATGGCGGTAGGCCGGCACAACAAATACTTTGGGACTGTCATTAATTGAGAAACCTATACAATCCAAAGTATCAGTCTCAATATCCGTCTCAATGTCTAGGTAGATCCTAGAGTTATTTAGCTTCGATAGTCCTTCTGTAACAAGATCAATGGGCGGATACATGCGTACGTCCATTGATTCATCTGGAGGTTGGTAACCCTGTAGGAGCTTTCTCGTGTCAGCCTTAATCCAGAAGAGCCAGTTCTTTCGCGAGGTCTTGCCGCGGTCTTTGTTGAAGGATTCATCTCTGGTGTTGAGTTCTTCATCTGAGGCTTTAAAGCTGTAGGCTTCGTCTAGATTGAATGAACAGATAGCAGGAGTACCGCCGATCTTGAAAAAAGTACCGGCGGCGGTGAACAAATTCACGTCGGGCCCAAGAAACAGCTTGGCGGCTTTCTCGCCGAGAAGTAGGATTCTATCAGCTTTGGCTGGAGACAGAGTAGTTTCAATATCGTGGACTGTATATTGACAGTCCTTCAATACATCCAATCTATACCAGTCCCAGACAGATCCTTCCGCGAGGCCGTGTTCGGACTTAGTCGTTAGTATGCTTAGGTGCATCTTACTTGACCACCAAATTAAACTTGTCTTTATTTACGTGCAGCCAGTTAGCAATTTGCAGAGCCGCGGCTGAACTATTTACAGATGTTCCAATCTTGTCTCCATTGATATGAATATCCCAGAAATTACTATGCTTATCTCCAGGAAAATATTCCACCTTCTCAATATCTTGATAATCCGGAATATCTTTTATCAGCCGCCGGACTTCGATATTCCAATTACTGCGGTTAGACTGAAGCAGGCGGTTCAGTTTCTGGAGTGGGTTCATAAATACCTTGAGCAAGAATAATGGGATACTTCGCTTCGAGATCCAAACCGATAATGATTACTTCCAACGAATCATTAGCTAGATGTGGATGATATTCATGGGTTTGAATCTTTGGGACGTGGCCGATCTGAGTATTATTGCGAAGGACTTTAATAGCCTGTTGATCATAAGGATTACTAGGTTCGGCTTGCAGTTTAAGCTGGTCGCCAATTGCTAGGTTAAGGTCTTTATAAGCCGGGTAAAACCTTACGCCGGCGACTTTGAAGGCGGAGATGGGAGATTTCATTCGTAGGGACCTTCCAGAATTTTATCGTCTAATGCTTTCTTTTCTTCTGCTGTCAGCTGATCAGTTAAATAATCTATGTGTTGAATAGCAAAATCTTTTATCTCTTGATAAGCAAGGCCGTCGCCATAAGGCAGCGGCTCTAGTGTTGTGGTAACGATGTAATTTACTTCGGCTTCAAGTTGGCGGGTGGGATGGTTCAGGAGGATTAATACTGTTAGTTCTTGGATGTGGGGTTTCATCGGTAATGGCTAATGCTAAAGCCGCGGCTGGATAAATTTGGACGCTGCCTTTGTAGTAATATGATTCAACGCAGTAGCCTTCTGGTGTAAGCTCGGTTGAGTAAGTTCCTACTACATATCCTGTCCACTGAGATCCTTTAGTCTTATAAACAAAATCGCCTAGTTTGAATTTCATTTCTTAAGTCTATTAATTTCATCCTTAATATACCAGACCGCCTTCTCCAAATCTTGAATCTGATTATCTTTATCACCGCACCGCCAGAGATATTTAATGGCGTTGCCAATATTAAATGTCATATGACGAGTTATGGTGATACATTCTACACCAGATGGATGGGAGGTATAGTGTTTGGGATGGTTGACGGGGTCGTGTTCTGGCACAGCAGCAATTTGATCTGTTGCATTGCAGCTTGGACAAATAGGATGACCATGTCTAAGAATCCAACTTGGATTTCCAAATTCGGAGATGGCGGCTACGTGGCCGCATTTAATACAGTTCATACCTGAAAAGATCTATAGGCTTCACACATGGCTTCGTATAGTTTAATCCTGGCGGCTTCGTGCCGCGGGTTCTCTACATTGTTAACCGCGGGAATAGGATTCTCTAACATGTTTCTTAGAAGAAACGCCTCAATTTCTTCGAGGTCGATTGTAAGTTCGACTTTACGTTTAAGGGTGCAGGTCATAAATCAAGTAGGTCTCCATTATCGCAGGTAGAGACCAACCCTGCCTCAATCTATCTACTCAAAGCCGAGGGAAGATCCAGTTCCCAGCTTTAAGTGGGATAGATTAAATCCAAAGCTTGTCGATGAGTTCGTTATTAAGCCGCTTGATATACAAGGCTTGTTGCTTGATATGCGCGATACGATCTTTCAACTCGCAGCCAGTGGCGGGCTCCATTGCAACACCGTCAGCTTGCTTAGTTGATGGCACAGTATCTACAGGATAAGCTGTACGAAGCCTATCACTTAGAGTGAAGTGCTGCCTTTCAAGTTGATCAATTACATCATGAAGTTCTTGAAGTTCTTGAGAGATAGGGCCTGCCTTGCGTTCTGGCGCGGGTGCCATACCTGCGGTTATGCGAGGATCGTCAAATCCGCCACACCATTCTTGTTTAGTCGGTTGATAATTTGCCATAAATTAATTGCGCGTTTATAGCATGCGCGCCCCGCTATTTTACCCTACTTATTCCAGTCCGCCAGTTTCACCATCCCACGGCCCGACAATATCACCCCACGACGGAGAGACACTGTTACCTTTAGACTTGCGCGGCGAGCAAATCTTCCAGCCGCCGCTGATCTGATTTCCCTTGAGGTCCAGAATAGGCACGTACTTCTGGGCGGGATTATTAGACAACTCGTCAGCGGTAGCCTTCCTTGTACGTTTATCTTCGAACGACGACAGATGCATCTGGAACTTATGGCCGATCAATACCGCGAACTTGTCCGGATCAATGTCACCTTGTTCGTTGAACTTGGTGAAGTCGAAACCTGAGGCTTCAAGTCCGGCCTTGATGGCGGGCAGACCGTAGTCCAAGTCCGCATCAGTCAAGGTAGGCATGAAGTCAAACGGGCGGCCCGCGGTTTTAACCGGAGAGCCGCCGATTTCCACAGACAGCGGGTAGATAATCTGCGCTTTGATGCGGAGAGTAGTCTTGCCGCTGGTGTCACTTTGTTTAACTTCGGTGGACAGAATTTCCACCGCATACACTTGCTCAGGAATGGAGCCGCGGTTGCCGAGTGCGAGTTCAGATTGAGGAATTGCAGACATACTAGTTTTTGTGTTTTGTTTTTGGTTATCCTAGGAGCTTGATTGCACCTAGAAATTTTGTTAGGCCTTGTATTTTTGCAGGGCCTGGAAAGCGGTTGTGTCGGTGATATCTAGATGCTTAACATCTAGTGGAATCTTATAGCCCGGCGCAATCATGGCGTCGAACACGTCATTAGATCGAACTTGAAGAAGGTACTTACCCTTCTCATTAAGGGTGCGGATCATCATGCCGACGCAGCCTTCGAGAACATCTTTGAACTGGCCACCGCTGACGACGGTGCGGAACTTACCAGTCGGCTGACCTTTCTCATTGCGTGCTACTTGCTCATGAAAGGTAAGTACCACGGGACAAGGAGTGGACTTCAGCAATGCGAAGAGTTCAATGTTGTAGTTGAACTTGTCCAGATACATTGCCCGCTGGTTATATTCGCCG
>OFQZ01000786.1_pt1 | contig 10083 bp, 15 predicted proteins | sample 1543011 | NCBI WGS metagenome assembly OFQZ01 (sample SAMN07774216, study PRJEB24372) | wastewater metagenome | isolation source: Exp Tend NO 0WW | collected 2016-02 | reverse complement strand
TTGACCGCGTCGCGAGTGGTCCCGCTGGGCTCGGTTGATATGCCCAACAAGAGCGCCGTAGAAATGAGCGACAGCCCGTAGGTATGCGACATCGAGATTGATGCGACACCCAGCGGCACAACGAACCACGCCCACAGTTTCGCGAGCACGAAGGCGCGTGCGATGATGTTGGCTGGGACGAGCAGGACATTTATCACCGAGAGTCCAGTTTCGACCTCGGCGTTATAGGTGGCGGCGGTCACCTCCCGGCCTCCTGCATCGAGGCGATCACATCATCGATCGAGAGGCCGCGCTGCTTTGCGATCTGGAGCATTTCGAGCACGCGTGCGCCATCGCGACCAGTGGCGAGCGAGCCGAGGAGAGTCGCGAATTTGATACCGTCTTTGAACGAGTCTTGCGCGGGGTTCGCCATAGGTGCAGGTGTTTCCTTGGGTGAGAGTGCTGCGATTGTGTCGGGAGAGAGGGAGCAGTCGGGAGAGGGCGTTACTGTCCCCGCTGGCGTGCCTGGCTTGCTGCCGGAGGGAACGTCTGGGCGGCCCGCCGTTGCGAGTTCTGGAAACAGATCCAAGAGCTTGGCGTAGTGCTTCCCGATCGGGCTGTACGAGCCGTCCTCCCATGTGGACAGAGCGGAATCGGACACGTCGATCAGCGATGCGACTTCGACCTGCGACAGCCCGTGATGTCGACGCGCCGACCGCAGCGCGCTGTGGAACGGCACGCCTGTAAAATCCAATGGCTTAGGCGGCGCGACCACAGCAAACGGCTTGAAGGTCAGCGGCTTCTGTCGCTCTTGCTCTTTCAGTTCGCCGTGCTCCCGGAGCAGTAGCGCCTCGAAAGCGCGCATGGTCCGGAACGTCGTATAGACGCCGTTGCGCTGGTAACCCGTTGGGTGCGACTTGCCAGTGACCCAATCGTTCCACGTGTCGAGGCAGACGCCAACGGCTCTCGCGGCAGCTGCGGGCAACAGGTGACGTCGGGCGCGCTCGCTCTCGAGCAGCTGGCCCCATGTCCTGCCATCGGGCGCGCGGTGGGATTCAACCACGGGCAGCCTCGTGTGATTTCACGAGCGCGATTGTCTTCGGACCACTCGGGTCGATGACCCATATCTTGGGACCCAGCCTCTCGGCATTCAGGAGGCCAAGCGCGCACCATCGACGAACGGTGCGACGGGCGATTCCTCGCTGGTCTGCGAAATCGTTGATGCGCTGATAGTCGGCGCTCATCCCTCGACCTCCTCTTTGATTCGCCCCGCCTTGATGCACACGGCCCGCGCTCGGTCGCCAGCGTTCACCCCGTTTCCTCCTCTTCTGCGCACAGGCGAACGCTGACGTGCCCGAGTTCGCTGCTGATGTAGAACCTCCCGATTTCCAGGCTCTCTCCTGGAGACAGGACAAACCGCTTCGGCTCTCCGTGCTGCGTCCCCTCGAGGCCAAGCACGAATACGAGCGCGTGAGGCGTTTCGCACACAACGCGCTTGATCATGATGCTCGAAGCCGTGGCGATGACCTTGGGGGACGCTCCTTCCCTTGTCTCGTATCGCGTTATGACCGACGGGCGCTCGACGGAGACGCCGATCGGGAGGTCTACCAGTTCGCGCTGAAACAGATCCTTGGCGAAGCGTGACGGTGTGAAAACGACGTGCGTGTTGATCATGCGATTTCTTCCTCTTTCAGCAGTCCAGCCTTGCGGCATGCGGCACGGGCCCTATCGCCCGCGTTGCCGCGAACAGTCTTTCCCTGAAGCACTTTGACGATGGTCTTCGGTGACACCGTCGCTTCGAGTGCCAGCGCGACTACCCATGCAAGCGACTGAGTCGCGTTTTCAGTCTTCATGGGTTGGAACCCTGCCACCTTGTGCCAACTGGTGCCAACAAATCATCACGCGTGACGACGAAATATCACGGACAGGACAGACTCGGAGACTATGAACGGGTCGATCAAGGTTGCCGAGCTTTCCGAGGTCACGGGCATCCCTGCCCGCACAATTCAGCGCTGGTGCCGCGATGGCGCCATTCCCGCCGACCGCGTAGGGCCTCGAACGTGGGCCGTGGACATCTCCGCGCTAGAGGCTCGTGGCGACAACCGGATGCTGGTCGAAAGGGTCTGGTCTCACCGCAACGCCGGTAAAATGGCTGGATGGTGAAAAAGTTACGCAAGTTGCGCAAGTTACGCAACGAATTGCGGCGATCTTATAGGGACGACGCGCAGGGGCGCGCTCCCATGAGGAACGACCATGGGCATCGATATTGGCTTTGCCAAACAGGGCGCGCGCATCATCGCTTCGCGCCTCGGCTCCGTGGCGACGTCCACGGCACTCAAAGCACTCACCGATTCATCTGTACGCGCGGAGGGTGATACGCACACGCTGGAGTCTGATGGCTCCGTGTGGCGCTACTCCGCCTCGTCCACCGCTGCGGACACGACCGAGAATCTCGTGCTCACGCCGAGCGACTCGACGGGTCGCTGGATTCGCCAGGGATCAGGGCTTTTTCTGCGCCTCGCGGTGGCATACACGACGACCGACGCTGCGGTTCTGTTCACCGTTCCGACCGGGTTCGAACTGACCCTACGCTCTCTGTGGTGGGAAATCACCACTGGGTTTACGGGCGGCACGGACGCGGCGATCGGCATCTCGTCGAGCAACGCGGCCTATAACACCAAGGGCGACCTTCTCGGCGGCGCGGCTGGCGCGCTCACTGCTTCAATCGGGAGCACATCGAAGGCCGTCGGCGGCACCATCGGCGCCAAGTTCGGCAGCAACGGGCGGGTCACTCTGATCGCCGCCGACACGATTCGATTCGACCGCATCGCCAGCGTGTACACGGCAGGCGCCGGGTTCGCGTGCGTCGACGTTCTCGCTCGCAACGTTTGATTTATTCCGCGTGCCCGCTCCAGTCGCAAGCGCCCTCACTTCGCCGAGCGAACAGCGCGCAGCGGGGAACGTGCGTCCAATTCGAGGGCGGGCCATCCCGGAATGGCAAGCATCTCGCCAGCTACAGGCACGCGTTGGCAGCGGGCTCAATCCGCTCGTCATCTCGCGCCTCATGGCGCAGTGCGACGCGGGCTACCCGGCGCGCTGGCATGACCTGCTCAACGAGCTCCGCCAGAAAGACGGCTACCTCCAGTCTGTGCTCCAGACGCGCGAAACCGCGCTCATGGCGGCAGGGTGGAACATCGCCGATTTTCTCCGACCCGGCGAGCAGAAGCCATCGCGGAAAGCCGTCAAGCGAGCAGCGCGAGTGCGTGAGATCGTCTCCGGTATCCGAGGCATGTCGCGCGCAATCGCTCACCTCAGCGACGCGACCTACAAGGGCTACAGCGTCGTCGAGATCATCTATGGCGACGTCGACGGAACACCTGTTCCGGTCGCGCTCGAGCCCGTCGCTGGTCGGCGGTTCTCGTTCGGCGAAGATGGCCGTCTGCGCTTCTTCGACGACGGTGGTCAACAGTGGCCGGGCTGGGATTTCCAAGCCGAGCTACCGCACAAATTCATTGTTCATGCCCCGCGCGTAAACGGCGATGTCCTGCCGCGAGAGGGCATTGGACGCGTGCTGTCATGGTACTGCGCTTTCAGGTCATGGGGCTGGCGTGACTGGCTGCTATTCGCGGAGCTGTTCGGCAAGCCGATCACGCGCGTTCAGTACGACCGGAGCGCCGTAGGGACAGACGATCAGTATCTCGCAGAGGAGATCGCCAACGAACTCACCGGCACCAATCGAGCGGTGCACCCTGATTCGATCCAGGTGTTCGTCGAGTGGGCCAAGAGCACCGGAAGCGGCGGCGAAAGCCCCTGCTCGGCGATCATCGATCGCGCCGGTATCGAGATGGCGCTGGCCACGATTGGTCAGCAACTCACGACGTCTGGAGCATCGGGCGGACTCGGCGGAAACGGCGACGTCCGCGACCTCGTCCGCAAGGATATTCTAGCGAGCGATGACGTGCAGCTCTCGGAGACGCTCCGAGAACAGCTCATCGGGACGATCTATGATTTCGAGTACGGCGACCGAAGCGACCTCGCCTATTGGACGTTCAACACGGCCGGCGCTGGCAACACCAAGGCGCTGCTCGAAGCAATGTCGGAAGGCGCTGGACTCGGGATGCGAATTCCAGTCTCACATGCGCACGACGTAACAGGCTGGCCGCAGGCCGCGGAGGGCGAACCGGCCCTCGGTGACACTGTCCCGGCTACGGTCGCAGCCACGCCACAAATTCCGCCACAGGCCCCGCCGTGAACAGCATCGCCCAGGTTCGAGCGTCGCTCGCTCGGCTGGTCGACAGGCATCTGGCCGCAGGGCTCGCGTCCGAAGGGGTATACATCGCATCAGGAGCAACGCTCCTGCGCGGAGTATCCTCCGACCTCGCCAACGGCAACGTCGACGCGCTGGAACGGCTGGCGACACGGGGCACGTCGCTCACGGTCGGAGCGACAGCGAACGCCGCACAACTCGCAAGCACGCACGCCGCAAGTGAGCTCGCTCTCATTGCCGACGACGCAGCGCAGGTAGCTCGAGGGACGCGCATCAGGGCCAGCGAGCCCGGGCGACTGTCAACGATCTGGCGCGGGCTGGTCGAGAGAATCTCGCCGACTGTCATGGGTTCCAAAGACCCGGGCGGCGCGCTCCTCCAGGAGCAGGACCAGATCGACCGAATCATCACAACGGAATGGTGGGCCGCGTACAACGCGCAGCGCACCGATGTCGAGCGCGCTCTCGTCTCGTTCGGCGACAGTGCCACCTATAAACTCAGGGATCCACAGGCTCGACTCTCGTCGAATGCCAAGGACTGGATCCCCGCAATTCTGAAGCGCTGGAACGCAACGCTGGACAAGCGGACGTGCCCAACATGCGCCGGCATCGACGGCGAGATCCTGTTGCTCGGCCAGTTTTTCGACAAGTCCAATCCGCCCGTTCATCCGCGGTGCCGATGTGTCGTCGGTTATTGGCCCATCGCTATCCCGAAAGATTTCTGATCCATGTCTACAGCACAGGGCATTGAGCGCCGAGATTTCCTCGGAGCGCCGCCGTCTATCGATCTGCTCAAACGCACGGTCGAATATGTGGCGAGCACCGAGAAACTCGACTCACACGGAACCATCGTGCGCCAGAAATGGCAGCTCGATAAGTACAAGAAAAACCCGATCTTTCTCTACATGCACGACGCCGACGATCCTATTGGATCGGCCAACGTCCGTGTCGAGAACGGCAAGCTCATCGCAACGGTGAAGTACGCCGAGAACGACGAGTGTGCGGAGAAGTGCTGGAACCTCGTGAAGCAGGGCGTTCTGCGCGCTGTCAGCGTCGGGTTCCGTCCGCTCAAACGGACCTATATCGAGAACCCGGACGGCAGCACCACGCCGGTCTACGAAGAGAACGAGCTCGTCGAGCTGTCCCAGGTGTCGATCGGGTCCAATGAGGACGCGCTCGCTCGCGGCCTCCCGCTCCCGACTGTCGCCCCACACATCACGCGGGGCGATGTCGCCTCGCCCAAGGAGGACAATATGTCCGATAATCCCAAGGGCCCGGCGCTAGACCCAGCCGCCGCGCCTGCCACGCCTCCAGACGGAGACGTTCAGGTTTTGCGAGCCATGGTTCTCGCAAAAGACAGCGAGATTCAAGAGCGTGACGACCAGCTCTCGATCGCCCGCGCGCTCATCTCCGAGAAGGAAGAGAAGATCGCAACGCTCGAGGCTGAGCTCACCGAGTCGCGTGAGCGAGATCTCACCGCGCATGTGCGCAGCTTCGAGGGCAAGAAGTTCCTGCCCCGCCAGTTCCCCGCGATGCTCGGGATCGCTCGCGCAAGCCGCAAGCATTTCGACGAGTACATTCAGGGTCTCCCTGAGCTGCGCCTTTTCGAGCGCACCATTTCCGCCGACTCGAAGCCGCGCGCCGTCGATCCGCAGGTCGAGTTTGACGCCTGTGTAGCGCGACACGTCGCAGCCGGGTTCGCCCGCAAAGAGGCCATCGAAAAGGCCGCACATGAGCTTGGCGGACGCCAGGCGGAGGCTCGCTGAGTCATGACGATCCAGAACGAATCACACCAGGGCGTAAACCGCTCTTTCCGTCTCCTGACCACGGCCAGCGAGACGATCACCAAATACCAGATCCTCTACTACGGCGCGACGGCTGACACTGTCACCGCCGTGACCGGAGCGGCCGGGATTCTCGGAACGTTCCGCGCGATGGAAAGCGCAACGTCGACCGAGACCGGTGTCTCCGGTCATCGCATCGAGTGCGAGCTGCTTTGCCCAGGAGACATCGTCTACCTGCTCAACGGCGGCACCTGCACGATCGGCACGCCCGTCGAAATCGAGGGCAACGACGGCCGAGTGGCCGACATGGGCGCGGCTGCTTCTGGCGACGGACAGAAGAAGATCGGCCGAGCGCTCGAGGGTTCCACCACCGACGGGGATCCGGTCCTCGTCCTGATCGGCTGAGGCGAGAAACGACATGGCAAATTTCCCATATAGCTCCGTTCAGGAGCCCGATGTTCCGCTGTCCAATCTCGCCGTCGCGTACGAGCAGAAGGGGCTGATCGCAGACATCGTTTGCCCTCGCGTTCCCGTCACGCTCCACGGTGGCCAGTATTACAAGCGCCGCAAGCGCGACATGATTCAGGTCACTGACGACCGCATGGGCGTCAACGGTTCGCCTGGCGAGATCAACGGCGGCTACGATCTCGGTCGTTTCGCCTGCGAAGACTACGGTTTGAAAGAGAAGGTCATGCGCTCGGTCACCCGAGCCGCAGACCCCTCGATCAATCCGTTCGCCGACGCGACGAAGCGCGTGACCTCGCAGGTCATGACGAACCACGAGGTGCGCGTTGCCGCTGCGTACCAGACCAGCTCCAATTACGCGTCGAACAACTACGCCGCGCTCTCTGGCTCGGACCGATGGGACACGACCACGGGAGATCCGATCTCCAAGGTGCTGACCATCAAGAAATACCTCTGGCGCGGCCCGCAAGCGCGCACGGTTGCGTGGATGGGCTACGAGGTTTTCGTCAAGCTCCGCACCAATCCGTTCATCAAAGAGGCGCTCGGTTCGAGCGGCACTCCTGATGTGCCCGCGGCTGTCACGCTCAAGGGTCTCGCGTCGCTTTTCATGGTCGACGAGGTCGTGATTGGCGAGGCGTGGAAGGACACCGGCGTGGTCGGCTCGACCTCCAACGAGGCGCTGATCTGGGGCAAGTCGTTCGGCATCGCAGCCGTTGAGGCGAGCCCAACTCTCCAGTCGCTCCACTTCGCATCCTGCATGAGTTTTCAGGATCGCAAGGTGTTCACTTGGGCGGACCCGGAGCCCGGTCTCGAGGGCGCCGATTGGGTCAAGGTCACGCAGTCGAACGACATCGAATTTGTCGCCAGCGACGGCGGGATTTTCCTGGCCACGGTCATCACCTGATGTCGAAGAATCGCCGAAAGCAGGAGCCCGCAATGGCTCCCAATGACACCTCGGCTCAAGTGGACGAGGCTGTCACCCAAGGCGATTCCAACGATGTCGAGCCCGACATCGGCGCGGAGCTGCCAACGGCTCCCGTCGTCGTCGAGCCAAGCGGTCCAGTTCTCTGTGCCGTGCTGTCGAATCTCCACCACGACGGTGGAGAATATCGCCCGGGCAACATGGTCAAGCTCCAGCCTCACCAGGCTGACGAGCTGTCCAAGCTCGGCATCGTAACCCGCGCATTACCCAGGATTCCGCCCCCTTGTCCTACTTCCTACTCGACGACCTTCGCCGAGCAGTCGGCCGTGACATCACGGTTCGATTTCTCGACGACAACGGCGACGGCGAAGAGGACGAGGAGGCGATCCAATACCTTCAAGACGCAGTCGATTCGCAGATAGAGGTACGCCTAGGGCGCCTCTATTCCGTCGACACGCTGCGCACCAATACCCCGCCAACGGTTCGCGCCATTGGCACCGATCTAGCGCTTGCCATGATGGGCGAGAGGCGTCCGGAGTTCGATGGCGCCGACGGCAAATCACAGTTCTGGATGCGCGGCAAACGTGCGACCGACCTGTTGATCTCGATCCAAAAAGGCGACGCTCGTCTCGATATCGACGCCAACCCAGCCAAGCCGGGGAATGTGTTTGGCGGCGTGCGCGTGCCGTCCAGCGCGGAGACGAAGCCTTTGATTACTGATGGCTTCATCCGCAACGGCTCGGGTGATTTCTGATGTTCGAATTCGACTTCAGCGAGCTGCTACAGAAGGGCCGCGCGGCGGATACGTTTCTCAAAGCCGAGTCTGCTCGATCAATGGATCGGCTCGGTGACACTGTTGCTGGTCGTGTCGTTGACGGGCGGTATTTCGTCAATCGCGGGCAGGCAAAGCCAGCGATGCGCGACTCGATGCAGGTGCTCAAAACTGGCGACTTTGCACGCCGCGTGATCTCGGTAGCGAGGCATGCGCGCTTCTTGGACGAGGGTACCGGGCTCTACGGGCCCAAGGGCCGTCTCATCGTTGCCAAGCAAGCGAAAGCGCTCCGGTTTGTCATCGGCGGCGCCGTGTTTTTTCGCCGCTCGGTCAAAGGCATTCGGCCCCGCAAGTTCTCCTCGAAAGAGCATGACTTCGTCGAGGCCATGCTCCCAGACGTGCTCGAGGTCGCCGCCCGCGTGGCCATCGACCGCGCAGGATTGTCATGACCCGGCAGCACGGCGGCGTCGTATTTCCGCTCTCGGCTGAGTCCAATCTCCACGAAGCGGCCGACCCGTTTTCGTATCACGCCCTGCGGTATTTCAAGACGTGCCTGAATCACTACCTCGGAGCCGCCTACCGCACGGCGCTACCAGGACAATCACGAGCCAGTTCAGGTGAGGAAGCGTGCGCAGCCACGACGCACCTCGACCCCGTCATCTGGCTCTCTCGTCGAACCTTTCAGTTTCCACTGCTCGCGATCTATCCGCAGAGCGGTGGTGAAGCTGGCGGACCGATCGAGCATCCGCATCTTCAGACTCGCTACCGGCTGGCCTATGTCTTGCCGCCCGTAGACACCGCTGGCGCCGAGAAGCTCACACCGATTCTCGCAGCGGTGCGCAAGCTGATCACGGTGCTGTTGTACACCCAAGGCGACCCGGCTTTCGACGGTGAAACTGGGGTGTTTGGCGACGCTGGCATCACAGAGTGCGCGGCTGGGAATTGGGAAGTCGGCACACTCGTGCTCGAACAGAAATCCGAATTCCCCACGCTCTTCATTGACCTGAATGTGACCGAGCGGATGGTGTTCTACGGCACGGATCTCCCAGATCTCGAACGCGTCGTCGGCTCTGTGGATCTCGAAGACGCTGACACCGACACAACTGTTTCTGACCTCGTCGTGACCTATTCCGACGTCGGCTAAAAATCATGGCAAAACGAATCGAATTGCGCCTCGTCGCTACTGACGAGAGCGTCGACGTTGTCGCGTGCGACGCGGCTCGAGCTGGGCGCAAGCGCGTGCTCGGGAAAACATGGGACGCAGAGAATGAGTGCTGGACCGTTACCGGTGAGGCTGACGTTGTGGCCTGTGTCGGCGGCGAGACCTCGGGCGACCTGTCCTATTACGCGAAGATTGTGAAGCAGGGCTATCTGGCGCCTGCCGACGCGGCCACCGCCGCATTGATTGGCGGCAAGGTGCCGTCGTCACCGAAGCGAGCGCCCAAGAGCGCGGAAGGGGCTAGCTGATGGCCACGAATTCACTCGCACTCACGGGCATGCCGTCGACGCAACCCATTCCCGGAGACTTCGTCGAGGTACGTTTCGCACAAGGCCAGTCGGCTGGTGATGCGGGCGTCAAGAAAGTCCTGCTTATTGGGCCGAAGCTCTCGACGGGCACCATTACGGCCGACACCGAAATCGGCGGACCCTATGCGTCCTCGGACGAAGTGTCCGACGTCGCCGGAACGGGCTCGGTCGCTCACCGGATGGCGAAGAAGTTCTTTCAGATTGCCGGTGCGGGTGGCGGGGCTTTCGAGCTCTACATCCTCTGCCCGACCGAGTCGGCCGGCGTCGCTGCGAGCGGCGCGATCACCTTCGCGACCACGCCCACGGGCGCCGGTGTTGCGAGTGTCATCGCCGCGGGCGTCCAATACGACTACGCCTACACGGCAAGCGA
>OFQZ01000785.1_pt1 | contig 10105 bp, 25 predicted proteins | sample 1543011 | NCBI WGS metagenome assembly OFQZ01 (sample SAMN07774216, study PRJEB24372) | wastewater metagenome | isolation source: Exp Tend NO 0WW | collected 2016-02 | reverse complement strand
TAGTAGTAGGCAACAAGCCCGCTAGGAGTGATCTCCCAGGGTTCATTGATTGCGATCAGGGCGTAGTTGCCCGTGAGGCAGCAGGTACGGGAAAATTATCTCGTCGCCGTTGCAGGCGACTCTGTACTTCGCCAGCACGACGCCCGGCAGATTGCGATCCTCGCGGAGATAGTCGAGCGCTAGGCCATGGATCGGCTTGCAGGCGGGTTTCTGTGGCCGCTGGTAGTTGTTCTGAGGTTCGCGGTAGGGTTTTTGCCTAGTGACGCCCAACCAAGCCCGTGCGGCCTCCAGCGCGTCGCCAAGGGTTCCGCCTTTGACGGCAACCCACAGGTCCAGCAGATCGCCACCTTCGCCCGTCGTGAAGTCGCTCCAGATGCCCGCCTTGGCACCAGACAGGTGGACACCGAGCGACTGGCCCTTCTCGCCACCGGTCGAACCGACACGCCATTCCTGCGCTTCCTTGCGACCGTTGGGCAGGAGCATTTCCGCAACAGCCTGGGCACGGTCTGCCAGCATCCGCTTGACCTCGACAATGTCGGTCATCGGACACCTCGATATTCTGGCTCTTGGCGCCAATCGCGTGGTGACGGCTGAAGCGCTTTCGTGACCCACGGAACGATATCGACGCGGTCCGCCTCGGCCTGACGAATTTTTGCCAGTACCTTCGACGCGTCGTCGCCCGCGTTCTTGAGCCATCGACCGACAAGTGCCTTGGCTTTCGCCTCGGGGAGACCGGACATTGCCTGCAAGGTCTTGACGCCGGTTTCCCAAAGCGTCCTGCGAACGTCCGTCGGCGCGGAGCGCTCCCGAAGGGATATATCTTCTCTGCCTTCTATGTATTCCCCTGTATTCTTGTTTGTCCCGCTGCTGTCCCGCTGCTGTCCCGCTTCCGTGTCGTTTGCTGTCCCATTTGGGAGGCTGACGCGCTGATATTCGTCGTATTTACAGATGGTTACGACCATCTGCCCTGTCCCGGTTGCTGTCCCGATCATGTCCTGCTTTTGTAGCCGATGCAAAAACCTCCCGACGCGAGACTTCGACCACTTCCACCGATCGGCGAGGAACCGAACAGAGCACGAGCATTGACCGCGTTGGATGGTGATTGGTCCTGTCGGCGAGCGAACTTTGCGCGGCTTCCATGCCGCCTCCCGAATTAGCCATATCCACGCCTCGCGTTCGGTGAACGGCTCGTCATCAAAGAATTCATGCTCGAAAATGCCGCGCGAGACTGCAAAGACGCCGCCGCTCATTGGACGGTCCTCCGATGCAAAGGGATGACTTTCGTTGCCGGCATCCTCTGGTCTGGCGGCAAGTACAGGTTGACGAAGCGCACCCACGCCGCCGCTGCATTTTCCGCATCGCGAAACTTCATGGTGCGCTCCGCAAGCATCTTGGCGGCGCGATATTCTTCGAACGCCGCGTAGGCCTTTTCGTCATCAGTCTGGTTGCTCGCGCTCATGCCGCCAGCGCCGCCTCATATTCGTGGACAAGCACGACGCAGGGATCGCCGGTTTCCATCCACTGGATCGAAATGCGCTGGACGAGGCTGTCGTCGTCGATGACCGCCATGGAGACCAGCAAGTCCTCGATTGCCTTAATGACGTTGGACAGGTCGCGCTTGCGCTTGTCAGGCTTCACAAGGGCAATGGAGAGCGTAACGAGACCATGGATGCGCTTCCTGCCCTGCTCGACGATTGCTTCGCCAGCGGCGTCCTGCCATGCCTTGTAGGCGTCCGTTTTCGAACGCCCGCGACCCGTGTTGAAGAACAGGTTGTTGACGCTCGGTGGATATGGGAGGCTGTAGCGGATCATCACCCCGCCTCCTTGTCCGGCATTGGTTCGGGGAAATTGGCATCGAACTCAGGCTGAGGCGGGCCTTCCTCGCCATCGCCGCCAGGTATCTCCACAGTCATCTCCGCGCCCTCTACAGCCTCGTCCATGGCCTGCTGCATGGAGTTCGCGCCATCAGTCGTGTATGGAAACGAGAACAGCCTTGGCGGGCCGTCTTCCATGTCGAGAAGCGCATAGAGTGCTACCCCTTCGACAATCTTGCCGCCCAGTACCTTGTGCTTGCCCGGTGGAAGCGTGACGCCCTTGACGTAGGGCATTGGATAGCCAAGCGCGGAAGCAAGCGAGAAGGCCGCCAGCGGGCAGGCAATGACGAAGGCGAGAACAGCCCAGCCGCGCGCCTTGGACAGTCCCCTCGCCCATATCGCAAGCGAGGTGATGACGCCGAGGCACAGCACGAGAGACAGCCACGAAATGCCGACAGTCCATGAGGACGCGAACCAGGTCATGACGCCCTCCGTTTACCGAATGTCACCTCGTCGCTGATTGGGTGTGCGAAGCCCTGTGCATCGATGCAGGAGCCGTTATGCTTGTCGTTGCCGGACTCCCATGTCATGCCCTGCGAGGCGCAAAAGGCCTGCTCATTTGCTATCCAGCGCATGGTTTCGCGGTAGCAGGAGGCCAATTGCGTACCGATCAGGCCGCCGATAGCTATCAGCGCGAAAAACCCGCCCAATACCGGAAGCGCGCTCTCTTTCATCCCTTCCCTCCCACAAGCGACTTGAACACGGTCGTCTCAGAGCCGGGCTCTATCGTCCCGTCAGCCTTCAATCGAAACCGGATGACAGTCCGCTCCTGATGGTTGCGGACGAGCGAAATTGTGGTCTGCTTCAGTCGCTTCAGCGGGGCCGATGAATGCGGGTCGCCCGTGTTGACGGTTATCTCGACATAGACTTCCTGCGGGACGGAATCGCACCTGTAGCAATAGACGTTGATGACGTACTCGCCCGGCACAACACCGCGCGTTACCGCATCCTCATAGTTCGCATTCGAGGCGTCATAGCCAGACGAGCCGAGGTCATCGCGAAGCAGGTTCCACACCCGCCCGCTCTTGTTGGAGAACCCGACCGGCTTCGCTTGGCCGGGGCCATCCACCCACAGGTCAACGTCATTGTTTCCAGAGGGCCAGTCGATGTGGACGGAAAGGTTGCCGGGCGGTAGAGCGCTTGCCTCGGAAACTATTTTCACCTGCACCAAGAGCATCAGCAGGCCGACGAACGCCGTCAGGTACAGCACCATATTTGAGAGCATGTCCCTGAACCCGTAGCTTACGGCTTCGGCGCTATCCGGGTCGTCGAGTTCGTCGGAACCGAACATCAGGCGCGACCTTCCTTCAGCTTGTCCGCATCAACCTTCAGGAGCGCCGTGGCGACACGAAGCATGTGGCCGTTGATGAGCAGCCAGAGGCCAAGGGCCAACCCAACCAAAGTCGTGCCGAACGCGAACACCATGCCGTCCGTCATGGCACCCAGCGCGGCCATGGCCTCATCAGCACCGCCACCGATATGCATTCCCGTCGCCATCGTCAGGAAGCCGATGTTGTTGCCGATGAGGCCGCCCGCCACGAGCCAAGCGCCGATTGCCGAGACGAAGGCGTTCTTGATGACGAACTTGCGGGCATCGACATAGCGCCCCGCCTTCACCTCATTGAGCGCCTGTGAGGTCTTGACGACGCGGACATAGAAGTTCGCCTTGGTGATGAGGAACACCGCCGCCAGCGCGATTGACATGCGAGCGCCCTTGCCGGTGAACGGCGGCACGATGTCTCCGTTCTGATAGGCCCACGCCACGAGTGCGCCGAGCAGTATGTCAAACGTGAGAATCCGGTACGTCAGCAGATTGCGCAGCATCACTTGCACGGCTCCATCCCGGTACCGCCGCACGAAGGTGCGCTGCTATCGGATGGCGCGCATGAAGACTGAACCGTGATGTTCCCTCCATAGGTGCTCATGAATTGGCGCTGCACCCTCGCGCCAATGGCGTTGCATTCCTTCAGAGTGGACCACTCAGTGATCTGGAAGTCAGCCGAATCCGAGTGGCGACCGATTGCGATCCAAGTAACGATGAGAACCCATTTCATTTGCTTGTATCCTTCATGAGCAGATTGGTTGCGATTTGGACGAGCATCAGACCGGTTCACCCTTCAGAACACTCGTCTGGAAATAGTCCCGGCCTTCCGCGATGACGCAGGCCATGCCGCTCGCGCCGACAATCAGCGCGGTCCAGGTTTCGCCCTGGGGCGAGGCAAACACGGTGAGAACCGATTGCTGGTCGATGAGCCCGAACGAAACTTCCGTCTCGTTTGCGGCCTGCTTCAGCGCGTCACGGACCTTGACATAGGGCGCGCATTTCATCTGAGGCTGCGGAGCCGGTTCAGCGAGCGCCTTCGACGCGAGGCCGGCGCAGATCGCCACTGCGGCAATCATGCTTAGCAATGCGAGCAGCGAGTAAAGCAGCCATGAAAGGCGGCAAGGTCCGCCGATAAATTCGGGCTTCATGTTCGTTCTCCGAGCCGGCGATTTTTGTTTTTGTTCCGGCCTGTTTCCCAAGCGGCGGATTACGGCGCGCCGCGATGCCTACGCGCTGCTACCACCCGTCGTATTCGTCGTCGGCTTCGTTCGCTGGCCGCTCCATGAAGAACCGCAGCACCAGCAACAGAACGGCCACGACGCCAGCCGCCATCAGCACGTTGTAGAAAAGGTCCATGCTCACTTCCTCCGTTTGGCTTTGCGCGTTGGGTTTCAGCCGGCGACGCGCTGGATGCGATTCATGCAGTCGGCGATGATTTGTGCCATGCGGTCGATGCGATTGGCTGAGAGGGAAATGGCGGCGAAGTGACCAGCCGCCGCAGGCTCGTTGATGCCGCTGTTCTTCGCATTCGAGTCTGTCGGCTGCGAGCCACACAGACTGTCAGTCATGTGCACGACCATCCCAGTCGAGTCTTCGAGGTGGGAGAGCGACTGCATCAGCCTGTCGAGAGGGCCCGGACCTTCGGTGGTGCCGGCAGATGTAATCTGGCTGGCGCGCGCTGCCGCCATCATCTGCGCGCGGTGATAGTCAGGAATTGCCTGTGTCTGTTCGTCTTGATATGAATATGCCATCGTCATTTCCTCTTCTTGGCTTTGCGCGTTCCCCGCGCCGGGGTTGTTGGTTGGTTGGGCTGTTTTGGCCAAGGCGAAGCTGCAAACGCCGGTGACTTGGGAGCCCGCCCCGCACTCACGACACGCCGATGAGCCTTGCCCCTCATTTCTTGGCCTTTGTCTTCTTCGCCTTCACCACCGGCCTCTGCCGTGTCGCATCGGTGCTCATCGGCTTGGTGGACTTGTCAGGCTTGGGCTTGGGATACTGGCGGGCGATGCTCACCGATCAGCCTCCCGCCTTGCGGGTCAGCCGCTTCGCTTTCCGCGCTTGAATTTCCTCCACCAGACGCGCAGCCTGGCTCTCAAGATTTCGAATATCGTCATCCTCGTTGATGGCCTTCTCAATCGCGATTTCGTTCAGGAGCTTGCCGACCTGCCGCTCGCACAAGTCGAGATATGCCGCCCTGATCCGGGCAAAGAGGCCAGCCTCGACCGTCTTTGCCCGTCCCGTTCTCAGATGCTCCAGCGCCCAAAACGGAAGGCCATACTTTGCCTCCAGACGCTGCTGCGCCTGCGCTTGGTCGCCCCACCCGCGCGCCTCAGTTTCGACCATGCGGCGCACATACCCGCCCGCCGCTTCCACGGTGCTCATTTCACGCTCCGGATTCTGACTTTCTCTGAACGCCATTCTTTTGCTCCTGACCTACGTTGCTCGAAGGTCATCACCAGCCCCGGCAAGGGCGGGTTGAAGTCCAGAGCAGGACAGTAGGCAGGAGAACGAGATGCCCCAGAGACGCGGTCAGCAAACGGAGTCTTGGGGCGGTTGGACGTTGTTTCCCGATTGCCCGCGAAGGCACCGGAAGCCAGCGAATGATGATGCGGTTGGGGGTGGAGCATCATGCGCCACCCACGTCGCGAATACGGGCTACCTCGACAGGATCGGCGTCGATGTAGCGAAGAGGACGGCCGCCAAAGGACCAGTCCGTGTCGGGCTTACGATCGCTGACTTTGAAGCGCGCATAGGCCCAAGCGCCAGCCAGAACGGCTAGGATATGCGTGCCGGCGAGGAGAAGCGCGGTCATGCGGCCTCTCCAACTTCGAAAAGGCCACGCTGATGCTGCTTAGCTGCTGGCGGTACGTCCGCGTCGGTCTGCGGGAATTTCCGGCAGGCTTCCTTCCAGCTGACCCAGCGGACCGGAACCTGTTTGATTGGCTTCTTGCCGGGCTCGAAGATGAACCAGGCGAAGCACATGCCGGCGTTCGAAAGCTTCGGGCCGGTGTAGTTGTGGCGGTGCATCATCGGCAAGCGTTCCGCGATGAGATGGACGCGGCGCAACCCGACCTGCTGCCACCACTTCATGCGACCTTCGGATTCGAGGAAGGCCAGCCGGCAGAGCAAGGCGACGTAGGGCGCCATAGCCACAGCCCGCTCGACGAACTGCTCAATGATGTTGAAGGGTGGGTTGGTGACGATGCCGAAGCGGCTATTGTGACCTGCCAGGATCTTCGCATAGCCGGTGGCGAGTTCGCTGGTGAAGTCGACGCCGCTGGCACAGGCTGGGCATCCCCAGTCGTTCAAGTCCGTTGCCTGTACGCTGAAGCCACGATTGCGCAAGGGGATGACGAGGGCGCCGTTACCGGCTGCCGGCTCCCACAGCACCCTTGGCAGATGGCGGCGTTCGGCTACGAGGAGCGGCGGCAGGGCCGCATATGGCGACGCATAGAAGTCGTCTTGGCGCACGGCGGCGCTGGCGGTCTTGTTTCCAGTGAGGAGGCCGCTCACGCCTTCCCTCCCCGCAGAGCTTCCACGAGCCAGTCGAGAAGCTGAGGCTCCGATGACGGCACGCGCATTTCGATGACGTAATCGCCAATGCGCAGGAGGAAGCTCCCGTCAGGAAACGCGACCGTTCCCGCCGTCTTGCAGGCTTCCATGAAGCGATGCTTGGCGAGGTCGGCGATCGTCATGCGGCGGCCCCATCAGCGGGGTCCGTCTCGAAATCCACGACGACCGCTCTCCGCGCCTGATCAAAGATGGCGGAGACGCAAATCTGAATGCATTCGTCGCAGATGAAAATTTTGCCCGGCCCAGCGACCAGCACTGCGACCTCATCGTCGCCCTTCCCGCAAAAGCTGCATTCGTACTTGCTGCTCATGCCCGCACCCCCCGCTTCTGAGGCTTTGCCGGCGAGCGCCGTTCGTTGCGTTCAAGCCAGCGAGCCGCTGCGTCACGGCTGCGGAACTCGGCGTCATCGACAACCGAGCGCTTGGCCTTCACGTCCGTCTGTGCGCGCCGCCAGTTCAGTTGCTTGCTCACGCCGCGCGCTCCCCGCCGGCGACGGGCTCCACTGGACGCTCTTGCTCGTCCAGCCAGTCGATTACGCGCTGGTAATTGCGGATGGTGAAGTTCTGCCCGTTCTTGACGTTGGCGAGGAACTTGCTGTCGGCAACCGCCTGCTGCGAAATGAAGGAAAGGCTGCTCCGATGCGCCTTGATGTAGGTATCTGCCCTATCGAGCAGATACTGGCGCACCTGGTCAGCGGAGAGGGTGTCGGGTGTCGCATCCATCCCGTCGATATATTCGGGATGCGTCCCGACTGTCAAGGGACGGAACCCGATAGCATGTTGAATTTTCCCAAAGCTATAAGCGGATTATGGATTCGACCCTGCAGAAGCGCGTCAAGGCTCGCATGGACCTGCTGAACCTGAACGCCTACCAGACGGCGAAGAAGGCCGGCCTGGGTGGCAGCTATGTCCGCGACATCCTTCGCGGTCGCACTCGCGTCCCGAATGCAGAGAATATCGAACGGCTCGCCGAAGCGCTAGAAACGACGCCCGGTTTCTTGATGGGCCGCGACGATCCAGATTCGACTCTCCGAACCGTGTCGGTTAAGGTCGAGGGCGTGCCAGTACTGGGTCGCGTAGCAGCAAACACTTGGTATACCGCGGACGATCTCATCGACGAGACATCCGACGACATTGAGCGCGTACCCAGCGTCTCAGGCTACCCCCTCGAATGGCAGTTCGGCTTGATCGTTGACGGCAACTGCCTGAACAAGATCGCGGCGGATGGCGACAGGCTCGTCTGCCTCGACCTGGTCAAATCGCACGTCGAGATTTCCGAGGGCGACCTGGTTATCGTTGAACGGCTCCGGTTCGGCGGTCAGATGCGCCAGCGCACCGCAAAGCGCGTGAAGCGCACCACCATAGGCTTTGAGTTGTGGCCGGAAAGCACCGACCCGAACCATCAAGACCCGATCCGCCTCGACGGCGCGCCGGACGGTGATGAAATCCGCATCTGGGGTAAGGTTCTCTGGGTTCTTAGACGGCCTTAGGCGTCGGTTCTATCTGGACTCCCCTCATGGCCCTATAACCCTACCTAAGAACTTCCGTTATTCTACCCTTCCGTTATTACTGTCGCACCGGTGCAACTTTGCCAAAGTCGCTAGGGTGCAACTTTGACCCACGGCATTACGAGGGCGTAGCGGTTCACTGCGGCATGTTTGCCGCGCCTCCCCTGCTCTACTGAAAGCCACCCTGTTTTGACGAGTTCGGCGACGGCGCGCATGACTGTGGCACGCGACACGCCAAGCTCCTTCGCCATGGTAGTTTGTTGCGGGAAGGCATCGCGCGTTTTCTTGTTGACGCGCACGGCGAGGTAGCAGCCCGCCGCCTTGGCATTCATGGACAGGTCGGGATCGCTGGTTAGCGAGCGCATCCAATCGTCGCGCTCGCGGTAGAAAACGCCCGCCAAGCTCAGTCCGAGGTAATTCGGCGAGTGCTTCATGTCACCATGATAGCGGGATGAAACCCTATCCGCTAGCGCTTTGCGGGATAAAACCCAAAATAGTGTTTGACATTCGGGATGCGTCCCGATAATCAGTATCCATACCGATCACGGTCTGGAGACGCCCGATGACCCGCACAGCCCTAATCCTCACTGCCTTTCTTCTCGCCGGCTGCGGCACGTTGAAGCCCACAGACACCGCCAGCCATGAGCGCACTGCCTCGCAGCCCAACGCGGTTCCCGGTCAGCCCGGAGGCCCGTTCGTCGAACAGCCCGGCGTTCGTGGCGCGATCTAACCCCGCATCGGATGGAGAACGAAGATGGCGACGAAAGCAGAGAAGGCCGCCGAGCTACGCAGACTAGCTGCCAAAGGGCCAGACATCGGATGGTTCCACTCCGAATTGCCGAGCGCCGAACGCAAGTACGCCGAGGCGTACGCCAAGGAGGCGTACCAGCGTTGGTCGGAGACATGGCTTCTGCCCCTGATCGACGACCTCCTGCCCGCCGCCTAACCCGGAGGACACGATGCGCCACAGCCTTCGCTATTCGGTTGAGAAGTCGGTCGGCGGCTACTGGCGCGTCTACGACAACCACACCGGCAAGCCTGCCGAGGAATGGCTGAGCTACGGCGCGGCGCAGAACAAGGTCGCTGAATTGCTTGGCGAGGAACCCGACGACGAACCCGCATTCATGGATGCAGACGACCGCGCTGCAGCCCGTGCCGACGCGAAATACCAGCAGGACAAGGAGTGGGCGTGATGGAACGTCTATCTGAGTATCCCGGCCAAGCGCCTTGCCCGGCCTGCTTCGAAAGCAGCGGATATGAATGGGAGCACGGCAACGACTGGGACAGCGGGCCGTGGTCGCACCAGACCAACATTCCATGCCGGCATTGCAACGGAACGGGCACGGTCGATAGCCCGCTGGCGACGCTCGAAGACCTTGAAGACGCCGCTGCCGATGAGGCCGAGGCGTGGGAATGCAACCTTGGCATGGGCTGTGCCGAGTATCGCGTTTGCTACGCCTCGTCGCAGGGGCGGCCAGACATGTGCGGGCGGCTGCCCCGCGCTGCATCCCGTGCGGATGACGAGCATCAGCGGCGGATGGAGGGGTGATATGGCGACCAGGACAATGCTCAGGAAGCTAAGCAAGGCGCAGGAAGCTCGTCTTTCAAAATTCCGCGACGAATACCTGAGCCGCGGTCTGAGCACTGAACCTGCCGATCGGCAGGCTGCCGAGGAAGCTATTGCGGATGTCTACCGCGCCGCCAACATGGCTCCCCCGCGCGCGTTCATCTGGCTCGCATCGCCAATGGCTGGAGCCATTGCGGCGGCCATGATCGCGGCCGGGAAACAAGGGGATCAGGTCAGGGATCAGGTCTGGGATCAGGTCT
>OFQZ01000783.1_pt1 | contig 10115 bp, 10 predicted proteins | sample 1543011 | NCBI WGS metagenome assembly OFQZ01 (sample SAMN07774216, study PRJEB24372) | wastewater metagenome | isolation source: Exp Tend NO 0WW | collected 2016-02 | reverse complement strand
CCGACAAGGGGGATGCCCCCGGCAGTGAAGTATTGTTGCTTACCTTGGGGCATTAGTGCGGCCATGTTGTTTCCTTACTTGCGATTGCTCGCCATGTTGTTTAGTTCGATCCGGGTTGGGGAGGGTGTGAGGTTGTTCACGGAGCTGGTCGCTAGATGATTTTTTCGGGATCTTAGAGTTTCCTCCATACTCTCCAATTTGTCAATTAGTGACCTGCGTTCAGCAGCGGCCGCTTCTACCTTTTTCTGCAATCGCATCTGCGCTTCGAAGCCTTGGAAGGACTTGTCTTGAGCACGGAGCTTGTCGAGGTCGCGGGCAGCTTGCGCAGCGAACATCTCGTCTTGCTGCCGGAGTTTCTTAACTGTGTCCGATACCCACTGACGATCCTGCATCTTACCGACGATTGCCCGGTCCGATAAGGTCGCTAGGACTGGCGCCCCAGGATCGGTTTTCATACCATCAAGTAGGGACTGGCGAAGGGCAATCTTTTCAGTAGCGGTTAGGTCGAAAGGCATTTGCGCCCGCAGCTTATTCGATCCAGTCACACCAGATTTGCCTGCATCTTCCAGCACCTGTATGTTCGGGGTTAGACCCTTGGTACCCTCAGCCCCGATAGTCATTTTCCCTGACACTGGGTCGACCTCAATCACCGCTCCGCGGCCAGCCGGTTTCCGTTCAGCTTGTGCTTTAAACTCCTGCGCCAGTTCCGCACCCTTCTGCGCTCGGTAGATTTGCTGCGGAATCTCATTAGTAATACTGCGCTGTGCGAATGGGGCAGGTCTGTCGTAGAAGGGGCCGGACTGTCGAGTGCGTTGTGAGGCGCTTCCCATAGCTGGGTCGGCTGCGTAGATCGGCACTCCATTCTCCCCATACCCGATGATTCGCAGCTTGCTGGCACCCCCTTCCCCGGAGGGTCCAAGCACTTCTGGCTCCCAAGGTGTAAGTGAACGATTCTGAGGTATGGGGGGCTGCATCGCTGCAGCCATCTGATTTACCGGAATCCGGGCATCTTTTAGGGATAGACCAGCTTGATAGCCAGGTGAGGCTAGTCGATTCGCCGCGTACCTTTCCCCTATTTTCCCTCCAATGGCCCCTAAAACAGACCCTACGGCGGCCCCTGCATAATCCCCCCCGAGCCCGTACCCAACCATCCCGCCGAGCGTACCCATGGCACCAGTTCTGCCTACGGAATGGACTTTCGCCCAAGGAGACGCAACCTTCGTTGTAAAGGCCTCAGGGAAGTTACCAGCTACCCGACCAAGGGCTGCGATGTCCCCGGTCATGGCATTGTCTTTGGCAGTTATTCGGGCTAGCTTGCTAACGTCCGTCACTCCGGTGTTGAAGTCCGTCGCTCCTTCATAGGCGTAAGTGCGAGCCATTTTCTGACGAGCTGTTCGAAACTCTCCGAGTAGCTTAGGGTTCGTAATGTTGGAGTCAATCATCCCTTCCAAGGCACTGGCCACGGCAAGATTCGTGTCGGCCACATCAAGGGCAGCGAGGTCGGCGGTTTTGCTGTTGTAGGTTTTCCTGGCGCGTTTGCGGAGTGTGCTGATGTTTTCGAGCAGCTGTGCTCCCGACAGGCCAGTGCCGGTTTTGTCCAGCGCACTGTCAATGATGTTGTTTATCCGAGCGGAGTAAGTATCCGAGCCGATCAGGTGTTCACTCGGGCGGAGCTGTTCCAGGGAAGCCCGAGCCGCATCGTCAGCAACGATAGTTGGCAGTTTACCAATTTCCTCATAAGGAGCGGCGACCTTGGCACGTGCGGCTTCGAAGGCAGTTCCTCCGTTGAGTTGAGCAGTCGGTGGTAAGTCGAGTTCGTTTAGAATAACGTTCCTGACATTACTCCTGTTTGCTTTCGCTATTGCCTGCGAGCCGGCTTCGCCTGCCGCCGCGGTTGTGAGTCGTGTGCCTGCGGTTGACTGCACATCTACCGGATTGAGGGCAATCTTCAAACGCTTGGCATCCGCGATTGCGTCGAGCTGCGGCCCACGGGCGTAGTCGGCTGCAGAGGCCTTTTCCCGAGCAGCTTGCGCGGACTTTTCAAAGGGAGCACGCAGACCAACCTTGACGTTATCAATCGTAGGCGCTAGCGCTTGCTTGGCAGTTTTAAGCGCGTTAGTCGTCCCGCGAACTGCCGCAGGGGCTGCAAGCGACGCTGACATCAGCATGTTTTCAGCATCGGGAACTGGTATCCCTGTTTTATCCCCGATCCAAGTAGCACCTCGCTGGAAGCCCTCCCCGATGGTACCCAGCAGCCTCCGACTCGCCTCTTGCTGATACTCCGGCGTGTCAGTGACTCCGAAGGCCTTGCCAAAGGGTCGATCAACACCGCCAACTATCCGACTGGTCGTAGCCTGAGCCGCTTCGGGGGTGCTGCCGAGGCGTGCGAATGGATACACCACCTGCTGGGCTATTGCCGGGAGAACCCCACCGAGGGTATTGTCTGCGAGGGAGGCTACTCCCCGACCAAAACGGGTCGTGAGGCCAGCAGGGGCCTGCTTATTTCCCCCCTGGGTTATGAATTGATAATCCGTCGGAGAAACAGCAGGAGTATCCCACTGGATAGAGTTAATATCAGGAGCGGGCTCATCCCACTTGACAGCACTTGCATCAATTGGCATACTCTATACTCCCATCGCTGTACTGAACAACCTTACGACCGTTAGATACGCCAGTACGGGTTACAGTTTTTGCAGCCGCCGCTGGGGCCACTGTCCGGCCAGCCGGTATTTGATTTGCTGCTGGAGACGGAGCCGCGCGACCTCCGGAAGGTGGGCGAGTCACGGTAAGCGGGATGTTCGTTTTAATCTGCGCAACATCCTTATTGTGGGCGTCGATGACAGCACCTGCAGCTCTATCGTTGATATCCAAAATGCGTTTAAGTGCTTTTTCTGTAAGGTTAATCTTACCACCTGCCATCTGCTCCGCGTACTGACGATCCGCATCGGATAACCCAGTCCCTGCGCCGAACTGCTTAATAATCCGCCCGACGTTCGCGCCCATTGCTGCTGCATAGGCTTGGGAGTTCGCGGCAGCATCTTCGAATCCGGCATCAATCCCCGCTTGCTGCAGCGCGTTGTTCAACCCTACAAGGAAGTTCGCGCCAGTACCTGTGATCGCACCGGAGGCAAGTATGTCACGCCCGATCTGGTTTGTTCGCATGATCTGCGCGGCATCCTCAGCCGCGGCCTTGCTGTCGATAACACGACCTGCCTGCTTCTTGCCAAGTTCCGATTCGAAGGCTTTTTCTTGTTCGGGTAGCTTGACAACCGTGTTGTTGACGGACCTCCCCGCAACAGCAACCCGTTTTTTCTGGGCCTCTGCTTCGGGGGATAGAACATCACTCGCTTTGTGCAGTACGCCAGGAGTGAACTTATTAGTAATCGGGTCAACCGAACCAGTCTGCACACCAACGCCAGGTACACCGAAATGCTGGAACTTCGGCAGCAGTTTATCCGCCTCGACCGCTTTCCCGGCCGCCCAGTGTTTGACTGCCTCGAGATCGCCGCCAAGGCGCTGGACTTCTGCAATATCATCACTCATGTCAACACCAGTGCGCTGTCCGAAGGATTGCAGAATCTGCAGGGCACTTCCGGGATTTGCAAACACCTGACTCGCAGAGTGCTTGACCAAGTCCACCATTGTCTTCTGCTGAGTCAACTTGTCAGATTGCTGTTTAGTCATCTGCCCCTGCAGCGCCATTGCCGACTTGCCGAGACCGCGCTGCTGGAGTTGCTGTAGAACAACCCTCGGATCACCGGCACCAGCTTTCCATGCAGCAGATTCCTCCTCAGCAGCTTGTTGTTCACGGGTAGCGTTCTGCAGTTGAAGGGCCGCGTGCTGCCTTTGGATGTCGGTCAATTGTCGCGCCTGCTCCTGCTGGGCTAGATTGTTCCGAATCTCTTGACCCTGCATGAACCCCTCGTAAACCGACTGTGGACCACCCGAGACTAGAGCGTTAAAGTTAAGTTGTGGCATGTCGATGTCTCCTTACGTCCATTCGGCGGTGGAAGACCCGCCTCCACTACCACCACTAAACCAACCACCAATCGTGCTGCCGAGCTTGTTCCACTGCTCAGGCGCTACCTGCCCGAGTGCGCTTCCGACGTTACCGTAGGCTGACCCCCGAGCCTGCGCTCCAGCGATGCCAGCATTACCAGCAGTGTAGCCCTGGTTAATCATCGCGTTACCTACGTTTTGTCCATACTGCTGCCCGTATGTTCCCAAGTTGTTGGCTGCACTTTGTCCGATACCCGCCAGTGATTGGAGTGGACCAAGCCGGGCATTACGCTCAGCTTGATAACGATTGAATGCGTTTTGGTACTCCTGTGACCCAAGGTCTTGCCCGTAACGCTGTATGCCTTTCAAGGTGGCTCCCGACAACAGCCCACCACGAGCCGCCGCCGACCGTTCCAGACCCTTCAGTCCCTCCGACATTCGGAAGGAATAGCCGGGGTCTTGCCGGAACTGGTCCATGCCGAACGGTTGATAGTCGCTCAGTGTCGTTAGCTTATTGAGTGCCCCCCGACCCGCCTCTAACCACGGCTTCTGCTGCTCCTGCTGTGCTAACCACATCTCCCGCTGAAGGGCAGTGGCTCTGTCGGTCGCTTCCCCTGTCTGCCGAGCCGCTGATTGCGCGGCATCCGCAGATTCGTTACCCTCGATTGCGCCGCCAAGGGCACCGCCGATTGCACCGCCAATACCTGGGGCAATCAGATTTCCTCCGATGGTCCCCAAGATAGATAAAAATCCCATGATGTGCCTCCGAGTTAGGTGACTTCACGACCGCTGGCGCGAATCGAGATTGATGTTGCTGCGCTGGCAATCGTACTGATGAACCCCGAAGGTGCCAGCGAGTGACCCACGACCTCAGGGAACGTGTAGGTCTCACCAGCAGCCAGCGATTTAGTCTTGACCACCAGATTCAGGTCACCAGCAGAACCTGCCGAAGTCACCAAGTTCACAGACAATGTAACAGCACCAGCGCTGTAGTTTGTCGCAGTGAACTTGTCGATGATCGTGGTCACATTCGTGGCCGTGTACTGCGTGGTCTGTGACGACTCAGCGATCTTTGCAGGGATGAGTACCTTAACGGTTACAGTCATTTTTAGTCCTTACCATGCCGGAATGTACCGGGTTGTTCCATTGTCGTTAATACCGATCCATTTCGTAGGGTTTCCTACCGCTGGTGCATTGAGTAGCGTACCAGCAGCCGCGCCAGCGCCATTGGTCAGCGCGGTGTTTGTGGTGTGGAATGTCGCGCCGCCCGGAGTTGTGAGGCTCGTAAATGTCCCTGTGTCAGGCGTTCCGCCGCCAATTGGGCCGGGCGCTGCAAATGTCCTACCATTCAACGATGACGCATTCAGGTTTGCAACATTCGTGGTGCTGGCAACAACAAGCGGTGCCGTACCCGTCGCCAGCGTCGAGGTGATCTGCTTGGTAACGCTCAGACCACCAGTAATAGCCAGCAACTCCGAGCCAAAATCCAGCAGCTTCGTCCCATTGTAAGAGTAGCCAATATTGTTTGCGCCGATGCGGTAGAACCCAGTAGCTGTGTCGGTTGTCCAGTACAGGCTAGGCAGCGACACCGTACCAGCGGGGAACCCACCGAACGTGATGCCAGCAATGGTCCCGCCTGTGATGTTGACGTTCGCGGCATTCTGTGCTGCCATCGTACCAAGCTCTGCCCGTGGGGTCAGGTCGTCGAATAGTGGCATCTGTACCTGTGCAACGGGTGCCACACCAACGATGTCAAGGAACTGCGAGTATTGGGCAGTGATCGACGCAAGCTGTGACTGTTCAATCGCAGACCCGAGGACTGTGGATGGGTCCACTGGGTTCGGTGCAATAGCCAGGTCGGTGATGGTCAGGTCGCTTGTACCCGAACCCGTTAGCGTGAACAAGTTCAGCATGAACCGATACCACTCACGCGAGATCAGTCCTGTCCGATCATCAACGAAAGGGACGCGCGGCGCAGGGATGCTTGTGATGTTAGGCATTGGTGCCCCCTGCGTGTAACTCAGCACCCATGATAACGATCTTGGTTGGGTCAGTGCCAGATATTTCGTAGACGCGATCACGCAACTTGAGTGTGGCACCAAGTCTGCGCCAGATCACCCGCTGACCAGTCTTACCGATACGACCCAGAGACTTACTGTGCTCGTTGCTCCAAGTGTGACCACCATCGTCGGACCACCGCAACAGTACCTGCGGGTCAGTTCCCTGACCAGTTCCGTCCAGCCCGACACCAGACTCGCAATTGAGTTGCAGGGAGTGATGGGCACTGCGGTTCAGGTTATTCTGCCCCGCGGGAAGTGCCCTCCACGATCTGAGGTACTTCTGCGCCGCTGCATTGTCGGTGTAGGTGTCCAGCGAGTAGGTGTAAATGTTCCCATTCTCGTAGTCGCCTACGAAGGTCACACCAGTGAAGAACATCTGACACTGAGCACGGTGCCGGGTGAACTCACCATCGACAAACCCTGCGCGCTCATGCCACAGTTCAGTCGATACATCGAACACCCAAGTCTTATCGGCGGTAGGGAAGGTCAGTACATAGAACGAATGACCCTCTTGCTGGTACGTGAAGGCAATGGCATCGGTGATGGTCGAGTAGCTTTGAATCGCGTACTCGATGGCGTGAGTGGAGATGCGCTTACCTGTGTACCCCACAGCGCGGTAGACGATACCCGCACCACGGGCGTCCAGACCGAGCCAGAACAGCGAGTTGTCCAGTTTGGCTATCGAGTATGGGGAACTGCAACCAAGCTCGTTGCTGGCCCCTTGGATGCGTGATAGTGGGAAGTCAGCACCACCGGAGTTGTACCAGACTTCAACACTATTGACACCGAACAGCCACAGTTCCCGGTTGTTGACGATCCCGGTGACTAGGTTGTCAGGCGCACCCTCCGCACTGGCGAAGTCCAAGGGGTCAATGGATGTTCCATCAAGTAGGCTTGTGACCCACACTTTCTGACTGTTCGGTTCGACAAAGATGAAGTACCCGTCCAAGTAGGTCACGGTCACAGCACCGGGAAAATCGGGGTCCGTGATTTGGGCGAACGCCAGCGTGGAACTGTTGTAGATGTAACCCTGCGGGTTGGCGGCAATAAACAATTGCGTACCGTTGTCAGCCATGGACACCATGCCCGTCCCGGCAATTGCGCCGAGGGTCGTAACTACGTTACCAATCGTAATACGGTACAGGTACGACCCACTGACGATATACCCAAACCCTCCGAACTGCCACATCCCACGAATCGGGCCAAGGCCGACTGCAGTGATGTACAAAAGTCCAGGGCAGCGGTTTAGGAACCCGGTGGTGTTGCCACCCTCGGTGATTGCTTCCGCGAACAAGTTCACGCAGCGGTTATCCGCAGCATTGACGCTGCGGGCAACGTAGCTGGAGCCGAGGATTGGAGTCTTCATGCTATACTCCTATATATCTTAAAAGGAGTTATAGTATGGAAACATGGAAACCAGCACTTGGATTTGAAGATCTGTACGAAGTAAGCGACTCTGGCAACGTGCGCCGAATTGCTAGGAGTAAGACCCTCAACGCCTCCAAAATTCCCGAGGCTAAACAGATGTTCGAACAAGGATCTACGCTGAAAGAAGTTGCTCAGTTTCTGGGCACCAGTATAACTACCGCACACAGCATTAAACTGGGTAAAACGTGGTCTGGTGATGCCAGTTATCGTTTGGTTAATCCTCGCGCTAATCGAACGTTCTACATGACAATAGACTTTTGTCGTGATGGTAAGTACACCAAGAAACAAGTCCATCGCATAGTCTGGGAAGCGTTTTATGGCGAGATCCCAGGAAGACTGGAGGTAAATCACAAGAACCTCAATCGTCAGGACAATAGACTCGAAAATCTTGAACTGCTTACTCACCAACAGAACGTTCAACACGCTCACGATATCTACAAAAAGGAACGCCGTCATCTCCCGAAAGGTCAGCGAAGCGGACCCTTTGGTAGGTTTGATAATAGCGGTATTAAACATACCTAGTAGTTGCCACTGTACACGTTAAACCGCTGCCGAGTACCCACGATCGAATAGGGCAGGCTCATCAGGTCATCCGGGTTGTTGACGCGCTTGATTACCCGCTTCGACGCCATAGCAATACGCGCTACATTCTGTGGCGGGGCAACGCCAAACTCAGAGGCCAGTTCAACGGCCAGGCCATACTGCATGGCGCGCAGATACCCCGGAGGTAGTACAAGGGTTGTACCAAGTGTCGCAGGTTGTGTTATCTCTGTAACGCTGATGAAGTGCCACTCCAGCGCACGCGTAGGAACCGGGTAGATGAACATCTCCATGTCAGGTACATCCGGGTTCAACCAAATGACTTGAGGGTAGGTGCTTGTGACCGTCTTTACAGCAATCCCGTTGTACTGCTGCTGGTTGATGATCTTGATACCGTAGGAGATACCAGTAGTGGCATCAAGGAAATATGTAGAGTCATCAAGTTGGACAGGACGATTGCCAACAAAGTTACCCGACGGGCCAAGCGTCCTGCTTACCGTATTAGCTGGCCATGTGAAGGTCTGATCCTGTGTCGTGTAAACACTGAGTCGTTCAGCACTCCATGAGTCGATCATCCGATTGAACGATGCCAGATTGTCCTGAAATACGGCTTCAGGCAGCGCATCGCCAGCCTGCACGCGCCCGAGTAGTCGATGAGTGGCCCCGATTATGTCGCGCGGGGTTGTCATTACATCATCCCTGCGGTTGGAGCACTAGGCGTCTGAGCATGTAGCTTTGAGGTCTGCAGGTCTTGCATGTTGATTTTCATGAGTGCCATGAGATCAGCCTTGAGGTATGCGACCACCTGTTCCGGGACTCTCGAACCGTACTCACTCGCAAGGTCGATCGCCAAGGATAGCTGGAGTAACCGCAGATAACCGGGCGGCATCAACTGTTCAGAAGCCAACGATGTGTACTGCGAAATTGTCTTTTCGGACTTCAGATGCAGTTCTGGTGTGCCTGTGGGGATACCGTACAAGAGTATCTGTCCGAATGGATAATTCGGTCGATAGAGTACCTTCGTAGGGATTGCAGCGGTGGTTGCCTTGTCTTGGATATTGGTCCAGAACTGTTCAGTGATGACAGCCAATGGACTATCCACAGTAGATGCACGAGTAAAGGCGGCGAGTAGGCGGATCGGACGCGAGGTGTAGAAGTCCCCTGCGGTGCACACAGGGCTACCCGTTGCGGTTGCAGTTGTGGACGAAATTGGGTAAGTGAATGTTGTTGGGGAGGTGACGGTCACTACAGCTGTAACGTTAAATGCCCCCTCAACCGCGCCGCTGATGGTGGCCTTATTTCCTGTCTGGAAACTGTGAGGGTAGACCGTAGTCGCTGTCGCTGTGGTCGTCACCCCGACCAGACTGGTGATCGGAACAGAAGCATTGCCAACGCAGTAGTTGCCCTTAGCAGCGACCAGAGTGAACACTTCGTCCAGATTTGTGAAGTAGTACGAGGGGTTCGCAGAGTAGGCGTCAATGATTGAATTGAGACTATCAAACGAATCAGAGGCTTCAGCAGCCGTTGGGGCCTCACCTGACGCCAGAACACCGAGTAATCGGAGGGACTTGTTGATGATTGCCTGTGCTGTAGCCATTATGTCCCCTTGCGCTTGTTTCGACGGAAGATCAGATCGTTCACGAACGCCGCATCATCTTTAGGGGATGGCGTATCGGGATTATATCTCACCCAACCGCTTTTTTCATCATAGGCAGCCTCTTGTTCAGAGATTGCCACCTTCGTCCCGTGTTGCGGGTGTTTAAGGTAAATCACCATAATAAATCGGGGACCGAAGCCCCCGAACCATTAGGCGTTTAGACCAAGGGTCGTCAACGTCGCGCAGATGGTGTTCACTGTGGTTTGCAGTGTCGCCAACTGTGTTGTAGTCATTGCACAGACCGTAGTTGTGGTCAGTGATGCGATGGCGGTAGTGGTCAACGCAGTAGAGGGCTTGGTCACAGGAGTAGTGCCGAAGAATCCAGCAGTACCTGTAGCCGTACCCATGATCGCACCGTCAAGCTGCGGATCGGAGAATGCAACTCCGACTGATTTTGTGTTAGTTGCCATTTTGAGTCCTTTGTGGAAGAT
>OFQZ01000782.1_pt1 | contig 10119 bp, 19 predicted proteins | sample 1543011 | NCBI WGS metagenome assembly OFQZ01 (sample SAMN07774216, study PRJEB24372) | wastewater metagenome | isolation source: Exp Tend NO 0WW | collected 2016-02 | reverse complement strand
ACGCGATTCAAGTGCTCCTCGACACCGGGATGCGCCCCGACGAGTTGTTTAAGCTGGAGAAACGCGATATCAACTTCACACAACATGTCATTCACATTTTCTACAACAAAACCTCACACCCACGCTCCCTGCCAATGACCCGACGCGTACGCGACATTCTTTTTGCCCGTACTGTGACACAAATGACACCATTTCCCTTCGACAATAACTGGATGATTTACGTCTGGAATCGGTTGAAGGTGATGATGGGGCTCACAGGTGACGCGCAGTTTGTCCCGTACGCGTGTCGGCATACGTGCGCCACGCGCTTACTGCAACGCGGCATGACGCTCCCCGAGTTGCAGCAGTGGATGGGGCATAAAAGCCTCCACATGACCATGCGGTATGCGCATTTGAGCCCAACTGCGTTGATGAAGGGAGCGGCGTTACTGGAGCAACAGGAGGTGTCATATGAGCACAGTACGAGCGTTGGTGCTGACGGCATTACTGATGACAGGGTGCGCGATTGATCGGTGCCCCGAGTGTGGAGAACCATCCATCCCGGTGCGCCCGAGTACAAACGTGCAGTTGTACCGGGAGTGTGTGCAGCAGCTCCCACTGGATCGCTGCAATCAACTCGCCCACGAGTGGGCGCAACAGGATCAACTGGACAGACTGGAGCGGCAGAACGCGTTGATGCTGGGGAATCAACAAATGCAGATGTTCAACCAAATGATGCAACAGCAACAAAGGAGGTATTGAGATGTGGCAAGTCGTGGGGGTGTTGGTGTTCTTGTGGATTCTTGATGAGTGTGCGTGCCGTGCGAAGAAGTCTCTTTAATCTACTCATAGAATTGGGTGTGTTACAGACGCGGGTGACGACGCGGTAATGCACCCCACTCACTCAAAGGAGGTTCTTATAAAACAACACGTTACGCATCCATAACCGACGCAAAAGAGATACCAAATTTCCTATACCATTGTCACCCTCGTGTCATTGTTACACAAGTACGCGATGTAACTGTGTAATTTTGCAGAGGGACTTTTTTGCCCTTGATTGTTACACAGATGTCTCATTCCAACGTGTGTACCGTTTTGGTGTACCGTTGGGGTGTGGCAGAAAGGACACATGCGAGATTCAAAGGATGATTTCGTGAAACTGGCTGAAGACATGCACCTCTACCACACCCCGGCAGATAAGGCACTTTGGGCCGTGGTTGCGCACCTCACCCTCAATCTCAGCCTCTCGACTGCTGAAGCCGCGAAGTTGCTGCGGACGATCCCGGCAATGGGGCGCACCCCCGAGTGTGCCGCGTTCTGCTACACGACGATGGAGACGGTCTGCGAGCTGTACGGCACAAACTCGAAAACTGCGTTTGAAGCCGTGACGCGGATTGCCTCGTACCTGGAGAAGTGCGCCGCAATTGAAGAGTTCGAAGCGTGTGTCGCAAACAGCACACCCCCACCCACCACGAATTGAGGTGCCTTCATGTATGTGTTGACGTTGTTCTACAGACACGGCTCACAGGTTCGGATGACGAACGAGGACCCGTTGGTGCTGGAAGAGAGCGGTGAGGAGGCACAACGGCACGGCCTCATCTACGCGTGGCGAGTCGTCAATCAATTGAGCGGGAAATGCTGTAATTACTGGAAGGAGAACGAGAAAGATGGAGAACGCGCATACCAGTTATGAGGACTTGCTGACACCTTCCGTGCTGGATGCAGTACGACCGTACGCGGAGAAGCTAGCAAAACGCACACGCGGGGGGTTGGAGGCAACCGATCTGATTCATGAAGCCATTGCCGTCATGCTGCAGCAGAAACGAGTTGCGCATGTGCAATCGATGGAGAAGTTTTTAAGTCGGCGGGTGCGGTTTGTGTACTTGATGTGGGTGACGGGCGGGAATACGAGGCGGAATGAGCGTCTGGGAAGAGAGCCAGTCCCGTTCGCCGCTCCACAGGACCGGTACATGGCGACAGGCACCTTACCGATCTATGATGGTGTCAAACAATTGACAGTACCCGACCCTTCTGAGTCGTGGGGGTTGCCCCTCGACATTGAACGCGCAATACACACGCTCAATGCAGAGGAGCAGCAGTTTATTGACTTGCGGTACAAGCAGGAGGTGGAAATGCGGGACATCGCGAAGCAATATGGCATATCGGTGCGGACGCTGGAGAGGCGGCACCTGGTTATTCTGGCGAAGCTGCGGGCGGTGCTCCCTGGATACGCATAGCTTGCACACGTCGGTAAAAGGCGGAACGGCTCAATTGTAACTGGTTTTTGATGTGCAGTTCATAAATGGTTTGCAGCTTCTCGCCAGCGTGGTCGCGCAATACCGTGGCGAGAGCAGCATCCGTCCCAATCCCAGTAACAGGTAGGGTTTCGTGGGATTGGGATTGGGATTCCGTGGAACGCACCTTCAACCCGTGGTTGCCGTCAAAATCGAGGGTCCATGTATGCCCCAAATGACCAGGAGTGCGGCTTTTTGCTACACACAGCATTCGTACCGTCTTATCCACAGCCACATAATTGATGCCGATGTCGGCGCGATCCGCACGGGCAGTTGCCCCTCGTCCCATGTGCTTCTTGGTAGCGCGTTCGGCAGCACTTTGCTCACCGGTCTTGTGGTTGTAGTGGGGTCGCCCAGTGTTATGGACCAACATCACTGCCACCTGTTTGGAACGAGCAAGTTTACGAAAGAGACGCATTTGGACGTTGGCTTCTTCGTTGTCGTTCTCGTTCTTCACCGGATACGCTTCACACAATGGATCGACAATGATGAGATCGTATTCGCCAGGTTTAATCTCGTCCAAATCGTGGAAGAGAGCGGGACCGCTTTTGTCACCCCCATCCTCATCACGAGCCATAAAGTGCCAGTTCTTCCCACGGTATCCGATGTGGAACATCGTGGTGAGGCGTGTGTCGGTGTCTTCCTCGTAATCGAGGTGGAGGATGCGCAGCGGGTGAGGGGGAGCAATGTCGAGGAACGCCTCACCCCGTGAAAGTTTATAACACAGGTTATACAACAGCGTGGTCTTGCCTACACTCGTCTCACCCACAAACAACGTCACGGCTTCTTTACGAATGTGTGGACCCCAAAGATGATGATCGGTATTGCCAAGTTGTTGAGAGTGCTGTTCAAACCAGTCTTCTGCGGTAATCACACGTAACGCCACACGCACGCTCCTTTGTGAGAGGGTAAAAGAACAGGTGCATGTCCTGTCCTGAAATTTCGTGGCGACATGTCGCGTGTGAGACTCTCGACAGGACATACCGCCGTCCAAAACAGGGGAGGAATTTATACGTATGCGAGTGTATTCACCGAGTGCCACGAAAACACATGCGTTCTGCCCGACCGCGCGTGCGTTGCAGCAGAAAGGGGTGACGCCGAAGTACGCGGCGAAAGGTGCTGTTTCGCGGTGGATGGGCACGGCGATGGCAGCGGGGCTGGAGCAACACAACCGCATGAGGAAAGGAGGTGTGCGCATTGCGCCAAACCACGTCACTCCGTACCGTGCAGCCGCCGTGACGTGGAATGACCAAGTGGAGACATTTCTGAATGCGGGTGGGGTGGTGACAGATGAGACGTTTGAGACGCGTGTGCCGCCGTTGATGCAGCGGGCGTTGGAGCATTACGCGGCGTATGACGTGGTGCCAGCAGCGTGGGAGATTCGGGCGGTGGAGCACACGTTTGAAGATGGTGGAAATGCGCGTCCCGATTTACTCGTGGTGGACGAGGACGGCACCGCGCCCCTCGACTACAAGATGAAGGAGACGCTGTATGTCAAACCGGGAGAGACACGCGAGGCGGCACGGTCGCGTACCTTGCTGGAATTCGCGAACGATTGGCAACTCAAGCATTATGTATGGTGTGTCAGGCGGTTCCTCGGACAACCCTGTTCACATTATTACATTGTGCTTGGAGAGCTTTCCCCTAAGCCACACTTTACGCTCCAACGTTTTGAGGTGACTGAGACACAGATGCAACAATGGATCGACAGCGCGCATGGGTGGTGGAGCGATATGTACGAAACGGAGATTGACCACATCAACCTCCCTCGTATGGCTCCCACACATGAGACGAAATACGGCCCGTGTGAGTTTCAGTATGCGTGTCTGGAAGCGGAATTGGACCCGGCGAAGTACCGGCATAAATATGTGACGATTGGGAGGCGCAAGTGATCAACGCGTATCGCCTAGAAGTGGCGAGTTTCGAGGTGCCGCAAGAGGTGTTGGAGGCGAATGGTGTGAACGAAAACTGGAAGGTGCGGGAGACGAATTACCTCTACGACCCGTCCAGTAACACGTACCGGCTCTTTATCGTAATGGAGTGTGTACTCGCATGAAAACAATCCGCACAACCAGCACACGCATGGAAGTGGCGTGGAGCGAATTGCCTGAACTGTTGCGGCTTCCAAAAGGTGCCGAAATTGACGACGTATTCCTCCGCGATGACGTGATTGTGGTGGCGTTGAAGGAATCTGTGGTGACACGGGATTTAAGCGAAAAGGGGGTGTTGAGTGCCGTTGATCCAACAAAGTGAACCGGATTATGGGTGCATCTGGGTAGCAGGATTACCCAACACCGGCAAGACCACCTCCATCCGCACCTGTGAGAAACCAGTGGGGGTGATCAGCGTACCGGGAGAGAAGGGGCACTCGTCCATTCCATACGGTGAGGGGGTCGTAGCACTTCGATGGCAGGATGATGGGGTGGAGACGAAGAAGCGGAACACGCTGTATTACCAAAAGATATGGCGTGAGGTTGAGGAAGCCACCATTAAAATGATGAACGGGGAGTTTGGGGCACTGAAAACCATCGTCATTGACGGTGTGCATAAGTTGTACGCGATTGGGTTGGCGATTGCAACCGATGGCGAGAGTGCGGCACTCCAGAGTGCGTTTGAAACGACCACCAACGCGAAAGGAGAAGTCATTCAAAAGGGTGAATTCGACCCACGGTGTTACGGGAAGAGTCACAACTTGATGTGGGAATACGTCAACATGGTTGCGTCATCGAAAATCCCCACGCGTATCTTCATGAGTTGGGCGGACATGGACAAGGATGACAAAAACGACACGAGCAAGAACGCCACGAAACACTTGATGCCCGACTTACCGGGGAAGGCAGCGGCACGGGTGTTGGGAGAAGTGGGAGTGGTGTTGGCATCTCGTGTCAATGCGAAAGGAGAGTACATCTGGCAGACGAAACCGCAAGGTGAAGTAGCGGGGGCAGGCATCAAAGGGCAGATCGGGGTGGTGGAGAAGATTCCGGTGATTGTGCCGCAGGACTTTCAAGCACTCGCGGCAACAATTGCAGCAGCGCAGACGGGGAAGGCGGCGTAGGTGCGTTTAGAGTGTAACACGGTTGTCTCATTTAACTGAACTGGAGGGCGAATGGTGGACATGATGAGTGCGTTTGATGCGGTCATGAACGAGGGGTTGTTGGTTGAGGAAGCGAAAAAAGCGGACGCGTTCCCGCTTATTCCCAGCGGGAAGTACCCCGCGACGTTGGTGAAGGTCGAGGATCGCACGGGTGATCAGCGGGAGACGTTTGATGATGGAAGCGCGAATCCGTTGTACGGGAAGCCGGTGGCGAATCTCCAGGTGAAGCTGGAGGGTGTGGGCGAGAAGGGGTACGACGAACTGGACGGGAAGACGCGCACGCATTTCATCAAGGTGTGCCCCGCCGTTGTGTACAACAAGGCGAAGGAAGGCAAGGAAGCGCGTCTCAGTGCAGCGTCTCGACTCGCAGGGCAGATGATTGCGATCAGTGGCACCGCTGGCAAGTCCTTCACGGAGACGCTAGCGTGGTTTCAGGAGAATCGTTTCCAAGTGTCCATCTCGCAGTTTAAGGGCGGCAGTGGCGAGATGATTAACAACACGGCAGCAATCAGCGCACTTCAGTAAACGCATAAGACCATACCGGGATGGAATACGGCTCCCCGGCCCGGTCACTGGGGGGCACTTTTAATGAGTGAGGGTGCATGACAGACATGAAACTCGACCCTCCCACATGGGCGGCGTATCAGCGGTTAGACGAGAAATACCAGACGCTCCTGACGAACTGGAATGAAGTGAAGCGGCTTTTGAAGCAGTGCGGGTTTAAGGAAGAAGTGCATACAGTGAAGATGTTGAAGGAATTGGCAGGGGTGAGGTGAAGATCGCAAAACCTGCGAGTTGTGTGGGATGCCCTCTCCACTCCACCAGCTCCACGTACACGCCGGATGAGGTGGTGCAAGGAGCGAAGGTATACGTGTTGGGGTCGGGCGATACCGCGCATGAGTTATGGGATACGGTGTTTTTTCCACTGGCCGGATTAATACGAGGTGAGAATGTCTCCATTGGTCAAGCCATCCGTTGCGAGGGTAGCGACGTACTTAATCCAGCCGCCCTCCGTGAAGCCGCTGTACATTGCGCCCGAGTGCATTCCAGGCCCCCCGCCTCCACTGAACTGGTCATTGCACAAGGAGAGCGTGCCTGGAAGACCACACAAGGTGATGCTGGTTTATCGATTGGAGATTGGAGAGGGTTTCTTGCACCCATCCATCATGCCGGATGCGCACCGGTATACGGTGTCCTCTCCCTTGAGGAGTTGCGAAAGCAGCCAGAATTAACGCTGCCGAGTAAGCTGGACTGGGCGCGAATACCACGCATCCTGAGTGGCGAGTTACCAAAACCCTTTCCCCCGCGTTTACAAGTGGGGGTGGTAGATCACAATGAGGTCGTCAAATGGTTTGCAGACGCACACGAACGAGCACCGTATCTGCTATGGGACACGGAGTACTTCTATGACGTGGACAACTCGTACGCTGAGAGTAACCATCAACTCACCATGCTCTCTGTTACATACCCTGGAGCGGCTGCGGGCATACAAATGGGTTACACGTCTGGTCCAGCAGCAGGGTGGCAGAAGCATCACTTCATCACCAGCTTTGAGGCACTGGCTCGCAGTAAGTGGCATGTTGGGCATAACTTTCCGTCTGAAATAAGAGCGATGGAGAAGACGTTCGGCTGGAAGCCGGAGTGGTTCTGGGGCAGGTTTGACGATTCGATGCTGGCGCACGCGGTGTTGTGGAGCGAGTTACCACATACGTTGGAGTTTCTGGAATCGGTGTGCAGTCCACACCCGAAAATGAAGCACCTCCCGACGACAGACCCCGACCGCAACTGGGGTGACACGGTGGTGACGGGGTACGTGTGGGAGATGTTGCGGAAGGAGCTGGAACGCGATCCCGACAGCATGAAGGTGTACCGGGAGCAGTCGTTAAAGTTGACGAGGCACATTTACACACGGGAGTCGAAAGGGTTGCGCGTCAATACGGCGCGAGTTGCGCCTGCGATTGAGATGTACCAGGCGAAGATCGATGAGGCAGAACGGTTGGCAAAGGCGTACTGCGGGTTCGATGTGAACCTTGGGAGCAGCGCGCAACTGGGGTACTGGTTGTACGACGTGGAGTGTTTGCAGACGCAACGCTCCAAGAACAAGAAGACGAAGGCGGCACGTTCAGTGGACAAGGATGCAATCGCCTCACTGCGGGCGAATGTGTGCGCCTTTGACGGCGACTACGAGGCAAACAACAGTGTGACGCAGGAGTACGTGGAGCAGCGGTTGAAGGACGGGGCGCATCCGTTGTTGGAGGCGAAAGTGTTGTTTGGGGAAGCGGAACAAACGTTGAGTCATTATTTAAATCCGTTGATTAAAGGAGAAGCATGAACTACCGAATAAAGCCAGGCGAGTCCAGCAACGTAAAAGACGTGTGGTTAGACGAGGAAGACGGTGAGGTTACATTGATTGTTGATGAGTGGAATGTAGCCACACTCACAAGCGACGGAAAACTCAGATTGTGTGAAGGCATCATTCAGGACAATGGTTCTGGTTTGAAGGTGAATAAAGCTGAACAAATTGAAATCGAAAGATGAATCTCCACACCCGCGTCTATCCCGAGTTCATGACGCACACGCAGGCGAATGGGCGGTGGAGCATCGTCAAACCCGCGTTGCAGCAGTTACCGGGTGATTTGAGCGACATCTACGTGCCGGACGAAGGCACGATGTGGATGAAGCACGATTGGGATGCTGTGGAACTTCGCATCCAAGCCTCCATTGCAAACGATAAGCCGATGCTAGACGTGTTTAAAGAGCGGTGGGACCCGCACACCGCGAACATGTGCGATTTCCTGGGGTACCCACACCCCGTCAATAAGCGGGACCCGCACAATGCTCCAGAGGATGCGGAGTGGCGGGAGAAGTTGGATTGGCGAGGGAAGGATGATTTGCGCAGACGATTCGCAAAGACCTTCGTGTTTCGTCTCATTTACCGGGGCGACCCACGATTCGCAGGTGACATACCGGGTGCGAGGCAGTTGGGGTTGGACGGGAAGAAACTCGTGCAAGCAGCGGATCGGTGGTTGGGGGCGCATCCGGCGATACGATTGTACTGGGCACGGCAAGATGAGCAAATACGCACGCAGGGGTTTACACAGACGTGGACAGGCAGGAAGCGCCGGTACATGAGCATTGGGCCCGACCGCAAGATACCAAGTGGGGTGTTTCGCGAGGGTGCAAACCACCCCATCCAAGGAGCGGTGGCGGATCTCAAAAACATCACCATGTTGGAACTACTGGAGCGGTGCGAATGGTTGACGCTGGCGAAGGAGCAGCACGATGCGTTTTGGTTGGAGTGTCCAGTGGAGCGAGAGGCGGAGACGTGGCCCATCTACCAAGAAGTGGTGCAGCGGGAGCGAGTGATCGAGGGGGTGCGAATGGCGTTTCCAGCGGAGTTTAAACGGTATCTCGCAGATGGACGAGTGGAGAAAGTGAGGCATGTGTGAAAAAAGGTATTCATTACAACAGTAAACGTAACGAAATTACCATAAATGTGAATGGGTGTATATACGAAATTCCGTTAGACCGTATGAAAACCAGTGCACAGGTATTGGATTGGGTAGCACAATTAAGCGGAAAAGTATGGATGACAAACGAAGCGTTAGGGGCTTTTGTTAGAGAAATCGACCGCGTACTTTATCTCCAAAACAATTATTGCTCGTGGGGGCGCTCAAGAGGCGTTGTAGATGCCGTTACGCTCGCCAAACAAAACGAGAACGCACCGCATATCGTCATTGAAGGCGTGGAGCGGGCGTATGGTACGTGACACATACGACGCATACACCGACAACCTCCACGCACTCTTCTACAACGATTGTGACTGCCACGATTCACCTGATCATGAGGTGGATATGCGCTGCCGGTGTGTCGTGTGTTACTCAAATACGATTGATGTGCTGCACGATTGGCGACGAGATGCGGAAATGGAGCGTGGATGGGACAAACACCCAAACCGATGAGATTGTACCTCACTGATAAGGAGATGCTGGAATGGGACGTGTTCAAGGAGTTGCAGGAAAAAGGGAATCTCGTGAAGACGATTACGCTGAAGTCAAATACCTTGATTCTTGGGCCTTCATCGCACCGTGTTTTGAAAGGCATGGAGAAGTACGTGGAGGTGGCGATCAAGAGTGCGCGTCAAACGTACGTGCCAGTGGTGAAGGCTTCCAAGCCGAAACCCCCCAAAAAGGTGAAAGTGAAAAAGGAGGTTCCAGCATGAGTGTCTGGAGACGATTGTTTGTGCCGCAACCCACGTATTTCGACCGCGTGACGGGTATTGTGGAGCAGTTGGTGGATTTGGAATGCACGCTGCGGGATGACGAGGCAGCAGCACACGATAAACTCCACGAGATTGAGGCGGCACGGCGGGAGATTGCCGTCCGTGTCAGACGTGCGTAACAGGTGCGTGCTGGTCAGTGAGGAAGGGTTGAGGGTCGCGGTGGTCTTGCTGGTGCTGTCGTGCGTCTTGATTGTAACCCTCGTGTTACGAACATGCGCACGGGGGGCACTGGTGGGGTGGTTTTACTTCGCCACAGTGGATTACCGGGAAGCGTGGACGTTCGGGCCGTTCGACTCACTGGGGGCGTGTTTGGATCATCGCGCCGCCACCGTGCCCATCACCGTGGAGACAACGGTGTGCGTGTTGATGAATGTGGAGGAGTGACATGAAGGTTGGCAGTCTCTTTGCTGGTATAGGAGGGTTTGACCTTGGGCTTGAACGAGCAGGATTCACCATCGAGTGGCAATGTG
>OFQZ01000781.1_pt1 | contig 10169 bp, 10 predicted proteins | sample 1543011 | NCBI WGS metagenome assembly OFQZ01 (sample SAMN07774216, study PRJEB24372) | wastewater metagenome | isolation source: Exp Tend NO 0WW | collected 2016-02 | reverse complement strand
TCATCGCCAAGGCCGCCGTCGAGGCGATGACCGAGTTGCAGGTGCTCGCCCCTCGCGGCTACGAGGGCGTCAACCCGGGCCGGCGGCTCGCGGGCCTGGAGGTCCAACTCGGCACGCGTCAGCGCCAGGACCTGATCCGGTCGCACCTTCTCGCCGCACAGCAGCGCGGCACGCCCGCCGACCGGGCGGCGATGGTGACGCTCGAGCGCGACATGTTCGAGGACGACCCCACCGAGCACGGCCACCGCCGCCTGCGCGACGCCTTCCGGCGTGTGGACGCCTTCGGCCAGCGCCTCGCTGAGGCGACGCACAACGACCCGTCGAAGATGATGGACATCATGTCGGGCCAGCCCGGCAACGGCACGATCGCCGGGGCCCGGATGCAGGGGATGCTGCTGCCCGACCGCGCCCTGATCGCCGCGATGAACAACACCGACGCAGAGGGAATGTCGGGGTGGCAGGCGGCGGGTGCGATGGCCCGCAGCGGTCTCTCCACCGACATCTCCGAAGGGCTCGGCGCCTCCCTGCGCTCCGAGGAGCTGCAGACGGCGATCGTCCGCGCCGACGAGCTGCGCGTCGAGCGGATCATTGGAGGGTTTCAGGGCGAGGTGCACCGGCAGGAGCGCGAGGATATGTGGTCGGCGGACCATCCCGTCGGGGACATGCTGGTGCAGCGCCTACCGTTCTCGAATCTCATCCAGCGCTACGGCAATCTGGGGGAGAACAGCGGGGGCGCGTCGTCGCCGTCGGCGCAGACCGCGCAGTCGCTCTTCGGCAGCGGCGCGGCCGCGGGAGGCGGGTCGGTGTTTCGCTTGCCCGAGGACCAGGTGGACCGGATCGCGCGAGGTCGGGCGACGGTCGATCCCCATGATGTGGTGCACGCGGCGGCGGCCTCCGCAGGCGGCCGCCCGCGGCACGCGAGCCGGTAGCCGATGCCGGACGCGCTGCAAACGACCCTGCTCGTCGCGGGCTACGAGGGCATCGCCTTCCCGGTCGCCGAGCACTCCGTCTCGCGTCCGAACGACTCGGCGAAGCACCGCTCCTACCGCCGTCCCGGCGCGGACATCGAGCCTACGGGGGCGCGCGAGCTGTCGGGCACCCTCACGGTGCCGCTGTTCAACACCCCTCCCCTCGTTGCGCAGTACGGCAACCTCTACCCCGACCTCTACTCCCGCCTCGTGGCGAAGTTCCGCGCGGTGCCCCTCGGGCAGCTCACGCACCCGACGCTCGGCGCCTTCACGGCGCACATCGACGATGCGCCCGAGGCGCTCGACCCGAACCGGCGCAACGGGATCGTGCTCACGATTCACTGGAGCGAGCACAACGCTGAGGCGCAGGTCATCCCGCCGAGCGGAGCAGGCGTCCCGCAGAGCGCGCCCGAGGCCGTCATCGCCAAGGCCAAGGAGGCCGACGCGGCGATGCTCAAGGCGGACCCGTCACTCTCGTGGGACCCGCTGGCCGACCTGTACACACTCAAGCTCGACGCCCTCACGGCGATCACGCCGACCTATGGACAGATCGTCGAGGCATTCCGCGCGCTCACCGATGCGATTACCTACAACCTCGCGCTCTCCGTGTTCCAGCCGGCGGAGGCGTTCGAGGCGGTGACGGTCCTCGAGACGCTGTACGCCTCGACGCAGGCGGCGGCGGGCTTCTTCATGCCCGGTGCGGGTCTCGTGCGGAAGTACACGGTGCCGATCGACATGGCGCTGTGGGAGGTCGCCCAGCAGGTCTACGGCGACCCCGGCCTCGCGACGCTGCTCGCCGCCGAGAACTCGGTACCGGATCCGTCCAGCGTCCCGGCCGGCACGGTGCTCTCGGTCCCTCCCGTGGCCTGACCACCGATGGCCCTCTCCCTTCCCGTCCAACTCGTCGTCGGCTCCGGCGACGGCATCCGACTCGACGTCTGGGACAAGTACTCCGCCGACCTCTCCATGCTGGCGGCAGGATCTCCGTTCACCTTCTCGCTCTTCCGCTCGAACGCGCGCCAGTCCAACTGGACGGTGCTCAATCGCAGCCTGAAGCTCGGCGACCGGGCAACGCTGCTCATTCAGAACGCCCCGCAGCTCCACGGCGTGATCGAAGAGATCACCGGTCACGACTCGGTCGAGCAGGGCGCGCAGTTCATCTTCTCGGGCCGCGACCTCGCCGGGCCCGCGATGGTGTGGGACGCGGACCCGACGCTGCTGATCCAGAACCTTCCCCTGGAGACGGCCCTCGCGCGGCTCTTCGCGCCGCTCGGCCTGGGGATCGTCATCGGCGCCGGCGCGGATGCCGAGCGGCGCGTCACGAGTGCCCATCGGCCGCACCCGGCCGCGCCGACCCAGAGCGGGAAAGCCCGGCACCGCCACGTCGATCTCGCCCATCCTCGGCCCGGCGAGAAGATGTGGGAGCTGGCCCAGGCGATCGTGCGCCGCCTCGGCTACATGATGTGGGTCGGCCCGGCGCCGCAGTGGAGCGGAGCACTTGCCGTGGTGGTCGATACGCCGGCGTACAAGTCTCCGCCGCTCTTCAGCCTGTCGCGGGTGATCGATCCGCAGACGGGCACCTCGTCGGGCAACATCCTTGCCGGCGGCCACACCGTCTCGATCCGGGAGGTGCCGACCGAGGTCAACGTCTACACGACCTCGCAGCGCGGCGACGCGGTCTCGATCCGGCAGCGTGCGAGGGCGGTGAACGATGGGCTCGCCAACGAGCGCATCACGCTGGGCAAGGTCGGTCCGGAGGTCATCCCGCAGCCCCGGCACATCCACTCCGAGCAGGCCCGCACGCTGTCCGCCGCGAAGCAGGAGGCCGCCCGCGAGATCGCCGACCGGATGGCGAGGTTCCGGACGTACACGTGCGCCGTGCAGGGGCACGGCCAGCAGTCTGGCTCGCAGACGACGCTCTACACGATCAACGCGATGGCGTCGGTTCGCGATGACGTCTGGGGGATCGACGAGCCGATGTTGATCCTCGAGGTGCACTTCACGGGCTCGCGCGAGACCGGCCAGACGACCCAGATCACCCTCGGCCCGAAGGACGCGATCCAGCTCTACCCGGACGAGAGCGGGGCGGCGTGATGGAGTTCTTTGGCGTCGTCGGCACGAGCCAGGGCACGACCTGCCGGGTGATCCTCGCGCAGTGCCGGGGCGTCGGGGACGAGACGGCGCCCGACGTCACGCAGGAGGCCCCGGCGCCCACGGAGGTGGCCTGGCCGATCGGTTACGTCATGCGCCCGAGCGGCGGCGCGCCCGAGGCCGTGTGCTTCCGGGTCGCCGACCAGGTCGTGGCGATCTCCCTGATCGACAAGACGCTCTCGGTCTGGACCGACGTCGAGGAGGGCGAGACGCGGATCTACGGCGCGAAGGAGCCGACGGCCCGCCTGCGATGCCGGGCGGACGGCAGCGTCGACCTGGAGAGCAAGAGCGCCAAGGACGTGCGCCTGAACGGCGGCTCGCTCAAGGTCGCGCGCGTGACCGACCCGGTGCGCGTCGGGACGCTGGCGGGCACGGCGGGCCTCTGGCCCGTCGTCTTCACGTTCACGCCGCAGGACGCGGACGGGGAGCTGGGCATGCCGGTCGTGGGGCCGACGGTGCTGGTCTCGGCGGTGATCTCGAACGCAGGCGGCGCGGCCCGGGTGAAGGCGTAGCGATGGCGATCGACGCAGGCAACCCGGCGTGCTCCTCGGGGCTCTCGAAGCAGATCTTCGACGCGCTCACGACCCCGGCGACGGGAGGTGATCCGCCGTCGGGATTCTCCGATCCGCTCGGGACCTCGCAGACCGACACCGCCAAGTTCGTCGCGTTCAAGATCGCGCAGGGCATCGCGGTCACCGTGAATGCGGGGTCCGTCCTCGTGCGCGACGAGGGCGTGGACCAGGGGACGGTGCAGACGTTCGACTTCGTCGGCGCCGGGATCTCGATCTCGGTGGCCGGAGGCGTCGCGACGGTGACGGTCACGGGCGGAGGCGGTGGCGTCCCGACCTCGCGCGCGATCAACACGACGGCGCCGATCACGGGCGGGGGCGACCTCTCGGCGGATCGCACGCTGGCGATATCGGCGGCCACTACGGGCGCCGCTGGGAGCATGTCAGCAGCCGATAAGACGAAGCTCGACGGCATCGCATCGGGAGCGGCGGCGCTCTCGTCAGCAACGCCCTCTCCGCTCGGCACGGCAGCCGCGGGAAGCGGCACGTCGGCGACGCGGAGCGACCACGTCCACGCGATGCCGTCGCTCGACCAGCTCGTCGTCCCGGCGGCCGACTATGCGATGAACTCGCACAAGTTCACCGGCCTCGGGGCCGGGAGCGGGGCGGGCGACTCGGTCCGGTGGGAGCAGACCGTCGCGGGCATCCTGACGACGCGCGGCGACCTCGTGCGCTACGGCGCGTCCGGGCCGGAGCGGGTCGCGGCGAAAACCTCCGGCAACGTCGTCTACGGCGACGGGACGGACGTCGTGTCGGGCACGCTTTCCGCCCTCCTCGATCTCGCGCTTGGCTCGACCGAAGGGTCGCTGATCCGTCGCGGCGCTTCGACGTGGGGCGGGGTCGCGTCGATCGCCGCATCGCAGGCGACCACCGATTCGCAGGTCGATGACTTCTCCAGTTCGACCCCGTGGACGCTCTACAACGGAGCGGGCACGGCGGCGATCACGGGCGGGCAGTGCGTGCTCACCACGCCCTCCAGCGTGAACTCCAGCGCGGGCGTCGATCGAGTCTACGCGGCGCGCTCGCTCGGTATCACTCGCCGCGGCGGCGACGTCGCCATCAAGCTCGTGTCGTTCACCGGCACGGGGGCAACGACCGAGAGCCTGTACGTCGAGGTGGCGGAAACGAGCCCCTCGATTACGCGCGGGTTCCGGTTCGCGATCACCAACAACGGAGCCTGGAATCTCTACGAGGACACCGGGGGCACGCCGCTCGCGTCGGGGAGCGCCGGCTCGTTTTCGTTCGCGGCGGCGCTGTGGTTCCGGTTCGTCTTCACGCAGAACAACATCAAGATCCTCACCGGCACGGGGTCGACCTTCGCGGGCGCGACCTGGACGAGCCGGTACACCGCGACGGCGTACAGCACCGCGGTCAGCCCGATCGTGGCTCCGTTGCCCTGGATCAAGCTCACGAACTTCCGCAACGCGACTCCGGCGTCCGCCCTCGTCGCGACGCTCGACGACCTCACGTACACGGTGTTTTGATGACGCTGTCCGACGCCCTCTCCCGCTTCCGCTACTGGCGCTGCATCCCTTCGTGGGGCGCGCTGGTCACGATCGACGCGCACGGACGCGTGGACGTGGACGGGGTGACGATCACCGACCCCGATGACACGGACGGCGATCCGCAGCCGCTCGTGTGTGCCCGCCACGCCGACTCGCAAGGGGTGCAGCGGGTCGCGATCGAGTGGACGAACGGGCGGCGCTCGACGCTGCGGTACGAGACGCTCGTCGTGCACCCGCGCTGACCCACCCATGACCGCCTATCTCTACACCCGTGCGCTCTCGGCCCCGACCGGGCGCTTCGTGTTCCCGGCGACCGGCACCGCGTTCACGGCAAGCGAATCGCCGGCGCTCGAGATCGTGATCCGCACCCTGCGCACCCCCCTCGGCCTCTGCGCGGCGAACCCCTCGTTCGGCACCGACTGGTCCCGTGTGCAGAAGATGGCACCCAACGCTGCCAGCACCGCCCGCAGCGTGATCCAGGATGCTCTCGCCGGCGCCGTACGGCGTGGCGTGCTCTCCGGCCTGGAGGTCTCGGCGACGGTGCCGCGGCCCGGCGTAATTCTCTGGTCCGTCGAGTTCACCGACCCCCGCCTCGCGCGGAACGCCGGGCGGCAGCGCCACACGGGAGGCGTGCCGTGAGCCTGCTCGTGCCTCGCGACCGCGCGACGATCCAGGCCGCGCTCCTCGGTTCCGAGAACGCCCGGACGGCCGCGGGCGGCACCGCACTGGACGTCCGTGAGGGCAGCGATGCGTGGATGCGCGCCTCGGCCCTGGCGGTGATCCTGGAGGGGCTCGAGGCGGCCGCGGCGAACGCAATGCGCGACATCCTGCCGGACCAGGCGACCGGCGGCCGGCTGAACGCCCACGGCGACGTCATCCAGCGCCCCCGGCGCACGGACGAGACCGACGCGAGCTACCAGACCCGGCAGCTCGTGTGGTGGCAGGAGCGGCTCATGGCGTCCGACCCCGCCGCGTGGGTCGCGGCGTGCGAGGAGGTCTCAATTGTCGATGACGCGTTCTGCTTCGTGCAACTCGCACCCGGCAGCGCGAGCTACTTCACCCTCGGCACGACGGTGATCGTCGCCCGCGGCCCGGCCCAGGGCGACAGCCCGGTCAACACCCGCGTGCTCTCGGCGCCGCAGCTCGCCCACGTCCTCGCCTACCTGGAAGGGACCGAGGACGCCGCGGGCAACCCCGTCTCCGACGGCACCCAGCTGCGCCCCATCACCGCGCGCGACGGCAACTACGACGTCGATGCCATCCAGGAAGACGCGCAGCCGGTGCGGATCCAGATCGTCAACGCGCCGTCCTCGGCGTTCCCGTGGTCCGGGACGGTCGCGATCACCGGAAGCACCACGTCCACGATCGAGGTCCTCGGCGACCGCACCGACCTCGCAAACCTCGAGGCGCTCGCGGCCATCGGCACCTCGGTCTACCGGGGCAGCTACCACCGTACGAACCTCGGCGCGGCCGTGTTCGATGGCGTGCACACGACCTTCACCCTGACGGCCGCGCTCGACGCAGCACCCTCGGGCGACCTGTATCCGTGCCCGGCGAACTGGGAGTCGATCCGCGCCCGGGTGCTCGCGCTGTTCGACGCGCTAGGCCCCGGCGACGCCGTGCCGCTGAGCCTGATCGACCCGTCGCGCTTCCCCTCCGAGGAGGCGACGGCGCCGGGTACGCTCTCCCTCGCGGCGCTCTACGACGCCGTCGGCAACGCGCAGGACGTGCTCGCCGTGACCCCGCTGACCCCCTCGGCCGACGTGATTCCGGATCCGATGCACCAGGTGACGCTCGCGAAGTTCTGGATCGAGGAAGCCCCGTGATCACCGGCCTGACCCGCGATGCGATCCGCGACGCCTTCCTCGCCGACTGGGCGGCGCGCATGGCCACGCTCGGCCTGACGCTCGACACCTCGGCCGGCAGCGATCCGTTCATCGAGGCGGACTCCCTCGCCGCGCAGCTCCTGCGGTTGCAGGGCAACGCCGAGTCGCTCGGGGCGGAGATCGACCCGGCGACGGCCTCGGACGCCACCGTCGAGCGGCGCGCGGCCATCGTGGGCGTCACGCGTCGGCCGGGCACCAAGGGCCGCTTCTACCTGACCGTCACCGGCAGCGCGGCGGGCTCGATCGACCTCGCCGGGCGCTCGCTCTCGCGCGACGGGCGCCTGTACTTCCCGCTCTATTCGAGCATCGGGTTCACGGGGGGGACGACCACGCTGCTCGTCGAGGCCGCCGACGCCGGGACGGCGTACAACCTCGCCGCGGGCGACGTGCTGATCTGGAGCACGGCGCCGGCGGGGGTGGACATTACGGCGACGGTGGCGTCGTCCACCGGCTCCACCCTCGGCACCGACGAAGGCACGATCGCCGCGCTGCGCGCCGACGACACGCAGTACCGGCGCTCCCGGCCCGGGTCGATGAACCCCGCCGGATGGATCGCCGTCGCGCTCGCACAGGAGGACGTGGGCGCGGCCTACGTCTACCCGACGCTCGGGGCCTCGGGCGCGCCCGCCGTCTACGACGACTCCCGGCTCGACGTGCCCGGCGCGGTCTGCCTGCTCTGCGCGGGGCCTGCTCAGGGCGCGGGAACAGACGAGACGCGGGTGATGACTGCCGAGGCCATCGCACGGATCACCGGCTACCTGCGCGGCACGCACGACGCCGCGGGAAACCCCGTCAGCAACAGCGCGGCGCCCCTGTACGCCGGGCGCCGCTTCCCGGCGACGATCGACCCCGCCGACATCACCGTGATCGGTCCGGCGATCACCCTCGTGACTGTCGAGTTCACCGTGCGCCCGACCCGCGTGAACGCGGTGCCGTGGGCCGGGGGACTGACGACCGTCGCAGGGTCCACCACGACCGTTGTTCAGGTCGACGGCGACCACTCGGCCACCGAAGGGACCGACGCGGTGTTCTTCGTGGGCGTCTCCAGTGCCCGGGGCGGCTGGGAAAAGCGGCGGATCGTCTCAGCGGTCTACGACAGCGGCACGACTCAAACGGCGCTGACCCTCGATTCCGCCCTCGCGGCGGCCCCCGCCGCAGCCGCGAACTACGTCTACGCGGCGGTCGGCAACTGGGAGGCGATCCGCGACGCGATCTTCGCGTTCTTCGACGCGCTCGGACCGGCCGACGTGCCGCGCCTGCCGACGCTCGCCGAGATCACCACCTACCTCGCGTCGCCGGGGGCGTGGCCGACCGGCGTAGCGCCGACGGCGCTTCAGCAGCTCGTGGCCGACCTCGGCGGCACGGCCGCGGAGGTCATGTGGGACCGCGGGGGCGCCCGCCGCCGCCGGTTCCCGCCCGAGGGGTGGATGGGCCCCGCCTCGGTCTACCGCTCCAAGCTCGCGGCCGTCGCGATGGGCGCCGGCGGCAGCGTCAGTGTCAGCGTGGTGCAGCCGGGCGCGGACTCGATCGCCGCGGCGCCGTTCCAGTGGCGGGCGCTGAACGAACTGCGGATTCGCGCGGTCTAGAGCATCCAACCGCAGACGTCGCGACGCAGTGGCGCGCTGAACCCCCAAGTGTCGCAGGTGCTCCAGGTCGAGTGCCCTGGGACGTTTCGGCACGCATAGCAGAGCGGGGCCGCAGACGGAGACAGGGAGCACACCGTCATGCGGAAGGTGGGCAGGTAGCAGCCGACGGAATTGTAGACACGCGCAGCGTCGGCGACCGGCGCCGCGAACACGCACCACGCAGCCGCGCTGCGATCGGTCTCGGTGGTGCCGCCCGGAGTTCCATCCGCCACCCCGTCACAGTTCTCGTCGATCCCGTCGCAAATCTCGTGCGCTCCCGGGTACGCCAAGTCGTTCCCGTCGTCGCAATCATCCCCGCCGCACCGGATCGCCCGGTGGCCGTCCCCGTCCGAATCGCAGGAACCGGCCTCCGCCGCCCCGTCCGTGCCCGGTCCCGCCTCTCCCGCTCCGTCGGACGCATCCCCGGCCCCCGCGTCCCCGGACGGCCCCGTTTCGGGCGATCCGGCGTCCCGCACCCCCGCATCGACGCCCGCATCCGGGGCCACACAGTTGCCGATCGCCGCGCACATGAGCCCGGCCGGGCAGATGTCGCTTCCATTGCACAGGCGCGTCGAGTCGCACGCGCAGGGGTGGTTGACGGCGTGGCTGGAGTCCGCCGGGGGGTCGGCGGCACCGCAGGCGGTCAAGAGCAGGGCGAGGAGTAGGGGGCGCATCGCCCTAGAATACGACGCACCCGGCCTCCGAGATACGCGGTGGGCCGCACCACCGATCCCTGGGAGCAGTTCATGGACATTCCGCACCTCCAGATCGTCGCGCGGCTGCCCCCAGGCCAGGAGAGCCTCATCCCCCAGATGCGCGACCGTCTGTTCGCGTTCTTCGACGCGCTTGGACCCGCCGAGCATCTCACGCCGCAGCCCGGGGCCCGCGATCCTGCTCAGGCGTCCCCAAACGAGGGCAGCGGAGCGTCGGAGTCGTAGGCGAGCGCGACGACCGTCGGCCCGAAGATCGTGAAGACGAACACCCACACGGTCTGCGGGGGAGGCGGCTGCGACAGCGCATCGGCCATCGGCTTCGAGACCCGCTTCGCGATCTCCACCAGCTCGGCGCGGCTGCGCACCTCGGCGATCGTCGGTGGATCCACGAACCCTCCGCGAGCCCGCACGGCTGCTGCGCGCTGTTCGTCGTACTGATCCGTGAGGAACACGCCCAACTCGGCGAGGGGCGTCCCTCTGTCCATCGCGGCCCGCAACGAGTGACGGATCGCCGACCACGCGGCGGCCAAATGCGCCCGGATCACCCCGAGTTCTGCCTCGGTCCTCGTTGTGTTCATGCCTGAATCGTCGCCCAAACACGTGCCCACCGCGACCCCGAGAGCTCCCGCGCGGCTGCTCGACTCGGGCGTCATCGAGGTCGAGATCCCGGACGGATTCACCGTCCGTGCGGAGCCTCGCCGGATCACGTTCTCGCCGCCCCCCGCACAGCACTCCACCTGACCCATGCCCAC
>OFQZ01000780.1_pt1 | contig 10193 bp, 15 predicted proteins | sample 1543011 | NCBI WGS metagenome assembly OFQZ01 (sample SAMN07774216, study PRJEB24372) | wastewater metagenome | isolation source: Exp Tend NO 0WW | collected 2016-02 | reverse complement strand
GTCATCTTTGGGTCCACGACGGCGGACTGCATCGCTGAGGCTCACACGCTTCAGTCATGGGGGAACGGTTATCTCTTCGGCGCGCATGGGGTGATGATCAAGCTCCGGTATGAGCGCGACGGCGGGACGGGGATTGACACTGGGATTTTGAGGCTGGAGCGACCGTCGTCGTGGATCTCGGATGATTTCGAGGTTGCTTGCACTCCTTGGACGGAGAACGAGGCGATCTTGGACATGGAGGGGGCTCAACTCCTGGTCGACGCGGACTGCAACGACTGGACGATCATCTACACGAGCGGGCGGCTTTATCTCAACGAGGTTGAAGTGCTCGACGGGGCTGATCCGATGTTTCCGGCATCGGCGGGGCCTTTCTCGATTTCGGGGAGCGGCTACGATTCGCGGCTCAACATCGCTTCGCACAGTGGGTCGACCGATGAGGTTGTCGTGTCGTTCGGGTCGGCTCCTTGTTCGGATTCCGAGCCGAACTTCGACCGGGAGATTGCTTGGAATTCGCGCGGTGGATGGCAGCACCACGACGGCTCTGGGTTTGTCTCGGAGCCGGTGCTTTATGACCTCTCGTTCGGCGCGCCGTCGTACCTTGGGGATTGCCGGTGCGATGTGAACCTGATTGCGAGTTTGGCTTACTTCGACACGTGGGATGTTCGGCTCGCGGGAGAGCTGACGGACTCGCAGATTCGGACGCTGGCTCCGCCGATCACGTGCGAAGGGCCTCCGGGGCCTCCGATCACTTTCGACCCGGTTCACAAGGTCAGGCGCAACTACGGGGCGTCCAAGGTGCGCGCTGAGATCGTTTCAGTGACTCACGGCATTCAGGCGTGGCAACGCAACGGTCAAGCCTGCTGCGCGAATTCTGGGGTGCTTTCCGGGGGCGATTGCCGAACAGTCACGGACTCCGATCTCGACGTTCTCACCAGGTCGACTTACGAGAAGTATACGGACCGGTTCCTGGGCGAATCGTGGTGCACCCCTTCGGGCGGGGACATCATCTGCAAGCCGGTTGAGAAATGCCGCTCGAGGAAACGGCTTTGGACGGAGTGGCCAGAGACAGGGCCTTGCGCTGGTGGCGGGGCGGGGAATGTGCACTCGGTGGCGGCGGCGGACGGGCTGAGGCACTACGTTTATGGCATCACTTAGGCTTCGGACCCGGGCGGAGGGTGGCGCGATCCTGGATTACGCGATCCCGAGCACTTCGGGGGCCGAGTATGCGCATGTCGCCTGGCTTCCCAAGGGGATTGTCGGGGTCGCGTACATCATCGGCGACGATGCTTTTGTTCGGCTGACGAACTCGAAGGGTCAGACCTGGGAGACGGCGCTGAATGTCGGCGAGGCTTTGGCGCTCGCCTACTGTGCCGACCAGATCAACGGGGTTGAATACCTCGCGCTGCACAACGCAGTGACCTGGCTGTTCTATCGCAGGGGGCAGGGTGAGGCGACGTTCACCTACGTCGGCATTTTGACCCCGGGGACGCTCCACTACGGGAAGGCATCGATTCACGTTCGCTACGGCGGGCGTCACTCGGTCGTTTTCCTTTACCCTCGCAGCGACGGGCATATCTGGATGGTCGAGAGTGACGCGTTCATGGAGTTGCCCACGGTCGCGGTCGACGTCGCGGCGGGTTCATCGGTCCAGTCGTCGAGTGATCTCTTCACAGGGATTGACCTTGCTTTGATTCACCTTTCGGGCACGAACCGGTGCTACACGCGGACTGAGCGAGATACGGCTTTCTCGCTCGCTGGGACGGTGGACACGGTTGACGACGCGATGTTCGGGATTCACGTGATTGCCGACAGCTCCCACGAATTTGAGTACACCCGCGGCGAGGGTGGCGATCCGCTTTTTCATCGACGCTCCAACACGTTTGGGGCCACCTGGAGAGATTCAACCTAGATGCCAACTGGACTCCTTCGATATTCGACCTTTGACGAAGTGAACGCTTCGGAACTGAATGAGCGGGCTGATCATCAGGAAATGCTCTCGTCGATCGGGGTTGGCAAGGGTGTCACTTCGGGGATGACGGTTTCCCACGTCTCGGCCTTCACGATCCGGATTGCGACGGGCGCGATGCGCGCCAACAAGCATGTCACGTTCTCGGCGACGATCGACGCGACGGCTCCGACTTCGGCCACGCGCTATGTTTGGGTCGACGAGGACGGGGATGTTCAGTTCACGTCGGGGTTGACTCCGGAGCCTGGTGGGGGTTATGTTCGGCTCTGCAAGGTGATCACGGACGGCTCGGGGGTGACTTCGATCACTTACGAGGGCCGGCAGATCGGGCTTTTGTTCGCGGGCGACACGGTGAACCTGGGTTATCAGGCGGTGGTTCTGGACCGGGTGACGGACATCGTTCAGATTTCGCGCTCGTTTGCTTACGTTGACGGCGCGAACTCGAAGATGGGGATCGGGACGACTTCCCCGGCCGGGACGCTTCACGTTGCGGGGACCGATGGCTACTTCCAGCGGGCGGGGGCGAACGACGATCCGTTCACCTTCATCTTCCGCAAGTCGCGCGGATCGGTTGCTACGCCGACTGTCATTCAGTCCGGGGATGAGGTCTTTCGGCTTCAGGTTCAGGCTTACGACGGTTCGTCGTGGGTGGACGGGGCTTACGCGATGGCCCGGGCGACGGAAACTTGGTCAGGCTCGGCGCGGGGTTCGGGCTGGCACTTCTATTCGGTCGCGAATACGACGACAACGCAGATCGAGGCGCTTCGGATCAATCCTGACGGATCGGTCGGCGTCGTTCAGGGTCGACTCAACATTGAACAACAATCCGGAGACCCTAGCGCGCCGACCGATCGGCTGATTTTGTATGTGAAGGATGATTCCGGGGCGGCTCTTTTCCTGCGCGATGAGACCGGGATTCGGCAGGTTACGAAGTCGGGCGCGCTCTATCTTGACAACCCGGTGGTGGCTGGTCAGCAGCGGATGTCGGTGAACACGGAGACGCTGGGGGCCAACAAGACCCTTGTCGCGACCGATGCGAACATGCAGCGGCTCACGGCTTCTGGATCGAATCGAAGCGCGATTCTTTGCGCGCCTGCTCACGGGGTTTGGTTCTTCATCGTCAACGCGGGGGCTTCGAACAACATTCTGGTTCGCGATCCCACCGACACCACCACCGTCACGACTTTGGCCCCGGGCGAGGGCGTGAAGATTTACCCAACGGGATCGACGGCCGCATGGCCAGCGACCAAGACAGCCGTCGCCGAGGATGCGGCGTTCTAAGGAGGACAGAAACAACACGCGATGGAAACTATCGTCAAGGAATGGCTTGGAAGTCCCGTTAAGGCAACCGCAACCGCGACCGAATCAGAGCCTTTTGCTTCGGCATACGATGAGACCCGGGACGGCTTTCTCATCACTCATCTTGGGGTCAGCGGCATCCTTCGCGTCGACTGTGAGTCGGGTGAGGTCGCGGCGGGAACCCAGTGGTATCAGATCGGGCCTGGTCAGACGCTCTTTGTTGGTCGCTGGGACAATCTCTACATCTCGACCAACTCGGGTTCGATTGCCTATAAGGCTCAGCAGGTGAATGTATGAGCCAGGGTCTTTCTTGGAGTTCGAACGGCTTTGACAGCGGCCCGAGCGCTGGTTCTGCGGAGATCCCGGGGCTTTACAACTCGGCGGGGCTTCAGCGATTCTTCCTGCAGCGCGCGAACTGTGGGATGAACGCGGACGGGACAGGTATGGGTGGCACGGCGGTCATCCCGGTCGGTGACTCCTTTTTCAAGGGCTACAACCAGACCAACCCGATCCGCGACAACTTCAATATGCAAGTTCACCGCGCATTCGCCGCATTGCCGTGGTGTGTGGGGTCCGGAAAGGGGCGCGGGTTCGTTTCGGGTCGTTCTGGATCTGTTGCATGGCCAGCGGGCTCGGCAACCCTCAGCGGTCAAGGAATTTGGACGTTTGACTCGAACTGGACGACCGGCGCTGCGGCATCGATCAACAACCTTCGTTCGACGGGCGGCGCGGGTGCCCAGGTCCGCATCTTCATTGATCCGCGCGATGACCCCCAGTGGCTTGAAGGGGTGACCGATATCGCTATTTGCCACGGCAAGGAAGCGGTTGCGGGGACGCTCACTTTCGACCTAAAGTACGCGTCATCCGACACCGGATTCTTTACGGCAGGCACGGGCGACATCACGGGCACGATCGACATGAACGCGGCGACTCAGGGTGGGGTCTTCACCTGGCCTGCGGGGCTCTCGGGTCTCGATCCTTCCCAGCCTTTCATTCTCCAAATCTCGCGGACGGCAGGGACCATCTACTTCGAGGGAGCGTACTTCTGCTGCAACGACAAAACTTCCGGGCTCCACTGGATCGACAGCTCGCGAATTGGTGCGGCGACCGGTGACGCGACCTTCACGAACGCCGACCGTTTGGCGGCAACCATCACGAAGCGATGCACCTACGGGTCGACCATTGATTCGCGGGCCGGGCTCGTGCTCTTCGGATTCGGAATCAACGACTGCAACCAAGAACTTGGGACTTCATCGTTCCAGACGAGGATCGCTGCACTCACTGAATTCGTGAACACCGTTAGCTCTGGTCAATGCGCGGTCGGCTATTTCATCCACGGGTGTCTCGATGAAGCCCTATACGCGAAGAACCCGCCGTTCGACCATTACAAGTCGGCGCTCGGCGAGTTGTGCGACACCTACCGATCGTACAGCGCTGTCCTCAGCTTCGACGACTACATGCGAGATCCAGACACGGCGGCAGAGGTCAACGTGTTTGAAGCCGATCCGTTCGCGTATTCGACCGACGCGGACAAGCACCCCAAGAACCGGATGGTGAACGCCATGCAGGCTTTCATCCTTGACGTTTGTGGCATGACGATGCCGTGCTAAGACCATGAATTTCAAAATTGCCAAAGACTGGACCGAAGCCTTCTTCCTGAAGAAATTCAGGGATCATTTCGTTGAGGAATATGACTGCCCGATGATCAACCGGATGTCATCGGGTGACTGTGTGCTCATTCTAACGGGCGCGGCATCGCCGACTCCGGGCTCGATCGTCGTCACCTACAAGCCGTTCTTCATTGACCGGCCCATCATCCTGCGCGGGTATCACATCCCAGTCCAAACCAATCCGACCGACGCCACCAAAATGCGGCTCGTGCTGATGGAGGCTGATCCGACGACGAAGCTGCCGACGACGCGAATTGCGGGATCAGATTCGGGGTGGTTCGACGTGTCGTCAGCAAACACGACGATCGGGGACGCCGGGGGCGACAACCATAAACAGGTCGGGCTCGCCTCTGGCGGACGGTACAACCTTGGGCGACCGCGCTTGTGCTATCTCGGCTTTGCGTCTACGTCACCCGTCGCCGGTGGCAGCTTCCGAGGCCGCTCGAACCGCGACACCATTAAGGGACGCAGGGCGATGCAGTACACCGGCGCGACCGACCTCAACGCCAACTACGCGACCTACAACCTCCCGGAGAGTCCGGCAGCTGGTTCGCTTGCGGCCGCTGCGGACACATCGAACGGAAATATCGGATTCAGGCTGCTTTGCGCGCTCACGATGGCTGGCAACATCGCCTAGGAGAACCTATGATTACTTGGAAGAAGACAGACAACACGCTCCACGGCCAAGAGGTCGAAGTGTTTCGCGATGGCGTCTCGATCGGGCTCATGTGGGCCGGAGCCGAGTCGACCGAAGAGGAGATTGATGCTCGGGTTGCGACTTGGGCCGAGGGGAAGCCGTGAAACTTCGCTTGATTGCGGCCCCCTGGGCGGGCGGGAAGCCTGCCAACCCTGGTTATGCCCCCTTGGAGGTCTTCGAGCGAGTAGTTGACCTCTGCGACCCGCTGGAGGCCAATTTCCTGCGCTTTAACCTCGGGCTGGAAGTGAAGGCGATGCCGGATCTCGAATTCCTGCGAAAGCTCGTTGGCCAGAGTGCTGCTCGAAGAGTCGGCACGTTTGGCGTGATCGGGGACATCCGGACACCGACCGCCTACGCACAGCAGGTCGTTGATGTCGTCGCGTCGACCCTTGAGGAGCATGGAATGGACCCTGCTGAGGGTGGCGTGATCCAGGTCGGAAATGAGAACGGACTGGGCGGGGCTTGCAGCCTCGTCAAGAGTTACCCGAAAGACCAAGAGGGGACTTGGCCCAATGACGTGCTCGCTCACATTAAACGGCTCTCTCTCGGTCTGAAACTCCACGGGATGACGCTCGCGGCCCCTTCAATTGAGGCGGAGCGGCCCGAGACGATGATTCGCGAGACAGGAAGCCTTACTGGGCTCGGCCCGATGAAGTTCGGGATGGTCTGCATGCAGTGCTATAAGGGCCGAACTCAGACCTGGGCGGATGCGCTGCGATGGCGGCTCACGACTCTCAAGAATTCATCGGTCGCGCGGTGGTCGACGCGGATCGTCATTACCGAGATGAACCAGGAAGGCGGCGGGCTGTCGATCGAGGAGGCCAAGGCCGCGATGGACGAGGTACTGGGCTCGGTTGATGGTGTCGGCTGGTTTGCCGGGGCTGACAAGTACGCCCCCCACTTCTCGCTCCTGCCTGCCTGGTAAGTCGTTTCGCGCGCTAGTTGAAAACTCCCTCCCCTTCGGGGGAGGGTTGCTTTTTTGTGCGTCAAAGACGGTTCTTGTCGACGTCGCGAAGGAACTCGTAGACCTCACCGTCCTTGGGTTCATATTCCCCGACCAGTTCCGGCCCCTTCCAGACCTCCAACACTTCGCCGCTGCGCTTGATCTCGATAAGGTTGCCGACCCTGCGGCCCATGATCGACGCACCTGTCACCGCTCCGATGACCAGCGCCGCGATTACTGCGAACTTCATCCCTTCACCATCCCGATTTTCTCAAGGCATCCCCCGCGCTCGTAATCCTGAATCCTTCCAATGATCACGCGCGCCGACGATCTCGGATAATACTTCTCCACCCAGGCCCACCAGCGGGGCTCATCGATGAGGCTGAAACCCCTCAACTGCGCGCCGAGAAGCGCGAAGTAGTGGTCAATTTGCCAGAGCAAGTCAATCATCGTCTATACTGTCCTCGTGTGTATCAGCCGGTGGCATGAGTTCCGCCAGGTTCTCGGCCCCGGCAACCCTCTTCTCTCCCTTGCGGATCACCCGCCAATAGAGGATTTCCCACGCCCTTAACGTCCACATCGGCACATAGTCCGGTGGCCACTTCCCCCAGATAGCGCTCCTCCACTTCCCTTTTGGCAGGGTCTTGTAAATCGCTGACTGAGGGACGCCCCTGATCTCGGCGACCTCCGCGACGGTTACAACGGAATTCGGGTGCAGCGGCTCGCGCCCCTCTTTGGCCAGCACGAATACGCCCGGGAACCTCGGGTGCTTATCCGTGAACTCCCAGCCGTTTTGAGGGATCACCCTGCTCGCTGGTGGCCAGTCGCGCGCTTTAGTCCGCAGGGTTCCGCCCCGGGTGTCTGCTCGCCATGACGTGTCGACGGTCGGGGTCGGATCGCTTTCGAAGTCAATCAACGATATCCTTCGCGGGGTCTTGCGCTTACGTGCCAAGGAGCCCCCTATAAACCCGGTACGTTGCCGGCGTAAACCCGAAGGCGAATCGCAGCCGCTTGAGCACGTCGCGATGGACATGGACGATCTCGGGCTCGATCAGGCCCAGCAGCACAAAGTCACCGCCAGGGGTCACCCCAATGACCTGCGCGATGCCGATATTCAGCGCCCGGGGGTCATCGAAGCGCAACACGGCCCATAGATTCGTCGGCGTCCACGATTTCAGGCGCAGAGGGGCTTTTACCCACTGTAGACACCCCTCGTCGATTTCCTCGCGCAGAATGGGCAGGGAGACGCCAAAACGGGTCATTTCTGCGAGAGGGAGACACCGGAGGGGCTCACCGAGGCGGCTTAGGAATGCCCTTTCGCCTTCGACGCGATCGACGAACCACGCGCCGGGCTCATTGCCGCCTATGGTGATGGTGCCGCCCCGGAGCAGCGGGAATACCGACCGGATACCCTCGTCTGAGAGCTGGACCATGCCGGGGGTTTCGGGGATCTCGCGCAAGCCGTCCGAAGGGAATCGGTAGGTTCCGGCCGGAAGTGTGATGGGCTCAGCGCCGGGGCTCGGGCTGATTCGTTCGAGTGTCGCGGGGGTCATCATTGGCGCTTGCTCCACCCTGCGCTAATGTACTTCTGAACTAGGTCCTTAAATCCAAGCGTTTCACTGTAATTGGCCAACGGGTTACGGGAATCATAGAAGGTAGTGTCAGGCTCAACGTCGCAATCAAAAGACTGCGTTCGATGATCCCAGTTGACCGAATTGATAGGGCCTATGCAGGTGTCGTCACCATCTGAAAACGTAAGACCTGGGAACGGCGCGAATGGCAGATCTACGGCATAGTCAAGAAAGACATCATTCGATGACATGGTTGCCGCGCACGAGTGAATTTGAATCGAGAACTTGACACGCATTTTGTTTTCCAATTCTATACTCCAACCCCCGCGAATTCGGGGGGTTTAGGGTCATGCCCCGAGGGAATACCCCCGGGGCTCACGCTCAGGGCTCACGCGCTAAGTTTCGCGACTTGCTCCGGGGTGAGGGTTCCCTCCACGATCTCCAGCGGGGGGAGGTCCGGGAGCTTAAACCGCTCAAGCGCATCCGCGAGGGTGATCCCGGGGTTCGCTTCGGCGATCTCTTGAAGTCGCGCCACATAGACCACGGGGACGGCCCATGAACCAATGCAAGGAGATTCGTCCTCTTTGCCGTCCAGGAACAGGCAGAAACCCGCGTCGAACCCGCCCCCGCTTTCCCACTGGTGGAGGTAGTCGATCCCCCACTCCCTACAGAACCCCGTGACCTCATCGATGCACCCGTAATTAGCCTCTTGGTCATAGCCCATAAGCGCGAATCCTTCGAGTTCTCGCGCTTCGTCGAACTCGGCGACGGACCATGAATCCATCCCGGAGTCATCCCCGGGAATAGCGCAAGATTCCTCAAACTGTGCGAGCAGCAGCGGGAGTAACAACCGGTCGACCTTCCCGCCTATCTGGACGCTGGCATACGTGCGATCTCCCATTACTTGCTCACCTCCGCGTGAAGATTCTTCTCAGCGATCGGAAACCAGGGGGTATCTGTCGGTTCGATGTCATAGGCAATAGGGACGCCGAACCGCGCCGAGAGAACAACCCCCGTGATCGTTTTCCCTGGGAATCTCACCCCGTAGTCATTGACATGCGTCACGCGCTGCCCTACTGCGAACTTGGGGACCACTTGCCCTGCCATTATTCGCCCCCTCCGATGTACTTCGCCCGCTCGGCCCGCTCGATCTCGCTCATGGCCACCACGAGCGGCGGGGTCTGAATGTTGGGCTCATGGCGATTGATCAAAAACCCGAACGAGCACAAGCCGTTCACGTACTCGCTTAGCTTCTCGGAGTCGTGATACCACTCGTCGCGCCAGGGCTCTGAACACTTGCGCGTGAAGCAATAGAGGGGGGTGATTCGCTCGCCGTCGTCGACCCAACGGGTTAACCAGTTCCCGCGCCGGCCCTTCTCGCCCGTTCGCTCATAGTGGCCGGCCCTATGGGTGTCGTGACGCACTGCAAGCCCCGTCAAGCGCTCAAACCTATCGATGCACTCCCAATACTCGCGGGGAGTCGCCGACCTCTCCACAAAGATAAAGTCAGATCCGAACCGGACGTACTTCGAACCCGCCGCGTGAGCGTCGCCGATGAAACCGGGGTCACTCCCGCGATTGTCAACCGTCCCCCGAGAATATGCCGCGCTCGCGCTGCCATCGGGAGCAAGCCAGGAATACCGGGAATACTTCATGTCGATCGAACCGTCAAAGTCCCCGCCCCGGTAGGGGTCCAAAATCGCGTCGACGTCGGACGCCATCGGTCCCCCGGTGTACTTAACGTGAATGCTCGCGCCGCCTGAATAGGAATCGCTTTTTACGCTGAATTTCTGACCCGGGAACGCTTTCGCAATTGCCCCCCGGATCAGCTTCGCAGTGTCGGCAACCCCGATATACTCGGCTTGCGGAGTTCTCAAAATGTCCTGGTGTGTGTTCATGCTGCAACCCCCCAGGGAGCAGGTACATAACCGTCGCGCTTGAGTCCAGCGACGAACCGCGCCGCGTTGCGTTGGTTCCTGAAAATCTTCAGGTCAAAGAACGGACTCCCGTCCCTATAGGTTTTCACGCCGTCGTGAAAGCTGACCGT
>OFQZ01000778.1_pt1 | contig 10196 bp, 6 predicted proteins | sample 1543011 | NCBI WGS metagenome assembly OFQZ01 (sample SAMN07774216, study PRJEB24372) | wastewater metagenome | isolation source: Exp Tend NO 0WW | collected 2016-02 | reverse complement strand
CTTGGGTTTGCAGAGCGGCAGATTGGATTTCAAATAAATTTTCAAACAGCGGTGCAATATCCGCCATCAAGCCAAACATCTTGGCCCCTGCTGCGGTGCCTGTGTCGATGCTGGCAATGAACGTGGCGAAATCGCTCGCTGTGGCGTGACTTAGATTAACTAGGGATTCGTCACCAAGAGGCACCCCAGCCGTAGCTGCCACTGTCTTTATTTGCGTAAGGATGTTAGTGCGGTTTCGTTCTGTGCTCAGATATTTTGATAGGCTAGTGCTGGCTGCTACAAGATCAACGGTAGTGTCTGCAACTGCCGTGCCGATACTGGCAAACAAAGGGCCAATGGAAGTCAGCACCTGGTAGGCGTACTCGCCGCTATCTTTGGTGCGATCGAGTCCATTGCGCAGAGCAACAAACGCATCTTTAGTTGCCGGCACTGTCAAACCAAGGCCTGCAATGGTGCTGTTTAGAAACTCTATGTTCTTACTTGCGGTTTGAGCCGGTGTATCAAACGCTGAGTTGTAAGCCTTCTCACGGTCGGTCAGCCCGAAGGACGGCCCTTGAGTCAGGGATGTGTAGAAAGATTCGCTTACCTGGGTGAATGCTGGCACAAGAGCGATCAAGCCCTTGAACAAATCAGCGGCGCCGGCCTTAGTGAAATCGATCCCATCAACAAGGGCTTTGAAACCAATGATGGTTTTTGGCATTGCCGTGTCGAGCGCGGTGAATTGGGCGCCAAGATTTGCAACAGAGAGTTGCATCTTAGCTGCTGTAGTTAGGGTCGCGTCTACGTAGGTTGCAAAAGCCGTATTCATCGCCTCGATACCGCCGAAAGCAGTAACAGTGCTATCAGCGAACTTCAGGATGGTGTTCGCGTTGTTTTCCCCAAATACCCCAACCAAAGACTTGCCCATCAAGTTGAATATGGTCGATACAGACGTAGTTTCTTGTGCGACACGGGTGAACGTAGTCGACCAACTCTCGGAAACCTTGGTTGACAACGCATCAATTTGCGCCTTCAGCGAGGTGGCCAACGTGGTGTTGCCGAGTTTTGTTGCCTGATCCATTTCCGATTGAAGGCTGGTAACAGACGAAGCTGCCGATGCCTTGATTTCGGAAATTGCGGGGAACAGGAGATTGCCTAACGCTGAGGTTAGTTGTTCCTGAAGTGTCCTAAACGTATCGCCATTTGATGCAGTACGCACATCGAGCGAAAATCCCTTGATCTTGTTTAGCGCTGTGCTGTCCTGAAATAGGTTGGCATAGGATAAGAATGCGTCACTTATAGCGAAATACATAACATCCATCTGCTTATCCAGCTCAGACGAAATGTCTTTCCACTCCCACCAGCGCTTGGTCGACGTGAACCAGCCGCCGTGCTTAGTAATTTCCTGCCCGGTGCGACCGTTCGAGAAGCCGGCTCCGGACTCAGAAAACGTGCCGGTCATGTCCGGAACGCCGGTAGTTTTCTGACCACCCCATGCCATGTTGTGCACCTGCTGGCTGAGCGCGTTGCCAGATATAACAGCAAAAAACTCGGAGTCGGCAAAGTCGTCACCAAATACGGCGCGCGCAACCGTATCCTGGCGTTCATGGTGCGGTCCGGACGGGCCGGCTTTTAAAGGATCGTTTGAAAAGTCGTAAGTACCATCCCAGCGAATCCCCGCTTTCCATGCATCACTAGACATCTTCATGCCCATGACGATCGCAGCGACCCACGCCACAGTGCTGGCTGCTGATGAGCCACTTGTAAGCCCCGCACCAGTTGATTTCGCAGCGACAGCCTCTGCAGCCTTCTCAGCGGCCTGCGCTTTAAGGTAAGCAGCAAGCGCCACCTGTCCTTCTGCTTCTGCCGCTGTGGCAGCAAGTGTGAGATTCGTTGATGCGGTCGTCGCTGCATTAGACGCTTGGGTGTAAAGCGCAGCGGCGGTGCTGGCTTGGCTGGCAGTCATCTGCATGCCTGCGCCATAGGCTTGCGTCGAAAGGTTGCCGGTTAGGCTGCCGAGTGCTGAAACACCGTAACCAGCCACACCACCAGTGCCGCCCTTGTATAGATTCCAGGCGTTGCTGCCGAGAGATAGAAGGCTTGCTCCATCCATCAAACTACCGCTACCGCCAGCACCGCTGCCACCCCCAGCAATCTGAGCAGCAGAAGAAGCAAGGCCTGTCCAGCCTGCACCACCGGCTACATTGGCGACGATGTTAAACACCCACTTACGGACTGTGACCTGATACAGCGCGTCGAGAAGCTGTGTCTTCAGGTTATCAGAAATACTTCGACCGAAAGACTTCCAGTCAGTTTTACCCTTGGTGAAAATCTTGGAGAAGGCATCATGCACTGTACCATCAATGGACTTAGTTATGTCCTTCCACACTTGAGGTACGTAGTTGGCAACCTTGTCATACTCCCTGCGAAGCTGAGTGAATTGCTTGATACCCCTAGAATAGGCTTCATCACCTGGATTCATCAAACTGAGCTTTGCCCTCAGCTCTTCCATTTGAGAGCTGATCTGTACCTTAGCCTTTTCTATCTGCTCGTATATGGCTTCAGTACCCAATATACGGGCCATCCAACCACCATCACGCCCCATGTCGGCTTCCAGCGCTGATATCTCTGACGTAAAGTCAGAGACCTGTAGCTTAACTTTATTGAACTGATCTTTAAAATCAGCGCTAATAAGCACGTTCTTTGCCGTTTTGGCTAAAGCTTGCTGAGCCTCCTCGTTTCCGTCACGCAATGCCTCATTCATTAACTCTGACCACTTACCTTTAAGCTGTGTTCCAGCCTTCATCAGTTCAGTCTCAACCCTACCGTTATAAGCTATGTCCAGCTTAAGCATCTCGTCTGAGAACTTGCTCTTAGCCTCCAATAGCTTATTGTCTGTGTCAGTCGCAGCTCGAATGCGGTCTGCGTCCAGTGCAGCTAACTTACCTTTATGAGACTCAACATCACCGAGCTTACCTTTTGACTTGGCGAGAGCGATTGCTGCTTGTTCCTTCTCCATCTGGTTGGTGATAGATGTGATACGGGCGCTACCATTCATCTGAATCATTTGCAATTCGCTGACGTGTCCTTCGTTCTGCATCTTCTGAGTATCAGAAGTGAATTGCTTGTACTCGTTCTCGTAACCTGTAATGAAGTTCTGCAGGGCTGTCATCTGAGCGGCGTAGGCGTCGTTCTCGGCGGCGGCTCCGCCCTTAGGTTCATTTCCTGGGGCTACGTACTTACGGTCACCCACCTTGATTTTATCAAGCAGCTCCTGTTGCTTGATAAGCTCAGCGGCCATAACCTGCCCACCCTTGCGGGTATTCTCAATCTCGTAACCTTCAGCAATTGCCACCTTAAGCGTGGCATCTTCGAGCTTCTTCTTCAGTCCGGTAATGTTACCTATAGCTTCTGCGTATTCTTTATACTTTTGACGTGTGCCGTCGTCCCCGCTAAGAGGATTATGGGCCAGGTTACGCTCCCATACAGTGGAGCCAGAGGCAGTGTAGGCGTCAATCCTTCTCTGATACTCATTGACCTGCTGTTTATATTTACGCAACTCCTGACGAGCTTGGTCTACCTCACCCCCTGCCACTCCTCCACCAGAAAGCAGTAGTTTTTTCTGCAACTCAGCGTTGACTATTTGAAGCTTCGTAATCTGTGTATCAAGTGCTGCATTGAAGTTGTTAATACCGATGATAGAATCTGGTGTCTTAGCCTGAAGGGCCACAAAGGCAGTAACCACGGCCCCAACTGCCATGGCAACTCCGCCCACTGGACTTGCCATGGCTCCTAAGGCCCCTACGGCAAGTGTCGTCAACTTTATAGCTGAGGTTGTGCTCGTGATGGTTAAGAGTGCTACTCCAGCGCCTACTAGCACAGGGGTCAGTGCTGAAACAGCCGAGGCTGCCGCCGTAACAATTGGGATGAGCGACATAACCCCAGATGTTAGGTTAGCCATTAGTTCAACGACTGAAACTATGGATGCCTTTAGCTCAGGGCTAGAGAATGCCGTCTTCATCTGAACAGCGAGGGCCTTCAGAGGGCCTTCAGTCGCATCAAAGGCCCCAATGAAGCCGCTCTTAAGGGTATTGATAGCCTGGAGGAACGTGCCCTTCGCTGTTGCCTCAAGCTCTGCACTAACCTCCCTCATAAACTTTCCTGAAGCAGAGATCGTACCGTTTAACTTGTCCCATTCATCGCGGGTCTGGGAGAGCATTACTACTGCCTCTTTAGCTCCGCGTTCGCCAAACAAACCTTGAAGAATTTTAACTTGAGAGGCTTTGTCGTAATCCTCTAGCTTTCCTCTCAGGTCGTAAATAATATCAGCAAACGAGCGTAACTTTCCCTCTGTATCAGAGGTTGCCAACCCTAGTGTTTTGAACACATTTTCTGCCTGCTTGGTCGGACTGTACAATTCCTTCAACATGTTCCGTAGAGACGTCCCTGCTGCGGTTCCAGAGATGTTTACCTTAGCCAACAATGTCAAAGCTGTTGCTGTGTCCTCCATTGTTGCCCCGTACTGCTCCCCAACTACAGAGGCAGTCTTCATTGCCTCTGTCATGGCCTGCACACTGGTCTGTGACTCAGCCGCAGCCTTTGCGAACACATCACCGATATGCTCAAGAGAGCTGGTTGGCAGACTAAAAGCGTTCATGACCCCAACCAGTGTGGTAGAGGCTTGCTCCATGCTCATCTCGCCAACAGTGGCAAGGTCCAGTACAGGTATCATTGCAGCAATGCTGTCCTTGGCCTTAACACCAGCTTGTGCCAAAACACGGAAGCCACTAGCAATCTCTCCTGGACCATACAGGCTGTTGCCGCCAAGGGTTAGTGCCGCTTGGGACATCCCTCGGATTGACTCAGCCGTCTCCCCGGACAGGGCCTTCACGAATGTTAATTGGTAAGCAAACTCGGACCCCTGCTTAGCAGCCTGAACAAAAGCAGCGCCGATTGCAGCACCAGCAAGCAGTGGTGCGATAGACCCGTAGGTCATCCACAGCGTACCGAGTGATCCTGAAAGACCACGGGCTAGTGCGTGGGCTTCGTTGGCGGCGTTGTTCCAGTGTTTTTGATGCTCAGTGGCGGTGTGGGTAGAGGCTCCGAGCCTAGTCATAGCTGCGCCAAGCGTAGTCGGGGCAACCTGCGTAGTCGGGGCAACCTGGGCAGCCGGGGCCGTCGTATTCATCAAACCGTTGAACCCTGCCACTGTAGGCCGGGTGCTGGCCACATGCGGGGTCGTATTGACAGCGCTGGTAGAGATGGTCAAAGCCCTGTCTCTCTTGGCGAGCTCGGCCTGCCACCATGCAGTGTAAGCAGCCTCTGCTTTGGTCCGTGCCTCAATGTCTTTCAGAGCCACATGCAACCGGGCAGCACTGGAAGCAGCCTCTGCTTGTTCCTGAGCTTTAAGACTGGCTACGGAACGAAGTATTCGGTCCTGCTCTGCTCTCTCCCTCTTCATGAGCTCAGCCTGCCACCAGGCTGAGTAGGCTTCCTCTGACTTGGCACGGGCCGCTGCCACTGCCGTAGCCGCCTTCAAACGGGTCGCGTTTGAGGTTAATTCTGCTCGCTCCTGAGCCTTTAACTCTTTCACAGCGGCGGCAATTGACAACTGCTCAGCTCGCTCACGCTTCTGAAGTTCAGAAGCCCACCAGGAGGTGTAGTCCTCCTCCGTTTTCTGCCTAGTTGACCTGGCAGCAGTTGCTACCTTCAACCGGGCAACACTGGAAGCAGCCTCTGCCTGTTCCTGAGCTTTAAGACTGGCTACGGTCTCTAGCACAGAAGCTTTGGCCTGAGCCCCAATTTCAAGATAGTAGGCTCGCATCTCAGCAAGACCTTGAGGTTTGGCTGTGAGTGCTTCGATCTGGGACTTGGTTGTAGCCGCGCTCGCCCGCATCTCTTTCGACAGGGTCTCAAACGTGCCGACGACAATTTTTTGATATTGCGTAAGGGCTCGCCCTGTACGCGTGACCATGCCATCTACGAGTTCAACTGTACCCCGTTTGGTAGCTTCTGCGGCACCAGTAATTTGATCTGTAGCCGCTTTGAACTTTGCTTCTAGTTTAGAGAGCTCAGCCTGGGCAGTCTTCACCGTAGCTTCAAGTTCTACTATCCTTGAGCTAGCTTTGCCCAAGCTCTTCTGAAGCTCCTCAAGACCTCCAGCCCCTTTACCAAGCGTACCGAATGCAGTCTTTAAGTCTTCATACGAAGTCTTCAAAGTACCGAGTTCTACAGCCGCGTTACCAGTATCAATCTTTAGGGATAGGGTGGCTGCTTCGTTCATTTCTTCTGCTGCTCCGCGTAGTGATTCAGGTACATCACATCCAAGGTCTTCACGTTGTTCAGGAACAACAGCCGGTCTTCCACATCATGTATCTTGGCAATCTCCAGGTACGCCAAAACTTCAGCGATCTGTATTGCCTGAGGTCCGCCTTCGTAAGCCTGCCGTGACTGGCTTAAGAAACCAAACTCATGTAGCACCCCGCCTACGTACTCACCTACATCTGGCTTGTCCTTCAGGGCTTGAGGGACAACTCCAGTATCCTCTGCCATCTCACGTAGGAAAGCCTCACGGGCCCCCCACTTGAGATGCCATTGGAAGTAGGTCGTTAGTTTTTTAGGTCTTCGGCCTGCTGCTCAGCTTTGAAGGCATCGAAGTCTTCAGCAAGCTTCATGATCTCGGTGCGGAAATCTTTGAAACCCAGGAGCATCTTGGCGTTGTCCTTGGAGAACTCCAATTCCTTGCCCTTGAAAGAGACATTCTTCCAACCAAATAAGATGGTGTCAGCGATGACATCGATCATGATTTTGTCAGACAGCTCGTCAGCCGCATCAGTCTTGGTCTCCAGAGCCTTCTTATTGCGCTCGTAGGTCTTGCCAAGTTGTTTGCGGTAAGCCTTGTTGCCAGCGCGAGCTACGAGAAACTCTGCATCACCCAGTTCCATCCAGGTTCCGTTTTGTTCTTTGGCCTCGTCAACCGCGTAGGTGCTGAAAATGTCCACAGTAGTAACTCCTTAAGTTTATGTCAGTAATTTTGAGGGGCTCACCCGGCCCCTCATTCGGGTGTTATTGCTTAGGTTGCAGCCACGCCAGCACGGTCGATGATGAGCGTCTTGCTGGTGCTTGGGTCCATGATGGCGGTGAAAGGCATAGACAGCATCACGTCCTGATCAAGCGAGCCGGCATTAACCTTGGCATCGCCGTACTTGATCTTAGGCAAGGTGATGACGTAACCGTTGCCGGCGCCATCAGTCGCACGCAGACTCAAGCTGGAAGCGGTATTGTTCTTGAACTTGTCCCACATCGTGCCATCGGCCAAATAAACTTCCATGGTGCCGCTGACCTGCAAGGAGCCCGTACCGACGCCAACTGCGCCAAGGCTTCCAATAGCTGTCTGGGCCCGGAGGCTGTTGTCGATCGACAGGTCAACCGACTTGATGTAAGTGCCGGTAAGAACAGAGCTACCTTCCATGATATTGCCGACACCTGCCACTGCGTTGACAACGTCCAGTGTTTTTGACGCAATCGGAGAACCCGGCAGCTGCGTGGTAGTGTCAGTGCGTAGTGCATCTTTACCCATGAAGCTGAAGGCGCCACCAACAACTGAGCCAGCTGCAAACTTCAGGCTCAGTTTGCTGGCGCACATGCCGCGATAGGCAAAGAATTGGGGCGTAGTCGCATCAGCAAGACCCCGTTCGATCGTATAGCTATTCAGCGTGGTGCCGTTGGAAATACGTGAGGCAGAAACTGTAACAGCCGCACCGCCGAGGCCGGTAGCGCCCGTGAAAGGCGTACCCTGGAAGGTCAGAACGGTAGTAGTCGGTGGGACAGTCAGCGAGACCTGTGCCCAAATGTTCTGCAACGGGTTGGTAGAGCCGCCGATCTTTACCCACTGGCCCATGACCAAACTGGTGAAGATGCTGGCACCCGAGGTGGCCGCACCAGCAGTCAGCGTACCAGTAGCGAAAGTTGCTGAGGTAGGGATAGCCACACCAACGCCGTTTACACCGAACACCGTGTAGGTGCTCTGCATGACAGCTTCGATCAACGGGTCATACTCGTTGTACGACAATTCAAAATTGACATCGCCCGAAGCGCTGGCGCCGGTCTGGATCAAGTCCGTTACCTGACGGTCGGACCGGATTTCTTTTGAGGTATCAGTATTGATAGCGAAGGCCAGCGACTCGCCAGTCATACGCAGGTTGTTTGGGTTGCCAGAACCAGGAATGGTACCGAAGGTAACTTCCTTGATGAATCGTAGTTGGGCGCGGTTGGAAGTAGCTAAACTCATGTGATTCTCCTTAAATTACGTGCGCCCCTCTGGGCTTCGCGCAATGGTAGTTCATAAATAAAATTTATGCAATGATCAGGAAATTGAATCGAAGGTGAAAGGCACGAATAAATCGTAACTCGACCACTCATCAATGATCTGCTTCTTGCCAGGGGATGGAACCCGAGTAGTGACACCTCCAATTTGCTTGGAATTGAAGAGGGCTGTCAGGTAGTCAAACAGCTGTAGGGCAACACGTGTTCCGCTGCCATCTTTGAAAATCAGGCGAAACGTGACCTCGCCAAGTGTTCGGCTGTGCGGTCTGGCTTCGATAGTAGCTTGCTTGGCTACCAGAAAGTCGATGGAGATGAGGACGAGCATGTCGCCAACCGAGTTCATATCGACCTTGATCGTATTCTCGTAGATCACCTTGAGCGCCGGGTAATCCGCAGTCAGGTTGGTGTTGATATGGGCGACAAGGCTGTCACGAGCTTCTACGTAGGTTGTCATTTGCCAAAGCCTCTCAGGTGCGTCAGATTAGCTGCGCTGATATTATGATAAGTGAATCCAATGATACCTACCGCTCTGGCTACCACATGGTCAGCCCCTGCGTTTACTGGTCGCAACTGTATGGACCCATTCTCAACTCGATAAGCATATGAATCACTATGATCATGCTTGGCGCTATTGTGTAGGTAGATGGACTCTCCCAGTACTAGCTTAGGCCACTTGGCGTTTGCCCTGGCATATGACATAGCCGGCGTGCTCCCCATTTGAAATAATGGGCTCATCGTATTGCGCCCAAGTAGATTAGGCTTGTACCCACCTAGAGCGTCAGGTGTAAACGAGGAGTCTGTGGCGCTCTTCGACACCTTCCAGTTCGCGACAAAGTCGCCACTGTACTGAGGTGAGGTTTCAAGGATTTGCTCAAAGGCCTCACGGGCAATGCCTACTGCCGCTTCGGCTGCTGCCGTTTCAACCTTGGAAAACCAACGCTGCACAGTCTCATCGAAACTGTCAAGGTTTAGGACTTTAATCACGGCGTGTATGAAGGGACATGGTCAGCCCCTTGTCCTCGACTGCCAGTACGCGCCAAGGTCCATCTGACAGGGTCAGGGTGTCTGATTGCTTGACCAGCGGCCAGGCCGACTTCAGGACGTGGACCGTCTCATCACCCTGCTCATTGTTCTCCTGAGCGGTGGTCACCCGGTCAAAGCTCTCAGCGCGTCGGAAGCGCAGTATCTTCGCCGTGGTAGTTGCACTTGCGTAGGTGTCTGTAACCGGGGAGTAAGTCTTGGTGGTGATCGTCGCAGTCTCAAAGATCGAGTTATCGAACTTGTTGCCCAACGCAATGATCAAGCCTGATGCTGAGTGGTATGCCTCTTTGATATGGAACCACCGGTCATCAAGGTGCACCAGATAACCAGCCGCTATTGTCTCGGCGCCGCCCAGGAAAACCTGATACTGAGGGAAGAACTCGGATGAGGTCCGTTCATCTACGGCGTACTTCATGAAGACTGTGGCAGCGTAGGCCGCTACCCCCGGCAGATTGCCAAGTGCCTCAGCCATTGTGAGTATGGCCGACACGCCGTCCGCGCCCTGAAGAATCAGGGTGTTCCTAATAACAGTGTTGTCCCAGTAGTCAGGGGCGGCGTGACCGGAGAGGTAGACTTCGCCATCAATGGCTATGGCTCCTCGTGCGGGAACGACTACGTCCGGTGCTATTGAAATCTGACGCTTCTTCACCGCTACCCCATCAATTTTGGAAAAATTGATGGGATCAAATTGGCACATGAATTTGATTGACGGGTTGTAAGCATCTGAAGCCTGCGTACTGTTGAATCGATTTGCGGCGGCGTGTAGGCGCATGCTTAACTACCCGTGATCGGATCAACAGAAGGTGAGACGACCCCAAAGTAGGTTTTAACTACTTTGTCAGCCGAGGCCG
>OFQZ01000777.1_pt1 | contig 10196 bp, 12 predicted proteins | sample 1543011 | NCBI WGS metagenome assembly OFQZ01 (sample SAMN07774216, study PRJEB24372) | wastewater metagenome | isolation source: Exp Tend NO 0WW | collected 2016-02 | reverse complement strand
CTGGGGTATCCCGTGAGTATCTTGGTTCCTTTGAACAACACCAAGCCCGATGGTCCAAGGCCACCTGCTTGTTCCTTCAACAACAGACCACCAGCCTCTGGCCTATGGAACACCCTTGGTGTCTGGTCCAGCAACCAAGTCCAAGTCTTTCTTCGGCACTGAGGTGCTTTTTTTCTCCCGATTGATTCTCGCAACAGAGGAACCTCTGGTGTATCCGAATACGATCGGAACTCCTTTGTACACCATCAAGCCCGCTGAAATACCAGCACCTGCTTGAACGTCCACCAACAGCCGGTGAGCCTCTGTTGTGGAGAGCTGCCTCTTGGGAGCCGCCTTGACTTTCCCTTCGAGACCAATGGTCTTTTTACTTCCCGATTGCTTCTCGCAACACAGGAACCTCTGGGGTATCCCGTGAGTATCTTGGTTCCTTTGAACAACACCAAGCCCGATGGTCCAAGGCCACCTGCTTGTTCCTTGTTCCTCAAGGGTGAAGCTTCAAAAAATACCATCTATGAAAATTAGATGGTGTACCAGCGGTCACATTTTCCTGACACTCTGGATTTTTTGCCAACTGTGGAAAATATGGAGTGTGGCAAAACCGAGAGTTCCTTTGGCCCTCTGTAGATTTTTGCCTTCTTCATTTTTCTGGCCCTTTGTATTTTTTTCTTCTTCTTCTTCTTCCTTGTCTTCATTTACCCGCAAAAATTACAGGTCCAACCACCACGCTTTGGGCTCAACAACTCGGAACAACAAGGTTCCTCGTAACGCTTACACCTGCGGGTGTACAAGAGCTCGTTTGGCCCTGGACAAGCAAAACCAAGACTTTGGATGTTTTCCTTGCCAAGGCACAATAAAGCTCACTTTTCGGGGCTCATCGCGCTCCTGGCCATGCGACTTACTACGAGAGTTCGTCCCAGAGTCAGAACTCGGTCTTGCCACGCCGTAAGGCATGGGCGTGTCACTGGACTGAGTTCCGGCTTAAGAGGCTTTCAGCCGTACATCATCGCGCGTAGCTTCGCCCCACTGGTTGGTCAACCAGGGGCAGAAACCAGCAGCACGAAATGGGAGTTCCTCTCGTACTACCCCAGATTACCTTCAACACGCCTTGTACTCTTCAGTAGGGTAAAACCAACCTGTCTCACGACGGTCTAAACCCAGCTCACGTTCCCTTTTGATGGGTGAACAATCCAACCCTTTACCTCTTCTGCAGGGTAAGGATAGGAAGAGCCGACATCGAAGGATCAAAAAGCAGCGTCGATATGGACTCTTGGCGGCCACAAGCCAGTTATCCCTGTGGTAATTTTTCTGTCACCTCTGACTTCGTACTCTGAACATGATGAGTACAAAGGATCGTTAGGCCTTGCTTTCACAGTCTGGATCAGTACTGGAGATCGAGAGCTCAAGCACACTTTTGGCCTTATCCGCCACGTAAGATTTCTGTTCTCACTGAGTGTGCCTTAGGACACCTGCGTTAGAGTTTAACAGATATGCCGCCCCAGCCAAACTCCCCATCTGGCCAATGTCTCGCAGCGATAGGTCCCACAGAAGATCTGTGGTTACCGCTCGAATCGGAAAAGCCACGGATCTCCCCGAAGGGGGATCCTCAACCCGACAGAAGCCGGGCGACTGCCGTTCCTATTCGATGCGATGAGCAAAGCAACAATCCGAGTAGTGGTATTTCACCGTTGATGCTTGCGCATCTCCCACCTATCCTACACCTCGAATGTCACTGCACAAGTCCAGATTAGAGTCAAACTCAACAGGGTCTTCTTTCCCCGCTGAAGACTTCAAGCCCGTTCCCTTGACTGTTGGTTCGCTGGATAGTAACCAGGGACAGTGGGAATCTCATTAATCCATTCATGCGCGTCTTTAGTTAGAAGACGAGGCATTTGGCTACCTTAAGAGAGTCATAGTTACTCCCGCCGTTTACCCGAGCTTGATAAAATCTCTTTGCATTAACATTCAGAGCACTGGGCAGGACGCACCTTGAGTCAAAAACTGCCTCAACGTGCGAGTCTCAATGCTATGTTTCAATTAAACAGTTGGATTCCCCTTGTCGGCGACAGTTCCAAGTTGGCTGTTCGCAATGCCAAAAATCCAACAGCCCCTCGGGGAGTTCTGTAGAACCGACTCGCTCTCAGATCCGAGAACCCGAGAACTTGCCAATTCCACAGCCCAGATCCGTCAAAGCTGCTGGCTTCTGGCATCCAGCCCTTGGAGCCAACGCTTCTCCCGAAGTTACGCGTCTATTTTGCCGACTTCCCTTGGTCACATTGCTCCATGGACCAGAGGCTATTCACCTCGGAGTCCGGATGCGGTTATCGGTACGGTCCATCCGTGAGGGAAGGAGATCTCAGGAAGGTCTTCCATGAGGATAGTCAAGGCTCCGAACGGCGCTGAGAGTGCACCGCTTTCTCTATGTGTTCAGACGCCTTTCTCCAACTGGAATGTTATTCGAGGCGTCAGCAATGTCAAAGAGAAAAGAAAGCTCTCCTCGGGCTTGACTACCCTGCGGCCTTCCGTTGTCAACTGCTTTGCAGCCTCTATTCCCCACAGACGGGTCTCGGAATGTTGGACCGAGTTCCCTGTCCCCCGTTGCCTACGAGCACGAGAAGCATCACCGAGATGATACTCCTCTTGTCGCGAGGCCTTTCCAAGGAGGATTTCCTCGGGGGTTAGGACCGACTAACCCATGTCCAAGTACTGTTCACATGGAAACCGACTCCGCTTCAATCTTCTGTGTCCTCCACAGAATAATCGCTACTACAACCAAGATCTGCACTGGATGTACGGTCCATGCGGGCTCGCGCCGCGCACTTCTACCCGTACTCCACGCCCCCCTACACACCGGTGGCTTTTATCTACCACAACGGCGGTGGACCATCGGAGGTCTGCTTAAGCATCGTCCATTTTGGGAGCTGGTGCATTCGGCAGGTGAGTTGTTACACACTCCTTGGCCGATTCCTACTTCCATGGCCACGGCCCTGCTGTCTTCATACACCAACATCCTTCAATGGGGTCTGTCTAAGCAGGCGCTTAGGTTCCTTAGATCCACTATCGGTTCATCCCGCGTCGCCAATTCTGCTTACCAAAAATGGCCCACATGAGAACCTTGATTCGAGTCACAGCCTCAAAGAAGAAGGCTGTGCTCCGCGCCCATTTAGAGTTTGAGAATAAGTTGAGAAAAAAAACATCCCAATGCTTCTGATCATTTGCTTTACCTGGCGCAACTCAAGGTTCCCAGCTATCCTGAGAGAAACTTCGGGGGGAACCAGCTACTAGATAGCTCGATTAGTCTTTCGCCCCTTTACCTGGATCTGACAAGCGATTTGCACGTCAGCATTGATTCGAACGTCCACCAAGGTTTCCCCTGGCTTCCTTCGGCCCAGGAAAAGTTCGCTATCTTTCGGGTCCTAGCGGGTGTGCTCAACTTCAGATCCTTCTCACATACGATCAGGACCGAGCTCCACTGCACACAGGGCAAGCCCGTGATGGTGGAATCACTTTCATTGCGCCTCGCGGTTTGACACCGTTTGACTTGCACATCCGGTAGACTCCTTGGTCCGTGTTTCAAGACGGGTGATAAGAGACCGAGCACCCAGCCGGGAGCTGGTACGTTTGGCCAAGATGCGCCAACAGAAGGTTCAAGACCAGTCCCCGTAGAAACTGATGCTTGAGGTCCCTCCATCAGCAACATTAGACCATAGCAGCAACAGACCTCCTCTTCTCGCTGCCAGGCGTTTCACTGCGCTCAACGCATGGGTTCGCGGACCGACAATCAAAGGAAGGCCACCGCAATCCCAGGTCGGCAGACAACGCCAGCAGTGGCTGGCCTATGGGCGGTTAAACCCTTTGGGCGGACCTCGTACCCGTGCCGTCCAGCGATGTCGGGGACTTTTAACTCTTTTTTCAAAGGGCTTTTCATCTTTCGTTTGCACTACTTGTTTACTATCGGTCTCGGTGCAATATTTAGCCTTCGCAGGAGTACACCTGCGGATTTGTGCAGCAATCTCAAACTGCACGACTCTTAGAGACAATAAGCGTGTCGGCAATGGCGCGTGGGACTTACGGGACGTTCGCCCTCTTTGGTGAATCTTTCTTGATTTGCTTAGTCCCACTGCCAAGGCCTGCAAATTGTCCTTTGCACTACAATTCCACGGTTTCAGGTTCCGTCCACCGCGGATTCAAGCATAGGCTGTGCCCGGTTCACTCGCCGTTACTGTGGGCATCACTGTTGTTTTCTTTTCCTGCGCTTAATGATATGCTTAAGTTCAGCGCGTATTCCCACACAGCAGAGGTGGTCTATAAAGTTCGAAGTTTTGTTAAAAAAAAAGAACCACCCACACACCGGCTCGAACCCCAGGAACAGTAATCTGGGGGAGCCGTTATGTGCAGATGATTCTTTCATTTCTTAACAAAGGTCTTCTGCTGATCCTCAAGTGAGAGGGTTTCTCTCTATGAGGGATGCCTTGTTACACCGAAGTGTGCGAAGCTGTCTGTTGAAATCACAACTGTTAGACCTAGAGAGAGCTACTTTCCAGGTGCCGTGACCAACCAAGGCAGCTTGCCAAGGCACGATTCGAACAGCTTGATCCACGTCAGTGACAGTCAATGAAGACCGTCACGGCACGCTAGGCGCACAACTATTGCGGATCAGACTGCGATTTTATGGAGAGATTCTCCATAATGGATTGCCTTAGCAAAGAACACTCTGCTATGCGTGGCCGACCAGTTAGAAAGTCGAGCCGCTGTTTGCATTGAGAAATTTGTCAGCTCGCGGGAATCTGCAAGTCGTGACACTTGACGCACTTTGCTGCGTCCTTAATCGAACACCGAGCCAAGACATCCATCGCTGAACGCTGTCTACAAAAAAAAGAGGAATGCTGAAGCTCTTTCGTTTTTGCTTTTTGTGGGAGAGTGCTTCCAAGCAAACCTCGATGATACTTGATTCTAGAACCCACATGATGAAGAGAGTGTTTAGGTCTCAACATCCTTTTTGTGGAAGGCTTTATTGAAATAAAGCTCCAAAAATGATCCTGCTGCAGGTTCACCTACAGCAACCTTGTTACGACTTTTGCCTCTTCTAGATTGCGAGTATCGCTCAATTTTGACAACAGACGTCGCTCTTGCGAGGATTAGTCTGTCGTCTCCAAAGGGCTCTACTCACAACCCATTACAGGCAACGACGGGCGGTGTGTACAAGAACCAGGGACGTATTCGGTGCGTTCTGATGAAACGCGCCTACAAGACATTCCTCGTTCATGGAGAATAATTTCAAGCATCAATCCCCATCACGACTTCGGCTCTAAGTTTCCCCAATCCCTTCGGACCAGGTTGCAAAGCAAAAGCTCTTTGTCGAAGTCAGTGTATTGCGCGTGCAGCCCAGCGCATTTAGGAGCATCACAGACCTGCTTTGGGCTCTCGTTTCAATGCGTTTTTAGACCGCATAATCCCAATAAGTAAATGTCCGCCTTCTCAGCAGCATGTAGCCAAAGGCCGTGAGACCTCGACCACACACTAGCTTAAAAGCGAAAGCGGCATCTAGTAATTGGCAGAGATCTCGTTCGTTATCGCAATTAAGCAGACAAATCACATTCACCAACCAGAAGCGGCCATGCACCACCCTTCAGGGAATCAAGCAAAGGCTTTAACTTGGCAATCCTGACCCTGTCCTGTGCTGGTAAAATTTCCCGTGTTGAGTCGAATTAAGCCACACAATCCACGACTGGTGGTGGTTCTCCGTCAATTCCTTTAAGTTTCAGCCTTGCGAATGTACTCCCCCCGGAACACAAAGACTTTGATTTCTCGGTAGGGAAGGAAGGTGCCGATCAGGTCGATATGATGGACGCTGACCGATCCCAAGTCTGCAGAATTTAAGGAAAGGACTACGAGGGTGTCTAATCCTCTTCGATCCCCTATCTCTCGTCCTTGATTAATGAAAGCACAATAGCCGAGTGCTTTCGCTGATGTCAGTCTTGGAGGGGTCTCAGTATTTCACCACTCACCCTCCAGTACTCACGGCCCCCTGTGCTCCTATTGATCCCGTGCGTGAAGAGGTCCAACACCAAATCCGAAGACCCAGTGAAGGAAGCCATCCCCACAAGTTTGCCTCACTGGTGGTTAAAAACCAACAAAAAGAGGCCATCAGTGGTCGATCCCTTGTCATTCCATGCTTTAACATTCAACTAAACAAATAGTTGCCTTGAACACTCTGATTTACTCACAGTGACGACTGCGGGCGCACCTTTGGAGCGTAAAGACTCCGAGATTGCCTACACACTTCCGAAGAAGCTATCAGCAGGTGTCCATTCCCGCATCGAACAGAATATCGTCGAAACGTGAGATCAGGGTTCCAAATGAAGCGAACCCCAAATGGAGCTGAACTCACAGGCGATATTCTCAAATCCAACTACGGGCTTTTTAACCGCAACAACATTTATATACGCTCTTGGAGCTGGAATTACCGCGGCTGCTGGCACCAGACTTGCCCTCCAATTGATACTCATCAGTGTTTCTGGATACAGTCCATTGCAATCTCTGACACACGTATGTGCATCAAAGTTATTATTTTTCGTCGCTGCCTCGCCAGGTATTGGCATTGGGCAATTTGCGCGCCTGCTGCTGACCGTAGTCATGGTTGCCATTTCTCAAGCACCCTCTCCGGAATCGAACCCCAATTCCCCGTTACCCGTCAAGGGCAAGGTAGTCAACTATACTACCTTCAACCTGATAGGTGGTAAATTCGTCCAACAACGCGTCCATGCGGACGCTTTCGCGACATTCGCCTGCCTCAACAGTAGTAGCTGCCGAAAGATCGGCGTTGGTTTTTGTTTCGGCGAAGCGCACCTCGAACCACAGAAAGGCAACCGAGGTCACCTCCCTGTTTTGAAGGTACGAGGTTCTTCTTACAGGTATTAGCTTTGCAGTTAGCAAAGTTATCCCGTTGGGGTGGCAAATGCACATCCTTCGTTGGGTAGACAATAAACCGTTTAATGAGCCGTACACAGACCTCTCGAGACAAGTCCCGAGTACTCTCACACTTGCATGGCTTAGTCCTTGAAACAAGCATATGACAACTGGCAGGATCAACCAGATTTCTTGGGAATAAAAACCCAACACTTTGTCCACACGTGCTTGTGCGTGTGTTTCCACACACACAGACACATGCAAGAGCAAAGGTTTTAATGTGTCAACTTCGTCTTCCAAGAAAGACCCGTGAAGATTGCTGTTCGTGTCCTTGACACCTACCCACAGAGACACGGCCATCGCGAGGATGGGTGTGTGTGTGTGTGGGGTGGGTTGAGCCTTACACCGTAATAATGGAACGGCGTTTTAGAAACGCGCCTTCGAGGGGATTAATAAGAATCCATGAAGGCCTTAGTGAAGGCAACCCTGGTCAGCCCAGTGGATGTGTTTGTTTGCAGCGGTGGACCTTAAGCACAACAGGCCGGTCGTCCGCGCGCAGTGGTCCTCCATAGCCTACTCATACACCCCCGCTTGTTTGCCTAGGCTACTTGCAGTGTAGTTTTCCGACCAGCCAACTTGCACAACACCGCTCGTTGGCCGCGAAGTTAATCGCAGCTACTCGCGGACATGCACTCATTGGACTAGCCTTACTAGTACCCCGCTCGTTGGCCTTAGCTTACTCGCAGACGCGTAGTTTTCGGCAGCGGTGGTCCTTAGCACGCAGGCTGGAATGCCTGTGAGCAGTGGTGCTCCATACATACAAACACAAGCAGGGAGACAAGACGCTGTTTAATGTACAGCAGGTGTCCAAACAGACAAATCTTCCTGAAGGGTTGTGCTGCTTGGGTTGCATTGCCATGATCCCCCTCCACACGCTTAGGGGTTCGAGTCCTGTACCCACAGAGGCAACACACCGTATGTCGTGTGCGGCATGTGGAGGGCTCTGCCCCGGCGCTCGAAAGCGTCCGTGCGCAGCGGTCACCGCTAATGCAATTGTCCAAACAGCAGGCAAATTCCTTCAGTGGATCCTCTCAAAAGAGAAGGACCGTATTTACTTTTCCGTTAACGTGGACAGCCCACGCTTTTATGGCAGTGATGTCCTTTCGGACTCGCTGCTCATGGAACAGTAACAGTCAAACAGAATGTTTAACTCCACCGTTGTGGTAGGCTTGCGCTGAGTGCAACAAGACCCACACTAAAACTCTGTATCGTTTGTGAGCCCCCAGCTGAGCCGAGGAACTCTCGTAGGAGGGGTTGGTGTGACCCACCCCCTCTTATATATATATTTCAAAATATTTAATTTCAATTTCTTTAGTTTGTAAATCTTCACATTCTTCATCGGTATCAAAATAGTACTCCACTTCTCCATAAACTCTACATTTTTTTACTACTGCTGTAATGTCTTTTATACCCAACTCCCTTGCATCAATTTCAAAACTCCAATCTACCTCTGCACTAATTGAATAATCATTAATTTCAGATACTCCTTTAAGGTTAAGATACTCAATTAAGTCCTTACCAAATATATATTCTACTTTTTCTATAATAGTCTTAAATTCCATTGTCTTTATGTATTAGGGGTTAGTGATTCAAAATATTCTTCAACTTCTCTCCAATCCATAAACTCATCCTCATTGTAATAATCGCACCACCCATACGGATTCCCCGTTTCTTCATCTATTGTTTCATCATACATTTCAACAAAAATAGCATTGCTATAATCGGGTATAATACGGTTCTTTTCAAGCCATAAATGTTGGTTGGCTAAAGTGTTAAGGATTAAAAAGGCTTGCTCCTCGTCTTTTACTTCTACCTTAAAACTTTCTTTACAACTGCCTACTTGTGGGAAGTGTACTACTCTTAATTTGTTTTTTACGTTTTGCATTTTGTTTATTTATTAATAGTTAAAAATTGTTTTACTGTATGTATGCTACTGTCTTTAGTTTATATGTTTAACAAGTCCACTAAATGTAAGATGTAAGCGTTTATCTTTTACATTTTCAAAACAAACTGCCATTGTATTATTTACGATTCGTTGCATATCTTTAAATGTTGGTTTGTTGCCATATTTATCAATGTAAAATGTTACTCGGTATGAGGTACAAGGTTCACTATCTTTAAATATTAACTCCCTTACATCTTCTTTATAAACGATTGCTCCATTACTTTTTAAATCGTTATATATCTTGTCACTCCATGTAATAACATTTAGCTTTGCTATTGCTGAAAATCTTGTGTCTTGTATTATTTCAAATGTTTTCATTGTCTTTAGATTATGGTTTTTAAACACGTTTTTTCGCTTAATATTCTTTGTACTTTGTTTATCAAATGACAATTATTTGCATTTGGGTACATAGTACGGTGTGTATCAATAGCATCTATTATTTCTTTGGCTATGTCCTCCACTTTTTTTAGTCTTTGGATTTGAGGTTCAAAAATATCATGTAATTTTTTGTTGTAGCGTTGGGTTGCTGTCATTGTCTTTAAGAATAAGAAAGTTTAAAATTATTTGAGTATTCATTAGGTGTAAAATCTTCTAATTCTATACCGTTAACAGATTGGTGTAATTCGTTTATATGGTTTAGTATGTTTATCTTTTGACAATCATTACTACTATTCCCTTTTGTTGGCATTAGTTCTACTATTTTTTCAAGTTCTTCAATATTTGAGCGAAATTTATCTACTACTTGTTCAAATTGTCTTTGTTCGGGTGTTTTTGTACTGAATATGTTTTGTAAATTCTCTTTCCAATCCTTTAAGTCTTGATAACCTACTTCTGTGCCTATTTGTTGCATGTAGCTTTTGTCTTGTCTTAAATATCCTATCTCCTCTTCTATATCTACACTATTTACTCTTTCATTAAAAAGTTCTATAAAATGTTTTGCGTTTTTAGGGTTCATTTCAGTACCTCGAAAATCTACAAATACAATCATATTTACTCCTGCATCTGTATAGGTGTTAAGTTCGTAACCGCAAAGTTTTTTATTTTCCTTGTATTCTGATACTTGGATATTTGATTGCTCTAATCTACTGATTATTTTATTAATTGTATTCATTGTCTTTAGTTTGTTAGTTTTCTATTTCGTACATAGGTACGTTGCTTTTATTTGTATGTGCATAAGAATCGAAATTTAGAAATGAGGCTTTGCAAGTTTTTACTTCTAATTTTAATTCATTTTTGCAAACTTTAATAATAACCGATTTGTTCTGTTTTTTACCTAACATTTTAG
>OFQZ01000775.1_pt1 | contig 10214 bp, 7 predicted proteins | sample 1543011 | NCBI WGS metagenome assembly OFQZ01 (sample SAMN07774216, study PRJEB24372) | wastewater metagenome | isolation source: Exp Tend NO 0WW | collected 2016-02 | reverse complement strand
AGGAAGTAGAAACTAATGTCTAGACGCAGAACCATATTCGAAGACGGTATCTTGAAAAATGTGTTTGTTGGTTTAAGTCCACAACAACTACAAGATTTAGATACCGTCTCAGAAAAGACACATGTTTATAACCGTTCGTCTTTAATTAGAAGAATCATTTTAAAGCATTTGGATTATCAAAAAGCTGCTCATCCTGAATGGTTTAATAACCCCGTTCAACAACCGCCAACAAACGACGGTCACGGTTTAACCAACCCTTTAAAAATACCTTCTGAGTAGGGTCTTCCTGCACCCTCTTATGTCTGTAAGCCACTCTTTGGTTGACTATACTCTCAGCCAAAGTTATGTGGCTTCCAGCTTTGACAAATGCGTCATGAGTACCAGGACCAAACACTTTATCAGCTTTTACACTAAGCGCTTTTTGTAAAAACTCAACTGCCCTGCCAGCACCAAAGTTAATAGCAGTATCAAATAGAATCAAATCTAAAGGCGGTTTGGCTAGAGCGCACCTGGCAGCATCCCAGTAACCCCTATAAATCTCATGTGCTCTTTCCATTTTCAAATTTATTACAGCTTCTGGTTTTAAACCATGCCGTTTTAGAAAAGAGTCATACGTTTTTTGAGTGACACCAAATTTAGTGGCACCACCTTTATCTTTAGGGTTATTAACGTAACCGCCCTCTTCCCCAAAAACATATTTCATACAATATGTAAGTCTATCTTCAGCCATTAGATATCAACCTCTATACGCTTCCATCAGTACCGTCGTCTTCATCATTGTCTTTACCAAATATATCGTCATGGTCAGCTTGTATTCTTCTGAATCTGCCAGATGTCGAAACATCATAATGTGGTTGTTCATCAACCAATTCAGGTTCTTTCTTCCAGAATTTTATTGTTTCCAATGTTCTAGGATTCACAAGGTCATAAGCAAAAGCCACCATAGAAACAAAGCTTACAGCCGATAACCAGTAAGCCATTTCTGTTGGAATGTAGATGTCTAGCTTGTCTTTAACACATTGAATCTTTAGATTAAGAACATAATATGGCACAACAAAAGTGGCTATTATGCTTGCAAGTACACCAAAGGGTTTTACAAAGGCAAGAAAAAACTGTTCACGTAAGTGAATAAAATAAGCATCAACATCTACGCCTTCACGTTTAGCTTTTTCTATCGCTCTGCGAAATTTTTTCTGAGCTTCCGATTCGTGATTGTTTAGTGGAACCACCTGAAATTTCCTTTGGAGGTTGAGGATAAAATATCAAAGTGCAGCAAGCTATAGAAAAAACTAAAAGCAGTGATACCATTTGAAGATAAATATAGAAAACTTCCATTGATAAGAACCTCTTATTAAGCTACGTTGTTTTCTTGCTTAAGTGCTGCTAGCTGCTCAACTGGCTTCTTTGGTCCGAACTTAACATAATAAGCCATACCTAGTTTAGACAGATTCAGACCACCTTTTACAATCATTCCACCGCCTACTTTTGCGGCATCTAAAATAACTTTAGAGCCATTAACTAACAGGTCTATGTCTTGTTTGATTTGTTGTTTGTCTACTACGCCATCGCCATCAACGTCCATTGATTCAGCCATAGCCATAACCTGGTCTTTCAACTTTTCAAAATTCTCTTTAGCGAACTTCATCAAGTCGTTTTTGACTTTATCTTTGAAAGCTGAGATTGGATTTAAATTCATGTGATTCTCCTTATATGAACGATATTGGTGCTTTACCTGAAACGTTTGCTGAAGTGCCGTTACCTGCTGCTGTTGGTGCTGTAGTTGCTGAACCTGTAGCTCCTGCTGAACCAGCTGTTACAGTAGCCCCACCACCTGCTGTGTAGGTTCCACCACACCAAACGTCATAGACTCCGCCACCGCCGGCAGCGCCTTTACCGTAAGAAGCAGATGAACCAGAACCGCCGTTACCACCTGTTAACACAACAGCTTTACCACCTGCTTGAGTGTAGTTACCAGAATTTCGTACAACCCATCCGCCACCGGCACCGCCACCGCCACCAGAACCGAAACCTGCTCCAACCCCGTCACCACCGTTACCACCGACACCCGTCACCGTTTCATTTAACGTGACATTACCAGTTATATCCAAGTACACAACTGCACCGGCTGTACCACCTACGCCACCAACAGTGGTATAAGAACCACCGCCTGACCCAGATGAGCTTATGAAAGCATCGTATATTGTATAAGCTATGCCACCATAAGAAAACTCACCAGCAGTATCTGAACCACCATTACCACCGGCTCCACCAAACCCGCCACCAGCACCGCCTATTTCACCTTGAGCGTATTGAGGATTTCTACCAGGAGCGAACCCATACCCGCCATTAGGCTGTAAAAGAGCGAAGTTTGTGTCAGTAGAACCAGCACCACCGTTTTTACCTGAAATCAATGTAAGGGTGTGACCAGCTTGTAAGAGGAAATTACCGAACATGTAAACCCTGGTTCCTGAAACCATAGTCACATTACCCGTAGATGTCCAATCCCCAAAATGTAAATATGTACCAAGTGGTATAGCGCCAGTTGTAGGTAGCTGATTTATTGTGGCTGTTATAGAAGCAGATTTTAAAAGCGGTGAACCCGGTGTAACAGAAATTAGGTTTCCGCTAGAAAACTGAAGTGTTTGACCATCCGAACCAGCAGAAGCGGGTAGAGAGTACGATAGTTGTTTTGTTATCTTACCTGTGGTTCCATCGAATAAAACCGGTCTACCGTCAGTTGAGGATGCAGGACCAACTACATTTCCATTACCGGCTGTAACCTCATTGGCTATTTGAGCAGCACTAACAAACTCTAAAGCGTTATTTGCGGCATTCATTCTAGGGAGGTATAAAGCCTGTTGTCCTGAAAGAAGAGCGCTAACATTTTCTGTTACAGCAAAGTGTAGGGATAAGTCACTCAATAGCCTCAGCTGTTGGATTTGCAACGTGTTTCTATCAAGTGCATTTTCCAAAGATTTTTCGGGGAAGTCTGTCTCAATAGGCAAGCTAAGTGTCTGAGTGTTTGGTACAGCACTGGCAAATACCAAAGGCACACCAGTTGCAGGAGCATTAGCCAACAGGTTCCAACTTATGGAACCGCCTACGCAAGGATAAGAACCACCGTTCGGGGTAATTGTATACAGACCAGCTGATATAACAGAACCAGATACGTACACGTTCATATCTGTGGCTTGCTGCAAAGTAAAAGTAAAAGAGAAAGGACCAACTGTACCGTTCCCAGTTGCTAAGTCTCTAGAATTTGTGGAGCTTACAGTCATTTCCTTTCCCTCTTACAGCCCGTAGTATTGTACATTATTTGAGCCACATAATAGAACCCATACCCGATTTTTTCTGATGCTTATAGTATTTCTTCGCTTCTTTCACTGGTGGTCCTAGTGGTATTTGTCCAAACGCAAAGTTAAACAGGGACGAATTGTAGTGAAGCAGAATTTTAAAAGTTCTATCTACTTCATCTTCTCTTCTCTTCAAAGGTGTGGTCAGGTCTTCAGCCAGATAAGCTGTGTTTTCAATTGCATCAAAGAAAGTAAACGACGGTGCATACCATTTCTCTCTGGAACCCGTTATGGTGTTTAGAAGAATAGTAGCTCCTATCTGTTGAAGAGAGCCAATAACAAACGGTGTAGCACCTGTAACCAAAGCTTTAAATGGCGCTCGTATTGCCATGTCTCTTTGCTTATCATCTTCAGCTGTTGCATACTTCCAAGCAGAATCGATTGATACGAATAGAACTTCAGCTAGTCTAGCTTTAATAGCCATGCTTACTGCGCTTTCTAGAGTTTGCTTAGACGGGTGGTTAACTGCGTCTCTAAGGGTTTTGATACCCTCCAAAGCTAAAGCTGTTGGTTGGTTTTGGTACATTGTTATCCATTTCCAGTTAGGGTCACGCGCCATGTTCGATTGGTTTGCAACGTTTCTAGAACCCTGTAAGTCTAGTGAACGCTCAGCCGCTAACATGGCTTGTTCAGGAGTTTTACCAAGGTCTTTCAGGTTGTACATGTATTGTGCATAAAACCCAGGCAAAGCAGCTTTATCGCCCTCAACTATTGGGGATGTAAGAGCTTTGCGAATTTTGCTTTCTTTCTTCAAACCTTCAGCATCAGGTATGACACCACTGGCAGTTTCACTAAAATTCTTATATCTACCTTGAACAGCTTTAGATGAATGGATAATAGCATCACCTGCTTCAGGGTTTGTGTAGTATTCATTGACATACTCAAAGAACTTTCTAGTTGGTACACCAATAGAGAATGTAGCAAGACCAGCCAATTGTTGTTTAGGTAACATCAATGGTTTGGCGGCTAGAGCTACTTTAGGGTGTTGAGCCACAAACCAGTTTATAAACTTCTGCCAACTGTTTCTAACTTTACGACTACCGTTCACAGCGTCTTTTATGTGGCTCATTATCTCTTCATGCAAACCTGGAAACTTAGCGTTTACTATTTGCTTGATTCGTTTGTCAGCAAAAACAGAAAGCACCTCAGAAGCGTGTTGCATCTCTGTGTAGCGAGCTAAATTGTGGGCATACTCTAAATCCTTGGTTAAAGCGTTTTGCCCCTCTATAGCTTTCTTAGAGCCGCTTCTTTCAATGGTCGATTTATTTCTAGTGGTAGTTGGTGCAAAGTCGCCCATCAACCCACCAAAACGAGGGAGGATAGATTCTTTATCCGCTTTAGCTTCACTGTTTTGTTGGTAGTGTCTAGCTGGTCCTGAATAGTCTGGGTTCTGTTCAAGCTTCAGACCTTTGGTTTCTTTCTTGTAGCCTTCAGCCATATCGTGGAATGTTTCTTTATACCAGCGTCTTCTAGCTACAGCTAATTTCAATTCGACATCTGATAAACCTGTTACAGGGTTTTCTACTACAGCTTGGAAGTCTTCACCTTTAACCGTCCTGTTTTTCCAGAATAATGGCTCTGTTAAAGAGTTTCCAATATCTTTACCAGTAAAACCATTTCCTTCAATAAACGCATCGTGTAAGGTTTTATCTTTGAGACTCGTATAAATGTCAATCAGTTGTGCTCGTGTGCCTTCCCACTCTTTAGGGTTTCCATTCTGGTCTAGCCAGTTGATTTTGATTGTCTCTCTCGATGCTTTACCATAAAGCTGTAACACGTCTTTTTCTGAAAGACCTGTTTCCTCTTTTGCATAATCAAGCATCAAGTCTATATATAGGGATTCTTTTTCTACCCGTAAATCATCAGCCCTAGCTAAAGCATCAGTCAACTCGTTTACTATTAACTCTCTGGCTTCAGGTGGTGTATCCTGCATAACAATATCAAGCTTCTGTCTGAACACAGCAGCAGGGGCGTCACCGTATCTAAGATTTATACTGGATAAGAATTTGACTAATGGGTTTTTAGATTGGTTGTATTTAGGATTGTTTTCTTTAGAACCTTGAGGGTCTGGGTTAACTGGTTTGATACCGTTTATTCTAATAGCCAGTTGTGTCAGTCTGTTTTCGTAATCTGCTTTTCGCTTTGCAGCAGCTAATAGGTTAGTGTTCGTTTCGTAGTCTATTATGTCTTCAAGCAATGCAGCAAGTTCATGTACTTGTGTAGATGTCTTCTCGTTTAAGTTGCCTACAAGTTTTGCAGCTTCGTATTCTAATTCTTCACCTTTCTCTGGTGCTAAACCCTCATCTCTATTAGCCAGATATTGGTCTTTAACCTGTTGAGCTTTCTCAGGATGTTTAACCATGTCATCGACATAACCAAGCGCTTCGTGAGAGTCTTCGCTAGTCAGTTGATTTACTTTTCTTGCACCAGACTTTTTAATACGTGGTCGGTCTAGCTGCTCTTCAACTTTTAGTTTAGCTTCCGCATGTGCTTCTTTTTCTATTATGGCGTCTATCTTTGTCTGTACTGTTTCAAGTGCCTTACCAAGCTGCTCTTCAGTCTGTACGCCTTCAAGGTCTTTTAAAAATTCACCACGTAAACGCTTAGGTAATTGTTTCTCAATTATTCCTCTAAGTAGTTTTTGATTTGTTTTAATAGAGTTGCCTTTATTTTTCAATGCGCGTCTAATGGCTTGACCAGCCAGTTTTACAAGAGCGTTAACTTTACCACTGGATATATCTGCTTTTATCCCTTGCAGGTCTTGCGGTTTAGATTCGTCTATAACTGCAAGTAAAGTTTCTAAGTCTTCTTTCTCAGTAAGAAGTCTTTCTTTCTTTTCAATCTTGATTCTCAGAGATTGATTAGGTTCGCCAGCTATCTCTCGTTTTAAATTAGTCAAATCAACTTCTGCTTTTTGAAGTTGATTCTCTAATTTAACATGGGCTTCACCAGCTGTTTTAGCTGCTTTTAGTTTAACTCTTAAGTCTCTGACAGTTTCATTTAAAATGTCTACTTGCTTTGTAGTAGTGTCATAAATGCCCTGTTCAACACCTTTCAAGTTAGCTTCAATCGAATCTAATTTAGCTTGTGCATTTGTTTTTATTTCTGCTTTCTTTATGTCGTGCAGTCTGTTATTTATCTTCTGTATATCAGCTTCAGCTTTAGATTTAGCTTCATCAGTTATGTTAGGGTCAGTGGCTCTTTCTTCAGCCTCAAACCTTTGTACTTTTAACTTCGCTTTCTTTTCACTAGCTACAGCTTTTGCATATGATTTAGTCTTAGACTCAATTTCAGTATTTAATTCTTCAAGAGTTTTATCACCTGGAAATTCTACACCGCCACTTTTCTGTACTGATTCACGTTCAGAACGTAACTCGTTCAGTTCGTCTTTCAATTGTTTTCGTTTTGCTTCAGCCATAACTACAGCATCTTCAAGACTAACATCTTGTTTTTCTACAGTGGCTTTTAATACCCCGTGTTCGTCAACTGTAAAGTCAGGCATATACTCAGGTGGTAGGTATGGATTTTCTTGCATCCACCGAACCATTTTTAAATATTCTAGTGTCGTCTTTGGTGGCTTAACTGGCTTCTTTGGAGTGACAAGGCTAGCAGCTGCACCAGTTGTTTTAGCCGCCACATGTATACCCGCAGTAGTTAAAGCAGCAGCTTGAAAGCCTTTCTCGATAGACGATATAAGTCTTGAATTTATTTCTTCAAGTGAATTAGGGAATATGCCAGAACCAGGAGCTTGAAGACCTTGAATAATATCAGCAGCAATATTAACCTCTTCAGATGCTAATCCCGATGCTGTTTGAAATCCAACAGTCTTGCCAGAATTCCAAAGCATAGCGCTTATGTGGTTTACTAAACTGGTCTTCGCTTTAGATTGTGCAAAGGCTTGACCAGCAGCAGAGCCCAATTGTTTAAGACCTAATGAACCTATTGTACCTTGTAAAAGACCAACACCAGTAGCCCATTGTACAGCCTGGTCGTGTGATATCCCTTTTCGTCTTAACTCTAAATACCTATGACCTTTGGCTTTACGGTACATGTCGGTAAACATAGCAGAACCACCAAACCATGTAGACATGGTGGGAACCGTAACGGCTTCAAGAGCGGGTATACCACCACCACCTACAGCACCTATTCCAGCACCTATTCCAGCCCCAATGCCATAGGCGGAAAGATTGCTAAGAAAAGTAGGAAGAGCTTGTAGACCTGGTTCTGAATACTGAATGAATTTCTGCCAGTTAGGTAAGTTAGCTTTAAACGATTCATTGCGAACACCAGAAGCCTCAGCCCTTTTCTTACCGTCAGAAATACGTTGTTCTGCTTCCTCAAAGGTTATATCACCGCTTGCAGCTTCTGCACCTGTATCGCCTTCATAAGCCTGTTGAGCACCTATGCCAAGCTCATCGCCAATGAACTGCATGTAGTCGCCGTACTTAAGTTCTATATGTTTTTCTATGGCACCGTCTACGGTTAAAGGCTGTGGACCTTCAACCGGCTTTCCATTGTCAGAGCCCGATTGTCTTGCTTTCTGCTCATCAATAAGAGTTTGCATGTAAGTATCATCAGTCTTAGGTGTGAGCATTTGAAGTTCTGGATTAGGCTTATAAGCTGTTCCGGTTTGTCTTGCTTTCTGCTCATCAATGAGAATCTGCATAGGGTCTTTTTCCATTATTGAATCCACCCTTTAGCCTTTAATCTTTTAAGCTCTTCAGCTGGCATACTAGGATGTACATAACTCATGTCTTGTACAGACTGCATCATTTTAGGTGGTGGAGGTACAGCCATTTTTCCTTTCTGACTTTTAGCAAATTCAGCATTTGCTCTATCCAATTCCGCCTGTTGTTGCTTAGTTGGTTTACCACTCATTTTAGGTAATGTGGTAGTGTTCACATTAGCTATACCTGTCATTTTAGAAAGTGTGTACTCATCAGGTTCCATACCAGTTCTACGTTTAAAATCAGCCACCATAGAAGCCACTGAGTTATTTACATGAGCGTCTACAGCTGGGTGCTGAGATGGTGGGAAATAAGCTTTAGCTGCAACTGATGCACCTGAGTTTAAATAATAACCTTGTCGCTCGATTACTTTGTTTACTGGTTCGCGCTTACCGCCATCGTTAATCCAAATGTTTTGGTCTTTGGTCATATCAGTTACAGCATTAAGCTTCACTCTGAGTAAGGCTTGCTTCTGTAGATAGTCGTTATTTATTCTACCTGTATCTTTGTCTCTCATATACGGCAAAGCTTCTTTCAAAGCCAAATCAGCAGCATTGATAGTTTTTAAAATGTTTGCTGAACTATCAGCATTTTCGCCTTCCATTTTTAAACCGGACAACTGAGCAAACAAAGTATTTACAGCCATCAATGATTGAGACGCTTTAGGTGTGCTGTTGAAAGCTTCCCATGCCATATCCTTAATGGCTTTCTGTGTCGCTTGAGTTTGAACTATAGTCTGTTTTGCAGCAGCTTCTTTATTCTTGTTATAGTCAGAAATTTTTGTTTTGACAGTAACAATAGCCTGGTCATATTCATCTAAAGCTGGTTGTATAGTGGGGTTGTTTATTCTATCCCCCATGACACCACGGATTTCTCTAGGTCTTTGTTCAACTGCTTTTCGACCAGCCATGAGGTTATTTAAAATTGGTGCAAGGTCTTCAGGAGTGTAAGAGCCATCGACATCATATTTAACAGGGGCTATCAGGTTAGATACATCGAGCTTATCGCCTGTAGTCATAATCTGTTCGTCTTTAGACAAACGAGCATCATAAGCTTTTACTCGTGCATCCATTTTAGACTTCAAACCATCTATCATAGTTTGAGGAATGGTTATACCTTGTAAGCTGGTTACTTTAGGGTTTCCGCCGTTTCTATCTGTTGGTTCAAGCCAGTCTTGCATTAGGCGCAAATCTTTGGAGTTGCTTATATTCGCATTAGCCCAATTTTCAAAATGCTCAACACGCTTTTTCTGCACGGTTAAAGCGGCTTGGGTAGAACCTTCGTAAGTCGCATGTGTTGGTATTCTGTTAATAAGATTCTCTTGACCATACAATAAAGCTGGCTCACCAATTGGGTTTACACCTTTAGGAGCTTTAACACCACCACCAGCGACGATATCATCAGTGGTAGCATTGGTAGCAAGTACATTGTTTACGTCTGATTGTTTTTCGCCAAACGTTTTTAAACTACGTCTATGTTGTGTTATCTGTTGATTAGCAAAAACAGTAAGCCCTGTTTTAACTTTGTCATTGTTTGCAAGTTCGGGGTACTGTTGGAAAAACTCTTCAAGCTTTTTACCAGCTGTTCCAGCAAAAGCTTTAGATGCTTGTTTAGGGTCTGTAAACTTGTGTTCGTCTTCAATAGCCTGAGCGTGTTCATCCAGCATCTCAGAAAGCTTTACTTGGGTATTCGCTTCAAATACAGCATCCCTGTATCCTTGCTTTTCTTTCTCGATGCGTTCTGTTTCATTTGCAATTTCAGCTTTACGTCTGTTCTCGTTTCTTATGCCGGTATTTATAGCACTACCTAAATTACCGATTGAGGAAGCCATTAACTGGTTAAGCTGATTCTGTGAACTAGCTTGAGCTTGACCGACATCAGACGCTAAAGAGTTTGCAGCACCAGCCATTGCACCCGCCATCTGTAACCCAGACGTATCTAAACCACCTGGACTTATTACAGATGATGCTAGTCTTTGTTGCTGATAAGCTGATAATTTTGCCATTACATATTCCAACCGTTTATAAAGTCGTCAAAACCTGGAAGTAAATTTCCACCTGATGCACCGCCTACGATACCAGGAACAACTTGACCGACACCTGGATTACTATACGTATTGCCTTGCTTCAGTGAT
>OFQZ01000771.1_pt1 | contig 10239 bp, 14 predicted proteins | sample 1543011 | NCBI WGS metagenome assembly OFQZ01 (sample SAMN07774216, study PRJEB24372) | wastewater metagenome | isolation source: Exp Tend NO 0WW | collected 2016-02 | reverse complement strand
ACTTTGCTGCACGCATGGAAGTGCTTGACACATTCCAAGTGATAGATGAAGAGTCACAGCAAATGTTCAGTAGGTACCGTAAGTTTGGTGAGTCTATGCAGGTAGCAGCTACGTACTTACATCAGAATGCTGCAGTAGGTTTAGCAGCTGCTGCTGTCTATGGCGCGGTTGGTGCTGCGATTAACCCTTCGCTGGGTATGCAGTACTTGAGAGCAGTAGCGAACACAGCCGGGAAGTTCATGGTATCACTAGCACAGCCGGTAGTGCAGAACTACGTTGCGTTAGGCTCATTACTTACCCGTACAACTGAACAATCATTTGCCGAAGGACTGGTGGGTAAGCTATGGAATTCGTCAGGTGGTATTCAGTCAGCATCAAAGACGTTCAGTTCACGTACGCTTGACTCTCCACTTGCAGAGATGATGTCACATATCACTGCAAAGAGAATCAGTGCCAATGAAGTAGGTTCATTCAGTGAGCAGGTAAAGCAGCAAGGGTTGGACTATGCCAAGAGTGAGGAGCAAACACCTTGGTATGATTTGAGAGATACTGCAGCATTCAGAATGTTTAGTGATCCAAAACTAATGAAACGGTACCAAAAGTTTGAGGATGAATTAGCTAAAACACTTGCTCCAACTATCAAAATGCAGGAAGGTGTACATAGACTCTCTCAAGAGGTTACTGCAAAGCTACTGCAAAAGCTTGACGCGGACAACGCAGAGATACTTATTGTTGACGGTAAACCTAAAGTGTTCATTGATGGTAAAACACTTGATCAGGTAAGTACTGAAATGGTCTCCTTTGTAGCAGGACTCACAGCAATTACAGGTGGTACCTTACTGCAAAAGAGTGAGGTGCATAGTGCAGGTATAACAGCAGTAGTCAATCAGAACAATGTCCATGAGTTCGTACCTGAATTTGACGAGCTTGAGCCACATCAGCAGTATGAAATAATGGAGTCACTGTTCAACTTTACGAACGGTAACTATAACCGGAACGTTGCACAGCTTGGTGGATGGGGTAGAAGCCTGACATTGTTTCAGCCGTACACTGCACCGAAAGTGCATTACCAGCAGCAAGGCCTCAAGTCAAGAGACAATATCAGAAATACCATGAAAGAAGCGACGGGCAATTATGACAGACTGCAGTCAGGTGGTATGTCTATTAAAGACTCTCAAGCAAATACGATCATGGATGATTAACGGCGTGCTGATGTCAATGCTTGCTCAAGGTACTACAATGATGCTTAGAACGTACATGCCGGGTAATGCAATGACGGACTTAGTACAAGCTCACCCTGTCAATGCCGTGCTGTCAGCAGGATGGACACTTGCCAGTGATGCACTGAGTTATGATGATATGCCTGAGAATCGTCAAATCAAAGCGGAAGGTAATGTCAAGCAAACAACAGACAACGTAGTTGGTACCCTTGGGCTTGGTATGGGTGAAAGGACTATTACCGGTATCGGTACCTTTGGCTTACAGTTAGCAAAGGATTTGGTAGATGATGGAAAAATTAGTAATTTAGAAGCGGAGAGTGAAGCAAAGCAGGGTATGTCAGTAGCCAAGAACATCATGAATGCGTTTCCTGCCACAGCACCATTCTCCAGTGTCGTAAGTTCTGCACAAGAAATACAAAAGATACAAAAGCAGGTAGAAGAATAGTTTTATAATATTTAAAGGTACCATTATGTTAGGTCAACTAGTAGTAAAGATTAATCCACAGGCAGATTCAGCACGTGCTTGGTTTGCAGAAGGTATATTCAGTGAAGACAAGCCAATGCAAGTCATTCACCTCGATAATTACAGCGGTACCCTCAAGGTACTCATTACGGACAACAAGAACAAGTTCGTGCATCTTGAGATGAGCAAAGTACTGTTTGTAGAGTTTATTCCGTTGCTTAAACAGGTAGAGCAAGTAGCGCCGGCACCAAAAGGCAAACCTACCAAGCAGGTAACACTCGAAGAGAATATTGCAGAAGTAGCAGCTAAAGCATGACACCCGAACAGCATCAGCAGTTACTTATACGATGTCTGAACAATACAGCCCCAAGGGAACGATGGTGGGAACTTGGGGTACTTGTATTTGCAAAGCATTTCTTCCCGGAAGTCTTTGACAGTCCGTTCAGTGTTATGCACTATGACATCCTCAAGCAGCTGTTCGAGATGTACAATCCCAAGCGTACACGTCGTACTGACAGGCAATGCTACATCAACATTCACCGTGAAGCAGCAAAGACTACTGTATCATCCTTCCTCTTCCCTCTCTACCAAATCTACTTAAAAGGTTACACATCATACATTGATTTTAGTGGTACCATTGAAGCGGTACCTATTGGTGAACGATTTATAATGCTGTGCTCTGAAACTGCAAGTGCTGCTGAGAACCTTACGACCAATCTTAAGTCTGTAGTGGAAACACGTACTGACCTTATTCCGGTCTTCGGTGACAAGCATCCACAGGCAGTTGAAGTAGATGAGATGACTACCCGCAAAGGTGATAAGCTATGGCGTAAGAATGCTTTTATCACTCAAGATGGTACCGTTGTCTACGGCATAGGTAGTGGTCAACAAGTGCGTGGTAAGAACGTACTCAATAGCAGACCTACGCTTATCATTGTTGATGATATGTACTCAAGCAATAGTGTACTGACTGAGCACAACAGAGCGAAGCTTGACTACTGGTTCTATGCGGAGCTCGTCAATAGCGGTGACTCTATGCGTGGTAAAATAGCATGGCTTGGTACCCTTGTGCATTTAGATACTGTGATTACCAAGATGAAGAAGAGCGACTCATGGTTTGGAATGGTGATACCTGTCATTGGAATGGAAGAGCTTGCCGATGCACTTGGTCACTGTACGATCACATCTGATGAAGTACTGATACCTACTGCCGATAAGTGTGCTCAACTACAAAAAGGGTACCATACGCTATCATGGCCTGAAAGACATACGCTTTATTACATACTCAGCATTTACAAGCAATCCTACGAGAACAAGAAGCTACGGTACTTCTATCAAGAGTACATCAATGTTACTGAACCACCGGAAGAAGCTACATTCCCTGACTCTAAGTTCCGCAAGGTTGACTTTACTGTCAAGTGGATCAAAAACCCTACGACGTATGAAGTAGAGTATGCGCTGCAGTACGAAATGGATGGTATGATATGGACAGGATATCCAAAGTTTGTCAATGGCATTGACGTTGCTTCAGGTGAAAGTGCAAAGTCTGATGACACTGTGTCGTGTTTATCATGTGTGTGTACATGGCAAGCTATTATTCCCGGAAGTAATAGACTGATTGAGAAGGTACTGCCTGTGTTCATACATATTGAAGGCGGTAAGTACGGTATCTATGACGAGACACTTGAACTGACAGGCGGGGTTAAGCCCGGTGTTGCTGATTCAGTAACCCGTAATTGTGGTACGTACCCAGTAAGCAAAGTGAGAATAGAGGTCAATGGTCAACAAGGTACCATTGCTAGAGAGGTTAGAAAAAACATGAGAGAAAAAGGTACCAAGGTATTAGGTACCAATAACCTTGTTCAGTATGAGGAGCACATAAGTGTTGGTAACAAAGAAGAGCGTATCAGAGCTGATATGGGTGCCATGGTGCAGAAGTATGAGTTTATCCTTGTCAATGCAAAGGTACCGCTATTCAATAAGATGATATTGCAACTACAGACGCTAGGCAGTACTGACCACGATGACTATGCCGATGCAGGTGCTATTTCAGCTCGTAATGCTACTGTTGTGAAGAAGGTACGGTATGTACCTCCACCAAAACCTGCTCCTGTGAAGAATTATCTACAGTCTCGACAGACTCCGGAAGGACATAGGCGCTGGGAGACGATGTAGCAAGCTGTGCCATCTGCTGCTTAATACTGTCAGGACTGATGATGAGAGTGTTGTGTGTTACACTTGCCTGTTGACCGCCACGTTCAAGGACATCACTTGCCTTACCCAATGCCCACAATCTCACATTCTGTGGTACCCTTATCTTTTCACCTGTTACCATATCCTGTTGTAATACTGCGCTCGCTATCTCGTCTGCTATGGTACCTTTATTGATACCCCTTGCTTCAAGCTCTTCTCTTAGTGATTTACTCATAATACTAAATAGATATTCCGTAAACTCAACGTCATTGAATAATCTCTTGACAACTACAATGTAATAGCTCTGCTTTTTCCCTTGCCACACCTTCATGGCTGCATCAAACATACTTAAGCCACTACTTATATATCCTGCAAACAATTTCTCGCTTGGTGACAGTTTGTAGCGTTCCTGACCTATCAGGTGAAGGTTGTAACTGAACTCTTTGCACTTACTATTGAATCTAAGCTTAGGGAAGTAGATGAACCTGTTCATTCCTACGGTAGCAACCTTCAGTACCGGTACAAATAGCCCTTCAATGGACTCAACATAATTACCCTTGACCAATGCAGTATCACGATAGTCAAGTATGATGTTGTCGAATGACAAGCACTCTCGCCTTGACTCGTATATCTTAGCGATATAGTAATCACCATGATACTGCTTAGACTTAATCTTTACCTGAATCATACACCGTACACACCGACTATTGCATGCCAAGGTACCAATGTTAGATTCTGTGCTTCATCTGCTAGTTTAGGTACATCAAGCTTATTATGCGGTAAGAACTGTACTTGAGCACCCGGAGCAATGTCACGGACACTTAGCGGTACGTGTGGTAATTCATGTATGTCGTCTGATATGCTGATTACGGTACCTTGACACTGCACAGCATTGAAGTTGTTGTTGAGTAAGATACCTGCTTTAGTTTGACGTTCACCTCGTAGTTCTACAAGGAAATACCCATTGACAGGTATGATTGATTCGGGTAAGAAAGAAGCTATATCCATAGTAAGAGAAGAATAACAATTTGTATTAGTAGTATCAATGGTTTGTTATAGAGAAAACTCTATGCCATTGGTACCTTTAATTAGAGGAGTATTTATGTCTATCGCTAACGGTCAACTTACTGACCAAAACATTAAAGAGCTTGAACAGCTCTACGACTTAGTTGTATCTGATATTGAAGCTAATCCTACCATGACTTGGGAAGATGTCGTTTCGTTGTATCCTGAAGGTGTACTGATCCAAGCTCTACGTCACGCTGATAAGTTCGGTGCTGAAGACTCAGCTCGTCATCATTTCATTGAATGGAATAACAAACGGTACCTTAAACAACAATGGGATGATATGCGCTTGCATGCTGAGATACAGGAAATGTTCATGGCTAATCAAGTAGAAGATTATACTGCATTCATGTCTACTACTGACGACGAGGCTGAAAGAATCTTCGTAGAAGGAGATGAACTACCATGGTAACATCTGTAATCGAACTCTCGGATAAGCTGTATAAATTCCACATTGGTTGTAAAGGCAAAGTTGATAGAGTAACTACAGTCTTGCCGATTTACAAAGGTGTACAAATCGCAGAACGCGCAAGCATTCTCTCTCGTGTCTGTGCCAATGCCAATGACCTTGGCTTACCTCTTCTTGTTGTCCAACAATTACTAAAGGGTACCGACTATGAACAACTTATCAACTAAAGAACTTGCTGACGCTCTATTCAAGAAAGCTGCATACTCCTTTAATATCTTTGATAACGAAACTGAGGTGAAAGCACGTACCCTTGCGATTATATGTACTAATGCCTACAATCAAGGCATCCCATCGCCCATTGTTCAACAATTATTCAAAGGCACCGAGTATGAACAACTACTATCTTAAGTCAGAAGAACTACCTGACCCTCCAAAGCGTAAGCTAGAGTACGTCATCCGGCATAACAAAGCACTCAACAGCATAAGCATAACATATCCAGCTAGGAACAATGTCAATACCAAGCACACGGTAACCATCAGTGAAGACCTTGGCAATCGGAGTTGTACTTGCAAAACTTATATGCTCAATGGAGAATGCTACCATGTCGATGACAGTAAGAGTTTACTTGAGAATGCCTTTAGTGTACTCGAATGTGAGCTTAGTACGGACTAAACACACCTCGCCCTCTTTCAGATGCTTTGTGTCTGTTAAGATGCAAAGCATTTACTGCAAATATAGCAAGGTTGTATCAAACAATCAAAGATTAATCGGTACCATGTATAGAAAAGTATCTCGGTACCAATTACAATGAGAATAGTGGTACCAAATAAGAGTAGCATAAAGGTACCTATTTTGGGAGAATTCAGGTGGTGAAATGTAGGGAAATAGCAGAGTATTATTTCACTCGCTCATAAGAATTCGCTATCAAGGTATAGTATTATATGTGTTTCGAGGCACATAGAAGAGAAGAATAACAACTTGTTTTAGTAGAGTATAATGTTGGTACCCAAACAAGGGTGCATTGTGCTCTCAAATGTCTATTATTGGAGGACTTATGTCTATCTCACAAGAACAAGCGCAAGCAATTTTAGCTAGTTTAGCTACGCTCCGCAACCCACAGTATAACAGTGTCGACGCTAAAACTCAAGGTATAGCCGGTAATCAGCATGCCGTAATTGAGTTTGAAAGTGTTTGTGAAGAGCTTCGTGCTAATGGTTATAAAGCACAAATTGACGGTTTTACCGTGTATCTCAATGAGAATTTCTATGAGATTAATGACGTTGTTGACCCGTCCACAGGTGAGTTAACCAAGAAACGTCGTCTCATTAAGTTCGATGAACTACAAGCCTTTAGAAAAGAACGTGCTGACGTAAATAAAGAGTATGATTACCATGTCGCTTGCAAGACTCCTATGAGTCCTGAATTGAAAGCTAAACGTAATCTTATGGTTGAACGTACAGCTGCTATGCGCTCGTTTTATAGCTTGCGCTTCGTAGCATTGGTACCTGTTGCTGCATGATGATTATAGGGAATGTGCTTAATTGCATGTTCCCTCTTTTTTTAATAACCGCACTATTTATCGAGGTGTTATATGATATGCGATGTCTTTAGCTTGGTAGTGTTGTCGGTCTATGCTATTGTAGGTATAGCAGTGATAGCAGTGATTGTTAGGTTCGTGAAGGGATGCAGGTAGGACTTCCCACCCTCACCACCTGCAATGTATAGTAGAAGAGAAGAGGAACGACTTGGTTTAGTGGTAATGTAGTAAGCCACTTTAAATATAACTACATGCGTGTATCCCTTGAGAAAGGACGTACGTATATATCGACTCGTAAAGACCTGCAAAGGTGTAATATCAGAGCGTTTCTCCGTGCGTAGTCAGCACGTTAAACATGTGACCCTAACCTTGGCAAGCGCAACCAAGTAAAAATAGATGCGCGAAGTGCACAGGATCCATGCTGTGCCCGTCCCACTCTAAGGACGCTAAGTATATCAGAGCGGCACTGTGGTCGTCAATGCACAGTACTTTCACTACTCCCCCATCCGTCAAAGGGTACGGGGGAGGGTGATTGTTTTGGTGATTGATGTTAGCTATACCCTCCTCTCACACATTTACATTACGTAGAAACTTGTTCTAGCACTTCGAGTCTCACACATTTACATCTCCTAAAAAACATCTCTAGAACTTTTGGTACCCATTTCACTTGTTACAAAAAACATCTCTAAAACTTTGATCATGGTACCAATAACAAAGGTACCACTACTATTGCAGTGATACCCTTATTATTATATACCATTCTTACGCGGGTGGGTATGCGCGTACGTGCGCGTATGGCGTTTGTACAGTCTCATCAGTAAAGGAGTTACGGAGATGCTTTTAGCTTATATTTTAGTAGCTCTAGTCTCCTATTTATTGCACCTATCTCAATGTCGTATTCGTAAGCGCTTATCGGGGTCGTTGTTATCTTCCTTTGATACATTGCTGCTTCGAGTCGCTTTTCAAGTTCTTGCTGGATCATATCAAGGAGCTCGCCGTCCGTTACCGACTCACCGGCGTTTGCTATGAGTTCTCTGATTGCTTGTTTAAGTGTCATGGCAAGCACTCCGCTGGAATTGGCTTGGTACCTATTTTCATGTTGTCAGTGTCGCCGAATGCACCGCCATGATAGTAATACCACACATCGTCTTTTGATTGGATTATCCACGTCACTTGGCGGTCTCTGTTCGTTGCTGTATAGTAACCGTCTTCTCGTTGAGGTACCCTGTCGACACGGTATGATTGATTGAGGGTATCAATAGTTACCTTGACACATTGTAACGGTTCAAGGGCTATGTTAAATACATTGGCTTTTATGAATGTACCCGCTGCTTCTGTGTTTCTGAACACACTATCACTAATATCAAGCCACGGCTTATGGCTGAACTGCCACACATTGCCATTTTTATCTCGTGCTACATACATTTCTTTTGTCATATTATCTCCGTTGTTATTAATATTTTGACTGGAGTGTCTTCTGCTACTCCAATCTTTTTGATTTCATCTCCGAAGAGATACACCAGTTGGTCAGGGTAGAATGGTACACAACCTTCACGGTCAATCCAACCCGACCCTTCTCGTTCATTGATACGTTCAGGCTCAAATTCGTGTCCGTAAATCCTACCGTCCGGTTCTTTTGCTAGCCACATTGTTTTCATGGTACCTCTTTGTTTAGTTCTGCGATAAGTAAATCAGTCTGTATGACCGCCCATTCCGCTATATCCCGTGGCGAAAATCTATTGTCAGTGTACAGCGGCATCATCCCCTGCATTGCCATTGCAGCGAATAGTTCGCGCTTGGTAAGCCCTAGGTAAAGCGCTGTCGGTGTTTCTATTGGGTACGCCGGTAATGTTCCTGTTGTCATTGGCCTATCCCTCCAAATGGATCGGGAATAGGTTCGTCTGCTACACTTCTGTATTCGGTGCTGTTCCAAGTGCAAGTGTAAGTACTGTTAGCCTTGCCGTCTCCACTCTTGAACTGCTCCCCATCCCAATAAAGCATTTTCTTGCTGTTGTCATTCATTGTTGCTGGGTACCACCCTTTCTTACGTGGCTCTGTTATTGTGATGTCGAGCTCGAAGGCAGTACCTTCAGGAAAGTGTACACCCATCAGTTCGAATAGCCCTTTTGCAATTACCATGTCTCCTGAAGTTGGATACTCACCGTCTTCAGTGTGTACTCCACGATTACCTTGAGGTATTAGCTTTTGGTTGTAGATGTAAGGATTGCCTGCACCAGCTCGTGCTGCGTATAATTTTACTGTTTTCTTCATCGTTGTGCCCCTTTATTAAATGGATTTTCAATCTTATCTCCTACCCAAGTATATTCATGTGGTTCCCAAGTAGCTCCGATATTTTGTCCGCAACCCGAGAGGAATCTCTCACCATCCCAGTAGAATATTCTTTCACCACCACCGCAATGTTTTATGATCACCGGGTACCAACCAATCTCTCGTGGTTTGTCATAGCTTATCTCAATTTCAATTGATTGACCGGGCTTGATGCTGACTCCTAATATGTTTAGGTCTTTCTCGTTTAGCTCGCGCATAAGGGCTGGTGCTGGATAGTGTTCGATTTTGTCAACATCTCCAGTATAGACTCCACTTGCACCTACTGTCAGTTTCTTGTCGTAGAGAAAGATAGAGTTGCTGTGACGTTTGCCTTGCGCTATCCATAATTTCTTTGTTACTTTCATTTTGGTATTCCTCCTGTTGTATGTTTAAGATTGTTAATTGTGTTTACTACTGCACTGACTACTTCATTTCTACCTGCTTTGTATCCTTCTTGGTATCCTTCCTCTTTACTTGTCTTGCGTACTGTAAAGATGTCGGTTACGTACCGCATTGCTTTCTCATCTAATCCTTTTTGGTAACCTTCGGCATGTCCTCTATTGTAGAAGTGGTCTTGGTTGACTTGTACGTGCTTCTTTCTTTCTTCGTATCCAGCATTTTTCCCTAAACTAAACGCACGGTCATGTTCTACTTTCATCTCTGCTGCGTGTCTAGCAGTAAGCTTGGCTTCTGCATCAGATACACCTTTCAGGTACCCGGCATCCCATTTAGCATCAAGCTCTCGTTGCTGTAAATCACAAGCCGACCGTTTACCTGCTTCGAACCCTTTGTCATAGGCTACTTTTCTGATAGGCTCACTTAGCATATTGCACCTTATAACAGTTGCGTCTGTGCCGTCTTTGTACCCTTTGCGGTACCGTTCGTCCGGTTCTCGCTGCTGTGAGGTGCCAATGTCGTGTTTGGCCTGATTGTACCCACAGTCATAGCCGTCACCCCATCCTAGCTCTACCCTTGAACCGGCAGGGTAACAAAGTTTTGAGTTGTCATTATAGGTATCTATTA
>OFQZ01000766.1_pt1 | contig 10276 bp, 7 predicted proteins | sample 1543011 | NCBI WGS metagenome assembly OFQZ01 (sample SAMN07774216, study PRJEB24372) | wastewater metagenome | isolation source: Exp Tend NO 0WW | collected 2016-02 | reverse complement strand
CGCCGTCGGTGACACGGTCCCGATCGATCGACCCGGTGTCGGCCCCGTCGACGTCCGGGTCGACGGCGTGGTCGAGCTCCCCCAGGCCGACTCGCTGTTCCAGGCCGTCGGCGCGCCCGTGGGCGCTCAACCCCAGGCACCACCCGACAACGTGATACTCCTCCCCGCCACCCGGTGGCACGAGCTGTCCCGGTCCGTGGCTGTGCCCGTCTCCTGACGGGGCATATCGGCGACTACCTGCCCCACCCCACCTGACCATCTCACCCTCCCGAGGAGGCCACCGTGGGCGTGCTCGGCCATGCCGTACTGGGCCAGTCGGTCCTCGGCCAACCGGAGGCGGCGGCCGTGGCGGCACTGCTCACCTGGCAGCAGATCCAGGACCATCTCGGCGCCCCGGCGGGCGGCACGCAGGCCGAGTACGAGGCACTCGCCGGCCAAGTCCTGTCGGTGCTCGAAGGTAAGCTCGGCCGCCCCCTGGCCGTCCGCACCGTCACTCAGCGGGACATCGGGTGCCACCACGGCCGGGAGATCATCCTCGACGCACTGCCGTGCCCGTGCACGGTGTGCCGCCAGCACTCCACCATCACCATCACCACGCTCACCGTCGACGGCGGCGCCGTCGATGCGGCTGAGCTGCGCATCGATGCGCCCCTGCTGCGCTGGCGCGTCACCGGTGCGTCGTCCAGCGCGTGGGCCGACCAGGGCGTCACCGCGGTCTATGAGTCCGGTTACGCGTCCGCGCCACCCTGGCTGACCCTGGCGGGGCTGCGGCTCGCCGAGCACCTGTGGCAGAAGACGCAGCAGGCCCCGCACCCGGCCCTCGGTCAGGTCGGCGGCGGCTACGACGAGGGTGAGCCGGTCGGCATCGACGCCCTGCCGTACAGCGTGCAGTCGCTCATCGAGGACCACGCCGTGCTGGGGTTCGCGTGAGCGGCGTCGCTGCGCCCGCGATCGAGGACCACCTGATCGAGGTGTTGCTGCCGTCGCTGTGGCCGGACGTGCAGATCTCCCGCGGCCATCCCGGCCGATGGGTGAAACCGGACGTCGCATGGCTGGGACCGACGGTGTGCACCTCCGCGGGGCAGGTCTGCATGGGACCGCTGCGTCTCCAGGACGAGCCGTACGAGATCACGGTCCTGATCTCGTGCACCCGCGCCGGTGACCACACCGCCCAGGCCGACGCCGACGCTGCCGCATGGGCGTTGCTGTCGGCGCTGCGGGACAACCTGCGGGCCGCGACGACACCGAATCTCGGCGGCACCTGCGTGCGAGCCAAGCTCGCCAGCTACTCGCTCGAACGCAGTGACGATGCGGAGCTGCTGGAGAAGCACGGCCGCAACGCCACCATCACGGCCGTCCTCGAAGTCCTCGCCCGCACCTGAGCGCCACCCCACCACCTCGAGCACCCCATCCCCGGGAGGAACCATGACCGTCCGCCTGCGCTGCATCTCCCCGATGGGTTCCCGCGACCTGAGCCAGATCCCTGCCGTGGCCCGGATCGTCGAGGTCGGCGAGGAGATCGACGTCCCCGACGACGTGGCCGGTGCACCCGCCGGCACCTACCGGGAGCCCACCGCCGCCGAGCAGGCAGCGTTCGACGCGCACCTGCTGGGCGGCCTGCGGACCCGTGGCGGCGACATCGGCCCGGACGGCGAGGGGCGGCCCCTCGAGGTCCGCGACCCCGGGTCGGGGCTGCTCGCCCAGCCCGAGCACTGGCAGGTCGTCCAGCCCGAGGCCGAGACCGCCCCGGCGCCGGCCAAGGCCACCACCCCCAAGAAGTAGCGCTGTGGGCGTCCTCGGATACGCCGTCCTCGGCTACACCACCCTCGGCCAACCTGACGCTCAAGGAGTCACCGCCATGCCCGCTGCCACCGACTGCTCGATCGCCTGGGCCAAGGAGTCCACGTTCGGCACGTTCGTCACGCCGACCCGATCGACCGAGTACACGTCCGAGTCCCTGCAGTGGGAGAAGACCGTCAATCAGGGCCGCGGCATGCGCGTCGGCTCCCTGGTCGACCGGTCATCGCGGCGTGCGGTCACCGGCGGGATGGGCTCGGGTGACCTCGAGATGCTCCTGCCGGCGCGCGGCCTGGGCCTGCTGTGGGAAGCGCTGCTCGGCAGCAGCGCCTCGACGCTCGTGTCGGGCAGCACCTACCAGCAGTGGCACCGGCTCGTCGGCGCGCAGGGGCAGCTGTCGGTGCAGAAGGGCATCTACCGCGCGGGCGCCAACGTGATCGACCCGCTGTCGTTCTCGGGCGTCACCGTGAAGGGTGTCGAGATCGACTCGCCCAACGGCGAGGACATCAAGGTGAAGTGGACGTTGGACATCCACGACGTCTCGACGGTGGTCGCCTACACCGACGTCGTGTCGCTGTACCCGTCGAGCATCTCCGATGAGGTGTTCGGCTTCCGTCACGCCGCGCTCTCGGTCGGCGGAACCCTCACGGCCCCAACGGCCACCGCCCTCGCATCCAGCACCGGCGCCGTGTCGTCGTGCCTGCGCAGCTTCAATCTGAAGATCGAGCGCGACTACAGCGCTGGCGGGTTCTGCTACGGGCAGGGCGGCCGGAAGTCCAAGCCGACCAGCAAGGGCGTGAACATCTCGGGCGCCTTCACCGCGCTGTACGACAACACCACCTACCGGGATGCGTTCCTGGCCGACACGGCCCTCCCGGTGCTGTTCTCGCTCACCGGCGACCAGCCCCTGTCGACCGGATACACGGGCTACCAGTTCGCCCTGCCGGATGTCCGCCTCGAGGGCGAGCTGCCGAACGCCAACGACGGCGACGAGATCGTGGTCAGCCACTCCTTCAAGGGATTGCACGACACCACCACCGAGCCGCTGTTCGTCACCTGCCGCACCGCCGACACCGCACTCTGACATGTCGGCATTCTCTGCGGACACCAGCGAGTTTCACCGCCTGGCCGCGTCCGTGAAGGGTGCCGACAAGGAGATCCGGAAGGACCTCTTCCAGGCCATGTCGCGGGCCACCCGGCCCGTGAAGAAGGAGATCCCCGAGTCGGCGAAGCGGACCCTGCCCGGCGGCCTGGGGGAGTGGGCCGCCAAGGCGAAGGTCACCACCCGGCAGGCGTACTCGGGCACGAACATCGGCGTCACCATCCAGACCCGGATGGAGAAGACGCGCACCTCGCGGGCCAAGGCGACCAAGGGGCAGAAGGTCCAGAACGCAGGGACTTTCGGGGCGGTCGCCAACCTGAAGGCCCTCGACGAGGGCAAGGTCTGGCACCCCGTGTGGGGCCGCCGCCTGCGCAGTGGCCGCCTCGCAGGACCGCAGTCCGTCGAGGCCGGCTACTTCAGCAGCGTGATGGAGACCCTCGTCGCGCGTCGCGCAGAGAAGGAGATCCTCGCCGCCCTGAGGGCAGCGGTCGATCGCATCACCGGCAGTCGAGCTGCCTGACCAGCACCACCAACTGTCACCCGGGAGAAGCCGTGAAGATCAAGCTGAACGGTGTCGTCTACGACACAACCATGCTCATCGACAGCCAGATCAACCACGTGATCGAGCTGAACCGCATCACCGGCATGGAGGGTCAGGATGTCCTCGACGGGTTCGCCTCGGCCGCCGCGGCGCTGAGTGCCGGGCGCGTGCCAGGCATGGACGGCTACATGGCGTCCGCTGCGATCGTGTGGCTTGCGCGGCGTCACGCGGGCGAGCAGGTCGGGTTCGAGGAGGCGTGCGCCGGGCTGTCCCTGGAGGACGTCTTCAAGGGCATCGAGGATGACGCGCCACAGGGCGGCGGCGTCCCCAGCTCCGGGCAGGCGCCGGACCCTACCCCGCCGGGTTCCGCCCCGGTAACCGCGGTCGCCGCCCCGGAACTCCCGACACCGATGCTGGAGCCGGTCACGCCGGCGCCTTCCCCATCCCCTGGTCTGGACTCGCTGCCTCCGTCGTCGAGCACCGACTCGCTGTCCTCCACCTCTGGCCAGGCATAACCCCCGCGACGCTCTGGGAAACGCCGTACGACCTGTGGTGCGAGATGGCCGCGGTTGCGCAGCCCTGGCTCGAACTCTCCCTCGCTCGATCGATCCCGACGCTGTGAGGTGGTGACCCCGTGGCCGACAAGGATCTGACATTCCGTCTCTTTGGCCGCGACGTCTCTGCCTCCGCGGCACTGAAAGGCGTCGGCGCCCGGGCCGATAAGACGGCCCGCGAGGTCGAGGCTGGGTCGCGTCGTGAAGCGATCGCCCGCGAGAAGGCCGCTGCTGCTGCGGAGGCCGCTGACGATCGGGCAGAGCGCAGCTCGGCTCGGCACTCGAAGGCGTTGGCGGGACTGCAGGTGGCTGCCGTGGCGGCGTCCGCTGCGATTGCCGCGGCAGCGATCGCGGCTGCGGCGGCCATGGCTGTCGGCGTGAAGGACGCCATCGCCTACGAGCAGATGGCATCCAAGCTCGCCGGGTCGATCAAGAACACGGGCAACGCCGCGCACCTGTCGGTGGCCGGCCTGCAGGAGCGTGCCGCCGCGCTGGAGTCGATGTCCGGTGTCGACGAGATGGCGATCCTCAACGCCGAGAACTTGCTCACGGCCTACCGGAATGTCCAGAACAACGCCGGCAAGGGCAACGACATCTTCAACCAGGCCACGGCCGCGGCCCTGGACATGTCGGTCAAGAAGTCGATCGATCTGGCCCAGGCCACCAACCTCGTCGGCAAGGCCCTGAACGACCCCGTGAAGGGGATGGCGCTGCTGCGCAAGCAGGGCGTGCTGCTGTCCGCGCAGCAGCAGGAGCAGGTCAACAGCTTCGCCAGGGCGGGCAAGGCGGCCGAGGCGCAGAAGGTCATCCTCGCGGGCCTATCCGCCTCCTACGGCGGCGCTGCCGCTGCGGCCGGCGCGTCCACCGCGGGTGCTCTGGCGCGCGCGCAGGACGCCATCTCGGATGGCTTCCGCGACCTCGGCATCCGGCTGCTCCCGCAGATCACTGCGGTGTCCAACTGGGTCGCCTCCAACGCAGGCCCAGCGTTCGCCAAGCTCGGCGACATCTTCGACGCGACCGGCCGGGCCGTGGCCCCGATGGTCGGGTGGGTGCGCGATGAGCTGATGCCTGCCATGCGTGAGGCTGCAGCGACGGTGCTGCCGTCCGCGCAGGAGGCGTTCGGGCGGGTCCGCATCGCAGTGACCGAGCTTCGGCCGTACCTTGCGCAGGTCGGCACCGTGATTACGGAGCTGATCATTCCGTCCATGGCGCAGGCGGCGCAGGTCGTCAACAGCGTGCTCGGCCCGGCGTTCTCTGCCGTGGCGGGGATTGTCCGGACCGTCGTCATTCCTGGGTTCATGGCTGCCGCCGAGGTGGTGGCGATGGTGCTGCAGGCCACAGCCACGGCCGTGTCGGCGATGCTCAACCTGGCGGCTCGTGCTGCTGCCGCGATGGGCAAGGACGGCGTGGCCGCCTCACTGCGCGCCGCTGCCGCTGACGTCTCGGGCTACGCCGCCCAGATGGACGGCGCGATCCAGGCCATCCGCAACCGGGTCGTGACCGTGACGATCGCGACCGTCGAGGTCAAGGGCATCTCGATGGGCAAGGCCGCGAGCCTGCAGCGCCAGGCCGGTTCGGGCAATGACCGCGAGGGCCGCTCGGCTAGCGCCAGCGACATTGCCGCGGTGACGGCTCGGCAGAAGGCGGCAGCGAACCCGGCGTTCGGTGGCAGCAGCAGCGGGTACAGCGGCATGACCGTACCCAAGTCATCCGGTGGCGGTGGTGGTGGTGCGTCGGCGAAATCCGCTGCGCGCGAGGCGGTTGCCGAGGACCTGAAGGCGATCGCGGCGGCCCTGAAGGAGTCTCGCAAGAAGGCCGGCGAGCAGTTCGCGAAGCTCGCCGGTGACGTCTCCAAGGCGGGCAGCACCGCGGCCCGGCGCATCGTCGAGTCCTACGCCAAGATCGTGCTGCCCCTGGCGCAGAAGTACGAGGCGATCACCAAGTCACTGAAGGCCGCGCAGGACAAGCTGGCCAAGCTCCGCGACGACGCGAAGCAGTACGCCGCGGACGTCAAGCGTGACGTGGTCGAGGGCAGCAAGCTCGGCGAGCAGGAGTCGGTCGGCGGGATCATCAACTCCCTGAAGGAGTCGATCTCCTATGCCGCCCAATTCGCGGCGGTCCTGGCCAAGCTGCGCACCCTGGGCGCGGACGCCACGACGATCGGGCAGCTCGTGGCTGCCGGCCCGAAGCAGGGCTTGAAGCTGGGCGAACAGCTGGCCGCGACCGGCAAGGCGGGCGTCTCCCAGGTCGCAGGCCTGCAGTCGCAGCTCAACGCAGCAGCGAACACTCTCGGCGCGGGCGCCTCGAACGCGCTCTATGGCGCGGGGATCTCCGCGGCCCAGGGCCTCGTGAAGGGGCTGGCGTCGCAATCGTCTGCGTTGGCGGCGCAGATGACGAAGTTGGCGACCGCGATGGTCACCGCGATCAAGAAGGCATTGAAGATCAAGAGCCCGAGTCAGGCGTTTGCCGAGGTCGGCGAGTACTCCGGTGCCGGTCTCGTGCAGGGCCTCAAGTCGCAGTATGGGGCGGTGCGGTCAGCGGCGTCCGACCTGGTGGGCCGGATCGACACCGCGGGCGTGCGGACGGCCGGGATGGCTTCTGCGGCAGCGGCGGCCAGCAACCCGACCGTGATCCACATTCACCGTGCGGTCATCGGCGACGAGGCTCACCTGAACCGGGTCATCACCAGTGCGCAGCGTCACGCGCGGGCTGTCGGTGCGGCATGACCGACCTCGTCGTCCAGGTCCTCATCGAGTTCACCCCCGGCACCTGGACCGACGTCACCTCCCGCGTCGTCCCCGACGGGGCCGGGTCGATCCGCTGGCGCGGCGGCCGATCCACCCGATACGACGAGGTGGCCGCGGCGTCCATCAGCGTGCCGCTGACCAACTTCGATGGCCGATTCACGCCCGGCAATCCGTCGTCCCCGCACGCCGGGCACCTGGTGCGCGGCAAGCGGATCAAGCTGAAGATCACCCCACCCGGGTACCTGCAGCGTGAGCTGATCACCGGCTTCATCACGCGATGGTCCGTCACCATCCCCGAGGGCAGCCCCGCCGACGCGCAGACCCTCGTCGAGGCCAGCGACATCCTGTCGATCCTCGACCGCCGCACCATGCTCAACGCGATGATCGAGGAGTCCCGTCGCGTCGCCATCTCCCTCGGCGGCGGCTGCGATGTATTCGACCTCACCGCGACATCCATCAACTGCGACCCGGCGAATGCTTCCGCCGCAACGACATTCGCGAACCGCGGCGTCCTCAAGTCCGGCGTGAGTGCGCTCGGGTCACTGACCGTGTCCCGCACCACCGTCGCCGCCTCGCCCGAATCGACCGGGCTGATCACGTCCTCGTCGGCACCGTCCCCGCCGTCCAGCGACGACGGCCGTGAGCGCACCGCCGACGGCCCCGCCGACGAGCTCTGGCTGGAGCGCCTCACCTTCGCGCCCACCGTCGCTGCGGCCACCACCGGCGGATGGACCGGGCCAGTACTGATCTACCGGCCGCAGGCCGGGTTCCGTCAGCTCGAACTGTTCTTCAGGGTGCCCGACGACTATTTCGCTCCGGCCGGGAACCCCTACGAGCGGACCCTGCTCGACATGTGGGCCGGCAGTCTCGGCGTGATCCGGGTCGGCATCGGCCAGCTCGCCGGGAAGATGTGCCTGCGCGTCACCACCGCCAATGGCGTTGCGTGGCAGGCCGCATCGGTCGACCTCGCCGACGGCACCTGGCGCAAGCTCACCCTGTTCCGCTATGACTCCGGCTCGTTCGTCGCCAACCTCGACGACAACGGCGCCCTCGGCGGGTACTACCCGATCCCCGCCGACTTCGCGTCCATCGACTACGTGATGATCGGCGGCGCGAAAAACGCTGCTGCTGAAGGCAAACAGAACCGCGTCTTCGAAGGCGACGTCGCAGGGATCGCCGCCCAGACCGAGGGTGGCGGCGTCTGGCACTACCAGGTCCTCGGCGCACCCCGGCCCGTCTACGACGGCAACCGCGTCAACGAACTCCTGAGCTACACCTCGACCGCACTCGACACCACCACCTATGTCGCTGGCGCCGGGATCCAGGACGTCGCCCGCACCCCCATGGCTGGGCGGACCATGCTCGACTGCGCCCGTGAGGTCGCCCGCACCATCGGCGGCGTCCTCTACGGTGCCCCTGACGGCAACATCGTGCTCGGCCGCTCCGACTCCCCGTGGCGCACCACCGTCGGGCAAACCCTCACCCTCGGCGACGACGACGACCTGGCCGTCGGCGACATCGTCTGGGACGACGGCGTGGACCAGGCCCCCTCCCAGGTGGTCGCGTCCTGGCCGGGCGGACAGGCGGTTGCCACCGCGGCCACCATTGAGGCCGGTGCCGAGCGGGACCTGCAGATCTCGACCGCTGCGACCTCGCACGCCCAGGCCCTCGCCGCCGCGGAGGCGATGATCCCCGACGAGGTGTCGCTGTGCCCGCGGCGCATCGGCCTCGACCTCGTGACCACCGCCGCGAACCGCTGGGACCTGCTCGCATGGCTGGTGCCCGACGCGCTGATCCAGATCGTCGGCGCCCCCTCGGCAGTCCTGGGCGCCTCGACGTGGCAGGTCCGCATCCAGGGCTGGGAAGCGACCATCACGGCCGGCAGCTTCCAGCTCAGCCTCGACCTCGACTCGCCGCGGGCCGTCCCGATCGGCAGCGGCGGCGGCTACCAGACGGCCGGCGCACCCGACCAGGTGCGCATCGCATCCGCCACCCACGCGGTCGCCTCGATCGACGGCACCCGCGGCGACGGCCAGTTGGTCATCTACACCCACGGCCCCTACGCATCGACCCCGACCAATGAGTACGGGGTCGAGTGGCTGGTCACCGGTGGCGTCCTGGTGGCCCCGATGCGCGCCCTCGGCAGCACGACGCCGATCACGATCCCCGAGGGGTCCTACGTCCTGTCCGGGCATGGCGCCGAGGGCACGTGGCTGGCGGGCCTCACGGCCGGCGCCGCGGTCACGCTGTACTCGGGTGGCTACCCGACGACGTGGGTGCCGAACCCTGCGACCAGTGGTGGTGGCGGGGGTTCCGGTGGCGGCTCGGGCGGTGGCGGTGGCTCAGGCGGCTCGTCGCGTAGGTCAACGCTCCCGCTGGACCTGGGGATGTTCGACAACTCGGGCGGGGCCAGCAAGCGCACCGACTTCGAGGCGATGGCTGGTCGGTCCCTCGATGTCATCGACTGCCACCCGGCGTGGGAGGACATGACCGGGAATGACTGGTGGTACCGCGATCACGTCGGCATCTCCGGCCTCACCGTCATGGTGTCCGCTCCGCTGTACGGGCCGTCCGGGATCAACGTCTCCTCGGCGTCGACCTGGGGGACGCTCGCCGGCGACCTCGCCTCGGCCGGGTTCACGACCGCCTACTTCCGGCCCGGCGTCGAATTCAACCTCGACAACGAGTCGCCGGCCACGGACTCGAACTGGTCGACATGGGCGACCCGGTTCGAAGAGGTGGCCGACGCGATCCGGGCAGCGATGCCCGGGGCGCGGATCATCCTGTGCCCCAACGAGGGGCTCGGCGCGGGGAACCTGTCGCAGGCCAACACCATCGCCCTGGTGAACCGCCTCGCGCCGAAGATCGACCTACTCGGCCCGGACTACTACGACCAGTGGGAACCGATCTACAACGCCACCCAGGCGGCGGCACGGTTCGGCACCTCGAGCACTTTCGGCACGATGAACTGGTGGCTCGCCAAGGCGGGATCGCTCGCCAAGAATCTGTGCATCCCCGAGTGGGGTGTCTCCTCTGGCTCGCAGTGGGCCGGCCACACCGGCGGCGACAACCCGTTCTACATGCAGTACCTGTGGGACTGGGCCGTTGCCAACGGGCTCGCGATGATCTGTTACTTCGAGGAGCCTGACCCGTACCTGCTCAGTGACATCACTACGTCGGCAACGAACCCCAACGCCCGCGCGGCGTTTCAGGCAAAGGTCGCGCAGTACGCATCGTCGTCCGGCGGTGGGGGTGGCTCTGGTGGTGGTGGTGGCGGGTCATACCCCGCGGCGACGGTCGCCTGCTACAAGAAGATCTGGTCGTCCGACTCGGCGCTCACCGCGATACCCAGCAATGCCACCGAGATTCGGCTGTCCTTCGCTCAAGGCGACCCGCCATCACTGACGGGATTCACCACGGCCGGGCAGTCGTCCATGGCGGCAACGCTCGCCGCTCGGCGCGCTGCGGGGCAGCGCGTCATTGTGTCCGTCGGCGGAGCAGGGGGTGGCCTGAACCCCGCAAACCGCACCGGTTT
>OFQZ01000764.1_pt1 | contig 10294 bp, 13 predicted proteins | sample 1543011 | NCBI WGS metagenome assembly OFQZ01 (sample SAMN07774216, study PRJEB24372) | wastewater metagenome | isolation source: Exp Tend NO 0WW | collected 2016-02 | reverse complement strand
CAGGCATCCAACCACTGGCATCGACATTCTCAATGAAATCTACGTTACCGTCGCCGCCGAAACCGCCGTCAGTGACACCTGCTAGTGGCCCAAGATCTCCCATGTCGGTACTACCGATGACATCTGAGAAGGTCGGAGAAGCAGTAAAAGTAGGTTGCGCAGCAGGGGACAAACTTGCAGCCATCTCATTGATGCCAGCAGTTGTGCCATCATCCATTGCACTGCCAGGAGGGGTTACGAAACTTGGATTGCCGCCAATAACAGGAGCAGTTCCGCCCCCTTGCTCTCCAAAACCGAGGCCATCCTTGAGTTTACTCAACCCCTGCTTGCCAAAGTTATTGAGCAGCCAACCGCCAAGAACAGGAACAAGCGGATTAGTTGCAGCCCCAGTCTTGCTAGTAGTTCCAGCAGTCGTGGTAGTCTTAGCTTGCGTAGCCTGAGCAATAGGAGCAGCAGCGTTAACTGCAATGCTGTTATTAGCCTGTTGGTTTTGCAGGATTGCCTTTGCAGCATCTGTGGAGAGTTGGCGGTTCAGATCTCCCAATGCCAGGTTGAGGCCGCTATTCTTAGAGACTCGCGCCCCAGTACTGTTCGCAAACTGCTGCGTCAGTTCCGGTACCTTAGTGGCACCTTCCCTGAAAATGCTTTCAATCAGCGCAGTCATCTCAGGAACACCAGCCTTGCCATTAGCGAGTGTCTGGTTAAACACTTGCATCAATGGATCAATGTTGGCACTGCTGGTGCTAGTGCTGCTAGTTCCACCAGTCGTAGTCTTCTGCCCCATGATAGAGGTAAGAAGTGCAGGAAGCTGCGACTCGTATGCAATTGGTGTTGCCATGACTTTCTCCGATACTGAGCAATTGCAATTAGTATCTCACAACCGGCTACTAATTGCAAGTAGGGAATGAGGTAACGGGCTGTTACTTAGAAGGTACAGGAGGGACAGGAGCTGCACAGATCACAGCAGCATCAGTTGGGGCAACCTTGCTGGTGATTCCAAGCATGCCATACATGCTGCTGTACAGGGCAATACCGCCACCTTTGGTGCAACTCACACGATTCTCAAACTTTTCCCAGTCAATTGGCAAGCTGCTACAACCGCTAAGGACCATCAGCATTGGGACCAACATTGCGAGTTTCAGATGTTTCATGTTCAGTACCTTTAACCTTTCGTTTGTTCCAGAAAAACCAACCAGCTAAGCGCACACCAATGTAGTAGATTGTAGCAAGTGCTGCATTACTGTTACCTGGGATGACTCCAAACAACTTGTATGGAATGCCCTTTCGTAGGATACATTCATACAGCTTCTTATCTGCGACTGCTCTATCTACTTCTTTGCTTTGATAGTAGTAGTCATGTTCTCCGCAGCAGTCGTAGCCAAAGTTGAAATCTGGTACTGCTGTGCAACCGTCATAGGAGAAACCTTTCTTGATTCCTTCAGCTACAATCTTGCACTGTTCCTTGAAGGAAAGATCGCAGCTACCTAGTTCACCGTTAATTGCACGGACGTCGTATGTCATTGCAACTCCTGCTAGTAGCTAGATGCGTCGTTCAAAGTGCGGAACATCCTTGAAACTTGTCCAGAACATGCCGGCGCTGTTAGCAACATGCAGCGATTCCCAATAGCGACCTACAGGGGTAAGAGCCGGAATGTCATAAACTAACATACCGTCCTTGATGAAGTTGAGATCAATTGCTAGTCGCCGAAGATGGTAGCTGTTGAATGTCTTGCTCTTACCTGTCTTGACGTAGATCTCTTGCTGCTCTCGCGTGCGATAGAGTTCTCCACCAGTAACAGTCCAACCTTGCTCTGTTGCAAACTTGACCAGCTTGCCAACATCTAGTAGGAAAGCTGCTTGTGCAGAAACTAAGACACTCATTGCGGCTCCTAGACTGGTATCCAGTTGAGGGAAATGTCCATCAGCAGGGTTGTTGCGCCAACAGCAACTCCAACAGCTTGAATGTACTCACCTGCACCAGCTGGCATAGTGTTCTGAATTGCACCAGCAACAGATGGTGACAGCCAATACTGCTGTGCAAGTACCATGCCTGAGATGGTGTCAACAACTGCTCGCAGGAAATAGACTTCAACTAGGTCGCCAATAGCAGCTGTGTTGTTTGCAACTCCATGTGCCATCGTCGTAGTTGCATTAGCCTGCGCCAGTCGAACACTCAGAGTTCCTGCATCATCCCACAGGTTGACCATCTCACCAGCAGCAATTGCCTCACTAGCGACAACATACATGCGCTGCGAGTTGCCGAAAGTAAGAGCACCTGTCGCGCCAAGACTGCTCCAATCTGCTGTAGGATATGCCTGGATACCAGTTGCCAGTTCCAGGGCTTCATCAAGATTGTACAGCGCGAGATGAATTGCAACTAGTGCATTGTACAGCTTGGGATCAAGCGTATCATCAGGAAACTGGTTTAGTCCGCGGAGTAACATAGCAATCCTCAGTCGTCACCATCAGGAACTACTTCACTGACATACGCCGACAGGGCAAAAGTTCCTTCGAAGACTAGGATGAAGTTGTTTCCGCTGATGCGCTTATCATATGTCCTGCTGCGGCCAGTACTTGCAGCAAGGTACATGTCTTCAGCAGGTTCCATGTTCATGCCATCTTGACTGACAGCAATCTTTGCAGTAAAGGAGTCACCATAGGCACCTTCTACTGTTGTCAGTTGGTGTTGGATGAAATCAGCGTGACTGATTTGGTGCTTGCCAAGGATGAGCACTCCATTCTCTGCATCTGATGTTTTGTTGTAGGTCATCAAGGTAAGATGAATACTGCCATCCGCCTTGAGGAAAGCAAACACCATCTTGCTGGTAGGATCAATCGCATCAAACGAAACAGCTACTAGATCAGCAAACGTCTTGGTTCCTAGATCGTCAAAGGTTGCAGTGCCAAGATCATCAAAGGTCAGTGCCTCTCCGGTAAATGCTACAGCAAAGCCGAAGGTGAAAACATCAGTGTGTTGAATCTTAATGTTGCCCCAGCGCTTTAGTGCTAGATCGTAGACTAGGCACCAGTCAAATTGTGGCAAGACATTAGGAATTTCAGTTCCCCAAGACAGACACAGCCAGCGATTGCTGATGAGCGCAATCTTAGTGTAGAATTCGCTGAGTGGAGTATCGCCTTCATCAATGATGCCTGCCTGCCAGATGCTGTACTTACGTCCTGCAATGAAATCGTTGACTTCTGCACTAACAAACTCAGAACCTTGGAGAGTTACTTTCTGCAATCCATTCGTTGTCCATGCGTACTGTGCACCGCTCTGAGTATCTTGTGTTGCACGCTCAGGAGCAATAATACCGCCGGCGCCAGCAATCTCCTTAAAGGCGAATGGGGCTCTGACGTTATTGGTATATTGCGCAGCTACTGCATTCTTGAGTGTCCAGATAATGTAGCCACCAGCAACACCTTGCACACTGATGATCTGACCCTTCACATCTTGTGGAGTAGCATAACCAGCGCCAGTGGTGTTGCTGGGAGTGAAGTCGGTTGGATCAACCAAGCTGCTCCAGTAGACAGTAATGTCGGTGAAGATGATTAGGTAATTGTTGCTCGCACCAACCCCCATAATATCAGCAGCGACAACTCCTGGCGGATAGGTAATTGTTACTGGGAGAAAGTTGACCCCATCATACTCATAGATGTCATCGCCGGCGTAGGATACAAATGTCCTGCCATTGACGTAAGCGCGAGTGACAAGCGCAGTAGTTGCAGCAATAGGATCGGTGCTTGTCCAAGTTGCAGCAGTTGGATCGAAGATGTAGTTAAGGCCGCCAGCTGGAGAAAACAGCACGTTGTTCTCAACAGCATCTCGCAGCATGAATGCTTGGTCAAATTCAACAGCACCACTCACACCACCAACAATCTCCAACAGCTGCACTGACATGAAGCCTTCTGCTGTTGGCAGAACATTCTCCATGTAGATGACTTGAGGAACATTGAGGTCTGCAGATTCATCACTTCCATTGTAGAAGCGAGGAAGATTCCTGCCATAGTCAAGCTGTCCTTGAATGACAGTTCGCCCCTCTAGCGCTGCAATTAGCGGCCAGCGTGCTGCTTTAAGACTGCCAGAAAAGCGATAGTGCGGCATGAGTTGCGCCAGTCTGTTAGAATGTCATCGGGCGAAGATACTCAATATCAATTTGCTGCAAATCTTCTGCAACTGCAGGATCGCCAGAAGCAGTAGTTCCAAGGGGAACAACCATGATCTGCTTGATTGCCAGTGTGTATGTTGGATCTTGCATTGCTACGATGAAACTAAATGGCACCATCGTAGTATCATCAGTATCAGGCTTGTAGTAGAACTGTGCAATAGCAACTTCTCCTGCACCCTCATCCTTAAGACCAACAAGACCACAACTACCTAGCGGCTCAAAGAAGTATCTTGGAGAGAAGCCACTGACTCGATAGTAACCTTCATAGCCAGCCAGTACTTGGAATGCATTGCCGTTCCAAGTTACTCCCGCAGATGTGACGTAGGTTGTAGTTGTTTGAAGGATCACTTCAACCTGAGTACTGACAGGTCCAACGCTCCAAGGAGTGCTATCTTGTCCAGCAGCAAGGACAGACAACCTATTCTGGTTAACCTCCTTGAGTGCAATGAATTCAGGAGGAGTAACATCCCGTACAATGTCAGTAACCGTCGGAGTAGCAGAGTCCCATGGATCAGCCATATTACTTCCCCAAAAAATCAGCAGTAGGAGACTCAGAATCTCCTGTCCTGCGACTGCTGTTTATGTGTTTCTCGTAGAGTTTCCACTGACGATGCTTGTAGTACCAGTTGACGAAGAAGCCAAGCACAGCAATGATTGCGCCAACAATAGCTACAAACTCGTTTGCGGTTAGTCCTGCAAAGATTGCCAGTCCACTGCCTCCATACATGGCAGTAGGTGGAACAACCCTTTGCGCTAGCGCAAGGACTGTAGTATCAACTGAAATTTGCTGGAGTTCAGCGGGGCTGCTCATTATGCGGGCACCTTAGTAGTCTTGGCTGCTACAGCCTCTACCTTTGCAGCAAGTGCAACTTCCTTCGCTGCCAAATCTTTTTGCAACTGCACAATCTCTGCTTCCTTGTTGCTAAGCAGTGCGTCCTTTTCTTCCTTGATGCGAACGGCTTGTTCTTCTGCCGCCTTAGCTCTTGCAGCTTCATCTGCCAGTGCAGCATTCTTAGTTTTAAGCATGTCGGCGCTCTCAACTACATGCTGCGCCCTGTAGGAGTTTCCAGCACCGTCAACTACTTTCTGGAAATACGCTTCAACTGTCAACACTTTGGCATCTGGATTAGTCAGATCATGATGCGCCATTGCAGCAGTCCAGCCTGCGAGTTGTTCGTCAGTAACATCAGCAGTTAGTTTCGGCATGATTACTCCTTAGGAGATTGTTGAGGATGCTTGAAAGGAATTTTCTGGGATGCTGCTTCACGTTCAAAATGTTGCAGCTTAGCAGTCAGTACTGCTACTTTCGCCTCTAGTTGAGCAACAGCATTAAATGCTTGGTCTCGCTGGAAAGTGAGAGCATTGATGAATGCTTGACTACCAATTTGCTCGTCAGTGAGGGGAGTTTGTTCGGGGGACATTGTTGGTTCCTTTAGGCGAAGGTTACAGACTTTGTAGTTCCGCCATCGCGCAGGAATAACTGAGCCCCGACGCGCCACATATCGCCATCTACAGGGGATGTGGGGGCGACACCTGCTGTAAGTCTTAAAGAAGATCTAGTGGTAATAGAGGGCGCAATGTTAAGCGTTGTGCTGCTAGACTGGGCAATTCCAATATTAGCCACACCATCAATGGAGGCGTTTAAGCCAACAATGACGGAAGAACCAACATACAAATTTCTCGGCCTCGTCGCCCCAGAAGCTCCAATGTCGTAGGTGTTGTCTGTTACTGCGAGGAAGTGTCCCGAGGGGTTGACTTGCCACCTGCCGGTGTTAGCCGTTCGAATATTAAAATTGGCACTTCCACCAGTGCCGACCGTTAAATCTCTAGCACTGCCCGTACCCGCGTTTTCAACCAGCAAGAACGCATTGCTCCCGGACCAAACCATTGCCAGCCGCTCGTAGTTACTCGCATCCGTATACGTGTTGTACACGCGGAAGGTTTGAGCATTCGTCGTGCGCCTCTGGGCGAGAGTGTCGGCGGCATCGCGAATCAGTGTTAAATCTGTACTACCGCCAACAGTTGCAGCAAATCCAAAATCAAGCAGTGTGCGGAAGCTGCCAGCGTACATAGCTCCGCTACTTGTCATAGCTCCAACTTCACTGCTCGCCAACTGCCAGCTTTGCAGCTTCCCACCCCCACTCCCAAACGTCCCGCTAGGATTGACGAGCAGGGCAATTCCTGCTGCTGTGGAAGTCTGCGCGAATGTGGGGGAGATTGCTACTGCGGTTTGAGTGCCGGAGGCGGCAGATAGACCAGTCCCCGTACTAGCCAATTCACTCCATGTGCCAGTATTTGGAGCGCCTGATGTCAGCGTATGCTGAATGACGGGGAGCGCCCCGTTGTTCCACTGGGTGTAAGCCACTGGAGCTGTCGCACCGTCAGCAGAGGCTGCTCCAACTCGGAGAGAACGGGCGCTCCCACTCCCATCATTCTGCGTCCAAATCCGCGCGACGTTGCTGGACCAGTCCATCCGCAGCCGCTCGTAGTTAGCATCTCCAGGAACACCTAGATTGTATGCTTCAATTACTCCACCAGAAAAAGCTGCAATTCTAGCAGTACCGTACAGACTTTGCGCGGTAACTGCAAGATTAAGTGTAGGCGGAGTTCCTCCAGTTTTTACTTCCAGTGTTGCAACATCCCCGTCAGCCATCAGTTCCAGGAAAGCAAAATTGGTAGGAGTGTTGAGATAGTGCGGGATGGAAAGCCCAGTGATCTCTGTGTTAGCGTAGTCAGTAGGAGTAAGCACAAGTGCACCATCTGCGTTTGCAGATAGCACCAATTCTTCTTGCGGACTGCTTCCTGGGATGATCAATTCCAAATCAGTTATTGGCATTCCACCGCTACCACCTAGCAGATAGAACAATCCATCAGGACCTAGTGCGTAGGGACCGCTGTTATCTCCATCGGCAGCATACCAGAATCCATTCTTGCCTTGCGTAAAACTGCCAGAGCCGACAACACCGTCACCTACAAGGAACAGTGCGCCAGTAGGGCCAAGTGCATACGGCCCACTAGCATCAGAGTCCTTGTACCAGTAGCCGTTTGCTGCTTGGGTGTAACCAACAGGATATGCCATAGTGTGTTACCTTTATCTTCCTGCTGTGGATAGAAAGTTTACTCGCAGATCGTGGTAGAGACCGCTGGAGAAGTTGATGGGTGGGATGTCGCCAAGCACGATGTTAGCTTCTTTCATTTTCGCATCATTGCCGCTGCGGTTCCACACCAGTCTTGCTGCATACCAGACGATAACATCTGGAAAAGATTCAGCAATCCAACTGTTGTAGGTGTCAGGATCAAGGTTAGGTGACTGCCACCAGTTAGTCCTAGCTCCATACATGCCACTGACACTGTAGACATTGAGTGACGTTCCTGCCAACCAAGCAACCCAAGGCTTCTTGACTCCTGGGTAGGATGGTTCATAGATGCCATCAATCTCGCAGAGTTCTACAACTGGCGCACTCAGCGGCTCAGAATCAACATCTAACAATTGAACTGCCGAAACGTCCCTGAATCTCGTAAAGGTGCTAGTCGTTGGAATTGCCAACTCGTTGACACTTTCTCCACTAGGATCGACGTAATCTGTAATGACCAAGTCGCGAGGAAACTTATCCAGCAGATGCGCCCTCATGGTTCCCTGCTTGAGGCCAAGAATGGTTTCATTCACCAACCCTGGGCGGTTAGTCAGAGTGACAACATCATCAACTAATCCATCCCAAAGTGCGGTAGGCATAGCAGCTTGTCCTAGTTATTCAGCAACAGCGGCAGCAGAAGTCACAAGAGTGCCAAGCTTAGCCTGGATAGCAGTAATTGCAGGATTCACAGCACGGTTAGCATCTTTCAGCACATCGCCTGCAGCATTCGCAGCATCAACAGCAGCTGGGAGTTTAGCAGCAGCGGCGGCAGGATCTGCAACCTGCTCTGCATCAATCACTTCCCAGATGGTAGGAGATGATTTAACACACTTCTCAAGCCATGCAATCTCTTCAAGATCATCAGTGACGTGAGTGCCGTGACCAGTCTTCACACCAAGTTGCACTTGCTCAATGCGACCACCAAAACGAATAACACGCCCAGACGGGGTGATCGTAGTAGATCCAGCATGAAGACACATGAAAGTGCGAAGCTTCGGCGCCCGACCTTGCGCCTTAAGAGCAGCAGCTTCTTCAAGACGGTGAGTCAGCGCAGATTGATAGTTGAGAACAGCAGCTTGATCGGCCATGATAATTTCCTGGAACAGGTTGAGGGAGATTTTGTAGTTACTAACACAGGTTGGCAGAGAGTGGAAAAAGCGGGGTGGTAGCATTCACGCCAACAACAGCTACCACCCCTACTGAAAGCCATTAACTTGCCTGTTAACAGCTACCCTCGAAAAGAAGTCGTCAAACGAGGGGGAGACAACTTGCAACCTACAACATTAACCAGTAACACCAGCGGTGAAGTTGTACAGCACAGCATTGGCATCAGGGTTCTTGACAAGGCAGGTCAGTTCGCTGGTGAGAGTCCCACCGACAGAATCAACACCGTTGTCAACAACTTGGCCGCTGAGGTTGTACTCGCGGTTCTGGGTTTGCCGACCAGACATGTACGCCTTGTTGAAGGTGTTCAAGTCAACAGCAATTGCCATCTTCGCCCAAGTGCTAGACTGGCCGTAAGCATTGAACAGAGGATGCTCAATGATACGGAAGCGGCCGCGCGGGATCTTGAAACTATCGAATTGCAGACCCCAGCTGGTTTGTCCATCCTCAATGAAATACGTGCCGTTGGCGCGGAAGATCTGGTGCAGCACGCGACGAGCAAAACCACCAACAAACAGCAGTCGCTCAGACGGGCCGGACGGATCAGTTGCTACGTTGAAGCACGGGTCCAGAGCAGCTTCCAGCTGGGTATAGCTGGTAGTAGAACCGAGCGTAGTGACGTTGCCAGATGCACGCTGAGTAGTTGCAGAAACCAGGCCATCCATCGTGTGGAAAGGCTGGTTGTTGCGAGAACCCATGAACATCTGACCAAAGAAGAAAGCCTTCTCAATGTCACCAGCATGGAACGCACCACAATCACGCTGCGATTCAGCAACAGCAGTGTCGCCAGCAATCAGGAAGGTCGCGCGAGTGGTCTCGCTAACAGCCCAAGAGTTGCGGAAGATCTGCGTGTAGTTGATGATACGCTGCGGCAGGATGATGAGCGACTGAGGACGCAGCGAAGCTTCCTCGTAGGCATTACCAACCATCCACAGGCTAGTCGCAGTGTTGATCGTCGCCGGAGTAACAGTTCCGACAGCGCGCTGCACAGAAACTGACGTCGGGCTGATAACACCAATCACCAGCATGTTTTCATTGGTGCTGTCCGCACGCATGATCATGCCAGGGATGATGTTAGCAGTGCTGACCACGGTAATGGTCGTAGCACCAACAGCAGTAGAGCCGTTCGTCACCATCGACGGGAACAGCATCGTCTTGCTAAAGTAACCATGCTCGATTTGGCGAGCAAGTTCATCCTTCAGCATAGAAGTCATACCGAACAACGGAGCTTGCCCGTTCGGCATCAGTCGCATGATAGAACTGGAGAAGCTCTTCTCAGCGAGGTCCTGCGCAAGAGCAGCAGTATTGTATGCACCAACAGCCATGATATTTCCTTTGAAGTGTGCGTTGAACTTACAGGGTGGAAGAACGCAGACCTTCAATGGTCGCGGTGGGGTTAGCGGTGACAGCAATGTTGCTGGCAGTAGCAGTACTGTCAACCGTAGTGGTCACAGTTCCAGCGTTGGGATTAACAACACTGATGACAGCAGCAGCACCAATGCCAGTACCAGTTACAGCCATACCCGGTTGCAACTGTTTCAGGTCCGCAGCACTGATGTTACTCAGCACCTTACTGGCATTAGTCGTAGTGCAGGTGAAAATCTTTGGCGGAAAGTGCGAAACGATCGTGCAGAGAAACTCTCGCACAAGCGACGCAGCAATTGCAGTGTTAGACCCAAGAGTCCAACCAGTGCCAATGGTGATGGTATTGGCCTGCGCAACAGTGTTGCGAATGATGAACGTGAACGTGTCCCCAGTACTTAGATTGGGACAAGCCGCGATGATAGCAGAAACTGCAGGCAACGTATCTGCATACGCACCAACAGGACC
>OFQZ01000763.1_pt1 | contig 10325 bp, 22 predicted proteins | sample 1543011 | NCBI WGS metagenome assembly OFQZ01 (sample SAMN07774216, study PRJEB24372) | wastewater metagenome | isolation source: Exp Tend NO 0WW | collected 2016-02 | reverse complement strand
AGACCGGGGCTGCCCTCCGCCAAGCGGGGAGACGCCCATCGAGCCGCCTCCGCCCACCATCAATGATCGCGATTCGCGCAACGCTCCACCCCCGGCACCTCCACCGCCGGGGCCGTACACCGGTCCGCTGCTGCTGAATATTCCGCTGGTGCAATCTGCTGGTGATCCGTCTCACATGGCTAAGCTACAGGCTGCTGTCGATCTGATCCGCGCACACTCCAGCGAGTACACGGTAACCCAGATCGGCGTGCTCCAGCTTCTCACGAGGATCGAGATTGGCGTGCAGGGACCGTTCGTCAACGTGTTCACGGGCGTGTTCAGCTTGACGCCAGCCTACATCTCGGCCAGCAGCGTCGTGTGGCTCGCGTCGGCCATTGCGCACGATGCCTACCATATTGAGTTGGCGCGGACGAACCAGTACTGGATGGGCGCGGATGCCGAGCGGGCCTGCGATCAGTTCCAGATCGCGGTAGGGTCGCTATTCGGATTGTCCTGGGGCGGGCGGGATTGGCAATGAGCGGGACGTGCCCAAGATGCGGCAAGTGGTCGGACGACTTGGCCACCGCCTATTTTTATCTACCCGCCAGCGTCGCGACGACGATAGTTCACGAGTCGTGGGCCTGCTGGGAGTGCAGGACGTATTCCGCTCGATCGATGTGGCCCAGGGCTACCCGGTGGGGTACCAGCGCCGTGCTGGGCAGGATCGTTCTCGCGCTGATCCTGCTGGCCGCCACCGCCCCTGCGGCCAACTGGCGCACCATCCGTCGCGCCACGCTGTCCATTGCCTGTAGCAGCATGGCTGCCGACGCCTACACGACGATGGGGCCACGCCGGATCGAACTGACCCCGTGGCTGCGCCGACCGGACGGCCACCCCGCCATGGGGCGCATATGGGCGCTGAAGGCGGGGGCCTGCGGCGGGCTGGCGGTGGTGCAGGAGGCGTGGCCGTGGCGCAACGACAAGGCGTGGACCGCAGCGAACGTGGGCACGGCTGCAGGGCTCGGGTGGGTGGCGTGGAGGAACACGAGGCGATGAGAAAATTATCCGCGCGCTGGTGGGTTACCGACCGCCTGCTACAGTGGCGGATGATGACCGCGTGCGGGGATACCGATATGCCGTTCTGCCTGTTCCCGTGGGGTAGCGCATGACCCTGGAGCGCCTCATTAGCGTGATCGGCGTTCTGGTGCTGCTAGGCGGCATCCTGATCACCGCTGGTGCGCAGATGGAGCGGCTCAACCAGCTTCGCGCGGAGATGGCGGAACTGCGCCAGAAGATTGATGCGGTGATGGTGTACGTGGGTGATGCGGAGGCGCGAAAATGGCGGGCGAAGAAGGCCGCCCGGTAGCAGGGGCGGCCCGTGGACTGGGCCCTAGGTACCCCAGACCAGCGAGAAGAAGTCCATCGCGAACTGAATCAGGTTCAACATGCTCATGTAGTGCTTATCGAGCGACGAACCTCTCTGCAATAATGAAAATATGACATTCCGCGTGCTCAATCCCGACGGTAGCGTGCCCGACCTGGAGCAGATCGCGCTCAATGAGGACTGGGCCAAGGATCTGATGTACTGCGATATGGACGGTAGTGGGTCAGTTTGAAAGTGTGCCGTGAATTACATATTTGTAGGTGACCACACCCGTGATGCGATGGGGGCTTGGGGCAGAACAAAAAGGGGTCGCCGTCCGGCAAGACGGGCGACCCTCACAAGGCTAAAGAAATCGCAGATTTTCAGAAGCTTAAACAGTCAAATCTATTGGACACCCAATGGCCCCTTCGTCATCAGGTTGGGCGGATTCTTCGACGGAGGAATTATGCCGAACATTCCGAGGAATGCCGCCGTCTTCTGTGCCGCCCCGATCAGCATGAACTGGCAGTTGTCCAGGGTGCTATCGGTGAGTGCAAAGTCAGCACCGCTGTACATGATTTTGCAGTTGGTGTACTTGCAGTTCACCAGATGCTTGTCGTCGAGACTAATGGTTTTCCCATTAGCTACTTCATTTTCAATGACTTGCATAAAATCTCCTTGGGTCGCGTCAATAGACACACCATGAGCCGCTTGACTGGGCGGGAGATTTTCAGGTAAGCTGAGTGTGTCTAGGACTGAGCCTACCTGTAGATCCCATCGCCCGACCTACACATTATGGTGTAGGTCGGTAGAACAGTCGCCTTCTATTCTCCCTCAAACATATGGGCTACGCAAGTTGTTAAGTGTTGTGTATGCAATAGATTACAGTTGCCAGGGCAAAGGTATCCCGGAAGACCTTTTGCTCTTCTAGCCTGCGTCGTGCGACAATAGGATATGCCTACACGCTCAAGCAAGCCGCCGCGCGATACGAACCAACTCGCGAAGTTCATCGTGGATAAGGCTACCGGGAACCTGCCGGATGATCCGAAGCCGGAGCGTGAGAAGAACCCCGCTGCCGTAGCATTGGGGAAATTGGGCGGGGCGAAAGGTGGCAAGGCCCGCGCTCAGAAGCTTACGTCAGAGCAACGGGCCAACATTGCCAAGAAAGCCGCAAAGAAGCGGTGGGGTTCCGAGTAGCCATCAGAGATCTACGGATTCCTCAAACAGTGGAAGCGTTTCGTTGTACCTAGGGGCTACGCGGTTCATACCTTTCATAAATATCTCCCATTCGTCGTTTGCCGCTCCTAGCACGATGATAGTATCCAGGAGCCTATCAAGCGCTGGATGGCCAACGTCTGACGATAACCACTGAAACAGCTTGTTCCGTCGCCGCCCTTTTTCGTCTTTTGGAGAGAGCCGTCTTAATTCTTCCAACACTCCTGGAGCTAGGCGCCTATAAACCAAATCTGCCGTAATCTGTGCCATTTGCATCGGGCGCTTCGTACTGCTTGCGTCAAACTTCCAGCCCTTGAGCCTGAAGATATGCCGATAAAACTCTCGTGAGAATTTTGGCGCCCACTTTGCGAGTTCTTTCCCAATGAATTGGGTAAGTATCTCCTGAAGGGCGAGACGATCACGAACCTCCTGATAACCCGTGGCTTCATCCACGAGTGCGGTGATACCTACTTCGGCAAGCCCCCGCATCAAGATGTCGGCGGCGACGGCTAGGCTCCGCTGCTTAGGCGCCAAGCCATCTGCGTCCCGCGCTCGGAGGAAGACATCGCAGATCTTAGGAAACAAGTCGGCCCGTAGGCCGTATGCTGCCTTGGCGCCAGTGCCCTTGATGCGATATAAGTATCGCTCTTCCAGGCCCTCCTTGAGTTCTGGCCTTGCGTCGATAAACGGGCGTAGATTGTGCGCGGATGGGATGACGGGAAGGTTGGCGCCATCCTGGTCAACCTTCATTCTTCGCCAATGCGATCCGCCCCGCTTTCCGCCAAAAGCCTTGACAAGCCCGCGCTCGGAGACTAGTCGCAGTCCGCTTGGAAGAACAGCGCAAGGCACTTCTGTCCCCCCAATCTGGATGTTTCCGCCGAACGTAGTTTCAATCACATTGCCCTTGGCGCCATGCCATCTGGCCGACGCCGCAAGCCTAGCTTGCTCACTTCTTTGCTCAGGCGCCATGCTCGCCGCCCATGACGCCCGCGATGGCTGCTGGCTTGGCTCAGCGGGCGTGGACGGTTGAAGAGATCGTGGAACTGCTCGATGGTTCAAACTGACCCACTACCATATGGACGGCTTCGCGGTGGGCGAGGATGGGCTATTGACGCTGCTGGATGAGTGCGGCAACTACGCCAGCCCGCCGATCGATCGGTTTCGCGTGGTGGCAGAGCCGTCGTACGCAGGCTCTGCGCACGTAGCGTTCCTCGACGGCTAACCGCGCTATCCTATAGATCTCCTGTTCACCTCAGCCGCTCCTCACCGGGCGGCTTTTTTATTTGGTGCGGAGGTGCATTAAATCGTGGCAGGAGCGGCAATAAAGCTTCACGTCTTCGGGGAGTTCATGGCCGAATCGTTCGTACGTGATATGATGTGCGTCTACCGGACCCGCCTTGCCGCACCGTTCGCACGCCATTCCGCGCGTGACGATGATGTTATGCCGAAACAACTTCCATTCGTCAGAGTTTATGTGCGCCACATACCCTGCGCTAAGGTGCGTTTTCTTTGGCCGGGGTTTAGGGAGATCGGCTGGCGGATGCTTCCGCTTAGGCTCGCGCTTGCCAATCGGCTCTCTGCCTGGGAACCATTCCTTCTCGGATTCCAGCATGTAGAGCGTATGGCACCCAGGGCATTCCAGCCACCTTTTGAAGTAGTACCCGCCCTTCCCCTGCTTCTTCCTCTCTGGTGGCTTGAGATGGCGCTTCTCGACTACCTTGGTATGGCACTTTCTGCACGGTTGCCCAGCTTCCGTAATGCGTTCCTTGGATGAAATCGGAGGGGTCTTCCATCCAGAGAGCGGCTCTCGACGCTTTGTCTTGGAAGCCACGTCGGCGATGCGGGTCCATGAAGAGACGGGTCCTCCGGACATTTTTTGTTTAGAATAGTGTTTAGCCAAGTAGCCTCCTTACAGGCGATCTGGTCAGGCCATCGCGTAGCGCTCTAACGCTGCACGGTGGCCGGCTCTCTATTGTACCAGCTCTACGCCCGCCCGCGAATTTCCCGCAAGCCGCCAGTTAGTTGTAATATCAACCATCCAACCTATAAATTACACTTATACCTATCTTTTACTATTGACACTTCGACAATAGAAGCCTAGAGTCATAACTGCATGGCAGATCAAGCGGCTGAGGAAATCCGAAAGCAGTTCAACATCGAACTTCCGGAAGACCTCATTATCAAACTGAAAATTGCGGCGCTCGAACGCCGTGTTCCGGTACGGCAGATTGTTGAAGACGCTTTGCTCCGTGAGTTGAACGGTGGCAAGGCATGAAGCGCGAACCGGGCTCCCGCATCGGGGCGTTGCAATCCGCGAATCAGTCGGAAGTGCGGCTGTTCGGCTACGGCACGTACCAAGGAGACCACGTTCCACCGGATGACGTGATGGGACCGTTCAACTCCAGAATAGGGCTGTTCGGATGCCGGAATCCCAAGCTCGTGATGGACGATGGCACTGTGGTCTGGGGCTGCGAATGCTGGTGGGGGCCGGAAGACCAGATCGCAGAAGCGATTGCTGGTCGAACGGTCGTAATCGTTCAACCCGCGCGCACGCCCTGCACTGATGCGGAGCGTGAAGAGGCGGCTAGCATCATGGCCGAAGCGAAGAGAGCGGTTGACGCGATGGTGCTTGGAGACAAGGCATGACACAGGAACTAACCCAAGAGCGCATCGACAAACTAAGAGTCTGGTGGATTCCCCAAGTGCCGATGAAAGCGTTTCACGTGCCGGTGGCATCGCCCGAAGAGGCTGCGTTACTGCTGGACGTGCTGGCCAAGTACGACAAGTTTCAGTTTGATAACCACATCAAGCCGGATTACTGCAATGCGGGCGGATTGCAGGTGTGGGACTTGGATAGCGACGGAGAAGGTACTCCGGGCTGGGTTGACTGGTACGACGACGAGGGCAGGGATATTGACGAGTGGAAGAAGCGGTGAGTGAATCCTCCTGTGATCTGGGGCGAGGAGCCTAGAGGCACACCGGCCCCGATTTTTCAGGAGATGAACAGGAGATCAGGAATGACAGCATATTGGCTGAGGTTTACTGATGGCTCTGAGGCGTGCTGCGAAGGGCAAAGCCCTTACGACGCTAAGACCATCGCAGAGAAAATCACTGGAAAAATAGTAGCGGGCGGGAAATACGACAAGATTGAAGCCAAGGTGTTGCCGTATCCGGCTAATCCGATTATTTGGCAGTTCGATCATCCAGTGAATGGAAAGCGCCCGCCGTTTTGCCATAGCCCGCGCCAGTGCGCTGGTCGATCTTCGTGCCCGCAGCGGTATGCGTGTTCCGAATGAGGCACACCGACCATTTTTGTAGGGAGATGAACGGGGGAGGGGACAGTGATGACGGGCGAATTATTAACGGTTGAGCAGTTATTACAGTGGATCGAAAACGTTGCGCAGGAGCACGACCGATGAACCCACACTACGACGCACGACAAGTGAAGCGGCTCGTCGAGTCCGCTACGTCGCCGGATCAGCGCTGTGTTGTAACAGCGGAAGATGATGTGCGCTGGCTATCACGCAACGCTGAGATACAGCAGGACCAGATCAATCGGCTCATCAGCCTGCGATACGAAGATCGCTGCCGCGCGGCAAACTGGCGCGGCGCGTTTTGCGGCCTGCTGCTGGTCCATGTGGCGGGGTTTCTCGCCGCTCTGACCGGCAACGTGCCGATGTTGAGGTGGTGAGCCATGAAGAACAACAAATGCCCGCTGTGCCAATTGGGTCGGATGTTGGACGATGCCGAAAAGCACTACCCTGTGGCGAATTCTGCCTTGTCGATGATTCGCGTGAAGTTCGACGCGTTATCGCGCCGCGATCCCACGCAAATCGAAGCCATCTGTGTTGGCCACCGCAGCACGCCGCTTGATTTCATTGCGGCTTGCTCGTCGGTTGAAGGGAGGCTGGCGAGATTGGACGGTGACAAGCGATTTGCTTTGTTGGCGAAGAGGTGGCAGGGATGCAGAAGCTAAGCCCACAGAGCGCAAACAGTTCGCCTGCGATGCGATCAAGATAATCATGGGCCATCGCGAGTACAGCGACGGGGCGGTGCGCTTGCGCAACTTCATCCGCATCAACTACCACGTTCAGTATGCGCTTTGCACGTGCCGGGAAATCTGGCGGGAATACCTGCGGAGAACAAAGTGATGGACGTAGAAATCAGGATCAACGGTTCCGCTAAGCTGCGGCTCATCCCGACCACACCCCTTGAGGTGCTGGTGATCGGCACGATGCTGGACCTGGCCAAGCGCGGAGTGCGCGTGGTGATGGAAGCGGATGGCGACGTGGCCGTGATCGCGGTGCAGGAGTTGGTGAAATGAGCGACTTCGCGCTGGGCCTGCTGCTCGCGGTGCTATTCATCGCCTGCGCGGCGGGCATGTGGATATTCTGCGAGTGGCTGTGGAGGGACTGGCGATGAGCAAGGTAAGCATAGCAATTCGCGATCCGAAGTACAACATAGTCGCGACTGTGAATGCCTGGAAGCTGAAGGACTTTCCAGAGTTCGCGGTGCATAAGCATTACAAGTTCTCAGGGGGCTGGACTGTTTCGCACGTGGGAACGGGTTTCGCTCTGCTGGGGTGGCCGACGGGCGATAAAGCTACTGCGATGGAAGCAGCGACAAAGTTCCTGCACGCCAAAGATCCCAGTGCTATCGCAAAGGCGGTTGCGCTGGCGAAACGTAAGATTCGGGCGGTAAAGGCGGCACAATGAGCGGCTACCTACCAGACGACACACCGCAGTGGATGGTAGACCGCGCGGCCTGGGACGATGGCGATCTGGCCGGGCGCTATGAGCCGGGTTGCGAACTGAGCGCCATTATCAACATTGGCCCGCTCGACGTGGCTGCGATGCAGGCAGCTTTGGACCGTTTGAAGGCCACGCTGAGCGACGATGAGCGGGCGGCGGTGCGGCAGGTATTCACGGTGCAACCGAAATGAAGGTAAACAGGGAAGTATCGCAGGTTCATCGCCGGGTGTACTCGGCCTGGAAGCAGTCCATCAGGCCAAGCGCCAACGACAAGCGGGCATGGTCTGTACTACTCGGCGAGTTGCTCCATGAGAATACCGAGTTGCGCCGAAAGTTGGCCGCAATGAGGACGAAATGAACTGGACCTGCATCTGCGGCGCTCAGTGGCGGCAGCACCTGTTATCCGCGCCGCGGCAGGTCTGCCCGGAGTGCGACAGCTCGATCTGCGCGAAGTGCGACCTGGTAAGGTGCCAGCAATGCAAGGCGGCGCTGCACGAGGCGTGCGCGTACCGCATCGTCGAGGATTATTATTGCTGGAACTGCTACACGGCGGTGATGCGCGAGGCGCTGAAAAATGCGCCGCTGGATGAGCGCCTGGCGAAGAGCTTGGTGTGGGCGGAAGAGAAAAAGGACAAGGGCGCAGTCCATCCGCTATTCGGAGAAATCATGGGCGCGCACTTTGGAAAAGGATGGAACGGATGAGCCGTGAGATTGTGGTTGCGAACCAGCAGCCGCTGGAAGTTGCCCCGCGCAACATGAGTGTGGCGATGCTCGACGTGATCGCGCGGGCGGCATCAGACAGCAATGTTGATGTCGCCAAGATGGGAGCCCTGCTGGAGATGCAGGAACGGATCATGGCAAAACAGGCAGAGGCCGAGTTCAATGCGGCTATGTCTCGCCTGATGCCGCGGCTGCCGCGCGTGACGAAGCGCGGCAAGATCCAGTATGAGGACAAGAAATCTGGCCGCATGGTGGCGACCCCATTCGCTAAGTACGAGGACATCGACGCGGTGATTCGCCCGCTTTTATTTGAAGAGGGTTTCTCGCTTACGTTCGGGACGGCGGCGAGCGACAAGGCGGCGGGTCTGACGATTACCGCTAGGCTGAGCCATTCTGGAGGGCACTCGCGCACGGATTCGATGCCGCTTCCATTCGATACGTCCGGTTCTAAGAACAGCATACAGGCCGTAGGGTCAACAATGCAGTACGGAAAGCGGTACCTCACCACTGCGATGCTGAACATTATCACCGAGGGCGAGGACAACGACGGGAACATCACCGGGGCAATTACGGAGAAGCAGGTAGACACGATTGAGGATATGCTGCACGCTTGCGGAATGAGCAACGAACCCCAGCGGTCAAAGTTCCTTGAGGTAATAGGGTTCCAATCGGTGCAGGAGATCCACAAGGCGGCTTACCCGGCTGCGGTGAACTTTCTGCAAATGAAACAGCGGAAGGGCGCATGATCTGGCACGACGTGGAGCAGAACACGCCAGAGTGGCTGGTGCTCCGGCTCGGTATCCCGACATCGTCGGAGTTTCACCGGATCATCACGCCGAAGAACCTGAAACTCTCGGCGCGGGCGGATGAGTTGATGCACCGGCTGCTGGCCGAGTGGATAACCGGGGAACAGGTTGAGAACTTCGAGAGTAAGTGGATGGAGCGCGGTCACGAGTTTGAGCCGAAGGCGCGGGCTGCTTACGAATTACTGACCGGGGCTGAGGTGACGAACGGAGGATTTTTCACGACAGACGATGGGCTGATTGGGTGCTCCCCGGACGGGCTCGTGGGAGCGAACGGTGACCTGGAGCTGAAGTCACCGCTTCTGCACACCCAAGTGGGCTACGCGCTGACCGGATCGGTTGGGGATGACTACATGGCACAGTTGCAGGGACGGCTCATGATCCACGAGCGTGAGTGGGTGGACATCTTTCCGTACCACCCGCGACTACTCATCCCCCCGTTACGGATCTATCGCGATGAGGAATTCATTGCGGCGCTGTCGAAAGCGCTTAGTCAGTTCGTGGAGAAGATGGTGCGCGCTCGCGAAGAACTGGAGAAACGGTTCGGGCCTTTCGTGCGCATGGAAATACAGGAACAGAGCGAGAGCAAGCACTTCCTAAACGATGAGGACGTTGAATATATCGTAGCCCGCTATCAGGCGGATGGAGTGTTTCAGGAATGACGACCGTGTACTTCGATTTCGAGACCTCGGGGCTGCTACCGTCGAACCCGAACATTCAGTTGGCGGCGCTGGCGGTCAATGAACAGTGGGAAGAACTGGAGACCTACGAAGCTAAGATTCAATTCGACATTGCGAAGGCCGATCCGGAGGCGCTGAAGATGAACCACTTCAACACCGAAACCTGGAAGGAATTGGCGATCCCGGTTCCGTTGGTCATCAGTACGTTCTCGGCATTCCTGAAGCGGCACTCGTCGATTGAGATGGTATCGAAGCGCACCGGGGCTCCGTATTCTGTGGCTAGGCTGGCCGGTCACAATGCGGCTACCTTCGACGGACCCCGCCTGAAGGACATGTACGCGCGGGAGTTTTTGCCCGCACATCCGCAGGTACTGGATACCCTGCAATTGGCGCTGTGGTACTTCCTCGGGACGGAAAAGAAGCCGGATAGCCTGCGGCTTGAGAAGCTGTGCCAGTGGTTTGAGATCGAACTGCCGAACGCGCACGATGCGCTAGCAGACGTTCGGGGAAGCGTGGCCATCGCAAAGGCTATGACATGCGGGTTTCATGCGAAATAGCGCTGCCCACGGTAAAGCCGCTGATCGGAGTGGCGTTGTTGCGATGAGAGAATGGCGGGAATCCCGCTATGGGTTGGAGAAGGAGAAACGGTGAGCGAAGACGTAGTAGACGTGATAGACAAAGCGTCTGATCACATTGACGCATTGGATCAGTTGGGGCCAGCGCTGAAAACCGAGAGAAAGAAGTGCGAAGAGCGCATCTTGGCGATCAACGCAATGCTCAAGAGAATGGGCGAACTAAAGCCGCAAGTGGGCCG
>OFQZ01000760.1_pt1 | contig 10369 bp, 20 predicted proteins | sample 1543011 | NCBI WGS metagenome assembly OFQZ01 (sample SAMN07774216, study PRJEB24372) | wastewater metagenome | isolation source: Exp Tend NO 0WW | collected 2016-02 | reverse complement strand
TTAGTCATGTCAAGAGGAGCAGCAGCATTGAAGTCTTTGTCCTTCATTGCTTTGATTTCATCAGACCAATTCTTAGCGGTTAGGAAGGTGGGAATGTCTTCGTGCAACCAGTTGAGACTTGCGTAGATCGCGGATCGTCTTGATCCACCTTGCATCACCCCTCGGCCAACTTCGTTTATCATCTGCATCAGTGGAATCGGACCACTGGACAATCCACCAGTACGCGTCAGCGGCTTCCCGCTCGGACGTAGAATAGAATAGTCGATTCCAATTCCGCCCCCAGTCATAAGGCAACTCACTGCTCGTTGTGTTAGATTTGCCCATTCTTCTCGTGTATCCTCTTCTGCTCGTAGTAGAAAGCAATTGTTAAAATAGGAATTCCCCCGACCACTGTACCAGAGGTAGCGCCCGCCGGCAATAAACTTCTGATCTTTCATGAACTCAACTAGCTGGTCACGATCTTCTTGGGACATCAATGCTCTGTCCTTTCCCCACCGTGTCCCACACACATCCTCTACAACACGTTCACAAAGTTGTCCCCAATCATCATTTACACCCTGTGAATATTTATTTTGAAAGATGTGCTTAGCAAATTGGTTTTTAAAATACTCTCGTTGCATTAATACTTATCTCCATGATGTTCAAATCTATGACAATTAGCACAAAGTAGAATACATTTATCTAACTCTGCTTGTAGTTTTTGTTTAGATCTAGACATCATTTTTGATGGATCTTGATCTTTGTTTGTTGGATCAACATGATGAAATTCATATATAGAAGGATGAAAAGTTCCACCACATTTTGAACAACACCCACCTAAATACTCAATAGACCATAACTTACGTTGGCGAGCAGTTTCTCGTTGCTTCTCTTTAATGTAGTCTAAATTATTTAGTCTCCAGTTTTTAGCTTTTTCCGCACACTTTTCTTTATTTAAATAATAATATTTAAGGGCAGCAGATTGAAATAGTTCTGGATTCTTATCTCTATATCTTTTCTTACGAATTTTATCGAGTTCTTTTTCTTCAGGCGTCATGTCCCGATATGGTTTTCCCATGTACTGTGTATTCCTTTAATTGTTGTTCCCAATCTTTATCTTCAATGCTATGAAGTAATTGGGTCAGAGTCTTGCGCTCTTTATGATGTTCTTTTTTCGTGGAGGAAGGGAGATTATCCTTCTTCCCTGTCCACGGTTTCGTCATCTTCATTATAATAATCTCGAATCCTTTGTTGCTTGTCGAAAATAACGCTCTCTAATAGGTCTACAAGCTCTTCAGATGAGACATCTACAATCTCTAGTATAGACACCTCATCTTCATGCTTTAACCTCTGTAGTAGGTCGTCAAATGTCACTTCTTAAATGAAGCAGTAATGCGTGCACCAAAGAGAAAACCGAATGCAATATTAGCAGCTTCTAGAGCAAGTGCTTTTACAGCAAGATCAATCTCAGGAACAAATGCAGAAGTAATACCACCACCAATAACAACAAAGGCAGCGATGTAACGAGCAGAAGCGCGAAGATCAACAACCCACTGACTCGGCGTACCGCCGGGGTTGTCAAGAGCAGCAACTGCTTCTAGACGTTTGATGTCTTGTTCTTCTAGTTGAATTTGTTCAGCAACAGTTGTTGGTTTAACACCGCCAGTGATGGCATTAATACCTTGTTTAATACCCTCAACACCGACAGGAATCAATGCTGAGAGTAGTGTAGTTAAAAGCATACTCATATTATGGCATCCAATTGAAAAGTCCCGGAGCATGTTCCGAGAGAATGTTGTTGATTGTTTTTGCTACTTCGCGGATTTCCCACTGTGCGTGAGTATCTGCACGAAGAGAGATAAAATCCAGCCAAGCTTGAAAATTACCAGTAACGATTAGCTCGGTTGATCCTCCGTTGGGGAGGACGAATCGGGCATCTTCCTTTTTAACACCTTGCTTAAGTAGTTCATTGTACGTGTCCAATGCAGCTTGATATGCAGCACGGACAATATCAGGATTAGCTGAAGGAGGAACCACAAAATCCGTAGACGACTCATTACAATACCTTTGCGAACGTTGAAGAAAATCTAGATGTTTAGAACGGACAAATTGATGAGAACAAACTCGACTAATTCCAGACACACGGAAAACAGCAGAAGCAAACCTAAGAGTAGCAAGATGACCTTTATCCTTGCAGCTAATAGCACGACGGACACAAGAATTAGAATCCATAGAACTGTTGTAGCAAATGCCAGCATATTGTCCGATCTTTTCTAAAGCATTAGGAGTAATGTCAAGTAGTTCAACGTTCATCGCCAGACCCAGTTAGAACATCACGAGTTTTACGTGACTCCAACTTTGCATTATTGATAGTTAGAATATCTTCTAGAGAATAACCCAAAGAATCAGCAAGGCGAGCGACGTACCAACAAACATCCCCAAGTTCATAAATGATACCGCCAATATCAAGCTTACCATCACGAAGATGTTTCTTAATCTTGTCTGCGACCTCACCGGCTTCGCCATTAAGGCCAAGAGCAAGATACGAAAGTTCGCTATCATTACCCGTTCCAGCACCGGGATAAATTGCTGTAGAGATTGTCCATTGTTGATAGGAGTTTGCGTTCATTGTGTGTCATCCTTTTGTAGTTCTTCATATGCAATCAAAGCATCAAGATAAATCTTAGCTTTGTGTAAATCACGTAGGCCATCCTTCTCACGCCAACGGAAAACATACTTCATAATATTACCTTCAGCAAATGGAACCTGTCGATCAATCAACAAGTCCATAAGGCGGGTGTCTTTATAGTGACTCGGACTTTGCATAATGCTCTTTCAGATATTTTAGGCTGACAAAGTGTTCATCAAAAGAACCATTTTGTACATCATACGCCATGAGAATTCCACGGAAATGATTATTACCTGTTGGTGTTAGGTAGTCTTCATCATGTTCATAACAACTGCCAGCAATGACACAAGTAATAGTAGACCCATCAGGCCTCTTACCATAAGCAACTTGTTTGCCTTGTTGATGTCCTGCAATGCAAGACATATGCAGCTTACTAACCATTGCAGAAGCAGTTGTTGCTGCTCGTCCGGCGACACCCGTAGGGAAGTAATGACTATAAGCAATACCATCAATAAAAACAGGTTTAAGAAAGTCATGTACTTCCCAATCTTGATAGGGAAGATCTTGCGTACTAATGAGTCCTTCCAGTTTCGGATCATCGTTGATAGCTCTATTAATACGGTTCTCATGATTGCCTAAAAGCATCACCTTTCGCGGGTTGTATTGTTTCTTTTTGTTAGCTTTAGCTGAAGCATTGTAAGAATACAATGGATCAAGAAGACATTGCATAGCCTTGTTAGCTGCGTCAATGTCCTTCGTATAGCGCCTACCTTCAAATGATTTCTTTCCTATATCATAGCTAGAGAGACTCGGCATGTCTGCAAAGTCTCCTAGGTGAATAATAACATCAGGCTTTACATCTACGATGTACTGACCAATGCGCGTTAGATACTCAAAATCAACACCGTCTTTTACCTGTGTATCAGGAATGATAAGATGGCTTTTCATTTAGTTTCTGTTATCCATGATTTAATTGTATCAACATCCTTAATAGAACAATAAGTGAATCCATATTTTTGTGCCCAAGCTTTGTGTGAGTATTTAGTTCCACCACAAAGTTTAGATTCGTTATCAAAGATAAATCGAATGTCTAGATTAGGATGCTGTTCTTTTAATAGAACATATTTTTTACGTTCTGCATGATCGGACAAGTAACCTTTTCCCTCAATTAACAGTGTGCCAATTGTAAAATCTACTGTATAATTGTGATTAGATTCTGGAACTACATATGGAATTTTAGTTACTTCATATTCCCATGATTGTCCTGTTTCATTTAGAATATCTGCAATTTTAATCTCTAGTTTAGAGCGGACATTGACTATCTTCCCAGTTCCATCTTGCACTACATGCTTCAATGAAGTCTTTTCCGACATATAAATATCTCCGTTTTCCATTGGATTGTTCGTTACATCTAGCGACCCATTTGCCAATGGAGGCAACAAAGTTAACTCCCTTTACGCCGCTTGTATTATTTTTATAAATTCGTTTATTCTTTTGTTGATCTGCAAAACTACACCATCTAACATTACCAACCTCATAATTCCCATTATTATTAATTCGATCTAATTCATAATCTTTAGGGCGAGGTCCCATGTAATGTAACCATTCATCAAAAGAATTAAACTTAAATTTAATTCCCCTTCCACCATAATCTTTAAATCGTTTATGGTTTGGATTTATACAACGACGTTTTGCATCATGATAAATCCAATACAATTGCTGTTGTTCTTTAGTCATACGTTCACTCATAGTTTCAATCTATCTAACATATATTGTATCTTTTGCTGTAAATCTGAAGGATCTTTTGGAGAAAAAATACGTCTATTAGAACATTCATGTCTATGTGCAGCAAGTAGGATGTTTTTAAAATCTGTCAAATCAGATTCATGCTCTAATACAATTGTAACTGGAGAAAACTGTTTATTAATTTTCATACGTTCACCAAATCCAATGCTGATTTCTTGTGTGAGTAATTTCCTTGGAAATCCCACTGGCAGGGATAGTAAACATCAGAATCTTCATCATAGTAAGCACCATTTATGTAGTCTTGGTAAAAAATGTCATAGATTCTAACGTCGCTTCCACCACGGGTTTTAACTCGTTTGGTATAATCAATTCTGAATTTTTCAGGTAATGTGCCCATGTTACTCCTTCTTCTTGACATATCCAAAGACACACTCCATTCATTAGGAATCGTTCTGGATCATCATATTTATTATAGACAAGATCAAATAGATCCTGTTCAGTCTCTGCGGAACTTAGGTATTTCTTGGATTTTACAGGGCCAAGACCAGCAATACCAATAATATTGTCGGTAACATCGCCAACAAGCATTTGTTCATAGAATCTGCGAATCCCACTTTCTTTTGTAGTTGTTGTGAATTCTGCGGCTTTAGTCCAAGTAGCTGTGCCGATTTCCCATGAGTAATGTCCACCTGGAATCATCTTTAGATCTTTGTCAAGAGAAATAATAATAGAGTCGTCTGTCTGATTAATTCCTAAGAGATCATCAGCTTCATAATACTCTTGCATCTTAGCTTTCCACTCAAGTATTAGAAATTCTTTGCAGTCTTCTAACCATCGTGGCGGCTCTTGGTCTTTGCGATTAGCCTTATATTCTGGATTAATTTCTTTTCTAAAGTTTGATTTACCTGTCAAGTATGCTATATATGTATCAGCATTTACTTGAGTGAGCAATTCGCGCATTAGATTGTCTGTTCGATGAATCGCGACATCTAGTGGATCATTGTTGGCACTAGCTGCGCTTCTGTAGCATACAAGATCCCCGTCTATGAGTGCATGCATTTAAATCTTCATTTTATTAGTATAAGCCCCAGTACCTGCTACCTTAATAGCCTGTGGACTGTGTGCAAATCGCGTATCCACACCATTGCAGCGTGGACAGTGAATACCTTCTAGTTCTTTTGTCAATACTTCCCAGTGAAATCCACATTCGCGGCAAGTAAAATCACGTAGTTTTAACATAAATTCTCCAAAGTTGCTGGACTAAGGTATATCCAGCATGGTGGTTTATTCCAACGTGTCCTCGGCCTTGGCTGTAACATACGTACCACATTTCCGTTGATCAGGCGGCTGTTCTTTAATTAGACAGGAATATCGTCGTCAGTGTTTACTGTTGGTAGATCCGCGAGGGGTGTAATACCAGTATCTAGACCAAACACATACGACTCAAATTCCTTTGCACAAAAGATTACATCAGCCGCAGTTGCTTTCTTAATAGCACCAGTACCATTCATATAATCAATTGCAGAGGAAATGCTAGATTGGCGTACAATGTATACCTGCTTCTTTGCACGCTCCTCAGGCGTTTCGTAGGTGCTTTTAGGGGCTACGTTAGCCTTACCAGGAGGAACTGCATTAGAAGTGTCTACAGAGGTACTAGTGACTGCTTTAATCCAGTCCCAATAGCCCTTTTCATTCTTCTCCATGTCAATAGTGTAAATTTCACCATTCTTTGCATCAACTAATGTCTTATAGACAACTGGATTAGTGAAAGACATAAGCTTCTTGGAAGACACTTGACCCTTCGCAAGATCCTTGAAAGCGATTTCTGCTTGCTTGTATTTACCTTTGTCTTCTACGTTAGCGTTGATGAATTGAATTTGAATTTGCATATATTTCCTTAAATAATAGTTCTAAGTTTAAGACCACTTTGTTTAGTCTGGTCTTTTGCGATTTGTAAAGCTACTGCTGTAGGGACTAAAGACCTACGCGGTTGATGCTTGGTTTTTAATTCTTTATCTAAATAATACCTTCCATTTTTTATCTGACCATTTAGGTACTTAAAGATGCAATTTTGCACATACCAACTGGGACACTGTAACTCTTTTGCAATTACTTCTACAGATTTATTTGGAAATGTATTGTAAAGATCTATTGCATCTAATTCTAGATTAGAAAGTATCTTTGATCTGTACATATATTATACAGTAGTTTTCATAAATGTCAACTAACTTCCTCTAGATCTTTTAGATTTGGTCCAACAGAAACTTCACCCAACATTGGTAGGTTCCAATCAATTCCATATGCTTTGGTAATGTTCTGTGGCAAATCTTTAAATACATCTAGAAAGATCTCTTTAACCGTTGATACCTCGTCGTCGGGTGAGTCGGATGAAATACTATCGTGAATAGTACTAATAAGCTTACTACGGAGATTATACTTAGCAAAACGGGCAGCAGTACTAACCCTAGCAACAGCCATAACGTCAGCTCCAAGACCCTGGTTAGGGTAGTTAGTAATTTCATATTCTGAATATTCCATACCTCCATTTTTAGGATACTTTTTGAATTGATATGACCGACCTAACGGTGAACGTAATTTACCAGTTGCATTCACTTCTTGTAGGTACTTCATGTGAGTAGCGTACAGATCTTTGTATTTTGAATAGTACTGGTCAATTACATCTTGCCAGAACTTCTGCGACTTACTGACAACCATAAAGTCAGGATCGCGGCTATATGCAAACGCAGGCCCGCGGTAGATCCAACGAAAGAGAAATACCTTCGCAATAAGGCGACTAGGTAGATTAAACTTTGTCTGATTATCTTTATGGATGTCAAACTTACTAGGATCATTAACTACGTTATGCCATTCTTCAATGCCTACTTTGTCTTGACTAAGATACAAGTATGTGACCCATTCGAGGCTTTTTGCATCGACATTCACTAGCATTAGAATCTACTCTCAATTAATCGTTTACCAACAGGAGGAATATTTTGACCATTGGGGTTGGATGATGCGACCCGTCCCGTTACTGCAACACATTGGTTATACGAGGGATGCAAGTAATCGCCCCAATGCATTTCCTCCATTTTCTTAGGCAAACCTTTTAGATATGTACCATTCATCTTCTCCAACTTCGCACGTTCTAGGATCAAATCAATGAGCTTCTTCGCGTACTTATTAGGTTTTAATGAACGGAGTACAGGTTCTGCTACTGAAAGGTTGTCTTCACCGGAAACTTGTAAAGGTTCAACCAACCGCTGGAAGACATTAGGGTATTCCATGTTTTTGTATTTTGTTTGGCCTGCTCTAGCACCAGTTTTAAACACTCCGATTGGCACTTGATGTTCGCGGATAATAGTTCCACCATAGAGGATTGCAGATTTTTCATTGTTTGAATTCCAATTTACTTTAAAGTCAACAGCTTCATTTAGTTGCTGTTCAATCCGTAGAATTTGCTCATCATACTGCTCTGATAGTTCTAAGGACTTTTGTTTGTTATATTTCAGACCATTCCATTCCATTTCAAGTAGAACTGGTAGGTCTAACATGTGTAATCTAAAAAGACGATATAAATGTCTATACTCACCTTCAAACATTTTCATGTGTGTCAGGTATAGGTCATGTGTAATCTCCACATCATTAATACAATATTCTTCTAATTCATCCATTGGAATCTGATCAGTATCAATTCCATTGTCCCAATAGGTTTCCTTAATGTAATCTTGTTTAGGATTTAATCCACGTTTTTGACAGGACTCTGATAGATTGGGGAATTTCCAAGTTTGATTACTAAATAGAAACTCAGCATACTGAGGGTCAAACATACGAGTCCCGAACTTAGGGATAAAGCCAAACTCACGCCTAGCCCAAGACAAATCAAACTTGAGATTAAAGCCAACAAGCAACTTAGCAGAAGACAGAATTTCATTTATACGGCCAACGTCCCAAGGCTTTTTGAAACTCAATAGCTGCGTTGAATGTTCTGAAATAACTTTGATTACCAATAGGCATACATACGTCTCCGGGTCATATACATTACAATTATTTTTAATGGTACCTTCAAAGTCAAATACAACCGTTGTCATTTAACAGCAACATGATTGTTTAAGATCACTTGGAACAAACTCTGTAAGTTCCCATTCCTTAATATGTGGATTCGCAAGTACCACATCCGCGGATTTCAGGTGTAGCATAACTTCACGCTCAGCATCATCTTCAGTCTTAGCTAAAACAGTAATAGTTACTTGGATGTCAAAAGTTTCCATGATTATTTATCCTCAACGTCACTACAATAATTAGTTTTTGTATCTACCGTTGTGCCTTGTACAATCTGCATGAACACTGGCCGATCAAAGAAAGGCTCTTGTGATTCTAGATAATTAGCAAGCGCACGCCCAACAATTACACGATTATTTAGGCTAAGTGTGGTATTACGAATGACCTTAGCAATATCCATCATATGTTTGCGACCAAATCGTTTATACTTTTCTGCCATTCCAATCCTTTCGAGCTTGAATTGCTTTTTCTAAATCTGGCCCGGAATACAACTGTTTAAATTTACCTAAAATATTACAATATGCTTGGTATGTGGGAGTAATTAATCCCTTTGAGATTACTTGCCTAACTCCTGCAAACTTAAATGGACTGTGTTTAGGTGCACGTTTATTCAATTGAGACATGCTTTTTGAAACCCATCTAACATTACCCACTTCATAATGTCCATCATTATTAATTCGATCTAATACAAACGAATTATCTGGTTTTACACCAACATCTGACAAAAATTCTTCAAAACAAGAATAGTTCACTTTAATGCCTCTACCACCCCAATCATTATATCTGGGATGGTTTGGATTATTGCATCTAGATTTTGCATCTGTAAAAGCTCTATACTCAGTTTTGTATGTCTGCATATCTTGCCACCTCTGGTTTTATTAAAACATCCATTCGTCCATGCCTAAGCAAAGGATCTGTATCTTCATCTCCTGCTAATTTATTTTTACATAAGTGTAAATGGCGAATATACTCAAGAGCAGTATCATGGGTACGACCGATGCCCAAGATCCAGTCTGCCATCGCTTGCTTTTCCGTTTTTGCATTAGCTACATTTTCCATTGTTAGCCATCGTTTTCCTTCTCCAGATGCATCTGATTGGGTAATGCCTATTACTGGGCAATATTGTTTAGCAATTTCACGTGCCCATCTATAAATAGAACCTAATCGTAAATCTTCACGATCAGCTTGAAATCCTTTAATGGCATCTAGTTGATCAATGATAACTAATGACGGATTAAATTCTTTACACAATTGCTCAACTTGTCGCTTATGTATACTAGCAGAGTCGTACATTTTGATTTTATCTCCACCATTCTTCATAAACTGTTCTTGATTATATTGAATATTACTAAATAGTTCTGATAATTGTAAATTCAAACATGCTTGAATACATCTTACCATAACCCTATCACCAGCTTCTTCATTACACAACCATAAAATTGGTTGGGTGACTTGTTGAGCAAAATATGTTACTTCTGAAGCCAAGAAGGTAGTCTTACCAATTTCAGGTCTAGCAAAAACAAAACCAAAGTCTCCCTTTCGTAAAGACCCCATCATTTTATTTAAAGTGTCAAGTCTCCATCTTAAACCTTGTTGATGTAATGTTGATTCATATAGTTGAGAAATATCTGTTGTAACAAACTCGAAATTCTCGACTTCTGTCTTTTGTTCAAACTGATTAATAGTATCAAAGATACGCTCGACGGATGACCGTCCTTCGCTAACATCAAGAGAAACTAATGCGAGGTCATAGGCAAGCTTTTTGTTCTTCAGTGATGTCAGCACATCAGTCAGTAGCTGATCGTCGATTGTAGACCCCTCTACGCTTGCCAGAATGGCATCGTAGGTATCACGATCTTTCTCCTGACACATAGTAAGAGCATAAAGACGATATTCATCGAAAGACAAATCTCTTTGATACTTATCATGTAAATCTTTTAGACAAGTATAAAGATA
>OFQZ01000758.1_pt1 | contig 10397 bp, 17 predicted proteins | sample 1543011 | NCBI WGS metagenome assembly OFQZ01 (sample SAMN07774216, study PRJEB24372) | wastewater metagenome | isolation source: Exp Tend NO 0WW | collected 2016-02 | reverse complement strand
CGTTCCAACCGATCTGCTCCAAGGACCCAAAGGTCCGGCAAACGTTCATGAAACACGAAGGCTATCACAAGAGGCAGTGGAATCCTCTGGTTTCTCGTGTTCTTCCATGGCTGGTATTTTTACCATTGGTGGCTGAATGCTTGACCTTTCAATAGTATGCCCGATCCGGTCTACGGAAGAAGGATTGGAATTTTATGTTCTAGGCCATTGGTTCCCAGAACATAAAATCAACCTGTTTCTTAACAAACGCTACGTTACAGCAACTGGCTGCCACTATAGCACGCTGCCAAACATTATGCACAAGGAGTATAAGGTACTTGCGTTCAGACTTAATGGCAAAAAGATAAACGCTAAAGCGCACAGGCTTGCGTGGGAATTGTTTGTTGGTCCGATTGGTGAGGGTATGAAGATTTGCCACAACTGTGACAATCCTCCGTGCGTTCACCCACAACACCTGTTTGAAGGAACGACACTAGACAACAATGCCGACCGAAGCTCTAAAGGAAGATCGAATCGCAAAAGCATAAACACGGAACCAAAAGGTCCAGAATATCCAGAATATATTCCACAAATTGAATCTTTACACAATCGAGGTTTCTCTCAAACAGAGATAGCCGATCGTCTAGGGATTCATCAATCTTTGGTAAGCATTTATCTTAGAAAGTATATCAAATGAAATACGTCAAAGTCCGCTTCCCCGGTGGAGGCCGCGAGTTCACCTACTCCTGCGATGACGACACCGTCCAGCCCACCGACGAGGTCCAGATCACCACCATCGCGGGCACTCCGATGACCCTTCCCGTCACGGAAGTGTCTGACAACCAGCCGCCCTTCCCATGCAAGCCAGCGCTGAAAGTCTCTTGATGCCCCGCGAATACACCGAACTCGAACGCGAGCAAAACACCTTCATCGGCATCCGCATCGAGCGCGCCCGTCGTAAGGCCAAAATCTCCCAACGACGTTTGGCCGAAATGATCGGACTCAGCGGCTTCAAGCAAATGTACCGCTACGAATGCGGTCAATCAATGATCACCGCCGGGCGTCTTTTGTCCATCGCCAACGCGCTCAACCTGCCGGTGTCCTATTTCCTGGAAGGGCTTCCCAATGCCATCACTCGCTGATCTCAAATCCACATCGCCAATCAAAGCCATCATCGCGGCGCAGTCAGGTCTTGGCAAAACCGGCCTCCTGTGGTCGCTCGCCAAAGCCGGGTTCAAACTCCGCATCTACGACTGCGACCGGGGCTCACAAATCCTCGCGTCGTTGCTCAAGTCCGACCCCGAGGCAATGGCCCGAGTCCAAGTCAACGTCTTCACCGACAAGATGCGCGGCACCAACACCGGCTTCGCCAAGCCCGACGAGAAAGAAAAACTCGCCTGGGTCAGGCTCTCCGACGCGCTCAACAAGTGGCCCGACAACCCCGACGAGTCTCCGCAAACATGGTCCACTGACACCGTCGCCGTGTTTGACTCGGTCACCATCATGGGCAAACTCGCCCTGACCTACGCGCAGAAGATGAACCAGCGCTCTGGCAAAAAACCCGAGTGGACCGACTACGGCGATGCCCAAGCGGCGCTCCAATCCCTGTTCGCCTTGCTCTACTCCGACTACGTCAACTGCCACGTGCTGTACCTCACCCACGTGAGTAAAGAACACGACAAGGACGGCAACTTCATCGGGGCCTATCCATCCTCCGTCGGCAAGGCCCTCAACGAGGTCATCCCGCGCTATGTCAACAACATCCTCACGATGAAGATGGTTGGCATGGGCGCCGGAGCCAAGCGCTACCTCTGCACCCAACCAACATCAAACCAAATAATCACCAAAACCGAAGAACTCAACGTCGCGAAAGAATACCTCGCGTCGTCGGGCACAGAGCCGCACCCAGCCCTGGCCCAGTTCTTCGCTGACTGCGGGTGGGAGGGCCCACGATGAAACGCGACACCCTCCACAACATCATCGTGCAAGCGTTCGCAGCCGGTGTCGAAGCCAGCCTCGCGCCCATGCCCCCGCACATCCGCTTGGACAAAGAAAACATGGTTGCCCAAGTCCAAGCCTATCTCAACGGCAAAGCCATCCGCCACGCCGTGTCCATCACCACGTCCCCATCCATCATCGCACAGACAGAGGACTAACCGTGTCTCGCTATACCTTCATCCCGACGTTCAACGTCGACGACCCCGCTCAAACAACCACCGACATCAACTCCGCCCGCAAACTTGCCGAAGAGTTCCTTCGCAAGTTTGGCGGCGACGATTGCCTATCCCTCACCATCGTCGAAATCACCCCGGTCGCAACCATCGAATACGCGCGGCCGATCTTCACCCCCCTCCCACGTCGCACCGACCAGCCCGGTGAAGCCTGATGTCAATGCAATCACGCAAGGTCCAAGAGCAACTCGCCCGGCTGAAAAAGCTTGGCGTGCTGCTCCCCGAGGACCGCAATCCCCTGCAACTCTGGCTCCTTGTCGTGATGCACCCGCACGACAACCACTCGGGTGAAGTGTTCGTCACCCACGGCCAGAACTTCGGCAAGTTCGACAAACGTGCTGGCTTCGAAGTCATCGGCCACGGCCATGATCGCGGGGCACTGACCTCGGCTGCCCGGAAACTCACCATTTCCCTTGGCACCAACTACCAACCCAAGTTTTCCAACTTCACGGCGCTGAAAAACAAACAGCCCACAGAGATCGTGTCGGAGTCCCAAACGGTCCCGACCGAAACGCCCGATGATTTTCTGGACAGCGTCGGGAAAGCAGGGGAATAATCCCCTAAGTCCAACCCACCAGGAGTACTGCCCATATGGCAAAGCTTGATTTCTCAGACATTCTCAACAAACAAGTTGGCTCGGCCCCGCAACCGAAGCCGATCCCGGAAGGCACCTACCACGGCGAAATCGTCGGCCTGCCCGCGCAACGCGTCGTGAACACCAAGGAAGGCGACAAGCCGATCTTGACCATCACGATCGCTCTGAACGAAGCCGGTGACGACGTCGACGAAGAGGCGCTCGCCGAAGGTGGCGGCTTGCTCTCGGCCGGTGGCGAAGCCAAGCGCGTGCGCATGGACTTCTGGCTGACCGAGGACTCGCTGTGGCGCTACGACCAGTTCCTCGCGAGCCTGGGCATCGAAGGTAAGACCTACCTCGAAGCCGCGGAAGAACTGCCGGGCCGCTCGGTGACGACGTTCATCAAGCTGAACGAGTACGAGAAGAACGGCCAAACGCGTTCGATCAACAACGTCGATCGTTGCTTCGCGCGCGAAAGCTGATCGTCCATCAACCGGAGGGAGGGGAGCAATCCCCTCCCGCCATTGGAGTAGATTTCAATGCAAAAACCCCAACTCGCAGTGATCGACGGTGACGGCCCGGCCGAAGACCCGTTTGCCGAACTGATCGACGAGATGATCGAACGCGGCGTCCTGACTTTCGACGGCGGCGATGCCGGTGACGTCCCACAACAACTTCCCATCCGCCACCGTCACCAGCTTCAAAACCCGGACTTCTGGTTCTTCGCCGCAGGCACCGTGTTCATCTTCCTCCCGTTCACGTCGTTCATCCCGTTCAACGCGTTCGAACCGTTGCTCGCTGCTGGCTTGTTCTTCAACGCCTGTGGCCTGATCGCGAACCTCACCCGCCCGTTGATCGGAGTGATGACGCTCGAAGAACGCAAGCACACTACGATCAACATCCGTCTCCCCTCTTGGGGCGGCTGGCGCATGGGCTGGGTTCCGCCGCGCGCCCCACTCGTCGAAACCATCAAATGGTAATCGACGCCACCGAATGGGCATCTCTGATGTCCCAACCCCTCGTTCCAGGCTCGGGCCCATCACCCGCCACCATCGCCGTCGTTGGCGAGGCACCGGGCCTGAACGAGTCCCTCTACAAACGCCCCTTCGTAGGGGAAGCCGGTAACGAACTCCGGCGCATGCTCACCGAGGCCAACCTTGACCCAACCTCCATCTACTTCACCAACACCTTCAAACTCAAGCCCCCCGACACTGACCGTGCCAAGAACGATATTCAGGCATTTTTCGTTAGCGGCACCCACCCGGACGCCGATCGATCACTGCCTGCCTTCGGACCTAACAAATACGTCCGATCTCCAATGGGAGAACATGTCAGAGAGCTCTTCAACGAACTCCGAATGGTGGACGCTAAGCTTGTCGTGGCCCTCGGAAACGTTGCCCTATGGGGTTTGCTTGGCAAGCAGAAAATCTCTGCATTCCTTGGGACTGTCCATGGACCGACAGGGGACCGTCCGTTCACCGTCATTCCCACCTACCACCCGTCGGCGGTATTACGACAATACAACTTTCGGACCACCACAATTGCTAACCTCCGAAAGGTCGTCGAGGTTTCCAGGGGACTGGGAAGTGGAAAAGTGGCTCCCGTCGCCCCCCGTTACAACATCACGATTAACCCGACTCTTGAGCAAGTCGAGACGTTTGCTGAAAGAGCGGTTCGGGCCCCGGAGATCGCGGTCGACGTCGAAACCATGTTCGGACAAATCCGCACAATCTCCTTCACCATCCGAGCCAACCAAGCCTTCGTCATCCCCTTTTGGGAGCCTCCGGCCAATTCCTACTGGCCTACTCTCGATGGGGAGCTACGCGCTTGGCGTGCTGTTAAGCGAATCATGGAGTCTCCCGGCGACAAGATCGGACAGAACTTCCTCTACGACATCCAATACCTCTGGCGGGTCCATGGAATCAAGGTACGCGGAAACATCCATGACACCATGGCGTGGTCCCACGCTGCCGAACCCGAACTTCCAAGAACCCTCGGACACTTAGCCGCCACGTACCTCAACATGCCCGAGTGGAAAACCATGAGGGTGAAGTCGGAGAAAGACGAGGAGTGAAGCAGTTCTACACCCGCAAGCACGCGATCGAGATGGATCGGCTAATGAAAATCACCAACCCGTCCAAATTCATCATCGAGCGCATCACCTTGCTCCACACCATCGCCGACATTCAACTCGCCGAAAACCAAACCGGGATTCCACATCCCAACAGAGACAAATACATCAAGCTGGCTGCGGAGATGTTTGACTCCGGTAACGACCGTCCGCCGCCTCCGAAGTGGTAACATGACCCGTCCTCGCCCACTGCTTTACAAATGCCAATGCGGGCTTGAAGTCCATGGCAAAGTCACCCAACGTGCCCACATCAAACGCCACCCACAGTTCGAAGCCATCACTGAAGACCTAGCAAACAGGGTTGAAATCTCCGTCATCCGCGAACGCTACAAACTCACCCGCAATCAGGCCGCAGGCCTGTTTGCAAGACACTGGAAACGCGTAAGAGAAAGAGCTAGCAAATGACCATCATCCGCCCCAAACTCCTCATCATCGGCCACGCCCGCCATGGCAAAGACACCGTCGGGGATTGGTTCAAAACCAAAGGCTACACGTTCGTGTCGTCGAGCCGATTTGTCGGCGAGAAGGTCGTGTGGCCGGCGATCGAAGCCAAATGGGCTGAGTATCAATCCAAGCTAGAGGCCAAAGGCCTTTGGCCCATTTCAAAGAAAGACGAAGCTGATCTATGCAGAGGTACCGGTACGCCGCCGCTGTATGCAGACTTTGAAGCCGCATTCGCCGATCGTCATAATCATCGTACCTTTTGGTACGACGCCATCGCCGCCTACAACTGCCCCGACCGCTCCCGCCTCGGCCGGGAACTCTACGCAGCCTACGACATGTACGTCGGCCTGCGCAACTGGCATGAACTCGAAGCCCTGCGCTTGCACAAGGCATTTGATCTCTGTGTTTGGGTCGATGCGTCGGAACGCTGCGGGCCCGAACCCGAATCCTCGTGCACCGTGACATCCGCTCAAGCCGACGTCATCATCGACAACAACGGCACACTCGATGATCTTGACAAGGCCCTAGTTGTGTTGTATGATAAGTGGATAAGGCCGCTTGAGCAGTCGTTGCAATACACCAAACCAACGGCCGTCGAATGATCTCCCCATCCGCAACCAAATTCATCAACGTAATCGAGGCAATGTCGCAATGGCCGGAGAACACAACAGTAGTGGAAGTAGCGGGTCAGGCCCTGAGCCTCAAAGCGGCTCGGACACTAGTCAAAGAACTTCGTGCGCTTTCCATGCCTACTCCGGTGATGGGCCCTGCCCCCATTGCATCGAAGCCGGAGCCGAAGTCCGAATCTCAACCGCCCTCGCTTTCGACCAATCCACAAAGTCCTTCCGAATCCCCGGCCGACGCGCCTGGATCGATGACTGCCCAAACTGCGCTTCCACCGACATCAGACGCTGTGTAGGGTTGATGGTTGATTTCGCATGGTGCGGTGCATGTGGAGCTAGGGACGGACAATGATCTACAACATCACACCCGATCCCAAACACACCAAAGACGAACTGGAGCTCCGACAATGAACAGACGAGACATTTTCAAAGGTGCCATTGGGGGAGCGGCTGCGGCAAGACTGGCCGCAGACAAGCAAATGCTGGCAACTATTCCACAAGTTTATCAAGTGCCGGCAGGCAACAATCCGCCTCCACCACAACCTATTCCCGATATCTTCGACTCGCCTTTTGCAATCAAATCCGCTATGATGGCTAACGCTGAGGCTGAAGGCCGTCGAATGGAAGCTGAGCTAGATCGCCAACGAGCACAACTTTTCCGAATGAAGTCTGTATCTGAAGCATATCGAGATTTCAAACTGCTCGAATTCCGCAAACAACAAACGGCAATTTGGGCACGTGTAGAGGAAGCGCGAAAGTTTATTTTCGGATGACCGTCCTACAGACCTATAATGGCATGGACACCATCGCCACGATGGCGTTGTGGCAGGACTTCAAACCCAGGCTCGCAGAGGATGCTGCAACCGCGCGCCAATACGACCTGACAATGAAGCTTTACGCGCCAGCGCTCTACGCGATGATCCGCGGCATCCTCGTCGACCAAGACACGATGTCCGCGCTCCGCGTCCAGTTCGAAGCCGAGAACAAAGCCCTCGAAGCCAAGCTCGACGTGATCACTCGTGGGCTTGGCATGGGTGTCATCAATCTCGCCTCGCCCCAGCAAAAGATGTGGATGCTTGAGTGCCTCGGCGCCAAGCTGCCCATGAAATACGACCCCAAGATCGGCAAGTCCCGCCCGTCGACCGATCGCGACAGCTTGGAGAAATTGTCTAAGTCTGACCCCGAACTCTCGCCCATCTGCAACATCATCATGGCGTGGCAGAACCGGGCGAAGATGCTCACCGTGTTGCAACCGTCACTTCTCGACCGCGACGGCCGAATGCGCACGGGCTATAAGGTGGCTTCGACTGTCACCGATCGCTGGTCCTCGGGCAAGAACTGCCTCTGGACCGGCATGAACATGCAGAATGTGAAGTCAGACGAGAAGGAAGAGGAAGTCGGCCATGCGTCTATCAAGTCGATGTTTGTGGCTGATCCTGGCTACAAGTTCATCAACATCGACCTCAAGGGCGCCGACTCGTGGGCAGTGGGGCTGGAAGTCTTTCTCTACACCGGGGACAAGTCTTTCCTCACAGGCCTACAATCCGGCGACGTTCACACGTTTGTCAGTCAGCTGACGTGGCCCGAACTACCCTGGACCGACAATCCAAAGGCCAACAAAAAACTAGCCGAGCAGCCGTTCTACCGCCACCTGTCCCGCCGGTTCATGTCCAAGAAAGCGGGCCACGGAAGCAACTACCTCGGCACGCCTGCCGCGCTCGCGATGCAGATGAAAATCCAACGTCACGTGGCAGAGAACTTCCAGATCAAATACTTCAAAGCCTTCCCGGGCATCCCAAAATGGCACGCCCTGACCATTGCAGAACTCGAACAAAACGGCTTCCTGACCAACCTCTACGGGCGCCGCCGCAACTTCCACAAGCGCCTCGACGACAACAAAACCCACAAGGAAGCCATCGCTTGGAAGGGCCAATCGGTCACGTCCCGCACCATCAACGAGTGTTTGCTACGCACGTTCGCGTGCAGTCTGCAAATGCCATGGCTGGACATGCAGTTTTTGGGCCAAGTTCATGACTCCGAACTTCTCCAATTCCTGTCCGATCCAGCCACCGAGGCCGAAGTCATCGACGTGATCTCGTCCGCCATGTCCATCCCCATCACCGTCAAATCACGCGCCACCGGAGAGGTCATCACCCTATCCATTCCTATCGAAATCTCCACCGGGTGGAATTGGGCCAAAGAATCCCCAGCCAATCCCGACGGACTACGTGAATACACAGGGACTATTGATGACCGCAAGCGCACGAAAACCCCAAAAATCCCGAAGCCTCGGTTCATGGATCGACGGGTATGTGGAGTATACTAATGGAGTTTCCTCTCCCGAAATCTTCCGTCGCTGGGCGGCGATTGTTACAGTGGGTGCTTCGCTCGAACGCCGATGCTGGGCCGTCACTGCGCGTGGCTATACCTTTCCTAACCTATTCGCTATCCTCGCCGGGCGCCCCGGAATCGGAAAATCCGAAGCCATCAACCGTGCAAGAAGCTTGGTTGCGGCTACAGCGCAGGAGGGGGTATACCAACAGTGTTGTAATCTGGCCCCGGTCGATGTCACCAAATCTGCGCTCTATGATTATCTTTCATCGAGCAAAGTCAAACGCATGGGACCAGCCCCCGAAGAACTTGCCTTGGGGATCGAAGGAGATCACCATTACCATTCTGCCTATCTAGCAATCTCCGAACTCCAAGACCTTGTTCGCGATCACGACACAGCACTCTTGGGAGCTTTGCACAGCCTCTACGACTGCCTCCCAATGATCACCGAAGAGCGACGCTATCGTACAGACAACCCGATTAAAATCCCGCGTGGTCAAATTTCTCTACTTGGTGGTACGACGCCGGCTTATATCGGGCGCACGTTTCCCGCGGCGGCGTGGGATGAGGGCTTTATGGCCCGGACCATCATCATCTACTCAAACGACCTGATCCAACCTGATCTATTTGGAGGCGAAGATGGCGAAGATGGATTGGATTCAAATCTTGCCGATCAGCTTATTAGCGATCTGCGTCTTATTGGCCGTTTGTCTGGCCGCTTTGAGTTTTCCGAAGATGCTAAAGCTTCCATCGTGCAATGGCAAAAATCCGGCCAGCTACCAAAGCCAACCCATCCCAAGCTCGAACACTACAACACGCGCAGGCTCCGTCACGCGATCAAGTTGTCAATGATCGCGTCGGCCAATCGCTCAGATGAGATGAAGATCGAGGTCGAGGATTTCCAAGACGCGCTGGCTTGGATGATCGAGGCCGAAGAGGCGATGCCCAAAATCTTCTTGGAGATTGTGGGCAAGAGTGATGCCCAAGTGCTCAACGAACTCTACCACTTCGTCAACGGGTTGTGGAACTTCCCAACATCCAAAGGCCAGTCTATCCGTCGGGGCCAGATCGTCAACTTCTTGCGCAACAAAGTGCCCGCGATGCAGATCGACAAGATCATCGATACTGCTGTCGAGGCAGAGTTGATTTTGAAAATGGCGTCGCTTGACGGCACACCGCGTTACCGGCCGAATGAGAAAGCTGGGCTGTTCAACGCGAAGAAGATGGGGCCGGGCTAGAACTCCACCCGACCGGTGATCCTCGGTTCTTTCACCGACCCATCAACGCCAAGCTCCAGCCCGCCGATGTTCGCAGACGGACGCATTCGATCAAGCTGTTGGCGCAAAGTCATTCCCTCTACCGGCGGGATGGCGAGAATCTGATCCACCGGAATGTTGAATTGGCGGCTCAACGTCTGCGCCAACGCAGTGTTGGGATCGGCCATCTCCACACCGCTGACCGGACCACTCGGCTGCTCATGCCGGTCGATCATCTGCATCATTAGTTCTTGTTCACTTGGCGTGGGCATTACTATCTCCTGTTCTCAGTATGATTCCAACCACGAGCATGTCCGATCTCATGACACACAACTTCCGCGTAGCGCCCCGGATACGTGCAAGGATCAGGCAAAACCATCACTTGCTCGTTTGCGCAGGCTTCCACGTTGCGAAGGCGTCCTTCTGTAATCATGCCGCAGAGGTTTTCGACGTTCTCTGAGCTTGCGAACTGGACCGTGATCTGCACCGGCCCACGGAACATGCGGGGCGGCATCTGAGCGAAGGCTTGCGCAATCAGCGCCCACATGGAGAGCGAGATAAGAAGCGCTACGGCCCAGCCTATGATAGCGCGCTGGCCTTTGGTCATGTGGTCAAAGCCTGAAGCTCGCCATCGCTCAGCGCTCGGCTAAATATAGCAGCGCGGCGGAGGTAGCCGTAAGACTCGTTACCCGCTCCGCTAACCGCTACAAACCGGAGCGTCGTTGGGGTGGCGGGGTTGGCGCATGATGTGTCTGCCGTTCCTAGCGTCCCGCCGCGTGCGCAGTTGACATCGTTAGTCGTGACCCTTCCGGCAACGCGATAAACCGT
>OFQZ01000753.1_pt1 | contig 10451 bp, 10 predicted proteins | sample 1543011 | NCBI WGS metagenome assembly OFQZ01 (sample SAMN07774216, study PRJEB24372) | wastewater metagenome | isolation source: Exp Tend NO 0WW | collected 2016-02 | reverse complement strand
TGTGCGGTAGCCATGCGCTGCGCTGCGGCTTGCGGGTTCGCTGCGGTGCGGTTTATCAAGCCCCCGGCGATGCGTGTCCGGCCGGCTTCGGTGAAAGGATCGATTAGCGCCGCTTTGGCGGTCTTGCCGGCGCGGATCGCGGCAGGCACAGCACCACCCACGGCACCACCAACAGCGGCATTGGCCAGGCGGGACTCCCCGTCAAGTGTCGGCTGTGCCGCCCCGGTCGCCGCCCCGAGTGCAGCCCCGCCGAGAACGGTATTCGCGCCCGGCACCAGAGCGAGAGGGGCGTAGGTAGCGATATTCCCGGCGATCGCGCCTACTGGCGCCTCGTCGGCAATGATGCGCTGGTTCCTGATGTTGTCCTCGTTTCCAAGGCCGAAAAGCTGCTTTCCACCTTCCCAAACGTTCGCCAGGGCAGTACCGGCGCCGGCAATGTTGCGAGTGCCCCAATCGGTTCCGCGCAGGGTTTCGCGCAAGGTGTCGGGGAATGCGTCCTTACCGATCTTGACCGGCGCGGCCGGCGTCCCTGCCCGCATCTTGCGGATTTCCCCGGCCAGCGTCTGCGCCGCCGCCGTATCTCCAGCAGCATCGGCATTGACCAGGGCGCGTTCCAGTTGTGCCAGGTCTGCCACGTCAGCCCCCGTATTTCTTCAGCAAAGCGTCCACGTTCGATCCGCCGCCCCCGATCGCCGCAGGCTGGTTCTGGTAGCCGCCCGTATCCAGCGGCTCAACCCCGAAGTTCTGCCGGATGTTCTCGACGTTCATCTTCCGCAGGTTCGCCGCGCGCTCGTTGATCTTCTGAATCTCGCCGAGACGCTGCTTTACCACCTTCGGGTCGTTGATGTTGGTGATCATCTCGTTCCATGCCCGCTGTGCATCGCCTTCGGTCTGCACACCCTTGTTCAGCCGCAGCGAGTCATTCCGCAATTTCTCAAGCGTGGATTGGAACGTGGCAAGGTTACGGCTCGACTCATCCGAAGCACCGATCAGGTTCTTTCCCTTCGCCAGCAGGTTATTGACCGGCCCGAGTTGCAACTTTCCGGAGTCGATCTGCTGCCCCATCGCAGCCAGGTCGGCGTTGATGGATGATGCCGTGCCCACGGCGTCAAGTTCCTCCTGCTGCATCTTGAGGGCAGAGGTCGGCAACTTCGGCACGTTCTTCTGTTCCCGGCGCGCGTCCATCATGCCGGCGATCATTCGGCGGTCGCCACTGGCCTGTGCCGCCAAGTCCCGGCGCATGGCTTCCTGCTGTGCCGCCAAGTCCCGGCGAACCTGCAAGGATTCTGCCGCACGCTGGTCCTGCGCCGTGCGTGCGGCCGCCTGCTCGCCCTGCCACGTCGAATCGACCCCGATCTGCTTCCCTGTTTCGTCCATGAGCGTGCGCCCGACCACAATCGGCTTCTTCGGCTCCAGCCCCTTGAGTTGCGCCGCCATCGCCATTTGCTGAAACGCGGGATCGCGGGATTTCGCCAGTTCAGCAAGAGCAGCATCACGGCTGCCGGCGACGGCTGGCTGATAGCCCATACCGCCCTCTTCGTCAGGGTTGCCGCCTGCCGGGTACATTTGCCCGGTCATGCTCTCCGGCGTGCCTTGCAGCGCCTTGCTGTATCGGTCCATCGTACCGGTACGTTCTGCCTGCATCTCGGCACCGAGCGCGGTCGATTTCCGGTCTGCGGATTCGCGGTGCTGCTTCGCCCACATTGGATTAAGGGCTTTGGCGAGCATCTGCGTCCAGGCGGGAGGCACATACACCCCGCCGACCATGCCGCCTTGTGGCATTTCGGTATCTCCGGCCAGCTTTTCGGCCAGTTTGCGCTCGTAGTCGATCTGGCGCTGTTGTGATTCCCAATCGCCGGGCATCATTGAGGGGGCGGATTTTGCGGTAAATGGATTCGGCATGATCAATCCTTAGAAACTGAACCCAGGCGCACCCATCGCGGCACCGCCAAGACTAAACAGCCCCTGCATCAGCGCAGCGTTTTGCGCCTGGCCGGCGTTGTATTGCCCCATCTGCGCGCCGTACTGCGATTGTGCCGCCCCGAGATAATTCGGCCCCTGCGTAGTCTGTTGCTGCGGTACGTTGGTAAATTGCGGATTGGTCGGCTGCGCCCCGGTCCTGACCGCGTTGAGGGTCGCAAGCGGCTCGTTTCGCAGGGTCTGAGTCTCGGCCAACTGGTTCCTGCGCTGCGCGTCCTGAAGGCCAATCAGGCGGGATTGCTCACCACCACCGGCAAGAACTGCGGCCATGCGTTGATCGTTCTCTGCTCTGGATAGATCGTCTTGCGTGGCGTTCCACGCTTCGCCGCCCCGGTTGTGGCCCTGGATCATCAGGGCGTTTTCTTTCTGCTGCCGCGCCCTGTCCATGCTCGGCTGCATCCGCTCCAACATGGTCGCAGTGACCTGTTCCCGGCCGGCTACGGAGGCCGGATCAACATTCGTGAATCCTTCGGTACTCAGCGGGCTGTCGAGCATGTTCTGCACATACCCCAAGCCCTGATTCATCGTGTCGCCAAGGCCGAGCGAAATTTGGTTCTGCTGCTCCAGCATTCTCTGCTGATCCGGGGCGAGGGTCACGTCGGATTGCCACTGATCCTGGTCGCCGTTGATGTTGTTGGTGTACTTGATCGACCCATAGGGCGTGTTCTGATTGACGCGGTTCGCCTTTGCGGCAATGCGCGCGGCCTCTGCACTTCCGGCAGCGGTAGCATTCGCGGCAGCGGTGTAATCCGGCGGCGCGGGGGCGTCAGACTTGCCGAGGTCGCTATGCTTCGGCTGTCTCAGGTGCGAGTTGTATGGTGCGAGGTTTCGTAGCAGTTCGAGCATGTCGTCTCTCCAAGTACCGGCAGTTCTCTTTGAACATTCGATACACCAGCAAATCGCCGGTTCTCCCGGCGCGTTCCATTCGAGACTCGAAAGAAAATCCGAGTTTCGTCACGAACTGCTGAGAGACTAGATTCGTCTGCTCGACGCAGGCGGTTATGCGCTTCACTCCAAGCTGCACAAATGGATAGAAGAACATGAACCACAAAAACTCAGGGGTAAGCCACTGTTTCCCATCCCCTGCAATACCGGCAGTGATGTTGCTGCCGTTGAAGTCACTATATACCACCCCGGCTATCAGTTTGTCATCACTTTCCAGCCCTATCGCCGTAAAATTGTCGGTTTTCCGGCCACATCCGATTCGATTGGCGACGAATTCAGCGATTCTCGGCCAGTCTTCAGGGCGGTCTAGGATGCGTTTCACACGCCCCCATTCCCAGGCTCGTACAGATGGTCGGTTGCCTGCCAGCGAATCTCTAGCCCCTTGCTCGCCACCTTCACCCTGGTCGCCACGCAGAAGCCCATCCCCGAAACGCCGATCCAGTTCTTCAGCGTCTGGAGGCCGGATTGCCACAACCCAATCCCCCACAGTGAAACGCCCCAAAGAGCGGTTGTTGAGGCGGTGAATGTCACCGTTCCCAGCGTGTCGCCGTCGTCAAAATCGACGTTGATGCCGAGTTCGATTGTCGGGCTTCCGTTTGAGCGGATGTACGGCTTCGCCATCTTGTAGGACTTCTTCGATCGGTCCTTGAAGTAGTCAAAGGCGGTTTTTGCCTCCGCTACGATGTTGGTGTCGTCGTCATCAAACCCTGACCACGCCTTTTTGACCACCCCATTGCCGCCATAGTAGAGGGCACCGTTCAGGAGTTCAAAGCAGTTCGCATCCCATTCCTTGAAGCGGCACCATGCGCCGGTCTTGGAGTTCATGACGTACTGCTCTTGGTTCATTCCTTCGGTAATCGGCACGTTCAGGATTACCATGTCGGCATTGGGATAGTGCAGAATTTGCCAGCCGTAGTTCGCTGCATAGGATTGAGCGGCGGCAGTCATGGCCGGCCCGATGCGGTCGGTAATGGCTACCTCGGGCTTTACGACTTGCGAAGCCAGCGCCGCCGATAGCGGGAATACTCCACTCACCAGCACCAGCAGCAGATCGCCGCCGTATTTCACCAGGCAACGCCTGCCAATCGGTTCGCCGATGTACCACACTCCCTTAATGGCCCAGGTCGTCCCGCTCGATGGGTCTGTCCCTTGATAGACGATGACTTCGCCCTCGGAGGTCACGGCCACCCACAGATCATCAACCCCAGCCCCGGCGTCGAGCGTCCATGACCCTATCGCCATGATGTAACCGCCCTTCTGTGCGATTCCTGACAGGTCCAAGGCATTCGCGGCGCCGCCCACGGCATCGACCGGCAGATACCACGCTTTCAGGGTGTTCTTTTGCACCAACCACAAGCGGCGCTTGTGCAGGGTCGCCGATACGATGTCCGAAGTCGTCAGGCCGGTAATCGCGGGCGTGCTGGCCCCGGTGACCGTGATCCAGCTTGAGTTGTCCCAATAGCGCGGAGAATCGACTCCGTTGAAGCAGCAGAGATACGAAACCGCGCTGCTGTTGGTGAAATTGACGTGATTCCATCGCGCGTTGGTCAGGCCAGAGGCCACCGCCGCCCCCACCGCCCCGGAACTGGTCATGTTGTAGAAAGCCGTTCCGGCCGCCCCGAATAGCGTCTGTGTGCCTTGCGGCGTGTTGTAGGCCATCAGGCTTTCGACCTGTCCAGAGATTCCGGTCACATGGTCTTCCCGCCCCTTGCGCTGCATCACATCCGTTGCGCTCGGGAACCAGTTGTCGAGCATGATCGCTTCGTCCGGCTTCATCGCCCCGATGGGGTCGCGCGCATTCCAGCCCTTGACTGGTGCCGGCCGGGAGATGATGCTTGAAACGGGAGCGCGCTTGCCCTTGGAGCGGATCGGGATTCTCATTACAGGCTCCAGCTACCCTCGGGGATATTCGAGCCGCGCCGAGTTCCGCCCATGTTGACCCGCGCCGGCGCACCGTCGCGGACAATCGCTGTCTCAACTCGCGTTTCGTACTGCCGGAAGTCTTCGGCGTATTCCAGTCCCTGCGCCTTTTTCCAGCGCCAGACCAAGCCCTGAATCATCAGGTCTTCGGAAATGCGCCCAACATCGGTATCGGCTGCCCACACGTTCTGCCCGGTCCCCCCGCTGGATTCGCACCAGTTCTTGCTGACCCACTCGAATGCAAGCGTATTGCCAGCGGTCGGCGTCGGCAGGGCGAGTAGGGAGTTCCCGCGCAGGCGGAAATAAGCGACCGGGCCAGTTACCGCCGTGGCCTTCATTTCCTGCCACTGCACATCGCTGACCGGATACCATCTCCGATCCGTGGTCCGGTTCCAGAATGTTTCGTTCTTGATGTGGTCGAAGTCGCTGCCGGCGATTGTGGTGATCAGCCCTTGAGATTCGGTTGCAAGGGTCGTATGCGTGGCCTCACGAACAAGGTTCTGCCAATCATGCCTGGCGAACAGTTCCTCGCCTTCCTCGTTGGCAAGTTCGATCATTCGCACCACGTTTTCGTCCGTGGAACCCATTGCAGAAGTCGGCGCGGTCAGACCAACACGCTTTGACACTCGCTGGATGATGGTCAGCAGGCTCATGACAGCATCACCGCTTCAGCCTTGGGCTTTCGCCCCCTCGGCTTGGGGGCCGGCGCTTCCATCATCTTCGCCTGCATCGCGGCCATCTGCGCCTGCATGTCGGCGAGTTGCTGGCGTAGCGCCGTGACTTCGCCAGAGGTCTTCGACAAGTAGGCTCGGGCCTTCTCGCGTATCTCGGAACCGCCCATGCCCACTTTCTGCAAGGACAGATCGGGCAGCCCTGCCATCTGCTCGATTGTATAGACGTAGATCGCTTTCAGGGCATCAGCCATTCCGTTGGCTAGCCCCGGCAGCAGTTCGATGGGCGTCCCGCTGATCTGGTTCTCCTTGCCCTGCTGGTAGGCGCTCCACTCCTGCGCATACTGCATCTTGTCCTGTTCGCTGGCCTTCCTGCGGATTTCGGTCTTGGTTTGCCCTGGGCAAATGATGATGATGAAATCCTGCTCGGCGCCGACCTCGATGCCCTGCTCCTTGCTCTTGAAGTTGTTCCTCACCCACTGGCGATAGAACTTGACGTAGTTGCGCCCTTCCTTGCCCTGCTGGGTAAATGCGCTGTCGCTGTCGGGATCAAACATGTAGAGCCTCCTTGATGTGCTTGGCAAGATGCGGGATCAGGCCGTCACCGTGAACAGTGACCTTGACCCCTGCGGATAGGGCGTTGATGTAGTCGTTCTGGAAATCTTCGGCCTGCTTGATCATCCAGTTTGAGCAGGTGAATTTCCGTCCGAAACAGTCGATTTCCGTGGTCTGCTCGCCGTCGTTCAGCGGCTGCGAATAGGCGTGATGCGTGACCGAATAGCAGGAGTCGAAGCCGTACAGATGGACGCTGCGGAACTTGCACAGGACGGCCATGCAGAGCGCCTTGAGGCCGACCGTGTTCCCTCCACCAATGACCACCACCGGCTTGTCTGCATTCGCGGCAATAGCGTCGATTCCCGGCGCGTAGCCGACCCACATGGCGACCTTGCGACCGTTCAGCGCATCGAATACAGATGGGTCGCACTGCGCCGCAATGGAGTATGTCGGGATTCGGCTTGATCGAGCGACGAACTGCGCCATTTCCGGGCGGGCGTCGAGCAATACCATCGCGTTCGGCATCATGTGATGATCAAGTAGCCAGTCATGGGCACCGTTCAAGGCCCAAATCTTCGCGCCGCGCTGGTACTTCATTCGCAGATTCGGCAGGATTGAAGGCAGGGAAGGCCCGCCGCCGACGATGCACAGTTCCTCGCCCTCGTCATGCGGGAGGAACATCGGCAAGTCCCGTTTCAGGTTCTCGGCCGCGTTCGCCAGCATCACGTCATTTGGCATAGTCAGTTGCATGATTTCCCCATCTGCTGCGCGACGAACGGAAGGAGACCATCGCCGGCTACCGTGATAACCACCCCGGCGTCAGCAAGCTGCAGCGCCAGTTCCTGAAACTGCTGAACCTGCTTGACCATCCAAGGGGAAGACTTGAACGTCTTTCCTTCGACCGTTGCATCAATCACCGCATCGCCATCGTTCCGGGTTTGTCGATAGGCGTGATGCCTTTCTGTCATTGCTGGGTCAAAACTCGAATCGAAGCCGTGCAGATGAATCGCTCGATAACCTTGGGTGTAGGCGATTGCCATCGCGGCAAGCCCTACGGTCGTCCCGGAACTGATCAGGTGCGCCACGCGGTCATCGGGTATTGCTCGCTCGATTCCTTCGATGTTCATGTGGAACAGGACAGGATTGCTTGCCGCCGCGAATATCTCGGACGCGCACTGTGAGGCGATGAACTGCTGATCGCTTGGCGATTTGAGGAATTCGGCATTCTCCGGTCTGGCGTCAATCACCACATGCACGTCGGGCTTGATTCCGTTGGCGTTGAGGAATCTTGCGGCACCATTGACGGCGATGATGGTCTGCCCGATGGACTTCCTCCACTGGATCTCAGGCAGGGTTCGCCGCAGCGACGGGCCACCGCCGACAATCACGGCCTGCCCTTGGTGTTCGGGGATCAGATCAAGCCACGGCAGCGGGCGCGCGCAGGATGCGGTTACGTTGCCCATCAGTGCCGACTGTTCGACGTTGCAAACTGCATCCAGTTCAGCCATTCCGGACCCGCCGACCTTCCACACCAGATCAACCCACGGAGTAGCGCAGTTGTCCGGCTTCGGCTGGCCGTGGAAGCAAACAACCGCCGTTCCCTTCGGAGGGTACGGATGGCAATCGGCCTTGAATGAGCAGAAGTAGCCCGGCAGATTGTCCTGCAGGATGTCGATCGTCTTCGGGAATCGGCCCTGATCGAGATTGTTGATCCACCACAAATCCCCACCCGGATCACGCGGCCGGCCCTGGGCGTCCCATTCTTCCCATATGGACGCGGCGAACGCCCCCGCTTCCCATGCGATGATGGCCGGCCCGACTTGTTGCGGGAAGTAGAAATCCCGGAGCGTGGCGAATTGCCCGTCGTAGGCCGCCAGCGGCCCCAGGTCGCCGATGATCAGTGTGTCCAGGTCCATGAATATCACACGCTCGCCATCGGGGAACAGCCCGCGCTTGAACATGTAGAGCTTGCCCCACCACGTTTCGATATTGCCGGGAAGCCTGATTGTCTCGATTCCGGCATCAAGCCCGGTCGGGTCATCGGTCAGGCACACGAAGCGGCCAGGATAACCTGCGACCAGATTCCGGCGAACCATGTCGAACAGGATATTGACGTATTCCGGCCCGTAGGCTTTCCCGGCTTTCAGGCAAACAATATTCAGCATTGCAGCGTCACCGTCCAAGGGGTATGCGTGTTGTGGGTCTTGATCCGCTTGAATCCCTTGACCATCTCCGGATAGTGCGAATGGGACATTGCGGCGTCGGAGTCGTGCATCACGATGCAATCACAGTGCTGTTGAAGCTCCGGAAGCCACTTGATGCGGTCGCGCGTCAGTTGCTCGTTGTCGAGGAAGATCAGGCCGTACTTGCCTTCCGGTTTCCATATCTCCCAATCGACTAGCTCCACGTCAGCGAACTTGGTGAATTGCTCTGCCCACTCACGGCAGGATGATTTGACGGAGAGTCGATTCCCGCGATGGCGCGCAATCGCTGAAAGGATCGGCGTCGAGTAGTTCCCACAGCCGAGTTCCAGAATGTCGCCTGGAGTCTCCAGAGCGGCATTTACGAGGGCTTCAAGGTGTGTCGCGTATGGATCGAACATCAGAAATTGTCGTCCCTAAAAATTACGATCCACATCAGAATCGTTACTCCGACAAGGATCAGAAAAGAGGCCATCGCTTTATGCTGCCCCCTCGTGAGAAGGGGCAGGTAAAGAGCACCGTTAGGTGATCTGGCCTTGCGTGAACGGCCGGTTGATCGTCACGACAACCGTGGAGGTCGTCGTAACAATCGTGGTCAGGTTCGCAGTTTGGGCACCGAGAATCTGCTGCCCAGCCGACGCGAGAACCTTCATGCGGCTATCGGTTCCCGAGATGAAAATCGGCACTTGCGGCGTGACAGCGACTCCGGTTTTCTTGATGACGGCGTTGCCGCTGATCTGATACCAGCCATACGACGATGCCACGTTAGCAGACATCGCCACAGCCACCGGGACGCCCTTGTTCTTGCCGTTTGCCACGGACAAGAGAGCGGTTTGATAGGTTGTGGCGTTGTACTTCACCAGCGAACCGACGACAGTGGAACCAATCCCGAGCAGGTAGATGAACTCTCCGCGCCCATACGTCGGGTCGGTTGCGTTCACCTTCGTGCCGAGGGGATGATTCTGCGTGGTGCTGATGTCGGTGATGCGCCGCGACGAAATCACGAGCGGCGCGTAGAGTTATGGGCACGATCTGCAATTCAATCTCCTTTGCCCATGGGATTACTCCCCCGCCATTCCGCACCACGCCGGGCCACGCCCACCGGCACCACGGCCAGCACCTCCGCCCGGCCGGCACCGGCACGCACGGCTGCCAGCGCGGCGGCCTGGGCGCCCTCCGGCTTCGTGATGTACCGAGGCTTGCGCTTCGGGGCCTTGACGAGGTAGCCGACGGCGGCATCAGCCACATCCACCGCGCCGGTCAGCTCGCGACGCAGCCGGTCGGCCTCGTTGATGGCATGGTTGAGTGCAGTGCGGGTCTGAGTTACGTCCGCAGTCAGGCTGGAGATCTGCTCGTCCATTTGGGCGATGCGCTCACGCAGATCGACCACCACCTTGGCCTGGATGAACAGCTCGTTGTCCCTGGCCTCAAGCTGCTCGGACAGCTCCCGATTGGCCATGGCCAGCAGTGCCGGATCGGCCGGCGGCATCTCGTAGTCCTCCGGCGCAAGGAACGACGGTTCGCCGTCCTTCTCGTCCTCAAGATCCGCGATCATTGCCCGCAGCGTCTCCGGCGGATAGGTCTTGGTGGGCAGGCTTTCCGACGCCACGATCAGCCGATAGAACGGCACGCCGCCGGCCCTAGGCTCCATCTCGATCAGGCCCAGATCGGCGAGCTCTTTGAGCAGCTTCGCCACGGGCTTGATGTTAGCCTTGGTCGGCTTCTTGCCGATGATGGCGCGGGCGACTTCATCAACACACATGGCGTCGTCCGACTTCAGCAGCACCTCGTGTGCCAGGTTGATCGGATAGGCGGCGGGGGTGTTCTCGGGGGCGTTCATGCTGCTTCCTTTTGCTGGTCTTCCATGTAGATGGCAATGCTGGCCGTCTTTGCAATGCTGTGAATTTCGTAGATGTCCATCTTCCGGTATGCCTTTTTGCAGGCATTGACGACGGACTGGCAGGCGACTGCGCGGCCGTGGTCTATCTGCTGCCCTTTCTCCAGGGCATCAGCCAGTTCGGTTAGTTTGCTCAGGTCTATTTCATCGCACAGATTCCGATCTATCGCGACTTCAACGGTAATTTGCAGCAAGAAATCAGCTTTGTGGGAGGCGTCACTAAGTACTTTGCGACGCCGTCCCTGTTTAAACAGTGAGGAGCGACCACACAGGCGCTGTGAG
>OFQZ01000750.1_pt1 | contig 10515 bp, 7 predicted proteins | sample 1543011 | NCBI WGS metagenome assembly OFQZ01 (sample SAMN07774216, study PRJEB24372) | wastewater metagenome | isolation source: Exp Tend NO 0WW | collected 2016-02 | reverse complement strand
ATGTGTCGCATGAAAATTACACCCACATTCTCCACAATATTCTCCGTCTCATGCGTCTTTGTCTGATCAATTGGAACCGCTATCCTGATATTTGGGCCAAGACCGGCATCTGTACTCGTCTCGGTATTTGTGCCATCTTCTTTTAATATTCGCAACTGTCCGAAAGTGCCGGTCCAGAACTTCATCACTTTTGCCAACTGCTTACCGCCAGGGTAATCATAAATTCTTCCGGTATCAGCTCCATAAGTAGTAAAATTCTTCAATCCTTTCTCGGAAAGGCCTTGCGTATTTGGCATTCTGAATTTCTTTAAAGTAGAATGCTTTACGAACAGACCTTCTTTGCCTACAGGATGCGTATAGCTACCCGTTACAGCGTCATCTGTAATTACGTGGGTTGATGGCAGGATAGTATTTATCCACCACCAGAGACGAGGATATTCGTCTCCATCCAGTAAAGCGCCGTTCTCTGCTTTCCATGCCGGCATTTCTGAATAACCTGCAGCCTGACGACTACCAACAGCAACACCTTTGTAGTCCAGGATAACTTCCCAGTAATCGTCATCTATTTTGCGGATCAACAGATGCTCTCCTTTACTTACCCAAAATTCTGCGTATTCATCCGATGCAGCCATAAAGCCATTGTATCGGATTCGTTCTGTGCCTGGGACAACTATCTTCACCTGTACTGCAGTGCCGGTTGCTGAATTATCGAAATAATATCCGTCATCTACATTCAAGACCGTAAGAGAAGGAACGGTGATGACCTGTGTTGCGGCACTTCCTACACATCTCACTCTTTTATTCCTGTCTCCGGCCAGCATTGTATAAGTTGAAGCTGTTACATCTATTGAGCCGGTATAAAAACCTCCGTTTGTTGCAGGTACAGTTCCAACGGCATACTTTATCGTAATTGTGAACTTCTCACCTGGTTCAAAGTTTACGCCTGTCAGCAGTTCCATGGCACCGGTGGTATCATCGAAATCAATATCCGTATCTGGCTCCAGGAACCGGAAGGCTTCTTTAAAATAACTCTCGATCGTTTTGCCGATCAGATATGTATCAGTAAGGATCTTCTGTGTTACATCAAGTGTTGCAGTTACCGGTAAATTCCCTATCTCATAAAACCGTACTTCATAAGCATATTCCGGAGACCTGGCATTTACAAAGCATTGACTTACCAAAGTGCCCAGGGAAACATTGTCCGGCGCATCATAGAAGCTGATATAATAATCATCCGGATCCAGTCCAGGTATCACTAACGTATAATTCGTTACCGGGACCGGGATCCAATCTTCCCAAACAACTGAAGACGGAGATGCTACCTTTGCTGCCGTTACGTGCAGGTAATCCGTGTAATTTACCGTCCCGAGAAATATCTGTAAGTTTATTGCCATTGCTTTAAAATTTATTCAACTGTTAATACAGGAACAGTATTACCGCTGCCCTGGTTGCTTGTGTCTCCAAATACTTTCTTATCCACCATGATGCCGTACGTCAGCTTCTTATTCGTGTCAGTATCAACGGAGAATATTTTGCTGTGCCTGTTTATTCCTTCTTCAACAACTATCCTAACTCCCCTTTTTGGATATTCATTGCCAATATCTGTGAACTCAAATTTGCCTCCTTCTGTGATACCGAAAGGCTTATCATCGATAAGTACATTGTCACAACTCCAGATCCTGTTCAACAGATCAACGATATCATCAGGCAAACCGAATTCATCACCGAAATTAACCGGCCATTGCCTAAAGGTTTTGCTGTTCAGAATTGTTGGATTGTACCTTTCATCTTTGTACAGCTCATCTTTGCGGCCAGGTTCCAGGAAACCGATATTGCCATGAACACGGAATTGCATCTGTATTCCTGATTCAAAGATCACATCGCCATGGAAACGACTATTCCAGTATTCCATTATGATGCTATTCCTTATCGGCTCATCGCTTATGTATTGACAAGGGCTGACAAGTGTTTTCAAATTGTCGCCGGACCCGGCAGTGATCTGCAGGTAATAACAGCCTGTTGGCAATCCTGCCAGGCTCATTGCAACTTCAAAAGACCAGGTATTTGGATAGAATATATTCGGTAAGCCGATAAGTGCCGGCAGCGTGATCGCGGCCACACCGTTTGAATCAATAAGCTTTACTATTATCGGATCAAATGTGCTTTCAAATTGCAGATTTATGATATCATCTGTCTGCCAAATCTGGCAATAATCTTCCGGACTTTGCCAGTCGTAAAGCCTTTCGGGATACATCCAGTCATCGAAATGCTTTGTGAAGTATTTATCGATATCAGCCCTGGTAACGTCAAAGAACTTTACCGGGTTTAAGAGTGGTATGTAGAGTAAATTGTCAGCCATTATCCAAAATAGTTTTCAAGTTTTTTAAGATCATTCGTTGGCAGACTCAGCATTTTCCATTGCTGCTCTTTGTGTGAAGCCATGCCGGTTGTGATTGATAGCAGAATGCAGGTATAGTAGTTACCATAAAACGGAAACCTGTAAACCTGCAATGGGTTTGAATCCAAAAGTGATATCAACTCATTTGGAGGCGGAACGGTGATATCAAAAACTATCGGCACAAAGAACTGATCACCCAGTCCGCCGATATTCTCGTCTGCCTTTTCAATTATTGCACCGAATACCGGATCAGTGAAAGTCAGTTTATTGTTCTTGTCGCTGCTTTTGTATGCCAGTATTTTATTATCACAAAGCCAAAGACAGGATCTGTACCATGGCCCGTTTCTTTTTAAATTCAGGTGAGGTGAAAGTCCGATATTAAATACAGTATCAGGCTCCAGTAAACCTGTTGTGCTGGCGTTTAACGACCGGTCAAGCTCATAATGCGCCGGGATATCACCGGATGCCGGTATCAGCGTATTACTGATCATCAAAGGGAAGATGTCATTATCAGCTTTGTAGTCTGTGGTATCTTTAGCCAACGTGGCCACCCTTATTTGTTCAATAACATAAGGATCAGCAGCTATCTTGCTTACCTTATCCATCCGGGCAGGACGTTTCATAACTCCCAGGCTGTATAAATATTTGGTGTTGAAAGCTTCATTGCCATTCAAAACGCCAAGATCATTTTTGATATCCGGATATCCTTCTTCTACTTCGTTGTAAAGGAAATCTGTTGCAACCGATACCTTCAGATCAGACGGTTCCGGCAAATCAATAACACTGGCCGTATCAATCAAAGCCTGTTTTTCTGCCAGGTCAACGGTTCCGCCTACTTCATTTATTCCAGCACTTGTAAAGCTGTCCCAAAACTGGAAGAAATCAGAAAAGCTCCATTTGAAAACAGCATCACTTAAATTCCTAACGGCATTACCACAGGTGAATACTACGTTTTTATTTGCTTCAAGAAATGCCGATTGAGCTGCAGTAAAATTTCCTTCAGTTACTTTATTAATGAATTGCGTAAGCAGATATTGCGGTCTGAACGCTTTTATGTAAGTCGTCGGAGCCCGGTACTTGTATTTGTATTTAAAGAATGAATTATCAGAGTCAACATATTCAGTGATCAACTGAATGTCACCCGTTGGACCCTCTACATCAAGAAATGTATAAAAATAAAGTTCATCTCCTGCCCTGGCTGTAATACTTCCGGTTCCAACTATGTGCTTTACATTACCGTCAATTTGATCATGCGGAATATTAAGCAACACTACCTGCAGATCAGATGTCCCTGTTGCATCAATGCGCCTTACTACGATTCTCCAGCGAGCTGCAGGGTTAATCGCCGGAGGAGGCACAAATGTTGGTTTCACCTGAAAGTCATATTCGAATTCAACAAGCGAATCGACATCTGCTTGCAGGAACCAGCCAGCTGTTGCTTTAATTGCTGAATTACTATTAGATACCTTGGTCCTGCGAACTGATTTTTTACCTGCCACATACGGCGCATCTTCAAGCGTGATCAATAATGCCGGTAAGTGATTCCCGATATTGTAATTGGGATCATCAGTTATATCATCATAGATCAGGCTTTCAACTTTATTATGAAGAATAATTCCGTCCATTTTCACGTTGATTGCATCATCAACACTCATCGGAAACTCCTCAACTGTATTCTCATTTGCTCTCAGGTATTTGGGGAGACCGTCTTCCAGGTTTGTAGCTTTTACGCTTGCTCCCTCATGACTGTATGTACTCAGATCAACTTCGCTGCGAAATCTTTGTTTGTACCAATACCCATATCCGTATTCTGTAGTACCGTTCACATTTACAAGCTCCATCGATGCAGTAGTTGCACCTGATGATGTTTGACTGAAATCAATGCTAAAATTTATTACTCCTCCTATTGGTATTGTCAATTGCAGAATATGGAAGGTATCCGGATAACCGATGTAATTGAAATTTACTGCATCAAAATTACCTGCGATATAGTCATCGTAATGTGAAGTATTATCAAAGGTCAGCTTTACATAAACAGTGGTACCAGGTGTGCCGGTGATTGTTCCTGTTGTGGTTGTGTTTGGGGTGAACGGTGACTGTCCGGACGTAAAAACAAGAATACCGTAAGGCTTTGGATTATATACCAATTGCTGTTCCAGGATAGCCAGGTAAACCGGTTCCTCCATTCCTTTATTCAGGAAAATATACTTCAGTATTTTAGATCCGTCCTGCACATAGCTGAGAGGAGCTGTAAGGCTTCTGTCGACTGCCCAGTATCTTTTATTTCTTTCATTCTTAACCTGCATATCCTGCCAGCCGGCCGGTGCAAAATCCAAAAAATAAGGCTGCGCATTAATGGTCACATTGCCATTAACTACTTTCCAAAAACGAAAGTCCTTGTTTTGAATTGCAACAATATAGTCAGAGCCTTGTGGCATTTACCATTGTAAGTTTTCGTTCTCGTATTTAATTTGACTGCTGCCATAATGTATAACCTGCACTAAACCTTTGTCGGTTGCGTATGTCTTTGATACAGGCTTATTGGCAATCTGTTTTAGTAATTTTGTTTGCAGCATCATTGCTGACATAATACCGGTATCCGTTTTACCGGTAATGGGTACGCCAAGCATTGCGTCACGGTGAGCTGCTCCAAGGATAGCATTAAGCCAGGCATTCCTGTCAGGATGTATAATATCATCTTTATCAACGTGAGTAATTACGTTCCTTCCTCCTGGCATATCGATGGATCCGTCAGCTCTTTCAATTACTTCCATGGTCCTGCCGTCCGGATGATCATTGATCATTCCTAAACCTTCATAAGCCTGTCCTCTTTTCTTTCCTTTGAAGAACCTTGGAATAGGTGTAGCAATGGCAATGGCGAGCTCTGCGGCTCCCAGTACAAGGTCAGCAGCGATCAGCCAGGGCTTACCTAAATGAGAGGCAACAGCTTTGGCAATACTTAAAGTGATCTGGAAGATAGCCAGCGCCTTTTCTGCCTGTGCCTGTTGACGATCGATCTGCTTTTGCTTTTGACGTTGCTGCTCTTTCTTTTGCTCTGCCCTATTGTTTATTATCGCAATATTTGCGGCTTTATCCTGCTCAGATTGCACCCTGGCATCGTTAGCGGCGAGGTCAGCTTCCTTTTGTCTGTCGATGGCATCAATTGCATCCTGAATATCGTTTTTGCGCTTTGTGAAGCCGATGTTCAATGCTCCTGCAATAACTCCTCTTACCTTATCATAATATCCTTGAATGGTTTCAAGAAATGCCTTTATTTTATTACGTTTCTTTTCAAGCTCTGCTGTCATATCTGCTTCGCCTGAAGCATTTACAGCAGCCTGGTCCTTTGCGTCTTCTTTGGCCTTTTTTAATGCCTCTTTTGCATAATCATCAGCCATCTTCTGCTTACGCTTATAGAAATCATCATTGGCGCGGAGGCGGGCATCCTGAGCCTTCTTCTCAATGAGTTTCAGCTGCTCATTAGCATTGAAGGTGATTATCTCGATCTCTTTTTCTATGCCTTTAATATCCGCACCTTTCTTTTTTTCTTTCTCGAGATTAGCAACATCATTAGCCAGTTTGCTGAGTATAGCCTGCTTTTCATTTTCTTCCTGGGCATTGATCAGGACCTTACGTTGATATGTATAATGCTGCAGCTGACGGATCCTTTCTTCAAAAGTTCTGTTCTCATCATTAACAGCCTCGTTGATCAGGTCGAGGTATCTCTCCTGTTCAATCTTGAACTGTTCAAAAGAAGTAGAAACGGCATCGGATAATTTTTTCCTGTTATCAGAAACGGATTTACTTGTCTGCTTATCGAGTTTTATTATTTCGTTGGCGCCTTCGATTGCAAACTGTAGGAGGAAAGCCTGTTTTTTATTAAGCCTGTCCAGTTCTTCCTGATCGGCTTTTTGCTGAGCGTTAGCGCGATCACGGATCTCTTTTTGAACCTGTGCTTTTGATGCAGATTCTTCCAAACCTCCTCCAGTTGCTGAAGAAAATGATCCTTTTACAGTTCTCGCTTTAGCAAGTCTTATTGCTTCGTCTGCCTCTCTTTTTCTATCTTCTGATCTTTGCAGTATTGCAAACTTTTCTGCAGCCACCTTTTCTAATTCGGCTGCAGCAGCTGACGCCCTGGCCTTTCTTAAAATAGCAGCAGTGGCCAGATCGTAAGCGTTGGCAACATTGCCAGTAAGCAATTGTTCATTCGTTAGGTCTGCGAAGTAATCCGGAAATTCTTTCTTCAGATCCTTAATAGCTTGCAACCTTTTGGCCATGGGTACCGATGTACTCTCGATCTCAGCTCTTAATATGGCCAGATTGGCAGCTTCTTTTCCAGCGATTTTTGATGCTGATTCTTCTACATCTGCTAATACTTTTCTCTTTACCGCTGCGTCTGATAACCTGGATGAAAATATGCCAAGTCCTTCAGCTGCTCTTGATATTGCTTCAAATCCTAAAAGAAAAATACCGGACAATCCGATACCAGGTAATATGTTTGCGATCTGTCGGAAAGGACCAAGGATTTTGCCGAAAGCACTTCCATAGTTACCTACATTCTTCTGAGACTGGCCAACTGTTTTATCAATGGTTTGCAATTGAGTATTTAAAGCAAATGCTTCTTTAGCAGCTGCTTTGGCTTGTATGCTATTAACCCCGAACTGGACGGCCAGGTCCTTTGCATTCGCAGCTGCAGAATTATATTGTTTTGTCAGAAGTTGATACGGTGAAAGCAATCCGAGAGCCAATAACGCTTCTTCCTTTGCCGCTTTGTTGGCCAGTGACTTTTGAATATTAAAGCCCTGCATCTCAACATTAGCTTTGCTGTTTGCTTTCACAAGAGCCTCACGCGCTTTCACCAGTTCCTGATCTTCCTTAACGGCAAGTTTGCTGTACGCAGTTGATTTGTTTTGAGAATTACCGAATGCTGTTGCGGATATCGCCGCTGCAGCCTGGGCCTTATCAAGTTCGTTCACCACTTCACCGGTCTGCTTTAATGTTGTTATGTCTGGCAGATTAGTAACTGATACAACCCCTCCGCCGGCACTCTTCTGCGCCTTTAATGCTGCAGCTGCTTCCTGTGATTGCAATTTTGACTGACGGAGTAATTCGTTCTCAAGTTGAACCTGTTGCTTCTTTAAAGCGATCAGTTCCTTTTGAGTTTTAATTGCAGCCTGTGATTCTTTCTCTGCTTGAATTGCAAGCTTCGATGAATCGCTGAAGGTTGTAGTAGTTTGAAGAGATTTCTTTGTCTTTGATAGATCAATGTAAGCATCTTTGGCCCTCTTTATCTGGACCAGTAATTGTTCCGTCTGTTGTGTTGCAGCGGATATATCAAAATACTCATTTATTAATTCGTCGCTCATTTCAAACCTGCCATTACTTACAATGGAAAAGTTTTTTATGTAATTTTCTTACTTCCTTTTTTCGTTCTTCAGTCCGTCACAATATTCATTGAACCGCTTTATCCTTTCACAGTATTCACTCATTTTAATTGTATCTTCTACTCTGTACTTTGCATAATCTGACAGTGTGATCAGAATTGAAACAAAATATTGCCGGTCGATCTTGGCACCGGGCTTTTGCTTCTTTTGGATAGCATCAAACTTCAAACATTTTAGATCATAACTTATCTTAAAGGCCTTAGCCCGATTCAAACATTTTTTGCATTCAGCCTGGTAAGAATTCTGGTCCTTCCAATTGAATTTGCAGTCTGTTCTCAAAAGTTTATTCACTTCACCGGCAAAGAATTCATCGTATGTCACCTCCAGTATGCCGACTGCTATATTTACTTGATCTATTGTTATTTTTAAGATGGAGATCTCTTTAAAGAGTTCCGTGTACATTTTATACTCAGCGCCTCCGATCGTATCAGTGTACTGGCTTAAAATGGTATTCCAGGCTTCCGTTAATTGATCTTCAGTGGGAAAGCCTGAAATGGTAAGGGCTGAAAGGTTGTTATCAACGATACAGTCGATGAACTTATTCAACGGGAGATCGTGAATAGTTTGGTGATATCGTATGTCCTGAGTTTTAGTCTCCATTTGCCCGATAAATTACTAAATATTTTCGTAAAATCATCTATATTTTGATACAAATTCAATAACATTATCGCCTGGTTCACCGGCTTTTATAACTTTGTATAGACAACCCTCTCTCACAATGGCCATGGTCTCCCCTATTTCAACTGCTTTTTGCTTCGCTTCAATCCTTGCAGCGTCCAGTTTTTGTCGCTTCCATTCTGCTTTCTCCTTACAGATCCAACAGCTCACAGTAAATGTCTTACCAGGTGAATGGCTCCATAAATGGCAAGACCATAAATAACAAGTTTATAAATTACTATTGCTGCACTATCTTTTTTCATAATCCAGTTACTGCTTTTAATCTGTTTCTAAATTCAGGTCTCAGGCTTTCTTTGATGTACTGTTTCTTGTATTCTCCGCTGGTCCCAAAAACAGATGTGTTATTTGCTTTGCCGTATTTCGCCTCAAGCATTGCAGCTTTACTATCTGTTGAATCGGTTTTGATCACTCCGCTATTCACCGTTACTTTTATTGCTGCCTGGAATGCTCCTGTTGCCTTCTGCGCAATTGGTATATCCGGATAACCGTAAACTGTTTGCGAAATATATGAGTAATGCGGTAATACCTGACCGTCTGCCAGAACACCATCTGACATCCTTTCCCGGTTCACGTCTTCAAGATCATCAGCTGTGTTGCGTAAGGCCTGGTTGATGACCTTATCAATATTCAGCGTCTTGATCTTGTTGTATAGCTTACCTATCGTCATACATTTAAAAACATTGGCAGGGCCGTTTAAAGCCCCGCCGTTGTTATGCCTGATCGGCCGTGTCGGTATCCACCGACTGATCTTTTTTCTTAGACTTTGGATTCATTAAAGCGAAAGCTTCTTTTAATTGCTTTTCACTTAGGCCATGATGGCTTTCGTGTGCAATGAATTCAGCAAGCGATTTATCTTTCCAATGATCTTCATTGAAATTTATTCCTTCGAATATCATAAACCTTGTTTTAGTGTGGCCTTACGGGGTCACAGGTTATTAAACTGGTTTAACGTGCGTTACTGACAGGATCTCCAGATTAACAATATCAGCTGCATCCAATACGGCCGGTGTTGGCGGTATTAGTTTAATGTAGTGTCCTGCAGTGATCGCTGTGTAAGCTGAAGAATCATAAGTAACAGCCAGCATGCCAGCTGCATAAGCTACTGATGTAATGGCTCTTGAAGTTCCGACGGCTGTTGTTGCACCGGATTGAGCTGTAAAGGTCAAAGCGGCGATAGCTGTACCATAATCAGCCAGTACATCGTAATCTTCCATCAGGTTTGATCCGGCAATCTTCAATGAATAACTGAGTACGTTTGAAGCATGCGATACATAAGCCAACTGGGCATCAACCAATGGAACAACGTCTTCTATGTTGTTGTCACCGATTTCCATCCAGTAAGGATTATCAAAATACTCTGATGTGCTCAGGATTGAGATCGTACCTTCAATTACTCCTTCTTCAACATTCTGACCGGTGGCCAGTTTGTTGCCGACAAAGAAAAGCTTTGCCTGAAAGCCTTTGAAATTGGTGCCGGATTTTGTACCCCATACAACGCCATTGGCATCATATTCCAGTACCCGGATTGTCTGATTGTTGAAGGTCCTTAAACGCTTCAGCATATCAGCGCCGCCGAAGAATTTAAATTTATAAGCTGGCCGGCCTTCCTGGAGAGTTGCCTTAAAGCCGAGATTCAATGATCCCTCTTTATTGGCTTCAGACGCATCGGTAATTTCCTGTATTTCATTTAATACAAAGATCTTATCGCTGTCATCCTTACTCAATTTGGAATTCGTCACCAGCTTAGCGAAAAAGGTATCGGCATCAGCGTATGATGCAGAACCTATTGATCCGTTAAAGATCAAAAATTTATTGGCTACGCCCCTGGACTTATCACAGGCGATTTCGCCTATGTTGTCAACCGAGGTTTGGCATAATGAAAGTGACATAGTCCCCATAGAATGATCGCGAATTGGCGCCAACCGCGCGGGCTGCGCAGAAATGCGAGGCGCACAGGCGTCGGATCGAAGTAGGCCGTACGCTCGATGGCGGCAC
>OFQZ01000748.1_pt1 | contig 10536 bp, 6 predicted proteins | sample 1543011 | NCBI WGS metagenome assembly OFQZ01 (sample SAMN07774216, study PRJEB24372) | wastewater metagenome | isolation source: Exp Tend NO 0WW | collected 2016-02 | reverse complement strand
GCCTTCAAGGTCGGTGAGCAGCTGGGCCAAGGTCTTGGCGCCGCGATCCCCACCTTCGCCGGCGACGCCCTGAAGACCGTCGTGTCGGCAGCCTTCGACCGAACCCAGAACGTCGACCTGTCCGAGGCGATCGCGGACATCGGAGCGGGAATCGCCATCGATCTGGCCAGCAACTTGGTCAGCGGCGCCGCCTCCAACCTAATCTCGAGCCTGATCACGTCCCTCGGCATCGACGTGATCGGCCAGGGAGCAGAGCAGCTGAGTGTTGCCACGTCCGCGGCGAACATCCAAACCGCTGCTGCTGCTACCTCAGCTACCACTCAAACCACCGCTGCCCTCACCTCGGCGACCACCCTGGAAGGAGGAGGCCTCGCAGCCGGCGCTGCCATCCTCGCCGCAGCAGCGAAGGCAGCTACCCAACTCGCGACGACCAGCTTGGCCACGTCTGGGAGCTCTGTCGGGTCGGCACTAGGCGGCAGGGTCAATGACATGCGCCGCTTCCCGTCGGCCAACCTGAACCTCACGCACGCCAGGGCCACCGGATACGCCAAGGGGGGGAGGCCTGCAGGGATTGACGCCAGGGACACCATCCCGGCGTTCCTGCGCCCCGGCGAGTGGGTGATCCGGCCCGAGGCCGTCAAGCTCTACGGCGACCGCCTATTCGATCTCCTGAACAGAGGGCAGCTCAACCCCGCAGCTCTTCGAGGCGTCGCCGGCGCCATCTCCGCGCCCAGCAAGGCCCCCCGAGCGAAGTCTGGGTATGCCACCGGCGGCGCCGTGGTCCAGGGAGGAAGCCCGGGCGGTCGCCAGACCGCAGTTGGTCAGGTCATCCAGTTCCACGACGAGCAGACGATGGAACGGGCTCTCGCGGCCGGCTCGAATGCCACCGTCAGGTTTGCTAGGTCGCGCCGAGGAGCGTATCGTGCGGCACTCGGCATCGACCCAGGAACCTGATGCTCCTCAGGCACGACAGCCTCGAATACGCCACCAACTACCTCGCTGACGCCTTCCCAGGGTCAACAGGCCTACTCGTAGGAGGGGCCTACGAGAAGTCTGGCAGGACGTGCCTGTTCTCCTCCAACGGCGTGTTGCCTGTCCAGCTGCCTACCCCTCAGGACACCACCTGCGTGGTGGGGTTCCTGCTGAAGGTGGAGACGGCCTCGACCCCCCTCGACGGAACAACCTTGGTCGACTTCCTCTCGCAGGGAGGCTCGCTGAAGCTGAAGGCGCGGATGGTCACCGGCTCGGCCGGCTATCGACTCGTGTTCGAGACCGCCGACGGAGGCTCCAGAATCCTGTCAGGTCCGGAACTGCCTTACAATACATGGCATTACCTGGAAATCCGGGTGGTGTTTGCTGTGAGCCAAGGCTCTATTGTCCTTCGAGTAAACGGAACTGAGACGTCACGGGCGGAGAATGCCACCACCGATCCCAACATCTTCATCGGGTGGGGAGGCATCACCTTCTATCTGCAGGCAACGCCAGCAGTTTTTCGGATAGCCGACTTGTATGTCTGCGACGGGTCCGGTAGCGAGAGAACCTACAGAACCTTCATCGGAAAAACGATGGGCCGTAGACTGGCTCCGTTCACCCTCCGGCCGGAGAGCTTCGGGTGGGGACCCACGCCTTCCCTGGGGGGAAAGTATCGCCTGGTGGTGATGCTGGGGCAGAGCAACATGCAAGGCCTAGGCCTCATGCCTCCTGAATCCCCAGCGTCTTGGAGAAGCACCAACCCCTTCCTGCCGATCTGGAACAAGCTCTCAGGGGCGTTCGAGCCACTGCAGGCAGGGGTGAACTCCGCCAGCATCTTCACTACGAATCCCCGCTGGGGCATGGAGATGATGTTCGCCGAGCGCCTTGCTCAGATGCTGGAGGCATCAGGGTCGTCTCCGACAACCAGCAACTTCCGCCTCGTGAAGGCTGCCCAGGACGGCAGCACCGTCATGCCGCAGGACCCTCTGGTGAGCTTCATCACCTGGGACCCGGGGACTACCAACAGCCTTTACATACAGACCGTTGCCGAACTGCAGCTGGCTGTGGCCTCTCTTGGAGGGGCCTCCGCCATTGAGCAGATCGATTACGTCTGGTTCCAGGGAGAAACCGAAGGAATCCTGAGTCTAGGTATCGGCACCTACCCGGGAGAGTATTTTTCTCAGACGATATCCATCCTGCTGGGGTTTTACTCCTTGTTCCCTGCCCCCAGCAACCTGCATATCGTGCAGATCCACAAGAGCATCCCGGAGCAGTATCCAGGAGGGGTGGTGGTGAGAGCTCGGCAGAGGATCCTGAAGGATGCCGTCCCTTCAGGTAGCTTCCTAGATATCGACTACGCCTCAACAGGTTCCGACAGACTCCACCTCGATGAGAAGTCTCTCAACAACATAGGCGAGCAGCTATTCTCTGCGTGGCTCCCCTACCAACAGTTTGCTGACTACTGGAAAGACGAGTACTTTTTCGCTTCCACTGACTCAAAATGGATCGGGAGCAACTCCGCCGGTAAGTCGGTCTCCATGGAACAGGTTTCTTCTTTCCTCCTGGACATGGTTCACGCACCGGTCCTTGCTGCTAGCTCGAAGGTCTACGCCGGGTCTACCTCAGACGGTAAGTCTCTCAAGGTGACTGTCGGTAAGTCAACCGTGTCCAGCACACTGCTTTCGAATGCCAGCGAGTTCACGGCCATCAGATCTGGTGGAGCTCTCATGGCTCTGCCTGAAGACATGTCAGGCTTCTTGTCCTTGGAGATCTTCTAGTGTCGATCAAGGTCACTTCACTGCTGATCGATGTGATGACACGGGCCGTGGAGAGGCCTGTGCCTATCGCCCTGCAGAAGAGCTCCGGCATACCGCTGGCTCCCACATCCTTCCCACACGATTGGTCTGTCGAGGTCACCCTCGAGACCCGGTGGCAGACCGACGTGACGCGCCCGTCCACGGGAAGCACCCCCGAGAAGTGGAGCCTGTCGACCAGGCCTAGCCGCAGCCTGAGCGCCAGGATGGTCGGGGCCGGCAAAGAGGAAGCCAACGCCATCTTGCAAGCGGCCCTTGGCTACAACTCGTTGTTCGGAGTCCCGGTCCCTATCTACCCTGACGCTACTCCGATCACGTCGGTGTCAGGGCTTCGTGTGTTCGGAGACTTCCGATACCGAAGATTCTTCGAGGGTGGCCGTGTGGCCATCTACCCATTCCGAATGCCGCCTCACAAGTCGGCCAACGGAGTGATCTGGGCCACCCTGAAGGAGGTCTCCCCGGAGTCAATCCTGGTGGAGCTGGACCCTTCCACGACCCGAGCCATCAACCCGCTCATCGACGTAGTGGCTCCGTGCATGGACGTGGAGCTGGTGCAGTCGGCCAAGGCAAACAGCCTGACCGACGAGCTGATCGAGCTCGAGATCCGGTGGGACGAGGTCGACGGGGCCTGTTCTCTGCCGGCAACCTGGCCACCGACGTCTCCTCTGAATCCAGAGATCCTGTCCCCCTTCTGCCAGATCGTCGACAACCTGCCTGTATTCCCCCTCGAGCCGGACTGGGCATCCGGGATCTCGATCGACGCCACTCGGGACATCGACTCGTCTGGGTCAGGTCGCAGCTCCATCCAAGAGCCTGTTGGTCAAGCGTATCATCTGATCTCGATCAGCGTGATGGGCTACGACCGACCTTCCTGCTGGAACGCTGTTCGCTTCTTCGACTCCATGCAAGGTAGGGCCAGAAACTTCTACCTAGTTCACCCTATCAAGCCCTGGAGATTCGGCGGTATACCGTCTCTCGATCGAGTCCAAATCTACCCGGCCGGAGATGTCCACAAGATCAACCAGCACTACCGCAGGCTAGCCTTCTTCAGATCCGACGGCACGTTCATCACCCGCCGTCTGAACGCCGCTTCGGATCTCGGCGGGGCGTTCTTGTTGACGCTCCTGACCGACCTGCCGGACGACGACTTCGTGGACGTGCAGCCGGTGATGATCTGCAGCTTCGACCAAGACAACCTGGTCGAGAACTGGTCCACGAACACGGTGGTGCCCGCCCTGCAGCTCTCGATCCGAGAAGAGCCTGAAGCGGGGCCTGTGAACGTCCCCAACATGGGGTATCAGCCGGCCGACCCTGGCTTCTTGGCAATTCCAGGGTGCAACCTGCTACTTCGCGCCGGCTCCGGCTGCTCTGACGGCAGCAGAGACCCGTGCTCGGTTTGGCCGGCCCCCAGAAGCACGGTTTCCCACTGGACCGACGTGAGCGCCGGATCGAATAGGTCCTCGAACCCCGTCAAGATCGCCTTGGAGATGGTTCGAACGGCCAGTCCTCTGACCTGCGACCTGATCAGGTTTCCCCAGCAGTGGCAGAACAACGGACAGCCGAGCATCAAGGACCCCCGCTTCACGCTGCAGACCCAGCTCGACTCTGCGGTCCCTCTGACCGACAAGCACCTGTGGTCGGACGAGGGATGGACCCTGTTCCTGTGCTTCACCCCAGAGCCCCACACAGCCCCTGCGTCCAACAGGACGCTGGTCCAAGTAGCCACTGACGTAGTGGAGTTTCTGATCCGAGTGGATACGAGCGGGCAGTCTGGGGCAGCCAGAACTCGATTGCAGTTCACTCCTCCTTCTCCTGGAATTGCGCTAGCGGTTCCTCTCACTACCGACATCTCTGTGTTTCCTTACACAGTGATTCTGACTATTCGCGTTGACAAGCCGCCAGCAGGTCTTCGAAAGGTAAGGGTTTGGGCTAACGGCAAGCAAGCTATTGGATCTGCCTCCTCCTGCTACTTGGATGTCCCGTCTGCCTACTACACCTCCGATTGGTTTCCTGCATTCAACAGAGGCCGGCCCACAACCTCTCCCAATATCGCCTCTACTTTCGGAGTGTATGGATGCGCTAACATGGTGCTGTCCTACAACAGGCCACTAGACATTGACGAGATCAACCAGGTGCAGACCATGATCTCAGACATCTACAGGACACTGATCGAGACGTCCGTTCTATACTGACATGACGCTTACTCTCCTACGAGAAGTGAAGGAGTCGTTTCCTCTCTTCGAAATTGACTTCGGGGAGACGACCATCTACGTCACCACCTCAAAGTCCCCGATTCACTGGAATGGCCACGAATACTGGCCTGAGCCAGCCCTGAACGCCAAGCTGCCGAAGCAGTCAGGCGGTCTGTCCGAAGAGCCGCTGGTGGTAACCGTGCCCACCCAGAGGCCTCTCCATCCACCACTCCAGGCAATCGCCATGCAGCTGTCCTTGCCCAGGAGCGCGCCGCACATGGAGATCCGGATCATCAACCTGCTGAAGGCGGGTGAGGACGAGTTCACTCCGGTGTTCGTCTACGAGGGCATCCTGGACCGAGTGAAGAGGAACCCAGAGGGAAAGAAAAACGTCGTTGAGCTGGAGTTTCAGACGGAGCTTCGGTATCAGCTGAGCGACATCTCTCTAGGCATGAGAGCCGACCCAGAGTGCGGACACATCTACGGGAGAAATGGGTGCTTCGTAGACAACTCCCAATTCTTTTCCGCTGGAGACTACTTCCCAAACCAGTTCAAGAAGATTCGCAGGGCTTGGGTTACTGCTTCCTTCTTCTTGCCAAACAACGGCAGGCAGGTAACCCTCTCTCCGGATGCAGCCATGCATCCAGGCATGCCGCTGCAGACCTTGACAGCCCAGCCCAGAACCTGGTGGATCCGCTCCTACCTAGAGAAGAACACCGTCAGGATCCCGATCCAGGAGTGGTTCTGGAACGACACAATCGGTCAAGGAACCAACATCTTCGTCTTGAACCGCATTCCTCCTGCAGACTGGCACAACTCCAGACTCCTACTGGTGCATGGGTGTCCTCAAACATCGGATGCTTGCGCCGAAAGAAACAACACCATCAACTTCGGAGCCTACGGATTTGGGATCCCTGCCTACAACCCCACTCTCGATGTCGCAGACAGCTAGGTTTCTGTTGATTCCCTTTAGATTCCAGGAAGGTCCTTGGGATTCTAAGGTGGAGAGAATCTGCAGTCAGTGGAAGGGCACCCCCTACAAGCTGAACATGTGCCACCCTGGGGTAGGTGTGGACTGCGTCCATTTCGTGGCTGCCGTCCTCGATCTCCTCTACGGAGTCAGGCACTCCAAGAACCTGAAAAGCCTTCCCCCCGACGCGTGCGTCCACAACAGGGCAGGCGTGATGAAGGCAGGCAGGGCGCTGTTCAAGGCCTATCCCGCCATGGAGAAGGTCACGGACATGAGCCTCGAGGCAGGCGATCTGGTGGTTCTGGGCCCTCTCTCCGACACCCCTACCGCTGGGCATCTACTGATCGCCGGCCAGAGAGGCAAGCTGTGGCAGGCTGTGGCCAACGGGGTATGCTTCACCGGCTACGGTCACCAATCCACAGAGATGCTTGTCTCTGTCTACCGTGCGTCGGACAAGGACAAATGGATCTCCTAGACGTCGAAATCGTCACGGCGGGCGGATACATCGGAACGATCATCGCGATCATCTCGCTGATCGCATCCGCTGCGGCTCTGCTCTCGATCAAGAAGCCCAAGATCGCCAACCTGGACGACGCCCTGCAGAGCACCGCTACCCAGGGGGCGTTCATCCCGCTGGTGATCGGTCGAGGTCGGGTTGGCCCGGTGTTCGCCTTCGTCGAAGACTGGGGCGGCGGCGCCCTGTTCACGCAGCAAAGGTCCCTTCTGCCCGGCATGTCGTCGATCGGGACGGCCTTGGGATTCGCCAAGGGCGGCGGCAGCGGGCCCTCTCAACCGTCCTACCAGGAAGCTGCCCTGCACATCTTGTGCGTCGGTCCGGCCAGCGAGCTCATCGCGATCTACCAGAACGGAGAACTGATCTGGAAGGGCCCCATCAACCCTCAGTCAGCGCCTTCCGGATCGACGTTCGCCGCTCTGAACGGCGAAGGCTTCTTCGAAGTCCACTGGGGCTTCCCCGACGACCCGATCCTGACTCGCCTGCAGAACTCCCCGAAGCACGGCCTGGCTGTCCGGTATGCCTTCGCGATGAAGATCATGTGGGTGCCCAAGAACCTGGGAGTCACCCGCCAATGGCCCCGGCTCGAGTATGAGGTTCGTTGCCCGTGCTACAGCCAGATCGCCACCACCCCGTCTGAGATCCCGCTGGAGGGAGACGACGCGCATCCGACGTTCGAAGAGTGGGAACCTGCTCCTCCTGCATATGTTCCTTCCGGAAGGCTGCCAGCGGATAGAGTCGTATTCGAGATCATGGCATTCAATGCTGCTACTCGAACCTGCTCGCTGGAAGATAGGGTTTTACCTGGAACACAAGCCAGCCTTACCTCACTATACCCCCCAGGGGGCATAGTAAAAGTGTGGACAGAAAACAATTCCGTTGGACTTGCATCGGATAATATGTCTTCGGTTTTGCCTGTCAATCAGGAGTGGAAGTATTTCTGGATAATTAGTTCTGTGTATGTTGCTACTGGATTCGGGCATACGGATATAGTCCTTGGCCCTGAGGTCCCGGCCAGCGACATCAAGAGACTCAACTCGACAAACCCACCTTACGTCCCTGGGGGCCTTGTCACTGAGATTGGGTGGGCTTCTCCCGTATCCACCGAAAACAGCGACGGAATCAACTACATTCACATGGTGGATCAGATCCTGTTCTCCAAGTATCCTTACGGAGCAGGTCGTCGGCGCACCAAGTTCGATCCCCGGTCCATCGAAGCAGCAGCCGAGATCGCCCAGAAGGAGAAGATCAGGGGGGCTTTGGTGGTCCGAGACGGCGAGGGAGTCGAAAGCGTCCTTGCTTCCATCATGCAAGATGCTGGATTGTTCATCCCCTGGGATGCTCAAGTCGGAAAGTATGTGTTTCGATTGCTACGCTACGAAGTGAGCAACTCCGACATTCCTCCGGAGGCCATCCTGAAACAACCGTCGATGGAGGCCATCCAGGGACAGCGCCCTGCTGACGTGATCGCCTTCACCTTCAAGGACAGGTTCCGGAACTACCGCGAGGCTCCGTTGAAGGTGACCGACAGCGGCCAAGTGATCGAATATGAGACCCAGAAGGCCCGCAAGGTCCCGATCGAGATCACTTGTGATCGAGATTCTGTAGCCCGCTTGGCGCCCCGGCGGCAGCAAGAGGTCATGGCCAACCTGGCCACGCTCTCGTTCGAGACGAACCACGCCACCCAGCTGGCCTCCCCTGGCGAGAGATTCACCGCTACCGCCACGGAAGGCGAGGGCATCCAGTTCCTGATCACGGAAGTGGAGCGCGACCTCAACAGCGGCAAGGTCGTGTTGGATTGCGTGCCCGACACCTACAACCCGCCAACTCCCTCCGAGGGCTCTGTCTCGCTCCTCAGCTACCAGCAGCCGCCCATCAGCGAAGCCACGCCGGTCGAGCCCCTCGTCCGCTTTCTCGCGCTCGAGATGCCCAGAGGCCTCTCCTCAGACCGGGTGCAGGTGCTGTTCGGCGCCTCGCGAAGCGGCAACAAGACCCTCTCCGTCCTCGCCTGGGGGTCCCGCACCGAAGACCAGTTCTCTGTGCTGGGGCAGGGGGTGATCTTCGCCGGCGGAGTCCTGCACGAGGATCTGCCGGCGAGCTCTCCCACACTGCTCACGGGTGCGATCGAAGTCGAAGTCGACAACCTGTCCGACTTCCTGGCATCGTCCGACTTGACCCTGGACGAGGTCAGTTGGAGAGCCGGCAGGCAGATCCTGGTCATCGGCGACGAGGTCTGCTTCCTGCAGTCGGTTGGAACGACCTCTGACATCGAGGTGTTCACCGTGAACGGATTGATCCGGGGCCGTGCCGGCACGCGCCAAGTGACCCACGCCGCCGGGACTCCTTTCTTCATCATGCAGGCTCCCGCAGTGGTGCCGCTCGAGTCGTCGCTCTTCCTCCCGGGGGCGACTCTCTACTACAAGGCCCAGGCCCAGGAGAGGGCGAAGACGGTCGATGTCGGGGCCGTCGATCACCAGTCTCTGCCGATCGTAGGCAAGGCCTTCAAACCTCTGCCGATCTCAGGCCTGCGCCAGCCGACGATGCGTCCCAGCTACGACACCGCAGCCGACGTGCGACTCGACTGGTGCTACCACAGCGACGAGTTCCGCCGCACGGGCCTTGGCACCCAAGGATTCGGTCAGATCTCCGGCCGCAGCCGTCCCAAGGGCTTTTTCCGCGTGGAAATCGTAGGAGTCGAAGACTTCATCTCGGAAGATCCGTTCATCGTATTCTCCGTGTCCGCACGCACTTCCTTTGGTCTGGATGCTCTCCCTTCTTGGGTGGTGCGGATCACTCATGTGGAAGGGTCCTTTACTTCAGATCCTGTCTCGATTACCCTCTCCCCAGCATGACACGCCCTTCCATCGACCCTTCCGAGCTGGTCTCCACCCAGGAGGGTTGGGATGCGCTGCTGCGCGACATCCTGACCGCTCTGGCGAAGGCCCCTCTCCCCGTCCACGAAGTCGCCAACGCGGCGGCGCTGCCGGACCCCACCACGTTCGATCGCTGCATCGTGACCACCGTCGACACCAACAAGCTCTGGTTCAGCAACGGCACCGCCTGGAAGGAGGTGTCCCTTGTCCCATGACATCCGGATCGCCAACCGGTCGACCTTCCCGGTGAAGATGTGGAAGCGCATCAAGGTCGACCAGCAGCCCTACTTCTTCTGCGGCGAGGTCGACGGCATGACCTACGTCAACGCCGGGCGCCGAGGCTTCGACGAGTTCGCGATCGACGTGCTGGTCGACCTGCAGCCGCTCGAGGAGAAGACCTTCGATTTCCTGAAGCCGCACGAGCCGAAGGTCCAGCCTCCTCTGACGATCCCTGGGGACCCGCTGACCTACTTCGGTGGGCCGATGACCGTCAACGGCCAGCCCCTGCAGATCGTGAACCTGGTGGGCGACGGCGCTGCCTGGGAGGTCACCATGTCGGGCCGTCTGACGCCCATGCTGCAGGTCGACGTGGCGTTCTGGTGGTATCCCGACCACCCCAGCACTGCTCGGGGCGAGCTGCGCCTGGTGGCCAGCAATCCGGCCGTGCCGGACGTCTACGCCGCCCTGCCGCAGGAGGGCCTCCGCCTCGCCTTCGGTGACGCGCTTCTGCACGTCGCCGGCGCCGGCTGGGGCCAGCCAGTGCAGCAGTGGACCTACATGGCCGACGGGCAGGCCCGCGGGATCCCGTTCACGCTCTTCTGGCCTCGCCTCGGGCAGGACACGGAGGCGGTGCTGCGCGCCACGGCGCTGGCCAACATGGCGGTCTGCGCCAACGGCCTGAAGCAGCTGATGCCGACCGGCAACCCTCGGGTGAAGCCCGGCACGGATCCGGTGTCGTTCACGATCGAGCGGTTCTCTGAGTCCTACCGCCGGCTGCACACCTGGGAGCCGGCGCTCCTGGGCCCGAACCCGAACTCGGCCGACAGCGGCGAGCAAGAAGACGAGATCTTCACCAGGGGGGAGTGCATGCTCCCTGACGGCGGCGTCGGTGCCGAAACGGTCGCCTACGCAGCTGCCCTGAAGCTGCTCGAGCGCCCGAACCACCACCTCCGGGCGGATGGGCGTCCTCTGGACCCTGCGG
>OFQZ01000747.1_pt1 | contig 10550 bp, 8 predicted proteins | sample 1543011 | NCBI WGS metagenome assembly OFQZ01 (sample SAMN07774216, study PRJEB24372) | wastewater metagenome | isolation source: Exp Tend NO 0WW | collected 2016-02 | reverse complement strand
TCCACCTTGGTTTTATCCACCTGGGTCAGGGCTTGCAGGGCGTCGATCTCGACCTTGTAAAGCTCGATGCCGGCGAGGGAACTTTTCAGGCGCGTCTCGTACACGGCGGCCTCGGCCCGGTAGGCGTCCAGCTTCAACCCGAAAGCCTTCACTGCCGTGTTGTAGGACTCGATCACCGCGCCCAGAATGCTCTTGGCATAGTCCAGGGCTTGGCCGTTGATGCTGACAAGGTTCTGCATATAGCTCAAGCTGGCCGACAGCATGGTTTGCCGAAGGTTGGCCGATTGCGTCACCGCGAATTGCAGGTTCTTCTGCTCCATTTCAGCCTGCATCACGACAATCTCGCGCGCTGCGGCGGCATTCAGGTCGGCGGCGTCCTGTCGGGCTTTCTGGCTGGCAGCCAACAGTGATCCGGGCGGGCGGGTGTGCCCGCGTGCGGCGGCATCGGCCCACAAGGCTGCCTGCTGCCGGTTCGCTTCCGAATTGTTCTTGTCGCGCGCGCGCTCGTAGATCTGGTTCTCCACGGCAGCGTTCAGACCCGTGCCACCGGCCATGTAGGTTGCCAGTTGGGTTTCAATCGCGGCCATCTGCTCGGCATAGAGCGGGTTGTACTTGGCCATCATGGCGTCGACATACCCGTCCACCATGGCAATCGTGCTGGGGGCGGCGTTGCGGTAGGCGGCGTCGAAGTCACCTTCCAGGTCAGACGGCGCCGTGGTCGTGTCGGTCGGTGCCACGGCGGTAAAGCCGGGCAGCAGCACTTGTGGCTTCGTTGGTTCCGTCCGTTCGGTCAGGATGGGCGCCTCGATGACCGGGTTGGTCAGTTCGCTGGGTGGCTCCGGAAAAGCGAAGCTGGTGTTGATCGTCGGCGCGACCTGGGTGAAGTCGGGCAGCTGGTTCGGTGTGTTTGGCAGGGTGATCGTGGGCGCGACCGCCGTCAGCGTTGGAACGGTACCAAGGTCAATGTCACTGATGTCCTGAAACAGCAGCGTATCGGTCGGCTCGGATGGCAGTTCCAGGGTGATCGTGTCGAAGGTCGGTAGCGTGTAGTCAATCGCACTTGGCGGCGTGTCGGGCAGCGTGACCGGCGTGAATTCCGGGTCATCGTAGCCAACCTGCATCGCCGCCAGTTGGGCGTTGTAAAGAGCCAGGTCGGCGTCTTCAATGGTGGACGCAACGTAGGAGCGGGCGTCGGAGATCAGCGTGTCAATATTGGCCATGATTAGATCCTTCTCGTCATTTCGTGGATTTCAGTTTCAATCGCGTCAAGGTCCATCACCCCGGCGCCCGAGGCACCCAGCGCGTAATAGGCGTCCTTGATGCCCCGGCCAAACTTCACCCGATAGTTCTGGGCCTTGGAGCCGCGCGGGTTGCTGTAGCTGTAGACCTTGGGGTTCTTCTCGCCGGCATACAGTTGCACTTTCTCGGAAGCGCCCATGCGGCCCCTGAAGTAGGCGCTGATCACAGTCTTCTCGAACGAGGAACCGAAGTCGGTTGTCCCTGTCTTGAAGGACCATGGGATGGCCGTGCCGGCGTCGGTCGTGCCTTCGAGCAGGTACAGATTGCCGTCCGAGTGAATCCCGTAGTACCGGCTCTTGTAGCGAACGATGCGGGTGAACGGGAAGTTGGTGTACCGGGTGACTTCATCCACCGCCTTGTCGCTGTTGTGCTTCAGGTTGACCGCATAGGCCTCATAGGTTCGGACCACCACTTCCGAGACATAGGCGTCCAACTCCAGCATGGGCAGAGTGGCGTCGAGGTAGATGGTCGATCCCGGCTGCAGCATCGGCAGGGTCAGGTCGGCCCAGCCGTAGGTCTGTGCTGTCACCAGGGCATCGAGGGTCAGCATCGGCAGGACCGCATCCACCGTGGCCACACTGCCCGCTGATGCTTCTGCGTCGATCGTCAGCATGGGCAGGGCCAGCGCCACACTGGCGCCAAAGTCTGCCGTGATGGTCAGCATCGGCAGCGTGAGGTCGGCCGTGATGACCCATGGGGAGCCGGTGCCTGCGGCGTCCATGGCCAGCATGGGCAAGGTCAGGTCGGCCGTGATCGAGCCCGAGAAGGTCGCCTCTGCATCCAGCGTCAGCATCGGGAGTTCGAGATCCGCTGATGCGCCAAACCCGGCATCCAGCGTGAACATCGGAATCGTGTACTCCAGACTGTTCTCGCCGGTCGCGTCGTGCCCGTAGGCATCCAGCGTGAGCATGGGCAATGTGACCTCTACCGCCCCGCCAAAGTACGCATCGAGCGAGAGCATCGGCAGACTCACGGCCACGTCGATACCGAAACCCGCATCCAGTGACAGCATGGGGATGCTCAAATCCGCACCGGCCCCGAAATGGGCCTCCATGTACATCATCGGCAGGGTCAGGTCTGCCGTGGCTTCAGCCGGTGGAGGGACAGCGAGCTCAGCAGTGGGCCGGTTGAAGGCGGCGTTATACCGGGCTACACCCTTCGTGATCCTGATGTCATCCATGTACCCGGCCAGACTGTCACCCGAGACGGTCGAGCCGCCAATCATGATGTTGCCGGTCGTCACCTGAATCGAAAGCGCCGATGTGTAGGAACTGGTCAGGGTTCCATCGCAGAAGGCCCGGAACACACCGGCCTCGCGCGTGACCGCGAAGTGATACCAGGTGTCGATTGATGGTGAGGCTTTCAGCGTGACCGCGCTGGCCACGTCCCAGGACGATGAGGAAGTCGAGGCATAGAAGTTCACCGTGCCGGACGGGATCATGATGATGGCCCACGGTGCAGCGGCCGCGGAAGAGGTCCATCCTTTGGTAACCAGAATCTTGTTTTGTGCCGGCGAGACGGTATCAAACCGTGCCCAGAACTCAACCGTGAAGTCACCCAGCCCAAAGTCGAAGTCGGTGGTTGACGTGACGGCCAGGTAGTCCCCGGTGCCATCGGTGCGCAAGGAGGCACCACCGAATACGCTTTGCGTCGCAGACTGGGCTGCACCGCCGCCTGCCGTCACCGTCTTCGGTACGTAGCTCAGGTCCGTGAACGTCGTCGGGGCGCCGGTGTCGTTGCAGTTCAGCAGCAACGGTACTTGCGAGAAGTAAGCATCATCAGCCATGGCTGCTCCTTACACCCAGCCCACGAATACGGGCTTGGCTGCGTTGTGGCCGTTGAATCCAACCGGGTCAATCCGGCTGAAAGCAAAAACCGTGGGGTTGTCGGTGCGTGTGCCGGACTGGGCGGCGTACACGTCGGTGATCTCGTCGTACTGGTCCGAGTTGTCGTGGAACGGCGTCAGGTCTGCAAAGGTCGCAGCCACCGCCCCGGCGTTACACACCAGTTTGCGGTACTCCAGCAGCACGGTATGGGTGATTTCGTCGTCCGGGTAAAAGGTCGTGTAAGGTCCGCCGTTGCCGTAAATAGAGCCGTGGTTGTGATAGTCGTAGCGGATGTACTCGCGGGATTTCTCATCCGCGTCAATCGTGGTGCCGACGATGGTCCCGCCCACCGACACGTTGTGCACACCGGCCTCGCGCATGGCGTAGGTCAGTTCCGACCAGACCCCACTGGAACTGCTATAGGAATCCCAAGGGTTGGCCACCCGGCCCGAGATCGTTGAAACGCGGGTCGAGTTGCCGTGCAGATACACCGCTTCGGCATCAAAAAACGGGATGATGACTGTGGCCGACGATGGGTAGGTGTTGCTGACACTGCTTTCCTCAAACGTGTAGTCAATGCCCATCACAATGCCGATGTTGATCAGCCCGCGCTCATATCCAGCGAGTGCCCATGTACTGGGGCCGATCGGGTAGCCCTCGTAATACGCCATCGCAACACCGAAGGAATAGGAATACCCGTCGTCCCAGTTGTAGAAGCCGCCTGCGATGCCGCCGTTCAGCACCTTGTCCTTGATCTCGTACCGGGTGCCTGACTCCTGCCTGCCCAGATACAGGTCTTCCAGAATTTCCGTGCCTATCGAGATTCGCGCCTTCCACTGAATGCCATTGCGAATCGGCATCTGCGAGAACGAGGTCGTTTCCGCCCAGCCGCCCAGCATCCCCAGCGTCTTGAAGCTGGTCACGTCACCGATACTGAGGGATGCGGCCGACGTGAAGTAAGGGGGATCCCAGGTCTTGCTGTCTTCGGCGGGTGTGGAGGCTTCCACCTTGACGCGAATCGTTTTGAGCGTGTCCCGGTTGTAGAAGGCGTAGATCGGCGCATCACAGTCGTGAAGCTCGGCATACTTCGGGGTGGACTTGACCAGCTTGTTACGGCTCCACAAGGGCTCCGCAATGCACCAGTTCAGGCGCTCCACTGCCCAGGACTTCGGCCCTTCGACGGTCGTCAGGGATACCGCCCATGCGGCGTCCGTGCGCGTCATTGTCAGCCGGTAGTGGGTGGACGACATCTTGGGGTCATGGCCGGGTTCAGTCGTCGTCGTGGTCGTCACGATGTCCGCGGCGTTGCCGGTCCAGTTCCAGTGCCAGCCGTAGCCCATGGAGTAGCTGTCGGTGGACCCGAGCGACCCCGAGGCGATGACCTTGGTATGCGGCCGGCAGACCGACAGGATGAATGTCTCCAGGTGTTCACGGTCTTCCGCGTTGAGCGGGGTTTCCGGTACATCCGCCCCGGTCGTGATCAGCTTCTTGCGCTGGATTTCCCCGAAGCCGTTGGAGATCAGCGGGTACACCCAGACCGCGCCGCCGTTGCGGATCTTGAACAGCCAGTGTTTGCCGGTGGCCGGGTCCAGATACACCCCGGTACTGGTGTCAATCGTGACCTCTTCACCGCCTGGCTCGTAGGGTGGCATGACCAGCGCCGGTTGAGCCGTGCCGGCCAGCGTCGGGAAAATCCCTGCCTCTGTCTGGCTGGGTGTCGGGTACAGGTGTCGGCCGTAGACGGCTTGTATATACAGCCGGCAGCGCCCGGTGAACATCGAGGCCGGGCAGGTCGAGGCAACGATTTTCTTGGCCAGCAGTGCCGGGTCTTCCGGGATGACCGCGCCGTCTTCATCCTTGCCCGGTGAAAACGACCTGGCCGGCGTGTTGTCGTATTGAACTTTGCCGGTGATCAGGTCCACCAGCCGGTTCAGCGTGCCCGAGTATTGACCCGAGGGGCCGTCATTGACGCGCCATGCGCTGACTGGATCGGTGGGGATGAATGAGGCGTTGTAGGCCGCTGCGGAGGCTGTCTCCAGCAAGTTCGGCGTGGCGTAGGCATCGGCCCCGAGGTAGTAGCCTTCGACAATGCCGGTATCCATGGCCAGTGTCGCCACGTCCCGGCTGATGTAGATGTACTCCTGATCCGCGACGATGCGGACCGCCACCGTCCAGCCCTGCCCCATTTCCCATCGGCGCGCGGCATACCGCTGCCCCGCCGCCCGCAGTGCCTTTATCTGGCTGCGCGCGAACGGGACATAGGTGCCGTCACCTGATGGGTTGAGCAGGTGTTCCACACGTTAGGCGTTCGCAGGCTGCGTCACGTTGAAGCGGTCGACCGTGTTCGGTGCGCCGATGGCCACCGTGATGTTCGACAGGCCCATGTCACCGCCTGAAGTGGCGATCGTGCCGTCCAGGCGGGGCAGTGTGGTCGAAACAGCTTCGGAGTCGGCAGCCGAACCGATCAGGCGGAAGTACCCAGCCACACCCGCTGCGATGCCCGTGAAACTCCAGACAACGGCCGTTGGTCGTGCCACCAAACCGCTGGCCGGCACATCGAAGTACAGGCCATTGACCGGTGCGACACCCGCCACACCCGAGCCCATGTTGACGTAGGTCGCCGTGACCGTGGTCAAACTGCCCGTCACGGCTGCCGTGGTGACACCCGTTCCAGGGCGTCCCTTGAGGGTCACGACCGAACCTGACACTGAGGCTTCCATGATGCCGTTGCGGTTGATCGCAGCGCACAAGGCCGTCGCCGTGGCCGCCGTGTCGCCTGCGACAGCAGAGACGGCACCATCGGGAATGACGTTCAGGCCACCGACCGTGATGGTGTTGATCGAACCACTGGTTGCGCCCGTGATGGTCACAGAGCCGGTTGCCCGGGTTTCCTGCGTCAAGGCGCCTGAACTGATCGTCACAATGCCCAGCTTCGTGCCGGTGGGCGCCGCGTCGGCCGTGGCCGGCTGGCTGCCAGAGTAGATGCCGATGGAGCCCTTGTTGAACACACCAGCAAAGCCCTGCGTGAACATCAAGTTCCGCGCTCCTGTTGACAAGCGTAATGCCATGATGATTTCCTTTAAGAGTGAGGGTTGAAAGCGGTACCGCCCTGCTGGATGGCTACCAAATAGCGCGTCTGCCCGTCTTGCTTGATGACGGAACCGCCCGCTGACACTCCCGGAGCAACACTGATTTGCTGCTCTGTGAGATTGGTGAATGGAAGCGCAGAACACAGTCCGCGCGTGCTCCAGAAATATGCTTTTTGTTCGTCTTTTGACCAGTGCTGGCCGGCGATCACGCCATAGTCCGCCAGGGTCTGCCGGCCTTCTGCCGTGTAGGCGTGAATGGCCTTGTCCGTGCCCACGATCAGGGCGGTATCGGTTTCACCCATCATCAGCACGCGGCCCGGGATGATGTAGAAATCCGAGTTCAGATTGAAAAGATGAAACCCGAGGGGCTGGCTGAACCAGATCGCGGACTGGTCGTCGGCGGGGAAGTAGTGCGCGGCGTACAGCTTGCCCTTGAAGAACGCCAGGCATTCGGCACCCAGCGGCAGCTGGTCCATCTGGTCGGTCATCAGTTCCCGGCCCAGATCATCAGGACTTGAGTTCCAGACCATGGCCGTGCCGATGTGGGGCGCCAGGTTGAACACCTTGCTGTTGGCCGCGCAGATGTAGACGTTCGAAGTGGTCGACAGGCCCGAGATCTGCAATGCCTGCCCGGCTTCAATCGTGATGGATAGCGGGTCACTGGTGCCGGTTTCCCGACCATCGGCCAGGGTGTTGGTCACGCACACCCGGTACAGGCCCGGGTCGAGGTTGCCGTTCACCGCGGCCAGCGTCGGGATTGCAGGCGCCGTCCAGCGCAGATCCAGCAGCGTGTTGTCCGGGTTGATGATCCCGGCATCCACGCCGTTGTTGAAGTAGACCTGATGGTTGATCTCGGCCCAGAACATGGGCGAGTCGTCCAGCCCGGTCATCATGACAGCACCCTCGAAGGTCTTGAGCGATCCGCCGTCCACCAGATAGGTGCGGTCGAAGTTCTTGGTCGAGAAGGCGTCGGTGAAGTCGCCCGACTGGCTCAAGGCATAGCCCGCGCGCTGCTCGATCTTGCCGGCGTCGGTCACATTGAGGTTGTTGGCCGTCACCATCCAGTCGAGGCCCAGCGTCAAGGCATCTGACACATTGTTCAGGCCATTGAAGCGTGTGATGACGGGGTTTTTCGACATGGCCCGCATCATGCAAATGCGCGCGCGAACCGGCAAACCCTAGTGGGGGGCACTCAGGACAGGAAAACCGCCTCGGACTGGGTGGTGGCGATCAGGTCCACGGTCTTGGTGGTCGCAAACAGCGGCACCGGCACGGTCAGAACCGCAATGTCATTGGTGAACAGGCGCACAGATGACCCGATGGAGCCCGAACTCACGGTATCGGCCAGACCCAGCGCCTCCGTGATGGAGGCCGTCCATGGGGTGTTCACGTCACCATTGCGGCTGTCTGATAGGTTCAGCGACTCCACGATGGACACATAGGTCATCCACGCGGCGGTGGCGTTCTCGCCCAGGCTCAATGCCTCGGTCAGTGCAGCTGACAAAGCCGCCTGCACGCTTGCAGTGTCGCCCAAGGTCATGGCCTCGGTGATGGAGGCCGAATAGGCGGCGCCGGACAGCGAACTCGATGACGTGTCGGCCAGGGTCATTGGCTCGGAAATACTGGCACTCAAGGAAGCGACGTTGCTCTGCGTATGGGACAGACTCATCGGCTCCGTGATGCCGGCTGACAGGGCGGCGACGTTGCTGGCCGTGTCCGCAAGGCTCATGGCCTCGGTCTGGGTGGCTGTGTAGTCACCCGACAGGCTGGCATTGGGCGAGTCGGCCAGCGTCATCGATTCCGTGATCGACGCGCTCAAGGTTGCGACATTGCTGCTGGAGTCCGTCAGCGTCATCGCTTCGCTGATGGTCGAGGTCGCGCCAAACTGGACCGATCCCGAATCGGCCAGGGTCATCGCCTCGGTGATCGTGGCCGGGAAGTTGGCCACGTTGGTCTGCGAGTGCGACAGGTTCAGGGTTTCGGTGTTGCTGACCGCATAGCCGACGATGGCATCCTGGGTGCTGGCCAGCGTCAGTGCTTCAGTTACGCTGACCCCGCCGACGATGATGGTGCCAAGGCCGACACCCGGCCCGTACCCGATGTCCGTCGTGGAATCAACACCATCGACCGACAGCAGGTATGTGAATGTGTAGGTGCCGTCAGGGGCGCCGGTCAGGCTGAAAGAACTGTCCTCCCAGGCAAAGAATGTACCGGCCGAGGGCGGCGTGATGATGAGGCCGCGAACCTCCTTACCCGCATCGGCAGGCAGGCTCAGGTCGTTGTAGAGGTAGCCAGCACCATGCGTGCCGGTGCTGGGCACGGCCGAGCCGAGGACGCCCAGGCCAGTCTCGCCAATGACATAGGCGCCACTGATCAGTTCAGTGGTGTCGATGCGCAGGCTCATGCTGCGGTCTCGGTGGGCAGGCGCCGGCCCTGCGATGTTGCGGACAGGTCGAGCTCATAGGCATACGTGGTCGCCGGGATGATCAGCGCGTCGGTGATCGTGACGATGCCGCTGCCGTTGCTGCTCAAACCCGTTTTGCGCACGACCAGCGCGCCCGTGGTGGCGTTGTAGACGTTGGCGACGATGCCGGTCACGCTGGCCAGGACGGTGCCGGTGTTGTTCTTCAGTACAAGGCTGGTGATGGTGCCAGTCGTGGCCGCCAGGCTGTAGACCAGGCGGCGACGGCGCAACAGCGGCGGCCGCCAGCTTCGGCCATACAGCTTTTTAGCCATGGCTGGCCCTTACGCTTCGCGGACGTACAGCGTGCCGCTCAGGGTGATGGCGTCAGCCGGTGCCGAGTTCAAGCGCACTGCAATGGTGGTGTTGGCCTGCGAGGCGTAAGGCTCCGCACCTTCAGGCCACCAGTTCTGATATCCAGAGCGCACGTTGAAAGCATCCTCATGCACGACCGTGGTGGTGCCCGCGCTGGCGATGGTGGTGTTATTGACCTCGGACGTAAAGGCGGCGGCCACGTCGTTGAACTTGACGGGCACCGGCGTGGGTGCCGATCCGCCCGAGCCGCTGGTGGTGTGGCCGCGCACGACGCTGAAGCTCAGATTTTCTTCCTGCGCATCGCCCACGTCGGCCACGCCGGTTTGCGAGATGAACAGACCGATGATCTCGACCGGCTTGTCATCGGCCGGCGTGATCTCAAAAAAGTCCTGCCCTGCCGATACCGAGACGGCGGTGAATTTGACTGTGTAGACACGTCCGATCATGATGATTTCCTTACATTGAAAAAAGGTTTTTGAAAGATGCGCCGCCGCGCCGGGGTGGGGGTGCGTAGGTGGAGCCGCCGCCACCACCGGCATATTCCGTGGCGCCGATGTCGTAAGTCGCACCACGCGCCACGCCGAAGATGTCGGTGGACAGTCCAGCCGTCGCGCCGGTGTCGATCAGCTTTGTCGAGCCGCTTGCCACCCGCAGGTCTTCAGAGCTTGCTGTCAGGCTTCCGAAGTCTGCCGATGTGATCGAAACTTGGCCGCTGGCGCCTGCGTTGGTGCCGCCGAACGTGCCTTTATCGGTCGCGTTGTTGGTTGACGATGCACTGAACGTTCCGGCGAAGTCTGTCGTGAAGCCGATCACCGCCGTGTTCTTGACGACTGGCGCACCACCATAGGTTTTGTTGATGCCGGTACCGCTGGCCGTGCCAGACTTTGCCACCGTGCAGCCGGTTACTGTGGCGTTGGACCCCTCCAAAATCACGCCAACGCCCGTACTGTTGACGACGATGGCCAAGTTGTCCAAAGACGGGTTATTGCTGCTAACAAAAAGCGCGTTGGTTCCGGCGCTGCTTTGGATGACGCAGTTTTTGATGACCTGATTGGTGCCGGTCGCAGTGCGCACAACATTGGTGGCCGACCCGCATTTGAATTGCAGGCCGTCAACCGTGAGTTTGCTCCCGGTGAACTGATAAGCACCCGAGCCGGACCCGGAAGTGCTGCTTAATGCAGCAGAGGCAGAGTTCCACCTTAGAGCGTTTGCGGAAGACAGGCCGTGCCCTGTTACAGCGCGCATGATCAGAGAAAAGGCGCCCGGGGTGTAGCCACCAATAGCGATGGTGGCAGAGTCTGCAATAGCACCCGCTGACGAGTCCACTTCCAGGATTTCGTCCGCAGAAAAAGTCAGCGCATTGACGTAGGTCGCCCATGCCGCGAGCGTTGTGTAATCAACGCCTGCCCCCGATGTTGCACGAAGAACTTTTGTGGTCATGTCAACTCAGTAAAGGTGTAAGGGTTTTCTCGCCACATGCCGCCATGACCTGCTCAAACGTAGGCGTCTCAGGCAGCGCCAGCAGGTTGACATGCAAGCGACGGAACAGCACTTGCAATC
>OFQZ01000745.1_pt1 | contig 10566 bp, 23 predicted proteins | sample 1543011 | NCBI WGS metagenome assembly OFQZ01 (sample SAMN07774216, study PRJEB24372) | wastewater metagenome | isolation source: Exp Tend NO 0WW | collected 2016-02 | reverse complement strand
GCTCCAGGATTCCGAACAGGTCCGAGAAGGTGAGCGCCCTGTCGCTCTCGGTGATCTCGCGCCATTTGGCGTTGGCTGCGTCGCTCAGCCTCGGGTCGTCCACGTACTCGCTCATGCGCCTCTCCTCTCGGCTGCCCGCGCGGCCTTCACGGCGGGCGGTTCGTAGCGGGGTGCGGACCGCAGCGCCTCACGGACGGCGGCGACCCCGGCGTCGTGGTCGACCTCGCCACGCGTCTCGCAGAGCGGGCAGCGGGCAGCGGGGTGCTCGGGGTGCTCGCCGCAGCGGGTGACGACGACGCTCACGGTCGCGGCTTGGGCTCGCGAGGCGTTCCACCACGGCCCGGCTTCGAGCATCCGCTTCGGGGTGTCCGTCGCGGGGTCGGTGGCGATCCAGGCGAGGGCGATAGCGACCTCGCGGTAGGTGCGCCGAGTGAGTTCGTTGACGATGAAGGTCGTGAGGCTCTTAAGCGGCCAGTCGGGCCGAAGTGCGTTGGCCATCGCGGCGAGGCGTTCGGTTTCGTCTCGGCTGATCATGAGTTCTCTCCAATCCCAAGGCTCACAGCGGCAGGCGAGTGGCCCTCGTGGGCCGTCGCGGGCGCGTCACTTACTGGACGATTTGGATTTGGTGATCCACCAACAGATGGAGGTGAGTTAAAGACGTTCTGACCTCTGCTTCTGTTGCTGCTTCTGTTGCTGCTTCTGGGGCTGCATCTGTTACTGGCGACGTTTTGCGATCCGTTTGCGATTCCCTGCGCGATCCCTGGGGTATCGCTAGAGCGATGTGTTTGCGATGTCTTCACGAGTCCTCCCGGCAGTGTTCACAGTCCTTGTCGACCTTGCGGCGTGCGACGTGCCAGCGCATGTGGTTGCCGACCGATCCGGCTTCCCCTCGCGCTTCGCGGTATGCCGCGATCTCTTCGGCTGAGCGGTTGAAGTCGAGGTAGTCGTGCACCTCGTAGGTGTCGCCGCGGTCCTCGAAGAGCACGGCGTCGAGCAGTTCCCGGATGACCTTGGGTCGCCACTTCTTGCCGGCGACCGTCTTGGGGATGCGGTATCTGCCCTCGTTGCGCGAGGCCCAGCAGATGGCCTCGATGTGGGCACGGAACGCCGCGTCGCTGAGTGGCATGACCTTCGGGTGTTCGTCGTATCCGTGATGGATGCGGACGAACACGCGGTGGTCGAACTTCGTTGGCAACCTCATCCCTCCCCGTCCACGATCTGCTGCGCGATTTCCTGCATCGCACGCAGGCGCTTCCAGCAGATGCCGGCGAAGTAGGCGGGCCGGTCATATACGCCCCTGGCCATACCGGCCACAGAGGCGGCGTCGGTCATGACGTTGACCGGGAGTCCGAGATCGAAGAATCGGCCGACCGTGGCCATCAGCGAGTCAGGGACGTACTTGTGTGTTGGCCAAGCGTCGATGAACGCGCCGAGGTATTCGTCTCGGGCCGTGACCTTCTCGGACAGGACTTCGGCGGCGCGCTCCATCGCGTTTGCCCAGCGCATGGCATCGTCGCTGACCCGCGCGACAGTCTCTGCGTCAGGCGAACTCGACGCCTTGCCCGCGTTGCAGTCACGGCAGGCTGCGACAAGGTTGCTCGGGTCGTCCGTTCCCCCGAGCGCGACGGGCGTCACGTGGTCGACGGTGAGTTGGTTCTCGGTGCTCCGGCAATAGCGGCAGGTGTAGTTATCCCTGCGCAGAACCTCGAAGCGGGTACGCTTACTGACAGCCATCTTGACCCCTTACGGTCGACGTGGTCAGGCCCCGGTCGGAGAGTTCGCGCTCTTCGGTTGGGGCCGTTTCAGTTGTGGCCCCATTGTATCGCACAGGCGTCCGAATCGCCTCTCTTGACCCTTCCGAAACTCCGTGTGCCGCAACGATTTCCGAGCAGATCAGGCACAGCCCCGAACGCTGGAACGCCGACCACGAACGGCACCGTGAGCAGTGCGCTCGGGTGACTGGGTGGCGCTGTCCGCAGACCTCGCACTCGGTGATCGGGACGCCGGTGGCGGTGGTCGCATGACTGAGGTAGTCGGTCACGACGGCCTCCGCTCCACGCGCGGCCCTGACGTCCGGTCGGCCCGCCGTGAGTGTGCGACGTAGGGCAGCAACCCCAGCGCCTGAGCGACCTCGATACGGTCTGGCAGGTCACGGACGTTGCGGTCGATGCAGCGGAGTGCGCCGCGTGACTGCTCGTCGCTCACGGTGTAGGCGTCGGGCTGGAGCAGGTTGTCAGAGGGGAGGCTCATGCGCCCTCCCCGAAGTCCAGGACGCCCTGAGAGAGGCGGCGGGCGATGACTTCGCAGTAGCGCTCTTCGAGCTCAACGCCGATGGCACGGCGACCGAGTTGCTTGGCGGCTACCAGGGTCGAGCCGGAGCCGGCGAACGGGTCAGCGATGGTGCCGGGCGGGGCGGCCGAGACCAGCGGTACCATCAGCTCCTGCGGCTTGGCGTGGATGTGGTCCGTCTGGTCGGGCCACGCGCTGATGATCGACACGGCGGAGTTGTTGACTCGCACGAAGCCCGCTGTCACGTAGATGGATTCGTGGAGGTAGCGCCACGGGCCACCGTTCATTCCGGGCCTGGTCTTGTTCCAGACGAGCCGGTCGGCGACGTTCATGGGTGGGTCTGGCATGCGCGGCGAGCCGAACAGCAGGGCTGGGCGGTCGCCCCATGCTGCGAGCATGGCGTCCCTGGCCTCGGTGGTCTCGTCATTGGCGATGCGTGCACCGATCCCATCTCCTGGGTCATGGAGGTTCCGCCTCCCATAGCCGCCCTTATGGCGCGCCTTTCCGGAAGCCTGCATTTGTGTCCCGTAGGGCGGGTCGGTGACGAGCACGTCGGCGGCGAGCCACTCGGCTACCGTGAGGCAGTCACCGTGGTAGAGCGTCACCGACTCGTCTGAGTAGTAAGGCTCGGTCATGTCGTCGGCCTCCATTGAGTCGGGTCCTTGGGGGTGTAGAGCCAAACAGTGCCGCCCCACAGGGAGGCGGCCAAGTCGTGAGGCTGGCGGCGCGTTCCCGAGACACCAATGACAGCACCGAAGTACGTGCGGCCTTTCCGGGTTGATCGGTTGATCGTGATGAAGCCGTCGGAGTCGATGACGCCGGCCATGTACGCCAGGACGAGCGGGTCAGTCTGCATTGGGGTACTCCCTCGGGAAGGACTCGGGCCACCCAGAGGGGTCGGAGCCTTTGCCCTTGCATCCCCACTCGCGCGCGAGTACCGAGCCGTGCGCAGGTCGGCGGCCTTCTGGTCCTCGACGCTGACGCCGATGTGGACGTTGGGCAGGGGCCAGGGCACGCGCGGCACTTCGGCCGGATTGTCGTACCAGCACACATGGTCGATGACGGCCTCGCGGAAATCAGGCGACGACAGCAAAGCCCGCATCCTCCCGGGCCGCTTGGTGAGCACCTGGTAGGTGTGGTGAGGCGTGAGGGCCATGACCGCGAGCACGCGGGCAATGAAGTCGTCGCTGACGCCCTTGTGGAACAGGTCGCTCTGCGCGTTGACGAAGATTCGGCGCGGCTTGGTCCACCGCATCGGCAGGGTGAGCCGGTCGTGGACCATATTGACGCGCCCGGTCCACTCGCCGGCGTCGACCACCTTGCTGCAGCCGACGACGACGTTCCACGTCGCGTCCGTCCACTCAATGCTGCTGTGGTAAGCCACGTCAGATCAGTCCTTTCATGTCGAGTGGTGCCCACCTCTCGCGGGGACCGCCAGGGCGAAGGAGGGAGCCCGGGGTCAACCCGCGAGAGGTGGGGGTCTCTGGGTTGGTCATGACGCCGCCCGCATGGGGTGCGCGTCGGTGTCGGGGTCGTCCCACGTCGCCGGCGGGAGCCAGCCGCGGGTGACGGCTCGGGAATGTGCAGCGGTCGACGGGCCGCGGCGGTCGCCGACCAGCTCGTATGCCGCGCTGATAGACCGCCACTGCTGCGGGGTGACGTGCCGCTGCTGCCCGCGCGCGATGATCGCGACGGTCGCCGGGGGCAGGCCGGTCATGTTTGCGATGAGCGCCTGCGGATAGCCGAGCCACGCCAGCGCTTGCAGCCGACGGCGGGTGCCGGTCGCGTCGCGCCACCCCTCGGTCGCGGCGGTGATGTCGGCGTGCATGATCGCGCGGGATACCGCCCAGGTCATGCGGTACGGCCGGCCGCCGGCTGCAGCGTCAGCGATCTCGGGGACAGTCGCCCGTGATGTTCCGATGACCGACGCAATCCACGCCGGCGAAAAGCCCTGCGAGACCCACTCGACGACGCGCGCCACGGCAGCATCCCGCGGCGGTGCCGGGACTCGCCCGCAGCGCGCGAGCTTGTGCATCCGCAGCGTGTGCGCGGAACACGCGGGGCACGGGCAGGACGTCCAGAGGCCGCCCGGGCGCTTGATGCAGGCGGTTGTCATAGCGCCCACCGGATGACGGTGACGGCCACTCCCGCCTGACCTGCGAGACACCATCTCTTCTCCGCTGTGAGGCTCGCGACGATCTGGTCGTCGACGATCACCTCGGCAGCGGCCAGGGCGTCCAGGATGGTCCTGACGAGCTTGTCGATGTCGCCGATGCGGCGGGACGTCGGAAACGGCGGGGCGTCATCACGCAGGATGCCCGAGTTGCGTCCGGTGCCGTAGTGGCTTTCGGGGCGGGTGAATATGAAGTCGATCAGCACCTCGGAGGGGCTATCGATCGGCGTCCACACTCGGGACGGCCCAGCTTCCAGTGGCCGACGCCGCTCCCAATCGTGCATCTCGGCCCGGGCGGCGGCGATGACGGCACCACGCCACAACCCGTGACCTTTGGTAGTCTCGTATGTTGCGCCGTGACGGTTGCGGCGGTGGTTGCCCTGCCCTCTCGGGATGCCGTTGGCGATGAAGCTGAGGCGCATGGGGATCTCGCTCATGCGGAACCCGCCCGCGTGCCGATGATCCGGCCGCCATGATGCAAGATTCGCGCCCGCGGCGGCGGCCCGTACTGCTGCTGCTCGATCGGCCCCGTGAGGCCGAGCGCATCGAGGATGTCGCGGCAGTCCGGGCCGAGATGGTCAGCGACGGTGACCGCGGCAGAGCGCGCCATCTCGGGGGTGATGACCGAGCCGAGTGCGTCGCCTTGGGTGATCTCGGTGCCCATGTCACTCACCACCCGTGCGGTGGCCGGAGATGAAGATAGTGACCCTCACGTCGACGCCCCAGCCATGACTACATCCCAGATTTCGGCGACCGTGCGCGCGTCGCCCATTGCCGTGTGCTCAGCACCGTCCGGCACCGACACCCCGACCGCCTCAGCGCACGCTCGCAGGCCACCGACAGGCCGACCGAAGTGCCCCGCGACGACGGACTCAATGCAGTAGAGCCGGTGGTGCCACGACGGGAGGTAGCCGTTTCCGCGGAGGAGTCGCGCGAAGATCTCGGCATCGAACGACGGGATCGCGCCGACAAGATGCGCGCCGAACGTCCAGCGCATCACCTCCTTGGACGCGTCATGTTGGGTCATGATGTTGTCCGAATCGGGCAGCGCCTTGAGCCCGGCCAGCTTCCGGCCCGAGGGGTGCCGTTCCCAAAACCGGCCGATAGAGAGCGCGGACGGGTCAGAGTCGCGCAGGTCGAGCGGGAGGAAGAATGACGTCTCGGTCTGCCCGCGGTCGTCTCGGCGGATGAGCGCGATCTCCCATGCTTTGCGGTGCGGGCCAAGTCCGTCCGTCTCGGTGTCGACGAAGACCAAGGGGATGCTCACGACTCCACCCCCGGTAGTACGTCGGCATCCTCCGTTGCGGCGGACATCTCAGCCACACGCGCCTCGATGACGGCGCGCATCTCTGGACCGCTCGCGCGCCACATCCCACCCAAGGTCTCCTTGTCGCTGCACGCGGCCACGTCCTCGGGGGTCGGCTCGGTAGGAGGCGGGGCGTCCTTGAGCGGCTGCACGCGGAAGATCGCCGACTTGCCGCGCGTCACCAGCAGCGGCACGGCCAGCGGCTTGTCGATGTGCGACATGTGGCTGATGCGTGTCCCGCCGACCTCCTGCCCGCCGAATCGCACGGTCGGGTCGCAGAAGAGCGTGACGCGCCTCCCTGTCCAGACCTTCGCGTCGGTGCCCCAGCCAGCGGCCAGGACTCGGCGCATGGATTTCCCGGGACGCCACACGCGGGGGAACCCGTCGAGGTGAACGTTGATCGGCTGTTCGGAGTTGTGCGCGGAAACCTTGGCGATGGTGAAGGTTCGGGGGCCGCCGAGCAGGTCCACGGCGTCCAGCTGGTCACTCGTCGGGGTGAGCGTTTCGGTGATATCCATCGGTCAGACCTCGATCATGTCGGTGAGGCGGAATGGGGACCGCTCGGTGAGCGGGAAGCCATCGACGGCGGCGAGGTATGCCGTCACCGTGCCGGTGATGCGCTCCTCAGTGATTGCCACGGCTTCGCGGATTGCGTCCTGCCAGTGCGGGACCGGATACGCGCGCGCGATCCACAGGTGGAGGCCGTCCGAGAAGCTGATGTAGTCGCACCAGTCGCGGCCGGAGACGAGCAGTCCGGCCTGGATTTGGGCCTGATGCTCACTCGGGATGACGCCAGAGACCGCGTCCGCGACGTGCCGCTTGGGGCGACGGCACTTGACCTCGATCAGCCCGTCACGCCCGACCAGACCATCAGGCGAGTAGCCGAGCCGCAGACCGCCACCGAGGGCGCGGACCATGAATCCGCACGACTCGACGGCTACTCGCCGATGTCCCGTGTACGCCTCTACGGCCAGCGGCTCATCTTCGACGCCGCGCGCCATGTCCCACGTCATCGGGGTCTCGTCGACGAACCCCGAGACCCGCTCGGCCGCGAGCGTGGCGACGATCCCGCGAGAGGTGTCGTTGTCGGCGACCCGCAGAGTCGGGGTGATGAGCTTTCCGACGACGGATGCCGTGACCATGCCGCGGCGGGCCGCCAGCCACTCGGCCGACCGCTGCTCCATGCGTGGATAGGTCGTCAGGCTCACGACGCCACCCCCTGCCGCGCCCGCAGCGCCTTCCGCTCGTCGGGGTTGAGGCCTCCCCAGACACCTTCGGATTTGGTGCGCATCCCCTCGGCCAGGCACTCGGCTGTGACCTCACAGACGGCGCACACGGCCTTGGCGTCGGCGTCGTCATAGACGAAGCGCGGCGAGCTTCCCGTGCGGCGGAAAAACACCTCGACGTCGACGCCGCGGCACGCCGCGCGCCCATGCCAGGTCATCATCGCGTCAGCTCCCGGTCGCAGTAGCGGCACCAGGAGTCGGACGCCCGCACGCCGGTCTCGACATGCGCCCGGTGGACCTCACGCTCGGCCCACCAGAGGGCGAGGTGCCACATCGCCCAGACGACGAGGCAGAAGATCACGACGGGCCACATGACGGCGGCCCAGTCGGGGTCGATCGAGGACTGGTCGGCGATGGTCAGCATGGGGCCACCGCCTCAGCCAGGATTAGCAGGGCGGCATCCCGGCAGCCCGCGAGAGCATCGGCGCGGGTGAAGCCGGCGCGGGTCAGCGTGTCTGCCGACTCGAGGATGGTCAGGGCGGCGCGGATTGCCTCGGAGGCCGTCAGCATGACCGCTCCCCACACATCTCACGGATGACGCCGCGCAGCTCGCCGAGGGACTGCTCCACGAGCGGGTATGCCGCGTCGGCGTGCTCGGTGCGACGGGCCTCCACATGATCGGCCCACCCGTAAGCCTCGGCCACGAAAGCCTCGGCCGCGTGCAGCACGGCCATCATGTCGACGCTCACTCGGACACCTCGCCGGCGGCCGGGACGATCGCGTTTCCGCGCGAGTCGACCTCGTGCAGCACCCGGCAGCACCGCGCCTTGAGCTTGTTGTCGACGCCGACCGCCTCGCTCAGGTCGACCTCGCACAGCACCCACCGCGCATCAGGACCGAGATGCTTGAATGCGCTCTCCATAGCCATTCTCGGAGTCGGGCCGAAGTGCAGCCCGCCACCGCACCTTGGACGCGGGTTCCAGTCGCTCGCCTCGACGACGGTGCCAGGGCGGTATGCCGTGAGGGTGTGTGAGTGTCCCGCGCTGAAGGCCGCGTCAACGTATTTGACGACGACCGCCGCGCCGTCTCGCACGTCCACGCCGTACAGGTCGCACCAGGTGGCCGGGTCGGCGCGATCTATTGCCGTCATGTCGATGACGACACCACCGGACAGGGTGACGCGCTGCGAGTGCAGGTGCACAGCGACATAGCGGCCAGCCCTGACCGTGGCCGAGTCGGAGGCCCTGACCGTGGCCGAGTCGGAGGCCCTGACCGTGGCCGAGTCGGAGGCCTCGACCGTGGCCTTGCCGGAGGCCTCGACCGTGGCCGAGTCGTAGGCCCTGACCGTGGCCTTGCCGGAGGCCCTGACCGTGGCCGAGTCGTAGGCCTCGACCGTGGCCTTGCCGGAGGCCCTGACCGTGGCCGAGCCGGAGATGGTCAGCCATACCCCGCGGCTACTGCCGATAATGATGGATTCCGCGCCGGCCGCAAGTGCGGCATCTAGCTCGGCCTGGGTGGTGACGGTAGTGCTCATCGGATACCCTTCTCTTGGGTGCCCCCGCTGCGCTGGCCGCATAGGCGGGGGCTCTGTCATGTCTGGTTACTCCCCCCTCACCCGGCTCTCCCGGACACAGGCGAGGGGGGAGGGTCTAGGGGGCCGCGAGAATCGCGGCGGATACCGTCGAGATCTGGCACTCGTCCAGCAGGACCGAGCCGCCAGCGCCGGACGGGTAGCGGCCATGCACGCGAGCGAAGTCACTCGCCCCAAGCTCAAGCTCCTGCTGGGCAATCAGGAGCGCGCCCCGGGTGATGGTGAGCGGGCCGCTGGGGGTGTCGATGGCGGCGGTGAGGCGGGACACGACGGTCCACGCGATGGGGCGGGCGATGAGGGTCACGACACGGCCCCCGACTCGTCGACAACCATCAGGTCCGCGCGCACGCCCTCGGCGCGGCGATGCCGAGTCGGCCGGGTCTTCCGGCTCTGCTGGCGCTTGACGCGGGCCACTTCGGTCGGGTCGAAGAGGAAAGCGCCTCGGAGTCCGGGTGCTTGGACTGCTGGGGTTAGGGTTCCGGCGGTGACGAGGCGGGACACCTGCCTCGTGTTGCACCCGAGCTCCTTGGCTACGTCTGCGCTTGAGAGGTGTCTGGTGGTTGCCATGTGTCCAACGTAGGCGACCGGTTGTGTGAAGCGCAAGTCCTTGTCGCGAAGATCCCTAGCGCGCCACGGCTTCGGCGATCGCGTCGGCCACGTCATCGGAGGCTGCGGCGTAGATCGCGGTCGTGACGGGGGATGAGTGGCCCATCTGCCGCCCGACAGCCACGAGATCACGGGTCGCTTGATAGGCCAGGGTGCCGTAGCGGTGCCGGAGCTGGTGGAAGGTCGCGTCGATGCCCTGGCGGCGGATGGCGCGGTTGACTCGCCGTTGCAGGGTGGCGGCGCTCAAGACCTGTCTGGTGCCGGTGACGACGTTGCCGCCGGTGTCGGGGAGTAGCTGGTCGATGAGGACGGCGCCGAGGGCGACAAGCCGGGACTTGCCGCCTTTGCCGTGGAGGACGCGTGCGCGGCGGGCTTCGATGTCCACGTCGTGCCAGTGGAGGGCTGCGACTTCGGAGACGCGCAGCCCGGCGTAGGCGCCGAGGGCGACGGCTCGGCGGAGGTCGTCGGGGAGGGACTCGAGCAGTCGGCGCAGGTCGGCGCGGGAGATGGGCCGGGGTAGTCCCTTGTCGACCTTGGGTGCGTCGATGCGGGTGGTGGGGTCGTCGTCGCGGTGCTCCCAGCGGCGCGCCCACTTGTAGAAGGCGCGTAGGTTCGCGAGGTCGTTCGAGCGCGTGGCGGGCGAGAGGTGGCGCCGACTGGCCCACCAAGCCTCAACTTGGTCGCGGCTTGCTACGCCTGCGTTGCCAATAGAACGCAGGGTCGCCTGCCGACGCAGAGCGGTGTTGGGCGGCACCCGCTCGGCGCGCTGGTATGCGAGCCACCGCGCAGACAGAGGGTCGGTGATCGGGATGGGCGCGCTCACCGGCCGGCGCTCCAGCTCTTGCCGAACGTCGCAGCCGGGCGCCGTCTGGTCCTGATCCGGTGACAGTTCGCGCAAACTACCTCGCACTTGGCGATCTCGGCGAGCAGGTCTTCGAAGGTTCCCGAGGTCAGCATGGCCGCCACCCCGCGGGCCTTCGTCTGGCCGGGCAGGTGGTCGAAGTCGTAGATCTCGGGGTGCTCAAGGTCGATCAGGCCGCAGTCGGTGCATCCGCTCGCCAACTTCACCTTGTTGATGTAGTCCTGCCGAGGCTTCCGTGCGGCCTCGTTCGTGGCCTGAGTGCATACGCGGCAGGGGATGCGAACAGGCGAGCGCCGTCCTCGACGCTCGGTCTGCCGCCGCTCGGCGTCCACGTAGAACATGCCGATGGGCCGCGTCTCTCCGCATCTGTAGCAGCAGCGCTCCGTTGGCTCGGGCACGTCTATGGGCAGGTGCTCGCTCTTGTGCATGTGCTCCACTCTACACGTGCGCACAATGAATCTACCTTATCGGTCACATGAGGGCCGGTGGGGGTCCGTGCGGGTCTCGGTGTGT
>OFQZ01000744.1_pt1 | contig 10568 bp, 6 predicted proteins | sample 1543011 | NCBI WGS metagenome assembly OFQZ01 (sample SAMN07774216, study PRJEB24372) | wastewater metagenome | isolation source: Exp Tend NO 0WW | collected 2016-02 | reverse complement strand
GTGCCCGGCGAGACGTGGTTGCTCCCGTCATACCCCCACTGGCCCTCGACCGAGGCCGTCGTGTGCCAGCTGGCATTCGTGTAGGTTTCGGTCGCCTCCGCGCCGGGCTGCGGGGCCGGCGCATCGGCTGCCGGGGGCGTACCGACCGACGCGTCGGCGACGGCCTGCTCGGCGTCAAGGCGCTGGCCATGCTCTGCTACCCGCTGGCCGCCGCCACCTGCTGGGCCATCGCCCGCCGCCTCTACGATGCACGCGTCGCCTTCTGGTCGGCGCTGGCCGTACTGACCCTGCCGATCTTCGCCTGGCTCGGCCTCTTTGTCTCGACCGATGCCCTACTCACCCTGTTCTGGGCACTGGCGCTGTGGGCCTACCTGCGGGCGCTGGCCAGCGATGCCTGGGGCGACTGGCTGCTGCTCGGCGCCATCTGCGGCCTCGGCCTGCTCTCCAAATACACGATGGCCGCCTGGCTGGGCGCCGCCTTCCTCCACCTGCTGGTCTATCAACGGGCCCGCCTGGCCACGGCCAAGCCTTGGCTGGCCGCGGGGCTGGCGCTCCTGATGCTGTCTCCGAACATCGTCTGGAATTTCACCCACGACTTTCCAACCCTGAAGCACACCGCCGACATCACCTTGAACCGGACATCCGGTGGCGGCCTGGCGTCGCTCGGCGAATTCTGGGCCGCCCAGTGGATTGCCTTCGGCCCGGTGCTGGGTAGCGTCTTCGCGTTGCTGCTGGTTCGCGCACGGGAGAGCTGGCGCGACGACAGCACCCGCCTGTTGCTCTGGTTTGCCCTGCCGCTGTGGGCGGTTGTTTCGATGCAGGCGATGAAGAGCAGCGCCAACGCCAACTGGGCGGCGCCGGCCTTCGCCCCGGCCGCCATCGCCGTCGTCGCCTGGCAGCTGCAGCGCGGGAAACAGCGGCTGCTGATCGCCGGCATCGCGCTCAACATCGCGCTGGTCGGCGTCGCCTACCACTGGCAACTGGTGCTTGCTGCGGTCGACGGCGAAAAAAGGGCAAAAATGAACTTCTACGCCCGCGCCCAGGGCTGGGACGAACTGGGGCGGCAACTCAAACCGCTGCTGCAGGCCCACCCGGACGCCTTGCTGATCGCCGACAACCGCACCTTGCTTGCCCACATGCTCTACGAGCTGCGCGACATCAAGCCGGCAGCAGCGAGCTGGAATCCGTCCGGGGTGGCGAGCGATCATTACAAGCTGACGACCGACCTGCGCCCCTATGTCGGCAAGAATGCCCTGCTGATTACCGACACGGCGCCGGGTGCAGACGTCGCCCCCCGCTTTGCACGCATCGAAAAGCTCGCCACGCTGAAAGCGCCGCTCGACGCGACAACCAGCCGCGACATGGATGTTTACCTGCTGCATGACTTCAAGGGCTATTGAGCTGCGCATCGCCGGCGTCGTCTTTGCGCTGCTGGCGGTGCTCTTCGTCGCCTTTCCGGAAATCGACCTGGCCGCCAGCCGGGTTTTTTACCACGACGGCACATGGGCGTTTTCCGGCGGCAACTGGCCGCTGTTCGAACTGATCTACCGCGGCACGCCGCGGGTCGGACAGGCGCTGCTGATCATCCTCGCCAGCGGCCTGCTGCTGGGCAATGTCAAGCGGTTGCGCTGGCTGCATGCGCGGCGGGCGACCTTTGGCTTCCTGCTTGCTGCCGCGCTGCTCGGGCCAGTGCTGCTTGTCGATGCGACGCTCAAGGATGGCTGGCATCGGGCGCGTCCGGCGACGGTGACTGAATTTGGCGGGCCGCTCGAATTCACGCCGGCCTTCGTGCCGACCAACCAGTGCGAGAAGAATTGTTCCTTCGTCAGCGGCCATGTGGCCACCGCCGCCTTCGTCATGGCTTTCGGCTGGCTGGGCGCACCGGCGGTCCGCCGGCGCTGGCTGCTGGCCAGCCTGGCCACCGGCACGCTGCTCGCCGTGGTGCGCTTGACGGCTGGCGGGCATTTCCTGTCCGATACCATCTTCGCGTGGTTCGCGACCTATTTCAGTCTGTGGCTGACCGAATGGCTTTTCCGCCGCATGGGATGGCTGCCGACACCGGCCCCCAACCCGATCACCTGAGGCGAAGCCGCCCCTTGGGGCGTCGCTCAACAATCCTGCTGGCCATGAATGGCAGGCCCAACGCTCGGCATGACGCTGCAGGGACGACCGGGTGCTGCCAGCTTGGTTCGACCGCTCGGAACGCCGATGGCCAAGACCGACCGAACGTCGGCGACCCGTCAAGCGTGCACGGACAGCCAACAACAAACCCAACAAAATCAGTCAGATAAAAATTCCAGCATAGCCAGAAGCGCTGGCACGCCACGGGTTGCGTTGATGTAAAAATTGACTGTAGCGCGTCTTGTTCTACTTGTAAAAAACAAAGATTTCGTATTTGCCCATGTACTGTTGACAGCGATTGTCCAGATTGTAGCACTTGTGGTGAAGATGGTTATTGTATAACCAAATGTCTTCCTGGAGAGTTTTGTTCAGGAGATAGATGTGTTGAATGCGATGAATTCACACCATGTACAGGAGGCAAAGTATGTGAAAATGGCAAATGTAAATGTCCTCCAACCAAGCCATATCAAAATCAAAAAGGGGAGTGCGTAGAATGTAATGAATCTACAGCATTATCTCCATGCCAAATATGTGATGGGGGCGTAATAAAAAATAAAACTTGTCCAGAAGGGGTGTTAAATCCTGATACTTGTCTATGTGTACAATGTGTCAAGGATTCAGACTGTAATAAACCAAACGAGAAGTGCGGCCCGAATGGGTGTGAATGCATCGATGGTTTTAGGCGAAACATGGTGACGGGAGACTGCGAACCAAGGCCAATATGCACAAGAGATATCGACTGCGGAGATTGCGGCAAATGTTTAGCAGATGGGAATTGTGGAGACTATGTATGTCCCCCTGGATATACTCCAAGTAAGATACCTGGTGAATGTTGCGTAAAATTATGCGATTGTAGCAATCCATCTTGTCCTCCGGGTCATAAATGTATCAATCTTGATGGTACACAATGCTTTTGCCAAGACTGTAATAAAAAGTGCGATAATGGCAAATGTCCAGAAGGATGCACATGTAAAGACGATATAAATTGTGCGCCTAACCCATGTGGTGGAAAGTGCGATCCAAATACGCCATGTCCTCCGGGATGTGGATGTGACGAAAACGGAGATTGCGTGCCTTGTAAAAACTTAGACTGTGATCAGTGTAAGAAAACACCGAATTGTAATTGCACAACTCCTGATAATTGCGAACCATCTCCATGCGCTGGTCCATGCGATGAAAATAATCCATGTCCGGGATTAAACTGCGGATGCACCAAGGAAAGACAATGCATTGACTGCAGGAAAGTAGATTGTTTAAAAAACAGTGACTGTCCAGAAGGATGCGACTGCATGGAGGATAATAAGTGCGGAAAGTCTCCGTGTTTTGAAGTTAATTGCAGTAACGATGTTGATTGTGGTCCAGACTGTAACTGTGGGGAAGATGGAAAATGTAAAAAAGGAGGTCACGGGCCAACGGAATGTACAGATATTTTAGAAATCAAAGATAATGGCGATTGCACAGTAAAAGGTAGCTTAACTACAAAAGAATGTTGCGAATGTATTGATGTGTATTTGCACATGAATCTAACAACAAATGCTACTGATAGAACTGTTCAGTCTGCGTTAAAAACTGGCCCGTTAGTTAGTTCGCCAGCGTTAAGCGCAACTGGTATTATCGGGGATGCAAGTATTACAGGCCAAGTGAGATATACTTGGGAACAAGTTTTAAGAGAAGTAAATGGAGCCAATGTTGTGTTACCTGGTGGAGCTGTTTTGAATACCAACGGATCAGCAATTACAAACTTTACCAATACAGATGTTTCTAGTGTAACGGCCCTTGTAAAACCGAATGGAGCAATTGTAAATATCGCTAGCAAGAATTATAAAATAACTAAAACTACAATGTATGCCGAAACAATAGGCTTACTTGTAAATACAGTAAACGAATGTACTTATAGATTAGGCAAAATGCTTATCTATAGAAAAGAGACTGCTGAAGCAGGAAATTATAATACATTCTTAGATAAAGTAAATAGATGCAAAACGCCTGTATTTACATGGTATAAATCAATAGACGGAATAAGCTATACGCAGATAGTAAGAAGATATAGCAAAAAAGTAGGTACTAAATTTGAAGACCTTTTAAAAGAAGTTGATGGTCTTGAATTGTGTAAATACTTTAAATTAAGCTCTGATTGTGGATGTGTTCATGATGCTTATTACTCTTGCATAAATGGAGTGGCTACAAAATACATGCCTTACATACCTCAGACATTACGAGTGTCACAATTAGATGCCTGTGGTTTATCTATAAAGATAAAAGAAGAAACTATTTGTGGCTTATTTAAGACAAGTTCTTTGCCATGGAAGCTTTACATAGATGGAGTATTTGAAAGCGATATTAATGTAGATGTTAACCATAAGATATTCCCTGGTGATACTACTATAACTAAAACACTTCCAATAAGAGAGGTAAAATTAGTTTATCCATGTGACGAATGTAATGATCCAATAATTATCACACTGCCAACATTAGGAAGCGACTGCTTTATATGCTCTGATGCTGATATGACATTAGTTGTAGGTGGCGATTGCGCAGGAGGTATTACCGTTTCTGGGGTTATGAGTGAGCACACAACTCCGGCAAACAAAATATCCGGATGTGAAGTAAAAATATACTTAAATAATGTACTAGCCATAACGGCTATTACAGATGCATTAGGTGTTTATTCTACTACTATTCCGGTTACTGCAGGAAATGGCACATATACCATCAAAGTAGTAAATTGTTATGGATGCGAGAAGACCGATACAATTGCGATAAGCGATTGCTGCGAAGCATCTATCAATGGACTACAATACAACTGTTTAACTAGATTTTTAACATCAACATTATCTGGCTGTGGAGTTCCTGGGAACTTTACATTAAAACTAGGCGCAACTGTTATTCATTCTGGGGTTTATAACAATAGTATATTGATTCCATTCGCGCTTAATCATGCTACATATACTTTAATCGTTGACTGCGGAGCCGGATGTGAACCAAGTATAAACTTCCCTGTAGAGTGTGGAGTACCTGACTTCGATGTAGTTGCTAATTGCGTAGGACTACAAAGCGTTATTACTGTAAGTAATTACACTAGCGGAGTAGGAGGTCCTTACCTTGTAGAATACAGTTTAGATCCTGCTTTTAGTTCTATATTAGGATCAGGAATTACAGATCCATTTAGCTTTAATGCTCTTCCGGATACTATGTATTATATTCGTGTAAAAGATGTAAGCAATAGCGTAACTACTAAAAATAAATATTCTCCAAGTTGTGAAATAAATGCATTTGATTATACTGCTATGATGAAATGCGTTTCAGGAATTAAAAAATTCTGCTTTACCCCAACAGTTACTAAGTTATACAGTGTAGTAGTTAAAGACATGAATAACATTACGGTTTATTCAGGCGCTATATCTGGAATAGCTGGGCAAGAAGTTTGCACAAACTTCACAATTGCACCTGCAGACGGTGTTGGGTCTATAGAAATAACATCCAACGGGAATACTGTAACTAAATCATTAAATATTACGGCTTGCGCTGTAGCAACAATAGCTTATAGTTGTGGAACTGGTTTGTCTGTAACAGGTGTGTCATCATTTAATGTACATAGTGCAGGATATCCACCTGCTGGATATGGGCCTTTCTTAACAGGAGATACAAACTTGTTTTTCAGTGATGGTATAAATGATTCACGAACTCTTACGATAAAGAGTCCTGATGGATCTGAAACACATGGAACTGTTGCAGTTAATTGCTGTACTCACTCAATCCAAGCAATAGATGATATTTGTTCTGGAAGCTATGCGAAGGTTAAAGTTGCAATCAATGGAGTTGCAGGAAATTATAGAGTTACTGTATTTAGCGGATTGTCTTCAGTTTGTCTTCCACAAAATATTGTTCACGCAGGAGGTAATGTAACGTATTCAATCGGATGTAATTTATCTTCAAGTACTACTTATTCCATTCAAGTTGAGAACTTAGACTATGCAACTAAGACTTATAAAGATGGATTGATCGGAAATATCACTTGTTCTGTAACAGTAAATTACACCTCTACAAATTGCGGTGGAACCGGAACAGGTGGAGCAGGTTGTCCTATAACAATATCTGATATTGTTATAAGTGGTGGATGCACTCCTTCTATTACAAATAATGCTATATTCGCTGTAACTGCAATATTCAAATCAACAGAATTTACAAACTGTACAGGTCAAGAGTTTGTAGAAGGAGCTCAAATAACTATAAATCCTGGACAAACCGTAAGTTACGGAGCATTAGCTCATCCTAATCTAGGCAAGAAATTATATATAAATTATTTTGATGGAAATGGGGATGGTTGCTTGCTTACAATGTGTTACTCTGTGTGTACTGGATCATCAACATGTGCTTTAACTGCAGATCCTATTGCTTCATGTGATAATGTAGGAGCTAGTGTTGGAAACGATAGATTGGTTACTACGAACACAAATGCGGCTGCTGTATTTTGCACAATAGATGGCGTTGATAAAGGAATGATACTTCCTGGTGGAACTAGATATGATTATTACGTACATAATACTTCGCATACAATTGTATTCAAGTGTGTAGATGATATTGCCGAAACAAAAACTTTAACGTACCTTTTAAATTGCTAAGAAATGGGAATTTGCCATTGTAACGTAACTGTTGTACCACCTGTAGCTCCTTGTACTGGATGTCTATTGGTTAATGACATCCTTGTAGGATGTGCAGACGGCCCATTACCTTGCGGAACTACAGTACAGATAGATCTTGCAGCTAATAATACATTAACTGCTTGCACAGGTGTTCCAGTATGGAGTATAAAATATTTTGACACGATTGCATTTACGAATGTCACACTAGATCAAAATGGAATCTTAACTTTTGATACTACTAATTTTTACAAAGCAGGAAAGGACTTTTTAATAAGATATGAAGTTGATTGTCCAAATTCTATATTAAGAGGAGAAGGAGATGTTAAAGTGTGTTTTAAAAACCCTTGTGACCCAACATGTAAAAATTGCAATCCTTGTACATCAAACTGCATAACAGGAGAAAATGGCAACACAGATGCAACGATAACTTCTGCCGGATGTCCTGATGTTATAAATAACTTTGATCTTAAAACGATTAGTAGTTATACAGATTGTGGAACAGGAATAACCTACGAACTGACTTATTCTCATTTGATTTTTGAATTGACAGAATTAAATGGAGTTTTATCATTTAAGGTTTTACCTGCTGCTGTTTCAGGGACTACGTATATTATTTATTACAAAATGATATGTCCTGATTTCCAAATAACGGTAACTGGTTCATTAACTGTATTAGTTAAAACTTTATGTCATGATGTAGTATGCGTACCTGGTCAAGTATGTGATGAATGTACGGGATTATGTATTCCAATAGTTCCTGAGATCGCAGTAGATCCAGGAGGAAATAACGAAATTTCTATTCTACCTTAAAAAAAAACAGATGTTATCACCAAATACAATAAATGCATTAAATCAAACAGTAATTTGGACGTTCAGCGTTCCAAATGGACCGACTAATAATGCTGGCGTATCGGTAGTAGTTACCCTTCCAGTCGGATGGGCTATACAGCCTGGGGTGGTTCCTTCGACAGGAACCTTTGCTGGGAATACTTGGACGATAGGCGGAATGATTGCAAATCAGGTAGCTTCGATTGCTATCCCGGTTAAAAATTCTACTATCGTTGGAAGTCCATGGGTATTTGGAGCACAGGTATTTGGAATGGATACCAATATTACAAATAATCAATTTACTGAATCAGTTACTCTGACTTCTTGCGATATTTGTCCTCCTTCTGCAGGAGCAGTCGCTGATCCATTTGCTTGTATATGTGGAAATGTATCTACCAATGATACACCATGCACAAGTGGGATTAGCTCGTGGATACCTCAGGCTTTAAGCGAAGTAAATTGTGTAATAAATAATATGGACGCATCAACAGGTGCGTACAATATTTCAGTATTAGACTTAACTCTTCCGTGGAGTTTTCAATATTCTCTATGGTGTGATGACGGAAGTGGGCCATTGCAAACAAGTGGTCCGGCTCTAGTGAGTGGATCAGCCATCTTAGTCAATTTGAATAAAATTCCAAGATTGGTTCAAGAGGATTTTAATCCTCTTGTTGCTGCAAATACTGTTACTTTATCCATTGCTCCAATTACAGGATATCAAGTATTTGTTTTTAGAAATGGAGGCTTGCTTCCATTAGCTGATTGGAGTATCGCAGGGGCCGTTATTACTTTTGTAAATGCCTTCGGAGCTTCAGGGGGTGGCGCATATGGGGAAAGTGTTTCAGTTCAATTTTATAAAGTAATTTAATGAAGGGACCTAACATAAGAGATATTGAAAAAAGCGCGGTAGCTGGAAGTCTTTTAATTACTGATGTTCTTAGAGTTCCTTTTTACTTGCCTCCGGATGTAGAAGGCCGTGTATTGACTATTGTGAATGTAGGTGGGGATTTGATGCCAGTTTGGGCGGATTCACCTGCATTAAGCGAATATGAAGTTCATGCATTGCTTTCCAGTTTTCCACCAACAGGAGACGGAGATGTTATATACTATGCTAAAGACACGGGCTTTTTCTATATATGGGATGGACTTGTTTATGTTGCCGTTCCAGGAGTAGGAGCTTTTCCAATTACCGGGGCCGCAGATAGTGGTCTTAGCCAGACAATAGCCAATGGACAAACTTTTACATTGAAAGGGGCCAGAGGTTTTACTGTAGTGGCATCTGCAGGAAGGAATTTCACAGTTACTCCTCCTGTAGGAAGTGCAAGTACTCAATTCATGCACTGGAATAACGTAACTTCTGAATGGGAAGCATTGGATATTCCAGCTAGTTCAGTTGTTAATACGCCTGCAGGAAATATAGCAGCATTAACATTGCAAACTGCTGTCAATGAACTTGACACTGAAAAGAATAAAAATATTCAATTTAAAAACGGTGGAGTAAATCTTGGCACGCCAGGAACTGTAACCGATATAAATGTTACTGGTGACGCAACAGCAGTAAGGGTTGGGGATGAGATAACGATTAATGTAAATGCATCAGGAGAAACAAATACAGCTTCCAATGTAAACGTTGGTGGCGTCGGGGTATTCAAACAAAAAACAGGAACAAATTTAGAATTTAAAGGCATTGATGCTGGGAATACTGGTATATCTGTCGTTGAAGATGTGCCAAATAAAAAGATTGACATATCTTTTAATGTAAGCACTGGATCAGGTAATATTCTTTCACTTGATGGGTCAGGAGCTATCGCAAAGCAAGTTGCAGAATATTTCACTCCGGCTAATGCTACAAATACGATTACTTTAGCTATTGCGCCAAGAACTGGTACATTAGTTCAGGTAAAAATAAATTCTGTAGTAGCTAAAGTTACAACAGATTGGTCTATTGTAGCAAATGTTATTACAGTAGTAGTCCCGTTTGCAAATTCAAGCGGAGGAACCGGATTGAATGAGGTTGAAGTAATTTATTGGTTATAATTAAAAATTAAATAATGAGAGGTCCGAATATAGCTGACTTAGAAAAAGCAGATGCGCAGTACAAAGTACCTTTGAGCAATGCTCTTGGAAAACAAGAATACAAGCTTCTTAATCCAACGTCTTTCCTACATGGCGCAGACATCAAGGTTAAGAAAAATGCTTTTATAAATGACGAGGAAGGAACAAATAAACCTGGCTCTCATACCGTTCCTGCTAATCTTCCTGCTAATCCAGGGGAAGATGCTACATTGACAGAAATTTTCGATGATTACTTTGTCTATTGGAGATGGAATGGAGCTACTTGGACTTTATTGACTCTTGAAAATAGATATGTAACATATCAATTATCTTATAGCGCACAGGGCACAGCAGTTTCTATTGGGGGCGCTGTTATTCATACCATCCATAATGGATATAAAGCAGTTAGGATTTGTGCTTACAATAGCAGTTTATCTCCTATTGGGGCTTCGCCTTTGTTATTGAAAAACGGAGTAGCATTTGGTCCAAACGTTCCCACGCCAGCGAGTTCAGGCGCATGCGCTGATTTTGTGGCAAGCACGGTAGCAACAGGTGATTATTTGCAATTAGATACTTCTATTATGCCTGCCGCACCTTCTTCATGCGTTGTTACCATAACACTTCAAAAACCATAATGCCAGAAGATTTTAACATATTAAATTCAACACCTGATAAAGGAGTTTATTGGACCGGAGCTACGGTTCCGGAGCTTGGTATTGAAAAAAATATGAATCTAAACTTAGTTATCCAGAAAATAATCGATGGCTTTTTAGCTTTAAAAAACGCTAAATTTGACGTAGGCAAACTCGGAGACGATTTAGCTACAAGGGATGAGGCGATAAATTCATTACTAGGAAAGGTAAATACTTTATCTACAAATGACATCTCACATAATGGAATTCCTTTTAACATTAATAAATT
>OFQZ01000742.1_pt1 | contig 10593 bp, 8 predicted proteins | sample 1543011 | NCBI WGS metagenome assembly OFQZ01 (sample SAMN07774216, study PRJEB24372) | wastewater metagenome | isolation source: Exp Tend NO 0WW | collected 2016-02 | reverse complement strand
GCCAATCGAAGATCGTCGCCACGTCCCCCTTTAGAAGGCGGAACTTACGACTCGGAACAGGCTCGATGATAGTGAGCCTGGGATCGGATGAGTTGGGAATGCCTTCCCAACCGTTGTATGAATTTACCATGACGTTCTCCTGTTCTCTCCACTTTGGGCCAATGTAACAATGCTATCGGTGTAACTGTAAGACCCGAGCCAGTTACACTGATTGTACAGGATCATTTCCTACGCGGAGGCAACCAGTTCGGCCAAATCGGTCGTGGTGGGTGTGCTCCTGAGTCGATCCAATCGTGCACTGCGACAAGATGCTTTACCAATTGCTTGAGTTCAGCTTCCTTGTCCAGCCTGTACTGTACAAGTTCGTCCTCCTTCTCCTTCTTGTACTCCATGAACTCCTTGCGAATGCTGTCAACCTTTGCTTCAGCCTGCTCTGCACGGGCTTCTGCGGCCTTGAGACGCTCATCTGCCTCTTTCAGCCACCGCTGCGCCATTGCAGTAACAGTATCTTGAATATCGGCTTCGAGCTTTTTGTCTTCCTTGGGCCCTCTAATCCAGGAACGAATAACAGCAATGAGGCCACCCACTGTGGTAATGATGAGGCCGATAGTTCCCAACCATTGAGCGAATACGTCAGATCCCGGCATCATCTGTCTCCTTCCGCTTTCGAACCTTTTTCACCATCGTGAGCCATTGACCCCAGGCCCAGATAGCAGGAAACATCATCAGGGGCGCGATGATGAGTCGGAGGCCTGTCTGCACTTGGCCACTGTACCAGGCAAGGATACCGTGAATAAGGGTAGCGAAGGCAATTGCCCAAATGGCGCGCACAACAATATGCGGATGAGACGGAATTGCGCCGAGCCCAATGAGTCCGAAAAGGACCATAATCCAGGAATATAAATCTTGCGTACTATCTTGTCCAAATACGCCTGTAGGGGCATCTATCAATCCAAGAATACCAACACCAATGCAACCTAGAAGGTAGCCAGTGATCATGACCCGTGTCCACGGGAATCTATCGTACCACATCTTATCTCCCTTCAGAGCTTGATGATGTAGTTCACAACGAGATAAGGTTGCAAGTTATTGTGCGCACCATCTCCACCAGTCGAACCGGTAGTTGTTGCCCCCCTAATATCAAAAGCGGAACCGGACGCAATAGTTGCTTCTGTGTCGGCATCGTTATATCCCCAGAAGTTGGCATTGCCAGATGTGGGGGCGTGGTTATGGCTTGGCATTTCTGTAACAGACAGGGTATGTGTCTTGGCTCCACCGCTTTTATTCAATGTGTTGAATTCTGTTTGTGCAGAATCTAAACCAACAGGAATACGTCCCTTTAGATTGGGCTTATTGAAAGTAGTTGAACCATCACCAGCACCGTAAGTAGTACCAATAACAGCGAACAATGCCGCTTCTGTGGTTCTGCTTAGCGTACCACCATCACACAATGAATAACCGGTAGGCGCAGCTGCTGCCGCATAGGCGTGAATAGAACCTACGGGCATAATAAAACCTACACCCAATTTGACGCCACGAGAATAAACATCTCCAGATGCGTAAATATCACCTTCTGCGTCAATCGTGCCTTGCTGCCAGACTTTACCAACCCCAATACCCGCCTTGTTGAGTGATAGCGTCACCTGGCCTGTACCAACAACAAGAATAGTCAGTGTTGTATTGAACTTGTCTTTGACATCGAGACGAAATTCATATGCATTCGTTGCGGCGAATTGTCCTGTACCCAGCGTTTCAACCACATCCAATGCCAGAGTACCCACAGCAAGAACAGTATCAGCCTTCAATGTGGTCCAAGGAGCCGTACCACGCGCACGATACAGAATAGTGTATGTCAAAGTGTTACGTTGCGTGGTGTTGAGGAGACTTGAGACTGATCCGATGCTGGTAACCTTGGCATAAGTCCCAACCGCATCGAGAGTACCATTCGACAAAGCTCGCTGCACATTGAATGTTGAAATTGCTGGTGCTGCATAATCAAGTGCATCGATCGTGACAGTCGTAGACTTGGTGTATCCACGACTATCAGTAACTCGACCTACGATATCAATGCTGCCACTTGCATTGAGCGGATCAGGCATAGTCCAAGTAAGGCTGGTAGCGCCTGCCTGCGTTACATTGTATGTAATACCTTGGAAGATGACTTCTTGCTTAGTGATCGTCGAACCATAAATACCAGCATACCCCGTAAGACTTACAGCGATTTTTGACAAGTTTTTGGCGTACTTACCTACGATTGTAGAAACAGTCGAAATTGTCTCACTGTGATTGACTGTAGTCAATGAAGGTACAACAGAAGTAGGAACTTTGAGTGTGAAGTTCTTACTTGTAGTGCCAACTTTGGTAGAGCCGTTATAAGTATCAACCCAAATTGTTCCCACACTCGACGCTGCATTAGGAATTGCAGCGGCAAAAGTGGCAATATCAGGAGTCCATGCAACAGACAGTGATGTTGTTTTATTTGCGATAGTACCACTCAGAGCACCAAAACTATAACGAACAGTATGCGTAAAAACTGAATTGAGTTCGCTAATATTGACTGTGGTTGCAGTGCCCATATCGAAATTATTAGTCGACAAAGTAAAACTAGATGCCGGATATGGACGCGCATCAATATCTACATCAATGCCAGCCGAGAAACTCGCACCACCATAATGCCCTGAAATATTGCCATCAATATTAAGATGAACATCCGAGCCTTCTTGAGTATTGACATCCCACCATTGATCAGCAATAGTAACCCACGTATTGGCAGTCGCAGGCATGTAGAAGTTAGTTGAACCGCCCCAAGATCCTGTTCTATTGAATGTCTGATTATCTCCAGAGTACTTAGCCTGATATGCCCGCACATATGCATGAATCGAGACAGAGTCAGTATCCCAATCAATATCATCAACGTCAGGTGAGGTCCAAACTTCAATGACAAGTTTTTCCTCATTTGCACCAGCAACGGCGCTCTCCGTGTAGTAGTAAGTCATCAGCCAACCCACCTAATGAATGTATTGTTTGCATCGTATTTTTCAATCACGTGCACACCAACCATCAACTGTTGAAGAATTTCAGCACTCTTGATATAGAGTTTTTGACCATTGACATAAGCGACACGAGCACCGCCCTCCCAGAAATCCAATGAGTCGTTGTCAATTGTCAACTGGAAAGGACTTCCTGGTTGACTAATTGTTATACCTGAACCATCGATAACGGTAACGGCACTCTTCAACTTATTGACATCTGTGCTGGCAGCATTCGCGACATTAGAAACAGCAGCCAAAGTTGCAGCAGATGCCATATCATCGAGAGCAGGATTGTTGATAATATCTAGAGACACACCAACATTATCAGCAAGTTCTGTAGATGTGACAGCGCCAATAGCAATATGACGCGTTTGAATCGTATCAGAATCAATACGATCCGAATGCAAATAGCCCGTGTCAATCTTGCCCGCATCCAGGTTTTCGATCTGTCCATTACCAACGGCAAGATTGGCGATCTTGGCTCGCGTGATGGCAGCATCCTCGATCAATTGCGTGCTAATGATCTGCCGAAGCTGGAAGGAGTCGAAATACCAAGCACCTGTAGTTGTCGTGTTGTTGTAAAGCCAGAGCGCCAACGACTTCGCATTCGCTGGCATCTCAATAATGCCCTCAATTACTTCCCAGTCCCCTGTGGTAAGGTTAGCCGCGACGGCTGGATACGTCAAATTAGTGAACGTATCGTTATTGAGACGAATGCGCGCATACAATACTACGCTACCATTTGCGCCCATATTCCGCACGCGAAAAGCAACATACAACTTCATTAGGGGAGTAACAGTGATCTCCGAGAGCTGGCTCGTTTCGCTCACTGTCTGATCTGTAATGTTGAATATCTTAGCAGTCGTATCAGTACTGACTAGCTTCACAGTATATGCACCATGATGCGGAAGACCAGCAGTGTTGTCGAACGTGTATGCAGTATGCTTCATTGCGGTTCGGAGATTACGAATGATCGAACTCTCGAACGAACCATCAAGAATCAAATTGCCGAAGTCTGAGAAAGCAGTGCCGCCAGGTAGAACGATACCCAACTCTGTAACTGTGGTTCTCTTAGGATCGGCGAATGCTGTTGTAGAAGGTACAACTCCAACATTGCCTGAGAAGTCGAGAGGCACCAAACGAACGTAGATCCGGTCGTAATTATCATTCGCAGGAATGTACAACGACCCGGCGCCAACGATCGTATCTACCAGAATGCCCTGAGTCGCCACATCGAAGTTATCAACACTGCCCTTGTATACACGAACCATCGAATAGTCCAACGGCATGGCATTGTTAGAAACATCCTTACCATCATACGTGACAGTGACGGACTTCAGCCCTGCGGTAACAACAGGCGTCGACGTTTGCGGAGGGGGAGTTGTATCATGCGAAATCGCGGTAACTACCTGCTTGATTGGTCCCGTTGCGCCCCTTTGAGAAACGGCGTAAACCTTGCCCACTACAGAAATGTCGACGGGAAGGTTCTTGACATTAGCCGTCAGTGCGCCCTTCGTTGACGAAAAGACCACAGGGGCGTTAGCGTCAGTTGAGAGCTGGTAGCCAAACATGTAATCAACAGCAGGATCAGCATCAAGTGCGTCAGGATCAGGAGCAGCCGGCGCTTGCCATGTCCACGTCACATCTGCTCTGGGCAGGCGCGAGTTCGGATCGGTGTAGTATGTGACAGAAGCAGAGAGGGAAGGAATGTCCAGCGGAGTCGTAACTACGACAGTTCCTACGTTACTAAAGATGATCACTTCCATCGCACGGATACGCTTCTGCAGCGCAGCGATGATCTCGTCAAGGGTAGGTACGTTATACCCCATCTAGTCCACCTCCCTCAGATCATTCAGAAACAGAACGAACGTCTCGATGCCGTGCTTGTCGACAGTGAACTGGTAGCCCGAGCACCTCATGTCAATGTCGTATTGAACCCAACCATCGTTGATCACAGTGCGCGCAACCTGACCGTAGTCGATATCGCCGTTGAAGGGATTCACACCCTCTGCAGCGACACTCAACTGCGGAATGATCCTGGTATCGCGGCGAAGCGAGAGGAGCTGTACGGCATAAGCATCCAGCTGTGCACGGCTCTTCAGGCCAGTATTACTGCCAACGTAATGACGAAGGCCATACTCAGCGCGCTTAGCAGTATCCACAACCGCAGCCGATAGGCTGTCATCTGCGCCTTGGACAACCACATTATTAGCAGCGTACTTGCCGTTGATATCAACAGCGTAACTGCGAATATTGCCGCCAAACTCAAGACGCACATTAGCACGACCACTAAGTCTTGGATAGTAAACATTGAACACTCGATTCGGTGTCACTTCCCAGTCAAAGCCGTTATCGCCCTCAGACAAGTCAGCAAGCGCATCTGACACCATCTTCAATTCGCTGGCCGCGAACTTGATATGTGCGGACGGAGCTCCTCCAGGTACGGAAGTGCCTTGCGTGATAAAGAGGTTACCATCGGTCAACGCTTGAGATGCAGCCACAATATTCCAAGCCTGCTGACCTAATGGAAGTGAGGAATCCCAACTTGCCTCGATACGCCGTCTATCAAAGTAGCTAGCCAAACCTTCTGCACGGCAACTGAACTTCGCTTCCTTGGTAGAAATGTTGGCATCCCAAATCGGTCCTGCGAATATCAAACCATCGTCACGGAACATCCAGACTTCTGTCTTGCCAGGGTAGAGCTCGCTATAGGTGAGTTCGCGTGTGTCCTCAAGAGACATGTCCCAGCGGATTGTCGACCACTTATTGCCCTTGTACATCTCTCCCTGCAGATTGCTATAGCGCAGTGTGGCAAGATATGCCCCGCTACGCGTTCGCGTTTCCAGACGGAAATTGGCCATTACACCCAACCTTGCTTAGTCGCCATGACGACAGAAGTGGGAGGACCATCAGTAACAGTGTACTTCACCGTTTGGCCTCCTCCAGCAGGAATAGCCCACCAACCACCCGCAGTGACAATTGACGACATGAGGATGCCGTTGACTCGCACAGAACGCTTCCTGAAGTCAACCACGACAACATCACCGGCGACAGAAGCCCGAGTCAATGTCACCGTCTTCGCCTGCGTGTTGTTGGTAAAGCTGATCGTGCTCCAAGCTCCTGTCACCGTGAAGATCGGATACGTCTCAACGTTGCCAGCATTGGCGGGTGTGTAGTTCGTATTCGCCACCATCGCCTGGTCGGCATTGTCCACGTACTTGCGAGGATCTTGACAAGCGATCTGAAACTGTAGCGGAGATTCGCCGCGACTCCTGCCGCGATCCAGATTGTGACGCAGCCCCAAGCTCTTGCCGAAGCAGTAACGCAAAGTACCATCCGACTCGGTGAACCAGAACGGATACTCCGTATTGTCAGGCAAGAAGTTGCTAACAAGAGTATTCAGCGTCGCATCGATTGTGTTGGGACTAGCGAAGAGAATGCCCTCACCGACGATGAGCCTATGCGGCATAAAGGCAACATTGACAGTACCTCCATGCTGTCCGCTGATCGAATCGATGTTCGCCTCAAACTGCGGAGTATCGAGCCCCTTGATGTCGTACAAATCAACGAAGGGCAGGCTCGGATTCGTGTTGAGCCTAAATCCGCTGTCCTTGAATTGGTACTCATAAGGACCCATGCCGGTAGGAGCAGCCATCAGAAGCCCAACCTTCCTGCAATCTCGAAGCCAAGGTCAGCCGCCTGCTTCACTGGGTCAATCTCCTGTGTGTTGATGGTTTGGTCGATGTATACATTCCCGCTGCCGTCTGCTCCATAGCCACCAGGACCAGGAGGCCTTGAAGACACGTCGTACGGAGGCAGATCAGACACAGCCGCGTTAGCCATCGCAGCGCCAGCATTGCCGACACTATCACGCATCCGCATGAGAGCGTTGATGAGTCCCTTGCCAGACATAACACCGAGGTAGTCGAATACCTTCGAAGGCGATGCAATGCCAAGAGCGCGCTTAGCTGCGCTAACTGCACCACTAACAACACTAGCAGCCGCAGAAGCAACTTGTCCAGCCATCCGCGTGATGCCGCCAATGAGACCCTGAATGAGCTGCGAGCCCGCCCCAGACAGCAGACCGCCGATATTGCCTAGCGCGCCAAGGATCCTACCAGGCAGACCGCCGATGAGACCGAGCACATTGCCGATACCACTATTAGTCATAGACTGGAAGGCATTCCAAGCATTTGTAGCGACACCGGAAATCAGACCAACAAGGCTAGCCAAAGCGCCAACAGCCCTACCCGGCAGCGTGGCCATGAAGCTGATGGTATTGGCAATCCAGTTCGTCACGATGGAAATGACTGTCGAAGAAAGGTTGGTAAAGATCGACCGTGCCTGATTCAGCAAGTTGGTGAAGAAGCTGATTGCATTGCTAACCAGCGTCGCAAGGAAGGCACCAACACGTCCAGGAAGCTGACCAATCCACTGCACGATGCCGTTGACCATATCAGGGATGATGGAGTGTCCGACAAGCACATCGTACAAGTACTTGAAGAAGTTGATCACACCAGTAACGATACCAACCACGATACCGGCAATAGCACCCGCAAGCGCCGTGAAGATGCCGCCAACCATTTCGACGAGGCCCAAAAGGATTCGCCCAATCGCAGGAACGATCGCAGCGAAGTCACCCGTGAAGATTGCAGTGAATACCTGGATGAAACCAGTTATGATGTTGATGAAGCCTGCCACAAACAATCCCGCACCAGCAATAGCGCCGGCAAAGAAGTTGGCAATGACTGTTCCAATAAGGACAAAGACGCCAATGAAGACCTGAGCTACCATTGTGATAGCGGTCCAAATGAATGCTGCGACAGCGCCGACGATAATGCCGAACATAGTTAGCGCAGGACCAGCAGCTACGATGGCAGCTTGGAATGCCTGAACAGCAGGACTAATAGATCCCATAAAAACGCTACCGAAAATGTTCAGCTGTACCATGACATTGTTGAATGCGTTCTGCAAAGCGGGAAGCACTGCGGCCCAAATCTGATTAGCGTAGCCAATAAAGAAGTTGAACGCGGCGAGCAGGGGCTGCATCGCGGCTACAATGCTGTCCCAGATCGCAGTGCCGAAGGCGCTAATCGCTCCCCAGTTTGCGATAAGAAGGTAACCAATAGCAACCAAAGCCGCAATTGCCGCAACGATCATAAGCACAGGGCTCAACACTGCCATGAAGAGTCCACCAGACAAAGCGAGCGCTGCCTGAAACATAATCACAACACCCACGATGGCGAGGATGATTCCAGAGAGCGTCAAGAACACCGCGATGGCAGCGCCTACAGTGACAATGATCTGTTGCACACCAGGATCGAGACTATTGAACCATCCAAGAACAGTACTGAAAGCATCAACAATTGCCATCTTGAACGGTAGAATGACATCGCCGACAAGCGTCTTGAAGATTTCAAACCTGTTGCTAAGCATCTGCAGCTTGGCTTCAGGCGTCGCTGCCATGATTGCGTAGGCTTCTTCTGTAGCGCCCTTCGCATCATACATCGCTTCTGTCAATGTTCTGAAGCTATTGTCAGCGTCTCGCACAGCAGCATCCATGAAGCGCATGGCCTGAATTGTGCCACCAGCGCCCAGAGTCATCTCCTTCAGGAAATCAGCACGCTGGCCCTCGTTCATACCTTCCATACGAGTTCGCAGCATGTCGACAATGTCGACCATAGACTTGAAATTGCCTTGGGCATCTCGCGCCGAGAGACCGTACTTCTGCAGGTTCTTCTCAAACTTGGGATTCGCTACCAAGTCGAAGGCACGAGCCATTGCCGTCGATGCCATTGCCGCACTCTGACCCTGCCGAGTCAGGAACGCCATGCCGCCTGCAAGGTCTTGAACTGTGCCGCCAGCCTTGACGGTGGAAGGAATCGAGCGACCAATCGTGTTAGTGAACTGATCAAGCGTACCAACACCCTTACGAACCAACTGGAAGAGCACATCACTAGCCATACCGGTGCTCTCTGCGCTTAGCGACCAGCCGTTCAAAATTGAAATGATGCCCGTTCCTGCGGTCTGCATATCAACTTGACCAGCAACAGCAGCCTTACCAATACCACGTAGAAGTTCCTGCGCTCCCTCTCCTGTGGTATCGATAGAAGAAAAGATGTCGTACAGAGCGCCTTGCATCTCGCCAAAGGCTGCAGGAATATCATTTGCGGTGGCGCGACCAATATTCTTCAAGTCATTGAATGAAATAGCCGTCTTGCTCGCCGCCCACTGCGCCCCATCAAGCTGCGTTTCAGTCTTCGCAACTGAGGTATTGTATGCCATAGAAGCATTCGCAGCGTCGTTGAACGCCTTCATCATCAAAATGACGGCGCCTGCCGTGACAACACCAACGGTGGCGATTGCCTGACCCTGCGCATATGCCGCAGAAGCTGCACGATACGTCTCTTGTTGCTGCCTAATCGCAGCCTTCTCGGCAGCAGAAGCACCCGCAGCTAGCCGAGGAAACTCGTCACGAACGCTGCGGAGGACACGAGAGGCCTCATCCCGCGCACGCAGGATAAGAATCAGCTCATGCGCTGAAAGTGCCACCGTGTCCTCCTCGCGTCAACGTCTGCGTCTGAGACTTGGACGTCTTGCCTTCGCCTCTTGCTTCTGTCGATCCTGCTCCTGCTTGTCTTGATTGGCCTGCATCACCATGCGAATCATGCTAATGTGCAACCAATCCTGATCCATCAAGCCGCCTGGCCCGGGCAAGCAATGAAGTCCTTCACAAAGATTTGCCATATCGATTGCGAAGTAGACATCAAGTTCCGGCTTTCGCTTCATCAGTACGCTTGCACGGATGCGGCCTTCTAGTTTCCCTCGATCTCCTTGAAGTTGTTCATGTCACTGATCAACCTCTCGATCTCACTCCCCACGCGCGGGTCGAGAGACTTGAAGTCAGTCAGATTGTTGAAATCCAACTTGCGGCCATCATCAGTCTCGCAGTTGTGATCGACGACGCACCAGGCGAACTCAGCCTGCGTGATCTTGGCGCTCGCCATGGCCATCTCGCCAACGAAGCTGCCATCCTTGTCATCGGACGCAGCCATCGTCATCTTGAGCATCTCGCGGCGCTCCAGAGACTGTCCGTACGTCATGCGTCGAAGCTCGACAAACCCATCGGGCGGCAAGCTCTTCAGGTCGTGCTTGGATGTGGACATCACATCCGCGGTTGCCTTAGGCATTCTCTCTCTCCTCAGATAGAATCGCGTAGAGACCTACGCGTCATTACTCCTCACGGTGAGCGGTGGTAGCTTGTCTCATCAAAGTCTCTTTGGTCTAATGATGATTCTCAACTACCACCGCTCAGTGAGCTTACACGACGTTTTCGGTCGTCATCACCGTGATGTCGAACATGATGCCCGTTGCATCATTGACGGCACCATACTCGATCGAAGAACGGACCAGATCACCCTGCGAAGACAGGTTGACTTCGTGCGTCTTCTGGTACGCAACACCCATCCTGCAGGTGACGGTATCGAGAGACGCACCCTTCGTCGCCGTGAACGTGATCGAGGTCTTCGTCAGAGCCTTGAACGCGTCGTAGAGAGTTCGG
>OFQZ01000741.1_pt1 | contig 10598 bp, 20 predicted proteins | sample 1543011 | NCBI WGS metagenome assembly OFQZ01 (sample SAMN07774216, study PRJEB24372) | wastewater metagenome | isolation source: Exp Tend NO 0WW | collected 2016-02 | reverse complement strand
AATCGCCTCAATCTTTCTCGTTAGATAATGAAAGAACTTCTGCTTCCATCATCCGAATATCACTAAACGCATTATCCCATTCTTCACCGGAATAACGCCTGTCTAGCAATGAAAATAATACTTCGTACCGCAGTCCGATTAACCCGGACATTCCCACATTCCATTGCGTCGAAAGCTGGCAGAAAATATTAAATACTTCCCAATTTTCAGGGAAAACTTCAAAATAGGATTCTTCCTGCTTTTTAATAATCGACGCAAGGAAAGGATTTGCCGCATCTTTCTCATTACTTTTCTGGTAATAAGCAGATACGGCCTGCTTTAGTTTCCCAAGCGACCTTCAAGAATAGCCGCTCGATACGTTTCCATCAGCGCACCAACTGCGCCTGGAACTTCATCAGACAATTGCTGGAGAGAATCGCGCGACAATTCCTCGTCAAGATTCCAGCCGTCGAGAACTTGCAGAAGATAATCGGCGTTTGAATCTTTTGTTTTTTCCATAAGCTCAGTCATGGAAAGTTGCTTTGGAATCTCATCAGACTCTGGAACCTTGGCTTTATCGAACATTTGATCGACAAATGCGCCAAACTCAGAACGGGTGCGATATTTATAAACCGCTTCAATAGTTCCTTTGGTGCCGTCCAACATATCAAACGAAACAGTGCGCTTGAATGATTTCGGGCGCGAACCTAGCTTTAGCTTTGCCATTTTATTTTCCTTGATATAAAAAGACCCTTCCCGCATACGTTCAGGAGGGCGTAAAAAAACCAGCCGATATTTCTATGGGCTGGTTACTTGGCGAGTGCCATGTTCTAAGCGTTTAACAACTTACTTTCTTTCCTTGTTGTCTGTCCAATGTACTTCTTGCCGTTGACATTGTTTGTTATGCAATAAACAACACCGTATGGGGTAAAATCAGCATCAGCCATTTGCGACTCCTTATTAGTCCGATTGGTTAGAAGCGGGTTAGGCCACTGCGGTTTCCCGTCGTCTCCAATCAGAAACAATGTCGGCCCGCTGGCCATCAAATCCCAATTCCGGCCAAGGTCGCAGCTAGACATGAACTGCATTTGCTTTCGGTCATACACCTCACCAAGTCTCCCATTCTTGGCCGCTTCAACAATCTTCGGTAGGCTGTTCGTAATCGTGCCGCCGTTGATCTTTGCTCCAACAATTTCGCGCATCGCAATCTCCTTAAAACCAGCCTAACCCAACGGTGCAGGCGACCTTGCGCAAACTGCCGCGCAAGGCTCCTGACCTAGTGCGATCGGTGTATCAGCACCTTTCCCGCTTTGCTATTTTATTCCTAATTAATAGGAAATACTACGTCCTAAAATCGTCATTGCTGCATCGACCGTATTAACGCTGCCATTATTCAGCTTGGGCATTTCGGACACGCTCATGTAGCCGTAACCGTAGGTCACTGCGCCACCGGAAATAGTCTGCTTGAACGCAACCTTAGACAGATTGCGCGAGATGCCAAGAGCGGTGATGTAACCAGCCTGTGCCGGATCGTGAGCAAGCGACAAGGTGATTGACGTAGCGTTAAAGCCGGTCGGAATCTTGATTGCATTGCGTTTGGCCAGCGGTGCAACATCGGTGAATTTGGCATCGCCGCCGCTAGAGGAAATGGTCAAAACCTGCGGCAAAGAAGTCCATGCGCTAATTTTTTGAGCCGAACCAATGCCAGTGCCAACCGGATAAAACGAGGTATTTGAAGCATCCAGACCCTGAATGCTGAAAGTATCAGCAGTCAGGACGGTGATTTTCCAGACCGTATCGGTTGCATCTTCCCAACCAGAGGTCAGAAGGATTTCGTCATTGGTCGAGTAGCCATGTGCAACCGAGGTTGCGACTGCCGGATTTGCGTTAGACAGAACGGTGATGGTTTTTGCGCCAGCAAAAGTGTTGGAAAATGCTTGAACGCTACCTTCGGGGAAGTAATAAGCCATGATGTTGCCTTTCAGAAATGAAAAAGGCCCACCGAAGTGAGCCAATTGCCGTTTTACGGGCGAAAAAAACCCCCCGAAGGAGGTTGTTTGTTTTGGGTTTAGTTAATGACTAACGATCACCCCAAATTGAGAAATCTTGCATTGCTCGATAAACAGGAATATCCGCATCAAAATCATTCATTGGCGCTGATTGTGGTCTGCCGGTAAAAGCCGATGATGTCCGAATCGCATCTTCAATTTGCAGAATAAGCGTATTAGCTGATAGACGAGTATCAGCCCAAACATTTACCTGAATCACTTCATTGCGCTTATTCGGTATTTCATTTGCCAGCGGATTGATAACCTGACCGCCAATGCCCTGAAACGTTACGTAAGGGCGCTGCGTTAGCACCGGAGCAAAGTCGGTATATACACGAGGGCAAATCGTTTTAAGAAGCGTCACAAGGCTGGTTTCAATGCTCATGTGTAATCCTTGTTTAACTCTTCAATCAATCTATCTTTTGCCGCATCCATTGCCGCGTTAAACTGAGTGATGGCCGGCCTGATAAATGGCTTGGCTGCAATTTGTATTGGTTGTGCAAGTGGTGATTTTTTGTTTGTGTACCACTTTCCATCTTTGCCGATATATGACCTGAACTTTTGAATATGGCCGTATTCAACTAAATGCCCGTGCGGTGCTTTTTGCTTGTTATAGCTGACTTCGTAAGTTGCCTTGGTTTCGCTGGAATTCTTCTTTGAATAAACCTGATAGATTGAGTTTTGAAGATTCCCGGTAACCTTCCCGATACGTGAAACATTACTTTTCACGTTGTCGTATAGCACCTGCGCCGCAGCCTGCGCAGCCGGTCGAACTGCACCATTAACATTTTCGTTCATCTGCTGAATCAATGATGAAAGGCCGGCTGTATCAACCTTGATGCGCATGGTCATTCAACCACCTCGGCAACTAGATCAATGTAACGCTCTGCCCTGTTCGGCAAGATAGCGACGATGTTGTAATGATTTCCATCCACCGTTAATCGCATGCCTGAATCAATGCCGGCCATGTAGCGAATGCGGAACGAGGCTTGTACTGTTGATGTGTCAGCCCCGGATTTAATAGCAGCCACACCGGACAAATGGCGAACCGATCCCCACACAGCAGCAACTAATGACCATGATTCAACCGGCTGGCCTAGATCATCCTGTGAGCTACTACGTTGCTCAATATTTAGGCGCGTATTTAAATTAGCGGCGTAGATCATTGATAAACCCGATAAGGTTCGAGCAGGCGATGCCAGAAGCGATCAGGCAATGCCGTTGCTTGTTTTTGCGTCATTGTTTCGGCTTGCGCAACCATCGTGCCGATAGCGAGTAGCATCCATGCCTTGATAGCCGCAGGAACATCAGCCGCGACACCATATCCGCAGATATACCGAACCCGGACAGCGTTAATCATTGGATAGGTTTCCGGCCATGCTTTCCCGTATCCAATCACCACATAACCCGGATCAAAGTCTTTATCGACTACGTAATCAGCCGGGTCTAGCGTTTGTTCTACCCCCGATGAATCAAGATATTTGACTGAGACAACAGACTGAATCGGAGAACCAGATAGCGTCAGAGACTCAGGAAATGAATCAAGAACTAGCTCGCGGGTCTGAGTACATAGCGCCCGGTTTAGCTCATGCTCTGCGCTTTCCCGCGATGATGGAATGATGACGCCGTTTAGCAGGTCGTCCAATTCAGTGCCATCAATCCGACAATGGTCTTTTGCTTCGGCGAGCGTAACCGGCTCAACTACCGGCGCGGTGATGAGCTTATAAGACATGTGTTTCCTTAATTTGTGGGCATAAAAAAACCACCCGGAGGCGGCTTATTGATTGGTTTCGACTAGCGTCTTATTCCGCCAGTGTTGCTATAGCGGGTTGCGTGTGTTTGCACTGGCCTGGACTTGTTTTGCGTGACTAACACGGGGCCACTTCCAGATGGCGCTCTTGCGTATATCTCTCCCGCGACGATCAACGCAGCATAACCACTGGCAATACCTTGGCCCATTGATGCAGATATAACGTCACTGGCGTAAATTGTTGCCGTCTTGCCGGTTGCTTGTGCCGTTCCTCGATTTGCTGCCAGAGTAAAGGCAATCTCAAGGGCAGCGGTATAGCCTGCCGCCGTAGCCGTACCGCGGGAAGCTGATACAGTGACACTATCGCCGATGTTGGCTTGACGGCCTGATGCTGTCGCTATGCCAATATTGGCGCTAATTGTTACATTGCCTGCGCTTTGCACATCCGCTGCAAATCCGCTAGCTGTAGCCGTGCCAAGGTTTGCGCTGATCGTTGCCGCTTGCGCGATGGTTGCCTGTGCGCCGCTGGCCGTGGCTGTGCCGCGATTCGCTTGGAGTGTGAATGCTTGGGCGAGTGTTGCGGATAGGCCGGATGCTGTTGCGGTGCCTTGCGTAGCAATCAGCGTTGAAGCCTGCGTCAGTGTTGCCGTAAGACCTGAAGCGGTTGCCTGCCCGATGTTGGCTGTGATGGTTACGCCACCACCACCTGCCGACACCTCCGCAAATATGCGGCGCTGGATTGGATTGAATATCTGCCACGGGTTAGCGGATATTGAACGTATTTCTGAATCAGATAGGGCGCGACTCCACATCAACGATAATGGAATAAATCCGTCTGCCGCTTCATTTGATCCGGAATAAGTTCGGATACCTATTCGCGTATCGCCCGTTGCAGAAGGTTTCGCTGTGAAAGCAGCAGAACTAGAAGCCAAAGTGCCATTAACAAACAAAGCAGCAGAAGAGCCAATCTGTCTAGCTGCTATAACGTATCTTTTGCCAACAAGCGAAGAAACACCACTGCGCAGTTCATTTGTTCCTACCGTACCACCACCAGCAACGTAATACCTGACACCAAATCCTGTATTCCAGTGCATGTCTAAAGAAAACGCCCGACCAAGCGAGTTGTCATCACGCGAGAAAAGAATGTGCGCCGATGCAGTCGCTAGGCTTTTTGGCGTGTAAATAGAAAGCAAAGTTATCGCAGCAGGATTAAATGCATCGCTTGTTCCGACAGAAATACCCTGCGTTGATGATCTTGTAAATTCTGTACTTCTTCCATCAATGGTTAATGCACTTCCCGGCGTACCAACAAAACTAGCCGGTTTATTTAACGCGCTATTTAATCTCGGATTGGCCCCTGAAATAGCCACGACAAGCCCCCGAGTAATCGGATTACTCCAATCAATCTCGCAAGCCTGTTGCGGTTGCTGAGTCCAAACAGAAGGGCGCAGCAGTGCCATTTAGACGCTTGATCCAGTGACTTCAGAATATTTGACGTAATGCCCAGATGCGGCAAGACCAGCACCGGAATCATTTTTGATAATTATCTTCGTCTGTTGCGGCAATGAGCCACCAAACGCAGCGGCAAGAGAGAACACGCCAATTTGTGCCGTTGAGTTAGTGCCGAGCGGAACCGTACCGATAAACGTAAGGTTTGGCTCGTCGGTTGTGGTTGTGCCTGACTCTGGGCCAGACTCGAAATCAGTACCGTCTAGCGAACCTTTAGCGAATACCACTAGCTGCTTATTCCCTGAGACAGTGCCGGGAGTGGCTTTGACCTGAATCAGTACGTCTAGCGGGTCATTCGTCGTATGCGTGATCGTGCCGGCTGAGACATAAGTGACGTTTGCCAGCGAATCCAGCGCGGAAGTGGTTAGGGTTTGAATCGCCCCGGTAACGAGAGTAATCGTAGCCATTAGTAACCTTCCATTGCTTTACTGACTTCCTGCGATGAAACAGGATCTGCTTGAACCGCCACGTTAAGCAACGCAGTGATGCCGTCAGCCATCTCTGGCACAGCAGCTGCGAACGCATCCAGTTGTGCGCGAGTAACCGGATGACCAACATCAAAGGTCGATTGCTCAATCATCTTGAGCGCCCATTTAACATTCGAATTAACCGGACTCATTGCTTCTAATGCGTTGAGGAAGTCACCACCGATAGGAGCCATGACAGCCAACACAGTGCCGATGCCGACAGGCGTAGATGCCACCTTGACGCGACCAACCGATAGCGCATCAGCGATTGCCCCGTGATCGTCAAGAGGCAGACCTAGCGCAAGGATTTCTTCACGGGTGACCATGATTAAGCCTGCGACAGTGCGAGGATGCCAGATGCGTTCATGGTTATCGTCAGCGAACCAGCAACTAATGAGCGATCAGAGCCGAGGTCGAGAAAACCGACAGCGCGTTTGTTGGCGTCGGTGTTGTTATAGACGATACCCCAGCGGCCATTGGTAAAGCCTGACGCATCTTGTGCAAGCGTTATATCAGCACAGTCCATCGCTGCACCTGTTGCATTCAGCGACCATGCTTCCGAGGTAAGCGCAATTGGAGCGGTGTAGCTTGTTCCACCCGTTGCGACTTGGTTTGTCGAGAAATTGGTCGTTCCTGTGCCGCCCCAATGCGGAGCCGAGGTATTTACTGCCGGAGTAGCCGCCGTGGTGATAATGCCCATACGCCAATCGTCGGTATCAAGATCGTGGATTTTGTTGCCGAGATCGTGCAAGCCTTGTGCAAACCATTTGAAATCACCTGATGCCATGTGCGTTACTCCTTATATTCTTGCGGTAGATAGTTGCCATCCTTGACGGCTTGATACGAGTCGCGGCAATGGTTTTCGTCGCGGAAAATGAAGTTGATTGCCTTGATTGCTGCCTGGTATTGCTGCCGATATACCCACGCGCTGATAGGCTCTGCCGGCAATCCGCCGCGCAAAACGTTTAGCCCGAAGTCAGCCCATATCAGCACGCGCTTGGGGATGTTCATTTGTTCGCACTCAAGTTAGCAATCGTCGTGTCTTTGGACTGACTGCGCATTGACGAACCGCGATGGAAATTGACCACCGTCATGCAGAGCGTGATGAGCGAACCAAATGTCGTGAAGAACAATTCCTTATTGGTCGTCGGAATCTCATGGAACAGGATCAGATAAGCCATTGCGAAGGTTGCCACTACGATGAATATGTCCATCCAGTAAGCGACGTTCTTGGCAAGATATGAGGCGTGTTCGCTGTCTTGCACTGCCGAGTCGTGCTTGCGTGCTGAGTCGGTATCCGCGAGGTAGGCTTTCTCGATGTCTCCATCGATGCGCTTGGATTCAATCTCGGCTTTGTTGCGCTCATCGTCAGAAGTAAATAGGGAGTCGGCAGCCTTGCCAACGGAATCAATTACCTTGCCAATTGCGCCGACGGCTATGTCGGTTAGTGGGGTCATTGACATATAGATAAACCCCTTTTAATCCAGCCAGGCCAGAAAATTCGCTGCGTCTTGTCCTTCATTCCTATGGCGTGATAACGCGTAATATTGGCTATGCAATACATCATCAGAAAGCGCTCTTCATCCATCGTATTAAGTGCATAAAGCGTCTTCTGCCCGAGTTTCCCGTCAGCTATGGTGCCGACTACGGTCTGAGCTAACTTGATTGCGTTCGCGCCCATATTGACGTATTGGCCGAACAAGGCTTCTGCAACTCGCTGGCTCTTGATAGAGTCGCCTGTAATCTTGTTCCAATATTCGACGCGGTAGAAATCTCTAACCATCTCAGTCGGTGGCGTGTCGCCAGCATCGATGAACTTCCAGCCGATCCACTCAGGGTGGAACTTGCGGGAGATTCCGAAGAACGTAACTCCACCGCGATCATGAACTTCATTTGATAGAGAAGTCCCTTCATCCCTTGCTAATCTTTGAAATGCCTTTTCGTACTCTGCCATCAGCCGCACCTCACAACGCTAAGTACAAATTCCCAAACTGAAATGCTGAATCCCCCCATGACAAGCAAGAGCAAAACAACGGGAATCCAGAATAGCCAGTTGGGTATCATTTAATTTCTATTGTCACAGGCGTTGAAAACTCTTCGCAGGCTTCGATTCTTGCGACAAGCCCGCTGATAGACATTGCGCACTTAAGCGGCCCATCGCTGCCCAGTACGCTGCCGATGCGGACATGGCAGAGATCATCGTCTGCAATCCAGCCGCCATCAGTGACGAGGGGCAACACTCGCCCATGTACATGGCTGTATTGCGTGCTGACTTTTCGCGTGCCAGATCGTATAACTTGGCTTCCATCGTCATTCACCTTCGCGTAACAAAATCGTTTGTTGTCGATGTAGAGCAGACCGTTTTCAATCGTCAGCTTCATACCTCTTCCTCATTCAGCTTGGGAAATGGCATTTCATTAACCTTTTGCTCAATGATCTTCAGGTGCTTGTATTTGTAATACCAGTTGATGCCGAAGGTAAGAATCGCCAACACCATGCCGAGGAGAATCGCGAAATCATTAGCCGTCATGCCGAAGATGACTAAAGCGCCAGAACTGGCGTAAGAAGCGATTGATGTCTTTGGATCATTCATTTCTTGACCTTTACCGGCTTAGTTGGTTTAGCCTCTTCAACCTTTGGCGCATCCATGAATTTCGCAATGCCAATTTCAACAAAGTGAGCCGCAATATCCAGTGGCACGCGCATTGTGTCGCCTGCACTAAACCCGCCATATTGACTATTAGCGCCAGAGACAATGAATTTGATCTGTGTCTGCATTTTTTGACCCCGTTAATTTCTCGAAAGAAACCCACTGCCGAAGCAATGGGCTTGATTCGCTTAATTAAGCAGGGGTCAGGTCGCCGCCACGAACAGCAGCCGGCTTCTCAGTTGCGAGAGCCAAGCGACGTTCTGCGCGCAGGGTGATCAAGTTCTTGGTGAAGTTGTCGCTGTCAGAATCGGACATTTCAACAACCACGCCTTCGCGGTTGTAAAGCATGTAAGCCTCAGAGAAGCGGCCAATCTGGAATGTGTCTGCGGCCATACCGAGAGCTTGGATAACCGGCAAGCCGAACAGGAATGCTTGACCGGCTGAATTGACGTTGTACAGCGTCTGGCCGGCGGCGGTGGTGAATAGCTCAATCTCAATCGCAGCCCAATCAGCCGGATTCAGAACGATAGCGTCAGGCGGGAAGCCAGCGGCGTAGAGGTCGGCAATGATCTTACGGAACAGAACCAACTTCTTCAGGGTGGAACCCAAAGCAGCATTGGCGTAACCGTGAGCGGTGTAGTTGCCGGTATCGTAAGTGCCGGAAATGTTCGGCGCAGTACCGTCGCCGACAACAAGCTGAACGTCGACCTTCTGATTCACGCCGTAACGCATGCGGGTGTTGACGTAAGCAGCGAGGGCAGGGGCATCAGCGGCAAGCTGCTTGGAGATCTTGATCCAGTGCGCAACGGTTGAAACCGGCATATTGACCAGCGACCAAGTGAGAGCAGATTCACCCTTTTGCGTGCCCTCTGCGGCTTCTGCGGCAGAATTGGTAAATGATGCTTCTTTGGTGAATTCGATAGCGTTTGAGCTGGTCGAGGTGGAAGGTAGCAACGATTCCATGCTGAACGGAACGAATGCGCCGCCAACAATGCCGGGTTTGCGATCAGGCGCGACGGTTGCATCAGAACCAGTAAGAGTATTCTTGACTTCAACGCGCAACTTGTTCATTTGGCCGCCCGCAAAGTCGGCATAACGGGCCGATTTGATGAACTGTTCGCCCCATGAATCGTCTTTCTTGGCTTCCGGTTCAGCCGGAGCGCGTTGCTCAATGGCTAACAGGCGATCAGCAAGGATACGTTGCTCAGTGCCGATATTGTCAATTGCGGTTTTGGTGTCAGCGGATACTTTGCCGAGGTTAGAAATTTCAGCATCTGCCTTGGTAGACATCGCGTTAAGTTTGGATTCAACAGACTCAAGAGCCTTGATAATTTGTTCAGACATGGTATTTCCTTTTCTTTGGACGAAAAAAAACCGCCCGGAGGCGGCTTGTTGTGGTGATGCGGGATTTACTGGCTTATTCGCTGGATTCGTTCGAGGATTTCAGCAATTTGCTTTGCTTCGCCCTGTTCGTCAGCGTCCCGCGTGCAGAACAGTGCTTTAGCCTTGGCGGTCAGTGCTTGCGCCGCCGCTTTTGAGAAACTACCCGCATCCCGCAGGAAGTATTCAAAATCTCTGATTGTTTTTACTTCGTCCAACTCGTCGCCGAACTTAACGCTCATGATTCGCGCTTCATCGTTCGCCGGAGTGGTAACAATGGATATTTCTTTCAGCGCTTTCATGCGATGGATGATCCGCGTCCCGTCGCTCTTACGCTCATTAGTTTTGATGTCCGAAATAAAGCCTATCGACAGGCCGCAAACGAGTCCTGACTTCATCGCCCAATAAGCATTCATTGCTGCCGGCATTTGCATAACAAGAGAGGCGTCGCCAAATAGACCCCTAGAGTCTTGTTTAAGCCCGGACCAAGAACCGACAGGCAACTCTCCTCGCATCCAGCCATGATTTACGTATGTATCTACGCGTTCGCCTGACTTAATGACTTCATCGAACGCGCCTGGCATGATGATGTCGTTCTTTGAATCGAGATTCCCGAAGACGGCGCCGTAACCACTAAAAGAACCTTCTGCTGCGGCAAACTTTATGTCGCACTCGGCAAATCCTATCGATGCGTTTTCCATAACTTTCCTTTATTGCAATGTATGCCTAATCGACTATTGCGCCAAATCAGCGCCATTTCCACCCGAATTAACGATTTGCCCCAAGTTTTTCAATGGCAAAAGGTTACTTTGTGC
>OFQZ01000740.1_pt1 | contig 10606 bp, 9 predicted proteins | sample 1543011 | NCBI WGS metagenome assembly OFQZ01 (sample SAMN07774216, study PRJEB24372) | wastewater metagenome | isolation source: Exp Tend NO 0WW | collected 2016-02 | reverse complement strand
GGAGTTCGAACATCAAATGTTCATCTATCCATTCGACCACGGCCAGGCGGATAGCTTCCTTGGTGGCGAAGTGCCGAAAAAGAGCACCCTGAGTAACCCCCATGGCTTTGGCAATGTCCGTAGTCGTTATTTCGGCAGGGCTGCGCTCGGCCGAGAGCCGAACCATGGTGGCGATGATTTCTGCCTGGCGTGACTCGGTGGATTGACGAGGGTTGATAGACATGGTTACTAGTAAGTAATAAGTCACTTACCAGTATAGGCGGCTAATTCATATTTTCCTAATACTCTTCAAGTAGCCTGCAACCCAAGGTGGCCTACATGGCACCAGCGCATCAAGCTAATTCAAGAGTGCACGTCAAAGTGTTACAAGAAAATCATGAGCCAGTTCCAGTTTTGATTCAAATCAAACTATGATGGGCGCATTGTCATTTGCCTCGGGACGAATATGCGCGACCACAAGTCAATCAGCCTCGAAAGCCACCTGGCTCACTTGCCCCTGTTTGCTGGCATGTCTGCCAGCGATATCGAACACATTGCCAGTTGCTCCAAGCTTATCCACGCGGAAAAAGGCGATGTGCTCTTTCGTGCCGGAGATGCTTGCACGGGCTTTCATCTTCTGGTTTTCGGCCAGGTCAAACTTGCATTCACATCCTCTCAGGGCAACGAGAAGATTGTGGAAATAATTCAGCAGGGTCAAAGCTTTGGCGAAGCCATTATGTTTTTGGACCGGACCTATATTGTCTTTGCTCAAGCGCTGCAGGATTCGATGCTGATTCATGTCCCCAAGGCTGCCATCCTGAATGAGTTGGAACACGACTACGAATTCACTAGGAAGATGTTGGCCGGGCTGGCAAAACGCACACACGACTTGATGACGGACGTCGAAGCCTACTCGTTACAGTCGGCCAAGCAGCGAATTATCGGATATCTGATGATAGATGTGCCTCAGGCGGCAATAGACTCAGACCAACTGGAGTTTGAGCTCACCGCGGGCAAAGGGGTCATTGCCTCACGCCTCAACATCACCCAGGAACACTTCTCCAGGGTTTTGCACGACCTGTCGGATAGCGGACTGCTCGAGGTACATGGCAAGAAAATTCGGATTCCGAGCGTGTCCAAACTCCTCAAAACTCAAGACAATCCGTAGCGGTGAGAGCATCGTTAGTAACGACTGAAGGCTCTTCAGCGTCGAGGACTGGCCATCGTACGGCAACTAATTGGTGTCCGTTAGGTGAGCGGACCCGGAACTGCCGGTGAGCTATGTACGGTGGGGTGACTGCCTCAAGCAAACAACGGACATCGTCCTACCCCGTTAAGACGGTGGCAGAGCACTGATAGAGCGAAGTATGTTGCGCGTAATCTCTTGCCGCTTTGAGAGGTCATCCAGTCTGTTCGGCGTGTCGATGTTCAGTGCAAAAAATACCGGTCCGGTTGGCCACTCGACCCAGCCTACCCACCAGCCAACTTTTCCACTCCAGCCGGTCTTGGCACGCAATATCCAATCACGACCTGCCTCATTCACCATCACGTCCTTGACGAGCCGTTGATGCTCGACCGGGAATGGCAGTTCATTACCATAGAGATGGCGCAGGAACGATATTTGTTCATTTGCCGAAATTGCCAGGTCGCCTTCGACCCAGAAAGGTTTCTCACCTGCCGCAACGGCGTTGCCATATGCAATGTTTCGCATGTAGGCAGCTTCACGTGCATCGCCAAGCTTTCGGGCAAATCCCTCGTAAACCCAAACAGTCGAATTACGCATCGCAGAGCGTAGGTTCTGGTCCCCATTCCACGCTTCTATCGAACGTTGGACACCATCCCAGCGTATTACCTGGAACTCATCACGCAGAATTCCGGCGTCAAGGGCAAACAGGCTGTGAGGTATCTTGAAGGTTGAAGCCGGCGAGTAGCGACGACCCGCGCGCTCCGCGTCGTACACGAACGCCGCCGCGTCCTTCCCATTGCGGTTGTCCACGACAACGATGGTGCCGTGTGCCTCGGCTGTAGCAAAGAAACTGGACCAGTCTGCACGCTCTTGTTGAGTAGGGGCGGCAAGCGTCCTAAACGCAAGGGAAATTGATAGCGCAAAGAGAATTATGCTACGTCGATTCATAGCCCTAATTGTAGTCGTCTAGCCAAGCTTGAATGACTGGTCTGTACTTGATTGCAGCCGTGCTGCCTGAGAACTGTAACCGGCTGCAATGGGGCATCGGCACACAGTGACGAATGGCTGCTTCGGAGAGTTTAAACTTCAGCGACCGCTTTCCGGCTGCGAAGTTGAAAAGTGGGCCGTCGTGTCTCGACCCAGAAGAGACGTTAGATATTCAATGCCTATGAAGGCAGCAATCTGGTGTCAAGCCGCCACTCGGAAACTTGTCTTGTCGGCCCAATACGCGATTCAAAACACAGGGTTCCGCACACTCTGACGCCAGTTCGCCAGACATTTTCCGGATGGGTGCAAGAGAGAATCAGCGTTCGAGTAGATCGAGTTTGTCTGGGGCCCCATTCCACTTGTCAGCGTCGGCAAGAGGTTCCCGACGGGCTGCAATCACAGGCCAGACTTTCGTCAACGTGGCGTTCAGCGCGATAAATTTGCGCTGACTATCCGGCAAATCATTTTCAGCAAAGATGGCTTCAGCGGGGCACTCTGGCACGCAGAGCGCACAATCAATACACTCTTCCGGGTCGATCGCGAGAAAGTTGGCGCCCTCATGAAAACAGTCAACCGGGCAGACTTCCACGCAGTCCGTGTATTTACACTTAATGCAGTTCTCTGTAACAACGTAGGTCATTTTGTGCTTTGGGTGGTTGAATAGGTCATCACGAGAGCTTGGGGATGCTCACGCGAAAGTTTCAGTAAAGCGTTACGCCACTTCATGGCGACTCCTGGAAGACCATTGATAAAGGCGGCACTTCTCCAGAGTCCTGTAGCTACATACTCCGGTCGAGCAGCGCACGTCGAATCTGCTCAATCGCATGCGATGGACTCAGTCCCTTCGGACAGACTTCGGTACAGTTCATGATGGTGCGGCAACGGTATAACTTGTAAACATCATCAAGGTAGTCAAGACGTTCAGCGGTCGCGGTATCGCGGCTGTCGACGATAAACCGATAGGCCTGCAAGAGTCCCGCTGGACCGATGAACTTGCTTGGATTCCACCAGAAGGAAGGGCAGAAGGTGCTGCAGCAAGCACAGAGGATGCATTCGTACAGACCATCCAACCGTTCGCGTTGTTCCGGGGTCTGCAGGCGCTCGCGTTCCGGTAGCGCTGTGTCGTTGATCAGGTAGGGCTTAATCTCGTGGTAATGGGCGAAAAACTGGGTCATGTCGACAACGAGATCGCGTATGACTGGCAATCCCGGCAGTGGGCGGATAAGGACTGGTTCGCGTAACCCTTCAATTGGAGTCAGGCAGGCGAGTCCATTCCGCCCGTTAATGTTGAGCGCGTCGGAACCGCAAACACCTTCGCGACACGAACGGCGAAAGGAGAGGCTGTCGTCGATAGTCTTGATTCGGATCAGCACGTCAAGGAGCTTTCTGTCGGCAGGATCCGGTGTGATTCGGTAATCCTGCATGCGCGGCGGCTGGCCGTCGTCCGGTGAGTATCGATAGATCTGCAGGTGCATGATGGATGTCCCCTTATCGTGAAACCTGGGCGGCAATCACCAGCCCCAGACGGATCGTACTTGCGAGAAGGAGTACAGCGATGAGTGACAGTAGCGCGAGACGAGGTATGCGCTGTGGGACATAGTCGAGAATGACGTCGCGTACGCCGATCCAGCCATGCAAGCAAGTTGCGGCAAAGCAGAGAAGGGCCAACGTCGCCCCGTGCCCGCCGGCGAAGAAGCTCTTCCATTGGGCGTAGCTGATCGGTCCTGAAAAAAGCAGCAGCGCCGACCCCCAGATCAGGCCGGCGATCAGTATTAGGGCGGTGACGCGTTGCAGGACCCATGCACGCTGGCCGGAGAACAGCCTCATAACAGCCCTTTCAGTAGAATCGCGACAGCCGCAAGTAGACCAAGCAAGATGACAGCCCGCGCGCTTCTCCGAGCTTGCAGAAGGGCAGTGCCGATCCCGGCATCCATTAGGAGATGCCGCATTCCTGCAGACAGATGATGTACCAGGCCCCACGCTGCGAATGCCAGAATGGTGGTTGCCCACGGCGAAGCGAGCCACGTACGCAGCGTCAGGAAGTTCGACTCGCTCTGTAGCGAATAGTCGAGTCCATTTACCAATGCCGGAAGGCTTACCAGCAACAGCAGTCCGGATATGCGATGCGCTATCGAAGCGATGGCCCCGATCGGGTAACTGATCCTGAACAGATTCAGGAATCTGGGTCGCGAAGCAACTGGAGGGCGCATGCGTTTGCTTTCAGTTGTTAGGACAGTGCCACTTCGACGGCGCTCATCACGGAACCAGCAACCGTCTGGCAAGGCTGATTACGCTCGGCATGATCGGTGTCCCACCGCGACACCCCACGTTGAAGGAAGCAAACATTCAATAACAATCTAGCACTCTAGGTTGGAAGTCAGTCATTTACAATTAGCATTCAAATGCTGGAGAGCATTTCCTCACACGCTTGATTGGAGATGCCTGCGTCTCCTGTTTCCACGGATAGTAACGATGAAACTGAAAAAATTTCTGAGCTACGAATGGGACGCGATCGCCGGTATTGTCACGGCGGTAACGGCATCTGTGCTGCACCTGCTGCACATGTTGGATGAAGAGGTCATGCTGTCAGTCGTGCTGGCCTTGATCGCTTTGCTGTTTATCAACTTCATGCGCCATACGCGGAACAATGAGATCACCGCCGAACAGGTGGACCGCACCGAAGCCGAGGTCCGCAAGATTCACGCCGGGCTTGAATTGCCGGAAGTGGTGCTGGTGGGCCCGCGCCATCTGCGGACCAATCATGAACAATTCTTGAAGCACATGAAGGGTGATTCGATCTGGTTCAACGTCTGCCTGTCGATGTACCGGACGCAGGCGCTATTTGACGCACTACTCCGGCCTGCAATCGAAAACCCGACGGTCCTGTCAATCCAGTTCATCCTCGACGATCGCCAGAAGGATGTCTGGCGCGAGACGATCTTGCCGAAAATCAACGCATGCACTGGGCACGCAAAGGTTCATGAGCCTCGCTGGTGTAGCCTGGAAAAGAACATCTCATTCATTCTCGCCGACAGCCACGCCAGCGAAGGCACCGAGGCCTTGCTCAGCTTCTGGGGAGAGCCTTTCATGGCCGAGGCATCCGAGCGTCAGGCTCCGCGATTTATCTTCCATGTACAGAAGAATTCCGAGTTGCTGCCGCATCTGGTCGAACTCGATCGCTGCTACCGACGCCATCCGGTTGCCGACGAGTAACACACTAGTAACTTTTATTCACTGCTCCGACAGCCATGTCCGGAGTCCTTTCGTGCAGCGCACTGGTGAGGCTTTCAGGCTGCAATGGCCAGTGTTCGACTTAGCTGCAGGTCGCCCCACATTGACACGTGCAGAGCGTAGGACGGGGGAGAGAATCTACGTCGAAGTGAGCTCTTCCCTGGTCAGCGACGAACTCGGCAAGGCCATTGGTTCGGTTGCCATCGCGAGGGATGTGACAGAACGTTTCGTTCGGGCGAAGGCTGCCGCAATTGGCAAGAGTGATTTGATCTAGTCGATGTCCAGTACAACGGCACACCCAGGATACTTGGTTCGGAGCCCCATCAGCGGATATAGCCGAGGTGCCAGCGTAGGCCATTCGGCAGGTATAAAATGCGAACCAGCCTTTCGAAAGACAACGAATCCGAGTAGATGATCGGCAGGCCATGGCCGGGTAGAGGCAGTGAAGATATAAATTTGCTCGCCGAATAGCAGACGTTGAGCTGGGTCAGTTGACGCACCTGCTAATGAAATTGGATGGCCATCTCGACCGGCAGGTTGTGGCCGGGAGCATGAGTTCTCCAACGACCGCTTCAGAGCATCTAAGTTCGAAGGGCTGGGATTTCGCTGACCGGCAGCTCTGGAGAAAGCTGGATGGCCGGAATGGGCACACAAGAGACCGTCGGGCGCCATGATGTTGGCCTAGCGTACGATAATTTCCGAATTCTGCGGCTACATCAATGACAAAAACCTAACTGCTTTTTCCGTTCCACTGCACCCCAAACCCCAAACACGAGCATTATGCCCAGCGCGAGCGGATCGCGGAGTTGTTCGGCTACCGGTCGTGGGTGGGCGGGTTCCTGCCCCAGCTCGCGCAACAGGCCGCCCAGACCGTGCGGCGCGACGTGATGCCGGGGTTCATCGCCGCTGAACTGATCGTCTGGCTCAATGAGCACAAGATCATCCGGCCGGGCTACACCACCCTGCAAGCGCTGGTCAGCGAAGCCCTGTCCGCCGAACGTCGGCGCTTGGGTGGCCTGCTGGCGGAGGTGTTGGACGAACCGGCCAAGACTGCGCTTGGCCAGCTCCTGGTACGAGATGACACCCTTTCGCAACTGGCAGCGCTCAAGCAGGACGCCAAGGACTTCGGCTGGCGGCAGATGGCCCGCGAACGGGAAAAGCGCGCCACGCTGGAACCGCTGCATAGCATCGCCAAGGCGCTGCTGCCCAAGCTCGGCATCTCGCAGCAAAATCTGCTTTACTACGCGAGCCTGGCGAACTTCTACACCATCCACGACCTGCGCTACCTGAAGGCCGATCAGACCCACCTCTATCTGCTGTGCTATGCCTGGGTGCGCTACCGGCAGTTCTCCGACAACCTGGTCGATGCGATGGCATACCACATGAAACAACTGGAGGACGAAAGCAGCGCGGGCGCGAAGCAGTCCTTCGTCGCCGAGCAGGCGCGCCGGCAGCAAGACACACCGCAGGTTGGCCGCCTACTGTCACTGTACGTCGACGATAGCGTGACTGATCCGACGCCGTTCGGTGAGGTGCGCCAGCGCGCGTACAAAATCATGGCCAAGGACGCGTTGCAGAGCACCGCGCAGCGCATGAGCGTCAAGCCTGTGAGCAAGCTGTCGCTGCACTGGCAGGCAGTGGACATCCTGGCCGAGCGCATTCGCCGCCATTTACGGCCGCTGTACGTCGCGCTTGACTTCGCCAGCACTGATCCGGACAGCCCGTGGCTCGCAGCGCTGGCCTGGACTAAGGGCGTGTTCGCCAAACAGCAGCGCCTGTCGCAACGGCCGCTCGCCGAATGTCCAGCGGCCACACTGCCGAAACGCTTGCGGTCGTACCTGCTGACATTCGATGCCGATGGCAAGCCAACGGGCCTGCACGCCGACCGCTACGAGTTCTGGCTGTACCGCCAGGTCAGGAAGCGCTTTCAGTCGGGAGAACTCTATCTCGACGACAGCTTGCAGCACCGACATTTCTCCGACGAGTTGGTTTCGATGGACGAGAAGGCCGACGTGCTCGCTCAGATGGACATCCCATTCCTGCGGCAGCCGGTCAATTCCCAGCTCGATGCGCTAGGGGCTGAGCTGCACACGCAATGGCTGGCCTTCAATCGCGAACTAAAGCAGGGCAAGCTGACGCACTTGGAATACAACAAGGACACGCAGAAGCTGACCTGGCGCAAGCCCAAGGGTGAGAACCCGAAGGCGCGCGAGAAGGTGTTCTACGAGCAATTGCCGTTCTGCGACGTGGCCGACGTGTTCCGCTTCGTCAACGCCCAGTGCCAGTTCCTGTCGGTGCTGACGCCCTTGCAGCCGCGCTATGCGAAGAAGGTCGCCGACGCAGACAGCCTGATGGCGGTCATCATCGCGCAGGCGATGAACCACGGCAATCAGGTCATGGCGCGCACCAGCGACATCCCGTATCACGTGCTGGAGAGCACCTACCAGCAGTACCTGCGCCACGCAACGCTGCACGCGGCCAACGACGGCATCAGCAACGCCATCGCCGCGCTACCAATATTCCCTCACTACTCGTTCGACCTCGATGTGCTGTACGGTGCCGTCGATGGTCAGAAATTCGGTGTCGAGCGCCCGACCGTGAAGGCACGCTACTCCCGAAAGTATTTCGGGCGCGGCAAGGGCGTGGTTGCCTACACGCTGCTGTGCAACCATGTGCCGCTCAACGGCTACCTGATCGGCGCGCACGACTACGAGGCCCATCACGTGTTCGACATCTGGTATCGCAACACGTCGGACATCGTGCCGACTGCGATCACCGGCGATATGCACAGCGTCAACAAAGCCAACTTCGCCATCCTGCATTGGTTCGGCCTGCGCTTCGAGCCGCGCTTTACCGACATGGAAGGACAGTTGCAGGAACTGTATTGCGCCGACGATCCGGCGCTGTACGAGAAGTGCCTGATCCAGCCGATCGGCCAAGTCGACCGGCAACTCATCGTCAGCGAAAAGCCAAACCTCGACCAGATCGTGGCTACGCTCGGGCTGAAGGAGATGACGCAGGGCGCGCTGATCCGCAAGCTGTGCACCTACACCACGTCGAACCCGACGCGGCGGGCGGTGTTCGAGTTCGACAAGCTCATCCGCAGCATCTATACGTTGCGCTACCTGCGCGATCCACAACTGGAGCGCAATGTGCACCGCTCACAGAATCGGATCGAGTCCTACCACCAGCTACGCGGGGCCATTGCCCAAGTTGGCGGCAAGAAGGAGCTGACCGGGCGCACCGACATCGAGATCGAAATCAGCAACCAGTGCGCAAGGCTGATCGCCAGCGCGGTCATCTACTACAACTCGGCCATCCTGTCGCGGCTGCTGATGAAGTACGAGGCGAGCGCCAATGCCAAGGTACTCGCGCTCATCACCCAGATATCGCCAGCGGCATGGCGGCACATCCTGCTGAACGGGCACTACACCTTCCAGAGCGATGGCAAGATGATCGACCTCGATGCTCTCGTGGCGGGGCTTGATCTTGGGTGACGGAAATTTCTGGGGTTCCGGCTTACAACCCCAGAGAAGAGATTTGTCAATCAGCGTGCAATTTTGACCATCTGTCAGCGTTGAATTTTGACCAGTCTACTGTGACGATTTGCGGTGTTTGAATCGATAGGAATCGTTACCGGTTTCGAGGATGTCGCAGTGGTGAGTAATGCGGTCAAGCAGGGCGGTGGTCATCTTGGCATCGCCGAATACGGCACCCCATTCGCTGAACGCCAAGTTGGTGGTGATGATCAGACTGGTCTGCTCGTAAAGGCGGCTGATCAGATGGAAGAGCAGTGCCCCACCGGCCTCCGGGAAAGGTAGATAGCCCAGTTCGTCGATAATGACGGCATCCATTTGCATCAGATGTCGAGCGATGGCACCCACAGTAACCGTCCGGCCACGACCGTCTTGCCGAGCTAACCGGAATCAGGCAGCGGCAGCGAGCTGCGCGGTCTTGGCGATGTGCTCGGTAACATGCCAAGGCAGCAGGTCGTCGAGTTCGCTGATTCGGTAGTCGGCAATTCGCTCGATGACGAAGCGCAGATAGGCTTCCGGGTCGAGGCCATTGAGTTTCGCCGAACCGACCAGGCTGTAAATCGCGGCGGCACGATCACCGCCTGCATCCGAGCCGGCAAACAGGAAATTCTTGCGGCCGAGTGCCACCGCCCGCAGCGCTCGCTCGGCGGCATTGTTATCAATCTCGATGCGCCCATCGGAGGCATAGCGAATCAATGCCTGCCAATGGTTCAGGGTATAGCCGATGGCATCCGCCAAACTGGATTTCTTCGAGAGCTGTCGTCGGGTGTCGAGCAGCCAGCCATGGAATTCATCGAGGATAGGCTTGGCCTGTTCCCGCCCCTTGAGTCGGCTGTCGGGTGGTTTGCCACGCACGGCACCCTCAATGGCGTACAAGGCCGCGATCCGCCTGAGCGCCTCGGCCGCAATCGGTGAGCCCTGGGCCTGGTGAATCTCGAAGAACTTGCGACGGGCATGGGCCCAGCACGCGGCTTCCAGAATGTCACCCTGGGCATACAAGGCATCGAAGCCGGCAAAGGCATCGGCTTGCAGAATGCCCTTGAAAGATTTCAGGTGGGTTTGCGGATGCTCGCCCTTGCGATTCGGGGAGTAAGCAAACCAAACCGCAGGCGGGGTGTCATTCCCTGCCGGCCGATCATCCCGGACATAGGTCCACAGCCGCCCGGTCTTGGTCTTGCCATCGCCCGGGGCAAGCACCGGTACCGGCGTATCGTCGGCATGCAGCTTCTCGCCGCCCAGCACGTGATGACGCAGCCGTTCAACCAACGGGCGCAGCAAGGCTGAACATTGCCCCACCCAATCGGCCAGGGTCGAGCGTTCCAGATCAACGCCTTCCCGCGCATAGATGCCGCTCTGCCGGTAAAGCGGCAGGTGATCGCAGTATTTGGCCACCAGCACATGCGCGAGCAATCCGGACCCGGCCATGCCTCGGGCAATCGGCCGACTGGCCGCCGGGGCCTGAACGATGGTGTCGCAGCGGCCGCAGGCCAGCTTCGGCCGGACATGGCGAATCACCCGGAAGCTGGCGGGCACATAGTCGAGGACTTCCGAGACATCCTCGCCGAGCGGCTTGAGATGACCGCCACAGTCCGGGCAGCAGGTCTGCTCAGGCGCATGAACCACGGTATCGCGCGGCAAGTGATCCGGCAGCGGTTTGCGGACGGGTTTGCCGGAGGCTTCTTCTTCC
>OFQZ01000739.1_pt1 | contig 10608 bp, 9 predicted proteins | sample 1543011 | NCBI WGS metagenome assembly OFQZ01 (sample SAMN07774216, study PRJEB24372) | wastewater metagenome | isolation source: Exp Tend NO 0WW | collected 2016-02 | reverse complement strand
CTCGGCTACAACGCCACTGACGGAGTAGTGATTGGCTTCTCTCGCATTCCTTCGGCTGCTCAGTATTCAGACTTCTCAGTAACGACTACGAACGAGAAATACTGTGCCATCTCCACGATTACCAATGCGGCTGCGACTGACTACTACGAAGTGGTTGGAAGATTCGCCGCGACCCTCTCGGCTGGTGCTGGATATACTTGGAGCGTTCCAACTTACACGGCTATTAACCTTATTCAGAGACCGATATATGAGACGAGGCATTTTGATTGTTCCGGGAATATAACAGGATGGACTAGTTTTTCAACGAGAACTATCCGAGCAAAACTTATTGGTAATAGGATGTTCCTCGTTTGGGAGCTGGCAGGAACGAGTAACTCTACGAGCACATCATTCATAACGCCATTTGCATCATCGAATGTCACGAACCCAGACGGAATACAGTCTTTTTTCCAGGATAATGGAGTCAATAACTCGGCAACCCCCGGGAGAGCTGCGTTCACTGGTTCTAGTTCTACCATTAACTTGTATAAGAATCTCGATGCGGGTGGATGGACGAGCTCTGGAACAAAAATTAGCCGAGGGCAAATATCATACGAAATCTAACCCCCTATAGAACCAATCTAATATGGAAAAATGCGAACGCTGCAAGAAGAAGAAGTGTATTTGTAAATAACCAATAAATATTATGGCAAAAAAGCTCTCAAGCAGGGAACAAGCAGTAAAAGCAAAGAAGAAAGCATCACTTTCAGTCGCTCCTAAGGCATCTTCTCGTATAACGTCGAGTAAGACAGTGTCGCCTCTTGTTGGTGCTGGACCATTGCTCCCTGGTCAGACACGACAAGAAAACTCATACGGTGGCGGTTCTCAGCTAAAAGGCGCTGGCCCTCTTCTCCCTGGTCAGACTAGAGCAGAAGGATCGTATACAGGAGGAGGGACAAGAGAACAAGCTGCAAAAGCTCAGAAAAAGCAAAAAGGAATTTCTTACAATGACCTGACGAAATCATTCAAGTCAGGTGGTTTAACTTTAGATAATGCTCCTAAGACCCCTACTCTTTCCGGTCAGACAACTCTCCAGCAGGGTGGCGGTGGGAGTATTTTTGACACGCTAAAAGACAAGGCTAAAGGAGCATTCTTTGATATTACCAGTGGTATGGGGGAGATGGCGAAGAATGGGTCACTAAGAGCTCCGCAATCGGCATATACTCCTGATGATGTCAGAGCGAATAATCGCAATATGGCTGTTGACAGTACGTTCGGAATCCCTACTACAAACGCCTCAAATATACCTGATTTTCCAACCGGATATGGTGACAACGGAGAGATTTTCTACAATGGTGCTACGAAGGTAGGTCCAAAGATTTCTGACTTTGTTGACCCAGAGACAGGGAGAATGCGAGGAGAAGACACTTACGGAAGAGGACGAGAAACTCAAGGCGATGGAATAAATACAATACTCGGAATCCCTACAGCTAACGCATCTGGTGATGAGTTTTCAGGAGCCTTTTCTCCACGTAGAGACTATAGAAACGATACAAACGATACCGGAAATAATGAATCGTACGATAACGGAGCCTATTCTGTCCCAGGGCAGTCGTCATCGCTAGCTGATATCGCGGCTGCACTTGGCACTAATCCTGCTGATACTCCGATGGAAGACAACCCTGGTGGAACCGTAAAGAATCGTTCCGGGAGAGGTTCTGGTGCTTTTGGAACAGGTAAAGGAATCCAGAGTGATGACCCATACATTAAAGAACTCCGCAAAGCCTACTCAAGTAACGGAGGAGAAAAGTGGCTCCGGAAGCAGTTTGACGAATTGATCGCGGCTCTTGACCCTACCTATGCCCAGATGCAAAAAGAAGGAACAGACGCTCTCAACTCCCAACTGAACGAACAGAACACCAAACTTGCTTCTGTCATGAACGCCGGGAACGTCGGAGACAGCGAACAGCGATCACAACTGATGGCACAGCAGCAGCAGGGAACACAGACAGCCCTTGGAAATCTTTTGGCTAAACTCGCACAAGCGAAAGCAGGAGACATTTCTCAGTACAAGTCTCAGATGGCTGGAAAGATGAGCGAATACCAGCAGAACCAACAGACTAACGCCCAGAAGCTCCAAGAAGCTATCAGAAACTACCAGAATGATAAGTACGACCAAGAGTATAAGAATGCTTCTTTATCTCAGAAAGGCGGGTCTCAAAAGAACATGTCCCTAAAGGCTATCGGGTTTGACAAGTTTGGAACAGAAAACATGTGGGTAGACCAATCAACTGGAGATATTTACGATAACAGTGACTTTTAACAATAATGCGTAAGATAGGAAATATCAGAACTGGTATGCCTCAACCGTCTTCTGGTGGTTCTGTTAAGTCTGCTCCAATAAGTACTTCGTCCTCAGCAGGTTTGCGAAAAATAGGGAACATTAAGACTGGTATAACTGCTCAAAGGCAACCAGCTCCACGACCAGACATTAAACAAAGCGTCAACTACAAGAACGCTGTTCTTAATGCTGACAAGTACAAACAAGAGTCTGACGCAGCAAATGCAAATGTAGCAAAATGGCAACAGCGAGCAGATATTCCGAAAGAAGCATTAAAGATGGTTGCTCGTGCCGCTTTAGGTGTCGCTGATGTAGCTCAAAGAATCTCTCCAGTAGAATATGGGAAAAACATAGACGCTGGTATTAAAAAAGTATTCACAGGTGATAAGAATGTTCCTATCTCACTTCGTTTTCAGCAAGGAAGAACAGAACGCCAAGCACGACCTCTGATGTGGGAGCAGTTTACTGGGAATAAAGTCACGAAAGACACTGGTGGAGTTGACTGGGAACAGGGAAGGAAGTTTATCGGTGACGCTGCTTCTGCACCTACCTATGCATACGGCGGATCAAAAGCCTTTCTCGGGAACCCTACAGGAAACATAGTATCTCGAATCGCTAAACGGTACATTGGTTCTATCCCAGAAGCGGCTGTGAACACTGGTATTCAGCAGTTTCAGCAAGGAAACATGGAGAATGTTGGTAGCAACATGGCCATGAATACGGCTGTCATGGGTACTTTTGGTAATGTCTTTGGTGAAGGCGGACGGGCCATTCGTAAAGTCTCTGACGCTGTTTCTCCCGTGAAAGCTCTTGAAATACAGTCTCAACCAGTACCAACGGCCTTACCACCAGGTGCAAGACAGGTTGGTAATGTTTCAGACGTAATGGCTCCGAAAATGTCGGAAGTTACAATTGGTTCTCGTGTGAAGGCTGCTGATAGAAACAACATAGGAACAGTCGTTGGTGTGAACAATAAGGGTGAAGCAAGTGTTCGGTTTGTGAGCAAAGACAAAGCCACTGCCACTGTTACGATGCCTCTTTCAGACCTCACCTACGCTGGTGGTAAAAAAGGCAAACCAACACAAATCGGTAGCATTGCGACAGCTCAGGCCCAAGTCGCAACTCAGACCTCACAGCCTAATATCCAAGAAGGGTCTGCCACGAGAGGATTTACTGAAACACTGGCTAAAGACCCAACAACCCCAATTGGACTTCCACAAGGAGCAAGGAAATTAGGAAACATAGCTGACCCACAACTTCCACTACAAGTGAGGCAGGCTGTTCAACCAACCCAATCCCCTCTCCTCCAAGAAGCAGGTAGTACGCCACGTGGGTATACGGAGACACTGAAGGCAGACCAAACTATTCCGAAATCAGTCTACGAGGATATACCTGGATATGCTAAAAGGACTGACCGGTCTGTTTATGAGGAAGTCGCACCAGAAGTCGCAAGTAACCCAAGGGGTGTAATGGATGAATTACTGAAAAAAGGAACTGCTCTTACTGATAAAGAAACCGCAAAGGCCCAACTCCTGTTGAAAAAGTTTATTGCTGATGATGACATGGATTCTGCTAGATTAGTTGCTAGAAGGACATCAACCAGTGCAACAGAAACAGCGAGAGCATTGGAGATACTTCGTAATGAACATAAGCTCACGCCAGACGGTGCGTTTCGAGACATTCTTAAACGTGTTGATGATTACAACGTAAAAAATCCAACCAGTAAGGTAGATGTCTCTCCTGAAAAAGAGTTAGAAATACGATCTTTAGCTTCAAAGGTACAGGAACTTGACCCAGCGACAAGGGAGTGGCAAGTGGCCGCTGCTCTGCTTGAGAAAGCAAAAGGAGAAGTTATTCCTGTTTCAATGCTCGGAAAACTTTCAAAGTTCCAGACGATAATGCAGCTCTTAAACCCAAAGACTCTTATCAGAAACTTAGGTGGTAACACGGCGATGGATGTGATGGAAGATGCTTCTCGTGTTGTCGGGGCCGGGATCGACAAAGCCCTTTACTCTCTTGGTTTTATCAAGGAGAGAAATATGGTCATGCCGAACCTGAAGACAAACTGGATGAACAAGATGACAGGTTTCAAGATGGGAGTTGAGGATGCAAACCTCGGTATTAGGACAGCTGGTTCCGCCGGTAAATATGACATTGTTCAGGATGCCTTCAAGGAAGGGACGGTAATGCATGAACTTGAAAAGGCTCTCGGTAAAGCTCTCGGAGCACCTGATAAAGCCTTCTATCACGGGCGGTATATGTCCTCGATTGAAAATATAATGAAGGCAAGAGGGGTAGATACGCCGACTCCTATCATGCGTGAGATGGCTGATGCTGAGGCTCTCTATGCTACTTTCCAGAATAACAGCGCTATTGCACAGGCACTGAGCACGGCTAAGAGGGGAGCAAACTTCGGTAAAGAATGGGGTCTTGGTGACTTGCTCTTGAAGTACCCAAAAACTCCGGGGAACATCGTTTCGGCTGGGCTTGATTACTCACCGATAGGATTTGTCAAAGGTCTAAAGCAGTTCCACGACAGTGTGAAGATGCTTGACCCAGCCAAGCAACGAGAAGCCATACTTAATCTTGGTAGAGGGATTACAGGCTCTGGACTCATTTTCGGAGGAGCGATGATGGCAAAGAACGGAATTATTACAGCCGACCCAGAGACCGACCCAGACATCAGACAACTCAAGCGCGAGGCTGGTCAAGGCCCATTCTCAATGAACCTATCGGCTTTAGGAAGATTCTTCGATGGAGAAGACACAAAGGCAAAGAACGGTGATACTATCGTCAATTATGACTGGCTCCAACCAAACGCCATCCAGCTTTCTATGGGAGCGAATATGGTGCTTAACAAAAGTGGTGACGATCGGATAAATGCCGCCTTTGAATCACTCGGAGCCGGAGTGGATACCATCAGCGAGCAGCCTATTTTTTCAGGTACGAAGCGGTTTATTGGCAACATGGACTCTTCCCGTGGCGGGAGTTTTGGAAAAGCGGTTGGGGAGTTAGTAGCTGGTGCGCCGACATCGTTCACTCCATCAGCCTTGAACCAAGTCGGGCAACTGACTGATAATACTTCACGGTCTACCTACGACCCGTCTTTCTTGGGGGCGATGATGAATAAAGTGAAAGCGAGAATCCCAGGACTCCGGGAAGACTTACAACCTGTCGTCGGTACAGATGGACAGCCGAGAGAGGCGTATCAGAATGGGAGTAACAATCTTTTCAATGTGTTTTTTAATCCAGCGTTTGTCAAAACCTACAACCTCACTCCGGTAGCGAAGGAAGTGTTAGACATCTACACCCGAAGTGGGGAAACGAAGCAGGCACCAAGGATTGCACCAAAAAGCCTCAAGATCGACGGTGAAACATACCGACTCTCCCCGGAACAATATACCCAGTACCAGACATTTATTGGACAAAATACCGAGAAAGAGTTTCAAAAGTTGCTTCAAGACCCAGAGTTCCAGTCAATGAATGACGGCCAGAAAGCAGATGCGATGAGTTCTGTCCTTACGAAAGTTGGACAGGCAGGACGAGAGGATATGGCACTGACTGGTGTACTCCCAAAATCGTCTGAGCAACAAGCAAAGGATTTCCTACGAACCGGAGATATGGACGGATATAAGAACTTTGTACTTGAGCACCCAGAATTGAATACGAAAGCGGACTTTACCAGACTTATGAACGAGCTGAAGAAAGAAGGATTCAGCGAACAAGAAAAGGCTCAGTATGATGATATTCTCAAAATGAGAAAGACAAAGACTAATCGGCCTTTTTACACACAATAGTATGGAAGAAGAATACAAGCCAGAAGAAACAGTCTTCACTATCTCTCATAAAGAAATAGAGAAGCATGGGACTAAGATGTGTGAGAAACATATCTGGAGAAAGGCCAACGATATGGAACTAGCTTGTACGGTATGTCCAACGGCTATAATAGTTGCGATTGATGATGAAAGGCTTCTTGCGATATAGTTATAATTGTGTTAAATTAAGTGAAAATAACCGTTTGAGTGAGGAACTCAGGCGTAAAGATTACCTTCGTGGTAGTTTTTACGCCTTTTATATTTATGTCAAAGACTAACACTAAATATACCAGCCAACACATTGATAACCAGTCTTTTGACGATGGTCTTCAAGTGCGTATCACCGAGCTGATCGGCGCTGACGGTATACTCAAGAACCCAGCTACCGAAGAGAAGCAAGACACCATAGTCACAGCTCTCGGAGAATCCGCCATTACAGCAACCTCAGTAGACGCTTCCTCATCTGGAGATAACACTATCGTTTCCATAACAAACATACCAAAGCTCTACTACATCTGCCTCTCAGCCAATGGAGCCAACAGCGCTGACGTAACAGCTATTGTAAAAATCGGGGCTACTACGAAGTACAAAGTCTCATTAAAGGCCGGAGCTATCTGGGCAAGGAATATCGGAGCAGAAAAGAGATACGTCACTGGAATTGCAGGGGACGATATAATCGTTAATCTATCGGCAGCTCAGACGGTACACGTCTCTGTCGAATACGCAGACTAATATGGCGCGACTTTCAATCGAACAACTCGTAACCACGCCGTCTACTCTCAACTATCTCAATGAGAGTGCTTATGATTACACGAAGTGGAACCTTGGCAAAGGCCTGATTTACAACGCGGGGGCGACGGCTGTTGATAAGTACATCGCCCCAGACTTCCAGGCTATCCGTCCAATGGAAGAATCGACTGCTTTCGCTGTAGTTCAAATCTTTGCATACAATCTTTCCTCTACTATCTGCTATGTCTTTGGTATCGAAAACTCTGTAGCTGCTGCCGCCACTCGTCGTATCCACCTCTGGGAATTAAACCGTAAGACAGGTGCTCGCTCATGGAAAGGCTTTATCACCATCACTCTTGGCTCCGCTACTGCCCATACTGTCCGTGACTTTAAAATTGATGTGAAGAATGAATCTACAGGAACAGTAGGGACTACTGGAACTGCCCTGACTGGTTCTGGTACTCTTTTTGCTACAAACAGGGTTGCCGTTGGTGCTCGTATCGGCTTTGGTTCTACCGACCCATCACAGATTACTACTTGGTACCGTATATCTGCCCGTGCTTCGGATACTGGTCTCACACTTGCTACAAGCCCTGGTAATATCGCAAATGGTACCGCATACGTCATCCAAGAGTTTCGTCCTATCTATGTGGCAACCAACGCCACAACGACAAACGGAGGAGTTCACTACGGAAAAGGTATCTCTATTGAAGACTTCATCCCAGCTGGAACAACCATCGCTTTGGCTGCTGCCACAGATGATTTGAAGGCTATTTACTGGTTGAAAGATGCTGCGGTTGTGACAAACCTTGTTGCTTCTGGAGCTGCTGCCGACTTTTCTAGTGCCACTCCAACAAACCTTGACTTCTATGTGCTTGACCTAACATCGGCTGGAAATTACAAGGTATTCAAGTATAACCTAAGAGCCGCACTGACTGTCGCTTCTGGTATATCAACAAATGCCTGGGTGCTTACCACTGCCACGCAAGCCGTCACTGGTACAGGTTCTCAAAATGCCAACCTCTGTATCGCAACAGCCTCTCATGGTCTTGGTTCTGGTGTGAAATCTCTCTACTTTGTCACCACGACTCGCTTCTATCGTGCGGCAGTAGCAAACATCACCTCTGCAAACGCTACCTGGCAGTCTGATGTCATTGCTGAAATCCCACCTGGAGGAACATCTACATTCACTGCTACCTCTGTTCTCTCTACAATCGAGTACGTGCCAAGTATCGACGCCTTTATTGTCGGAACGACCCATGCAACCGGCCTCTTCTCCTATGTGACACAGTATGTTGCTTCTGGAGCACAGTTTCAGAAGATGTTTGGTCGTGACTACAAGTATCTCGAACAATCATTGAAAGATAGTAATCACCCAACTATTTTCTCAAGCCAGATAACAGCCTTCTCATATACTGATGCTGGAGCCAATCGTATCTTTGCTTGTAAGCAGGGAACGACTATTTCAACAAATCACATTTACGTGATGTCCTTCGGTTCTGACTGGGACTATGCGGCTACTTCATCCGGTCGTCTTATATCTCCAGAAATATCAACTCCAAACGCTCTCAAATACTACCGAATCTTTGCCAATCAGGTGATGAATCTTGGAAGCACGGCTCTCGGGAAGACGACTGAGGCTTTCCGAATGTATGCTCGAACGGCCAATATCCAGACAGATATGACGAGCGGATGGACGCTCATCGACGAAACGAATGATCTCTCTGGCTTCGCCGGTGCGGCAAGCATCCAGTTCGCCATAGAGTTCAAGACGATTGGAGAGAGCTGTCTCCCAGCCAGAATCCTCGGTCTCAATCTCTCCTACGAGGACAATACCTCTGACAGTCACTTCGCTCTTTCCGTAGCTGAATCAAGTCTCGCCAGTAAGCAATTTTCATTCTGGTTTGCAACAGCTTTCGGAGGAACGGTACCAAAACTCTATATCCGTCTCTACAACGCCGTCACTGGTGGGCTTCTCGATACTGACGACAGTGTGGCTCAAGCAGGGACATGGGAGAAATCAACAGACGGCGTGACTTATGGAGCCTACAACTCAACAGACAGAGCAAACGATACAACCTATATCCGCTACACCCCGGCCGCACTCGCTGATGGAATCCAGGTACGAGCTGAATTAACACAAGTATAATGGCACTCCTCGACATAGTTACCACCTTTGGACAGTCACCAGTCCTTGCTTTCGCACGAGGGGATGTTGGGACTGTCCTCGATATGGTTTCACGAGATAACGAGTTTACAACACCGAGATTAGGAGTTGGGCAAGTCTTCCCGAGTGTTGGTGATGTTGATAGCGGTATTACCTATGGCCCAACAGGAGCTGACTATACTGGAACACTCGAACAACCATCCGAGGCCGACGTGCTGACTGGTGTGCAGTATGGAGCTGGAGGGACTGAATTTACTGGCACTGCTACTGGTGGAGGTGGAGGAGGATTTATTTCGATAATTAACGAATAATCATTATGCCAATCTTCGTCGGGCATGACGGATACGAACATAAATAACATAATCCGCAAAAACCCAGGAGGCATTGCACCGCTTGTAGGAGAAAAATATGACCGAAGAAAGAATCAATAGTCTTGAAAAGAAGATGGATTTCCTCATCGACAACGTATCGACAGCGCTCATCGCTGCGCGGGAATCAACCACTCCGTCGTTCTCGAAAATCATGCAGGATTTCCTCCATCGCCTTGAGAAGATGGAGGAGAAGATGGACCAGCACGGGAAGAAGCTTGACCAGCACATGGTTCGTACCCAGCCGGTAGTCGATACGATAGACATGGCTGTGAATATGAAAAAAACGGTCATCTGGATTTCAGGGTTCCTCTTGGCTATCTATCCTATAACTCATGCGTTCAAGTGGTTCAAGGATTTGGTGAAATAGAAGGCACACGAGGTGTGCTGATTCCATCCTATCAGCATTCCGCGTGTACCTTTCAAACTTTTACAAGGAGAAATCATGAAAGCCACTCAAGCGAAAGCTCCAGAGCAGAAGCTCCCGGAGCAACCCTGCTGCGTCTGCGGCCGTCCGACTCTCGGATACGGCACCTGGCGTGACGGGATAACCTGTTCTCGGACCTGCGAAGAGAAAAAGCGCAATTTGGAACATATTCTAGCCGATGAGGAGGATTTGTAATGATGAAAATCATGGTACAAAGCTACTGCGATGCCAACGGTATCAATCTAGCCAATTACTTCCGTATCGCCTATGTGTGGAAGTTCGACAGGGTTCTCTCGATAGAGCTGTTTGAGCCATTGGTTCAGACGTTCTACGAAAAGGATACCGTTCCGCCATTCGTGGTCGAATATGTATTGTTTCGCTTACAGGGAGGTCAACATGACACTGAAACACATAGTGGAGAAGATAGCCGCAACGAGGAACTCTTCAGTGAAAGAATTATTCCGCGAGGCCTATAATCGGTACTATTTCGTGGAGATACCAGAAGATGAATTGGTCAAAGACTGCAAAGCCTTCCACGAACACTGGACAATTCCAGAATACGTCGAGGATTATGTCGCCAGTATCTATGGTCTTTTGTGACTTCTCGTTGTATAATATAGGCATGATAGTGATATCGTGCCTCTCTCCAGGCAATAAATTTTGTGAGGATGACGTTATATTGATTGCCGTGAGAGGGAAACCTCATATTTGCTAGTATTCTCTGCCGAACAGCGGATACAAGGCTAGGCAGATGTTACCGTATGGCGGCTACTGCGACGTCA